>Ga0207659_10000072_pt1 | contig 64525 bp, 57 predicted proteins | sample KBSM43metaG_FD_184330 | JGI IMG/M metagenome (GOLD analysis project Ga0207659, IMG submission 184330) | Miscanthus rhizosphere microbial communities from Kellogg Biological Station, Michigan, USA - KBS M4-3 metaG (SPAdes) (version 2) | ecosystem: Host-associated > Plants > Roots > Rhizosphere >...
CGACGAGCGACGAGCAACGAGCAACGAGCCGAGTTACTGTGCGCGGAGGAGAAGCACGGGGACCTTGACCAGGTGACGAACGCGGTCGGCGGTGGTGCCTCGAATCAGATCGTTGAGGAAGCGGTGGCCGTGGGTTGACATCGCGATCAAATCGACGCGCAAATCGTTGGCTGCCCTGATCAACTCGGTCGAGGGGTCGCCCATCGCCAACTGCGCGTCGACTTTCAGTCCGCGGCTGATCAGCTCAGTGCGCAATTCTTCCAGGTAGGCGCGGTCGGCTTTCATCTCTTCCGATTCCTTCAGCTTCAACTGATCGAAATTTCGCGCCGCCCAGCCGTCTGCGACGTGCACCAGCACCAGCGTCGCGCCGGTCAGTTCGGCGAGCCGCGACACGTGTTCGACGATCGTGCGATCGGCGGCGGAGTGTTCGATCGCGACCAGGATCCGCTTGTACATCAGGATTTCCAACCGCGCAGTGCGTAGTACTTGTCGCGCGGCTCCGCGGTCCAGATGTCGATGCCGTGGCGCCGCAGGATCACGATGTGTGCGGTCCAGCCGATCGCCGCCATCGTCGCGATGAAGGCCGTGGACCAGAGGTGGCCGCCGAATGCCGCGACCACGGCGGTCAGGCCGGTGACGATCATCAGCTTGAGGACCCGGCGCCACTTGGCGGTGCGTTCCTCGAAATGCCCGAACATGATGTTGCCGATCGCGAACATTCCGGTAACCGCCGCAATGTCAATCCAGATATTCATCACCCTTCAGATTCTCGCAGTCCCCAGTCCCCAGCAAACCAGTTCTGCGTTCTTCGGTCCACTAAACGGCGCCGGTCAACGTCTGGTAGAGCAGGTAGATATTGAGCGCGCCGATGATAACCGTAACCGACCACGCCAGCACTTTCACCCAGCCCGGGTTGACGAATGCACCCATCTTGTGGCGGTCGCTGGTGAAGGCGACCAGCGGGAACACCGCGAACGGCAATTGCAGGCTCAGGATCACCTGACTGAGAATCAGCAGCGGACCGGTACCACGCTCGCCGTACATCATCACGACGATGATTGCCGGAATAATCGCGATCAGCCGCGTGATCAACCGTCGCAGCCATGGTCGCAACCGCAGGTTGATGAAGCCTTCCATGACGATCTGGCCGGCGAGTGTGCCGGTCAGCGTGGCGTTTTGGCCGGAGCAGAGCAACGCCACGGCGAACAGGATGCTGGCTGCGGTCGTGCCGAGCAGCGGCGAAAGCAGTTGGTAGGCGTCGGAAATATCGGCCACATCTTCATGGCCGCTGCCGTGGAACACCGCGGCCGCCATCACCAGGATCGCGGCATTGATGAATAGCGCCGACATCAGGGCGACGGATGAATCAATGGTTGCGTAGCGGATCGCCTCGCTCTTGCCTTCGGGTGTGTCGGCGTATTTCCTGGTTTGGACGATCGACGAATGCAGATACAGGTTGTGCGGCATCACGGTCGCGCCGAGAATGCCGATCGCGATGTAGAGCATGTCGGGGTTGCGAATGATGTCGGTGCGCGGAATGAACCCGGCCGCCACTCCAGCCAGGTCTGGGCGGGACAGAAGCATTTCAACCGCGAACGATCCGGCAATCAGCACGATCAGCGCGACGACCAGCGCTTCGACGTAACGGAAGCCGCGACCCTGCAGGAACAGCACGATCAACACGTCGAGTGCGGTCAGAACCACGCCCCAGATCAGCGGCAGGCCCAGCAGCAGCTTCAAGGCGATGGCGGCGCCGATCACCTCCGCGAGGTCGCATGCGGCGATCGCAATCTCGCAAAGCACCCAGAGAAAGTAGGTGACCGGTGTCGAATAACTGTCGCGGCAGGCCTGCGCAAGGTCGCGGCCGCTGGCAATTCCCAGGCGCGCCGCCAGAGCCTGGAGGAGGATGGCCATCAGGTTCGAGATCATGATGACGCTGAGCAGGGTGTAGCCGTATCGGGCGCCGCCGGCAAGGTCAGTTGCCCAATTGCCCGGGTCCATGTAGCCGACCGCGACGAGGTATCCCGGTCCGGCAAATGCGAAAAGCTTGCGCCAGAATCCCGCTCCGGCCGGAACTGCTATGGAGCGATGAACTTCGGGAAGGGAAACCGCTGAGGGCGGAAGGCGCCAGCCGCTCGAACTCGGGACCGGCGAACTTTCAGGCGCCATGCTGCGTAAGTTTGACCACTCAAAAACTATAACACAGCAGCAGCGCCACAGCAATGAGACAAAGGGGACAGACCCCGGGTCTGTCCCCGGGCCTGTCCCCGGGCCTGTCCCTCAGTCTGCGCGTAAAGCGAGCAGCGGATCGATCCGAGACGCGCGGAACGACGGCAGCAGGCATGCGAGCGTTGCGACGGTCGTGAACAGCAGCGCTACACCGCCATAAATCAATGGATCCGTCGGCTCGACGTTGAACAGCAACGCGCGGATCAAGCGGCCCGCCGCGGCGGCACCCACCAGTCCGATCACCAGACCGATCGCGACGAGCCGCAGGCCGCTGCGCATCACCATCGCGACGACTTCAGACGCCTGCGCTCCGAGTGCCATGCGTATGCCGATTTCCGGGGTCCGCTGCGACACCGCGTACGCGAGCACCGAGTAGAGGCCCACTGCCGACAATGCAAGCGCAAGTCCTGCGAAAACCACTGTCAGCGACGCAACGATGCGCTGCACGCCAAGGCTGTTCGCGATATTCGTTTCAAGCGTCGCGAAGAATGAAATCGGTTGATCCTTGTCGACCTCCGTCACTGCGGAACGGATCGCCGCCTGCAAGGCCGTCGGCTCGCCGGTGGTGCGCGCCACGATCGCCAGGCCGGGCCGTCCGAACTGTCGCAGTGCCTGATAGAGCTCGTCCGGCGCCGGCGCGTTCAGTCCATTCGTTTTGACATCGTGGATCACGCCGACGATCGTCACCTCGATATTCGCGTCCTTGCCGCGCAGCAACCGCTTGCCAAGCGCCGACTGTCCCGGAAAGATTTTTTTGGCGAACGACTGGTTGATGATGCCCGCCATCGGCGCGCCTTCGCGGTCGTCGGCGGTGAACGTCCGCCCTTCGACCAAGCCGATGCGCATCAGTGTGAAATACTCCTCGCTGACGATCGAAAACCCGGCAATCGGCCGTTGCGGCAGCGGCAGGACCGGCTGGCCGGCGACTGTGTACGGCGCGCGGGGATTGAAGCCGGACAGCGGCAGTCCTTGTACCGCCGCCGCCTCGGTGATCTGCGGATTGGCATGCAAGCGTTCGATTACCCGTTCAAAGAATTCGGCCTGTTGCCCGGCGGTCTTGTAGCGGACGGTTGGAATGGCCACGAACGCAGCCGCGGCGCCTCTTGGCTCGAAACCGGGCGCGGTGCGTTGCAGCTTGACGAAACTCGCCAGCAGTAACGCCGAACCGACCAGCAACACGACCGACAGCGAGACTTCGGCGACGATCAACGTCGAGCGGAAGCGGCCGGTCTGTTCGCCGGACGATCCTCGGGCGCTGTCTTTCAGCGCGTCCACCAGCTGCGCCCGCGACGCGTGCCACGCCGGCGCCAGGCCAACCAGCAGCGAACTGACTATCGTTACACCGCCCGTGAACAACAGCGCGCGCCAGTTCAGCGTCAGCGTTGCATGGGGTGGCAACTGCGAAGCGATCAGCGATTGAACCGCTGTCAAACCCCACAGCGCGAGCAGCACGCCAAGTCCTCCGGCGATCGTCGAAAACACGACGCTTTCAACGAGGAACTGTCGAACCACCTGCGCACGGGTCGCGCCGAGCGACTGCCGCACCGCGATTTCTTTCTGGCGCGCCGCGAGGCGTCCCAGAAACAGCGACGCGACATTGGCGCACGCGATCAGCAGGACGCAAGCGACCGCACCGAGCAGCGTGTAGAACGTCGGTTGAAGGCCGCCGACGATCGACTCGACGAACAACTGTGGCTCGGTCGTATTGTTGGCGTCGAGCCGCGCCGGAAAGCGATCGCGTGACGCTTTGCTGATCGCCGCCAGTTCCTGCGCCGCGCGCTCGATCGACACGCCGGGTTTGAGACGCGCGATCGGCTGCGCGTAGCCCGATCCGGCCTGCACCTGCGCCATTGTCAACGCGGGCACTTCGAAGACGCGTGGCGAGAAAACTTGCGTCTGTGCGAACGGCGTCGTCAGCCGGGGCGGCAGGATGCCGACGACTTCCCACGGTTGTCCGTTCAGCGTGATCGTCTTGCCCACCAGGTCCACGCGTCCGCCAAACTGCGTTTGCCACAGTTCGTGGCTGATGATGCACACCGACGGTCCGTTCGGCGCGTCTTCGGCCGACGTGAAGTTGCGTCCTTGCGCCGGCATCACGCCGAGCGTTGGAAAGAATGATGGCGTGATGCGCAGGCCGTTCAACTGCTGCGGATCGCCGTTGCCGGTGAGTGTGAAGTTGTCGAACGCGCTGAGCCCGACCGACGAAAACGTCGAAGCCTGATCGCGAATCTCTTCGTACCGCGGCCACGAAACCGCCGGCACGCGCACGCCCAGGAACTGCGGATTCGTCGCGAGCAGCGCCACCAGAGACGACGAGTCTTTGATCGTGACGGGATTGAGCACCAGGCGGTCGTAAACCGAGAAAAGCGCCGTATTCGCGGCAATCCCGAGCGCAATCGTCAGTACGGCGATCAGTGAAAATCCCGGACTCTTTGTCAGCGAACGAATTGCAGCTTTCAGGTCGGCCATGATGCATTATCTGACGACCTGCGCCGCGATTTAGCCGTCGATATCACTGATCCGGATCGAGATCGGCTGTCCGTTTTCGACAATCGCGGTCATCGTCCGAACGATCTCGACCCTCGGCCGGGACTCCAGTTTCGTTTCAGCTGGCCTGGTAGTTCTTGAAGCGCTCTCGCAGCTCGCTTTTCTTGAATTTGCCGGCGGATGTTCGCGGAATCGCGTCGATGTACTCGAATGCGTCGGGCAGCCAGAACTTCGGAAACTGGCCCGCGAGGAATTCGCGCAACTCGGACGGCGTCGCCGACGCGCCCGGTTTCAGTACGATCGTCGCCAGCGGACGCTCCGACCATTTCGGATCGTTGATCGCGAACACCGCGGCTTCCGCGACCGCCGGATGTCCCATCAGCGCGCATTCGAGCGCCACCGACGAAATCCACTCGCCGCCGGATTTGATCAGATCCTTCGACCGATCCTGGATCGTGATCGTCGCGTCCGGATCGATCGTGACGATGTCGCCAGTTTTGAACCAGCCGTCGCTGGTGAATCGGTCCGCGGAATCGGGACGGTTGTAGTAGGCGCTCGCGATCCACGGTCCTCGCACCTCCAATTCGCCCATCGTCTGGCCGTCCCAGGCGACCACGCCGTTGTCGCCTACCGCGCGAATCTCGACAAACGGTGCCGGCCGCCCCTGCTTCGCGCGGTACTTATAGTAATCACCGTCGCTGCAGCCATTCATCGCCACCGGCAGTCTCGCGACGGTGCCGAGCGGCGCCATTTCAGTCATGCCCCACGCCTGGAAGATCTTGAGACCGTATTGTTTTTCGAACGTTTCGATCATCGCCTGCGGCACTGCCGATCCGCCGACGTACATCGCGCGGATGCTCGACAGATCGAACTTCCCGGGATTCGCGTCGAGATATTGATGCACGCCCATCCAGATTGTCGGCACGCCGCCGGTCAACGTGACTCGCTCGCGCTGAAACAGGTCGACGATGCTCGGGGCGTCCAGATGCGAGCCGGGCAGCACGATTTTCGCGCCGACCATCACCGCGGCGTACGGCATGCCCCAGGCATTGGCGTGGAACATCGGAACCACGGGCAGCATGACGTCCGACTCGCGAAATCCCATGCAGTGGTCGAGGCAGAGGCCCAGCGTGTGCAACACAATCGAGCGATGGGTATAGGCGACGCCTTTCGGCTTACCGGTGGTGCCGGTGGTGTAGCACATCGCCACCGCCGTTCGTTCGTCGGGATCCGGGGCATCGCCGAACGCGTCCGACGTGGCAATCACGGTTTCGTATTCGAGGTCGCCGCTCGCAGGTGCTTTCGTCGCCTGAACGACGACCACGTTCGGCACGTTGACTTGCGGCCGCACTTTATCCCACAGTGGCAGCAGGCATTCATCGACCAACACGAAGCGATCCTCGGCGTGCGACACGATATAGGCCAGTTCGTCGGGATGCAAACGGAGGTTCAACGTGTGCAGCACGCCGCCCGCGAGCGGGATGCCGAAATACGCCTCGAGGTGCTGCGAGTGATTCCATCCGAGCGTCGCAACCCGATCGCCCGGCTTCAATCCGAGGCGCTGCAAGGCCCCGGCGAGGCGTCGCGTGCGTGCCGCAAAGTCCGCGTAGGCATAACGGTGAATCGTCGAATCGGCAAGCCGGGTGACGATCTCGGCTCGGCCGAACAGTGCTTCTGCCCGTCGGAAAATCGCGTTGACGGTCAGCGGGTAATCCATCATCAGGCCATGCATGAGGCGGATTCTAGTCGAAGGGGCCGGGGCGCTGGCACTCGGGCACAAACTACCCGCTCGGGTAGTGGATGCCCGACGACATTAGGACAGAAACGCCATCGATCGCCCAGTTGCGTGCAAAAACCGGCGGAACACGCTATGCGATAACGCCGTTTCATGACGAAATCGGTTTTCGTGGAAGAAGCAGCGCACATGCTTGGCGTGTCGCGGCGAACGGTCTATTACCGGATTCGCGAGGGCCGGTTGCGGACGGTCCGAACCCCGAACGGGACGCAACGCGTGCTGGTCGATTCGATCGAAGCGTTGCGGCGGGAGGAGGCGGGCCTTACAGCCCCAGGCGCTGTCGCTTCAGATATAGACCCTTCCGAGAAATGCCCAACGATTTAGCCGCCGGTTCGACGCGGCCGTGATGTTCGCGCAGGGCGGCTTTGATCATTTCGTACTCGATGCGCGAGAGCGTCGGCAGCAGTTTCTCGTGAAGCGGGATGGCGATTTCGCGGCCGTTGATGCCGGCGGGCCGGAGGTTGGGCATTGCGCCGAGAATCGCCGCGGAAATCGATTCCGGTTCGATGGTTGAATTCGGCTCGGCGAGAGCGACCATGCGACGCACTTCGTTCTGCAACTGCCGCACGTTGCCTGGCCAGCGATAAAGCAGCAGGCGCTCCATCGTGTCTTCCGACACCTCGAGATGGCCCTTCTTGTGTTCGCGCGCCGCGGCGGCGACGAAGTGGTTCACCATCCCCGGGATCTCGTCGCGCCGTTCGCGCAACGGGTTGACGGTCAGGCGGACGACATTGAGGCGATAGAAGAGATCTTCGCGGAACTTGCCATCGCGAACCAGGTCTTCGAGATTCGCGTTGGTGGCGGCGACGACGCGGACGTTGACGGTGATCGGCGACGGTTCGCCGAGCGGTGCGATTTCCCCGGATTCGAGGAAGCGCAGCAGTTTCGGCTGCAGGTCGGCGCTCATGTCGCCGATTTCGTCGAGGAACAGCGTGCCGTCGACCGCGCTGCGAATCAGGCCGAGCTGATCGCGCTCGGCGCCGGTGAAGGCGCCGCGGCGGTGGCCGAACAGCTGGCTTTCGAGCAGGTCGCGCGGCACGGCGGAGCAGTTGAACGGCACGAACGGTTTCTGGGCGCGGTCGGAGAATTCGTGAATCGCGCGCGCCAGGATTTCCTTGCCAGTGCCGCTTTCGCCGGTGATCAGCACGTTGACCTTGGTGCGCGCGACTTTCTGAGCGGAGGTCATCAAGTCGCGCATGTGGCCCGTGATGATGTGATTTCCATCCATAGGCGGCAAATCGTCGACCGGCCATGGGCTTGAACGCTCATTTCGCTCGTCTCGCGCCGTCTTGAGGTCACCGGCTTTTGCGATCAGAATCGCTATGGATTGCAGTGTTGCGAGCGATTGCAAATCATTTCTTGCGCAGAGTGCTAATTCAACGACCCGTTGATTCAATTCGCCTATCCTCAGCCGTTTGATCGTCCGACCGTTCGACGGTGGCCAAGTCCCAAGTTGGTCGAGTACACGTTCCGAGCCGTCCTGTGCACGTGACACCGCAAGAACGGCATCAAAATGCCCGGTCGCCGCGACAAGATTGAATAACTCGAGTGCTACAAACTCCGGATGCCGGAAATAACAAAGGATCGCAGTAATGCTCTGAAGCACGTTATCGATCCGCGGGTTTGACGTGTTCTGGAGAGTCGGCACTTCGCCCGTAACTGACAAAGACTCCTGAAGGCCTTTCAACGCTTCGCTATGACGCAGACCGCGATAAATCCTTTCGGCTCGCTTGACGCAGTCGACGGCTGTCTCGGGGTGCTTGGTTGACATTGCTACGGCAGCAAGAAGCTCCTGGTATTTTGCGTAGACGTCTGCGGCTTGTGTTGGAAGAGTGGCGGAGACTTCCTCCATCAGCGCGATCGCTCTTTGCGTTCGTTTTGCTCGTAAATGTGATCTTGCTTGTTCAATCAGGACCAAGGCCGTGAGAATCGAGTCGCCCGCCTCACGTGCCATCCTCAAGACGACGTCGAGCTGGCGCTGCGCCTTTTCAATGTCCCCTCTGCGAACCAGTAGTTCTGCCCGCGTGAACTGCACATGTCGAAACACGTAGGTGGGTCGCTGCGTCCGTTGGCCAGTGTCAGCGTCGATTTGGTCTAGTAGCTGTTCACAATCATCGAGCTTATTCTGAGAAAGGCGTACTCTGGCTAGAGAATCAACTGTGCCGTTATAGGTGTCGCTGCCGGGAACGAATAATTCGATCGCCTTTTTGAAACAAGATTCAGCTTCATCAAGTTCGCCGAGAATTTGATGTGCGTAGCCGGCGTTGCTTCGATTTACCGCAAATTCCAACGTGCTGCCGCTTCGCTTCGAAGATTCGAAACCTACGCGCGCGCATTCTTTTGCCGCTTCAAATTCCGATTCCATCAAAGCAAGTGACAGCTCGAGATTTGCCACAACCGCTTCGAGCCACGCGTTCGGAGCGCCATCAAGAAGTTGACGAGCCAAGCGAATGTGTCGTCGTGAGGTAACGACTGACGTCCGTAAGCCCTCCATTTGAGCAAAGTAGACGTGGACGGCGGCAAGAGTTCGGGGGTTTCCACTCCTGACCGCGTTTGCCCGAACTTCCGACAAAAGCGGACCGATAGCGTCCGTTCCCGCACCATCGGCCAGGAGTACCAGCAATTTCAATTGGCCAGCGCAAGTCTTATCTATGTCACCCGCTCGTTGTGCGCAGCCGATCGAGCGCGTTAGGTGCGCGATCGCCGAATCGAAGTCCCGTCGATCTATTGCAATCCGAGCCAGCACGAAGTCGCAGACACTCTTGTCGTTCCATCCTAGGTTCTTCGACGAGAGCAATTTGCGGGCGATCGTTTGGGCCTCCGATTGGCGTCCCACACGTTCTAGTAACTCCGCCCGCAAGACGTGAATGCTAGTCTTGTCAGCGATTTCGTTTGTGCAGTTTTCCAGACAGGCGAGAGCATCACGAAAAAGACCGGCGTCTCGAAATTCCTTGGCTTGCTGGAAGTGGTTCATGACGCTCCTCGAAACAGGAATTTAGAGCAATTGCCAGCCTGGACGAGCTCAATTCTGCATTGCGCGCAAGAGATTGCGTGCAACCGGCTGCTTCGATTGTTTGGCTTCTTAATGAACGCGAGTCGTGGATGCGATGCTATTCTTTTCGCTGATTCTCGGCGCCGACAGCCGCAGTAGCGCATCGAGCGAATAGCCATCACGTGGACAGCAGACCGTGCGCACGGACACCTCGACGTGCAGTTGCTTACCGGTCGCGAGCGTTATCGGATGACCAACGATGTTAGCGACTACACGTTGCGCGACCGCTTCGGCTGTCGCAGCATCTGTGTCGCTTAGAAACGCTACGAATTCTTCGTTACTCTTCCTAAATAGGAGGTCCGCGACTCTGAGTCCTGAACGGATGTATGGCACCACATGTCGAAGGACGTCGTCGGCTGTGCTGGCTCCATCTGCTAGTGAAATTTGATCAAGCTTACTCACGTCGATGAAGAGCAGTGAGTACTTATGTTCAGTGCCTTTGCCTGATGCCGCCGGAACTACGATGCGCTCAAGTTGAGTAACGGAAGGCAACCCCGTGAGTTCGTCGCGCCGCATGATGACGTCGAATTCTGAAGCACGCTCCAACGTATGAGCGATTTGTCGCCCGACCGCTTCAATAATGCGTTTGTGGTCCTCCGTGAAGGCATTGAGCTCGGGCGAGTAAAGCGATACAACTCCGATAAGTGCGTCACCAGACAAGAGTGGTGTGCTAAGGCAGCTTCTCAGACCAGCCGAGTGTGCCCTGGCAATGTCTCCGAGATCGAGCACGGGGTCTGAATTCGAAATGGTTTGCCGATTCGCCGCGACCCATCCGCTCAGCCGTTGTCCGACTGAGATCCTCATACCTTTCACTGACGCAGCGCCTTCGCCCACGGCATGTCGCGCCTGAATTTCGCTGGTGCTTCTGTCATGAATGTAGAAAACGCAAAGCGCAGATGGCACCAGTCGCTTCAGATGGTTGGCAATGACATCCCCGGCGTCATTGAAACTGACCTGTCCTGCGAGACCTCTTGCAAGGTCGTACAAGGTGAGCATCTCGTCAGCGCTGGCTGCAATTTCCTCCAGCCTTGGCGACGGGCTTGCGGGCGCATTGCTTTTTCTGGCACTCACTATTTCGTCGAGCACTTTGCGGGGCGGGCCTGCTTCAACCGGTTCTGGCTTAATGGCCTGATGAACCCGGATGAAGGTGTCCACGACCAAAGGGTCATACATCGAGCCTCTGCGCTCGAGAAGAATCCGAACTGCCTCATCGTCGCTAAGGCGGGGACGATAGGGACGGTCAGACGTCAGAGCATCGAAGCAGTCGACCACCGACAAGATGCGGGCGCCGATTGGAATTTCAGTGCCCTTAAGACCCGTCGGGTAGCCAGAACCGTCCCAGTTTTCATGGTGATGCCGAACGATCGGAACGACCGGATATGGGAAATCAATGGCTGAGAGAATGTCCGCGCCGATGCCGGCATGGAGTTTCATTTTCTCAAATTCACTTTCTGTTAGCTTGCCCGGCTTGTTCAGGATGTATTCGGGAATTGCGAGCTTTCCCATATCGTGTAGGAGTGCAGCGGCTTCGATCGCTTTAATAAGTTTCGGCTCCTTTATCCCTACTTCGCGGGCGAGGTTTGTTGCGTAGGATTGCACCCTCCGAATGTGGCCATGGGTGACTTGATCCTTCGCGTCGATTGCCATCGCTAGCGTTTCAATGGTCGACAGGTACAGCGTGTTCAGAGCATCGACATGTCTTGTCGCGTCCTCGACGCGCTGCATGGATGTTCGAAATGTGAAATACAAAACAAGCAGAAGGGGAACGACGACCGCCACGAAACGAAGGTCGATTGTTCGATTAGCGCCAACTAGGAGAATTGCGAGTGAGGCGCCGCAGAAATAGTTCAGTGAAAGCCAAAGGAATCCACCTCGCCAAACATCCAATGGACTGACACGACGCTGCAGGGCAATGACAAACGCAATCAACCAACTGTTGAGGCCGAAATACGTGACTGCAAACAGAACCAGGGACGGTAGGAACTGGATTAAGCTGGCTTCCGCCTGCGAGAGCGGCGCTATCCCAGAGACGGCGAAGAATAGTTCCGAAGAGCACCAGGCAGAGAGGGCCGGTGCAGCGATATTGAAGAGGGCTCGATGGAGCTCGGGTCGCCGACGAGCAACCCAAAATGAGATGACCAAACCGTCGAGTGCGACGGTTAATGTGCCGGCCGCGGATCCATAGAGAAGGACGGCTGTGAAAACAAACGCTTCGGAAATTGAAATCGAAACGTTCGCCCGCGGCAGTTCCACCGAGGCCGAGCCGCTGATTAGAGTAAGCGCGGCGAGCAGCAGCCACTGGAGACCCTGTGAACCCAGCGGCGCTTGGTACAGTCGAAAGAGTGACTCCCCGATGACGAGGAAACCAAGTCCTATTACAGTCGCGATGTAGACGCGACCTGTGCGACTCATATCGGGCGCAAATTCCACAATTGCACCCTAAGTTATCGGCCGGTTAATCCCAAACAATTATGTTCGACATATGTATCCCTCTTTGAAGAGCCGTGCAAAAGTGTGCAGTCAGTTCAACGAACCGGTCCACACGATTGATTCGGCCGTAGAACCGGTCCAAACGATCGAATCTGCTGTGGAGCCAGTCCACACGATTGAATCCTGAGCGGAGCCAGTCCACACGATTGAATCCTGAGCGGAGCCGGTCCATACGATCGAGTTGGCCGTCGCGCCCGTCCATACAATCGACTGCGCTGTCGAACCAGTCCACACGATTGAGTCAAACGCGGATCCGGTCCACACGATCGACTTAGTCGTTGCGCCCGTCCACACGATGGAATCGAGCGCAGATCCCGTCCACACGATCGAATCGTTGGTTGAGCCCGTCCAGACGATCGATCCCGTCCAGACGATCGACCCCGTCCAGACGATTGACCCAGTCCAGACAATCGACCCTGTCCAGACGATCGACTTTCCGTTTACGACCGAAGTTCGTGTCAGAGCGTTGGCAAACACCAGCTTTTGGTCGCCGCTCTCGTACAGTGCAACCATTCCCGATGACGCGACAAATTCTCCGCCTATTTCAGTGGTAGGCAGATCACGGGCGTGAGCTGCTAAGAAAAGTGCCGCAGCGGCGACGTTAAGACTCCCGACGCCAGAGTCGAACAGTCCACTTTGCGGAACGGAGGAAGCGGTTACTTCGAGAGTGTCTTTCATTGCCCGCGGGCCGAGGTGCTTCTCCCCATCCAGCAGCAGCGCCACCGCACCACTCACCACCGCCGACGACATGCTGGTCCCCGACAACTGCATGAACGCACTCGCCCCGCTCCCGGCCACGTGCCGCTCGGGGTAGGTCATCGCGAGATACGAATCGCCAGACTCCGCCGACACGATGTGGCTGCCAGGCGCCGACAGATCGGGCTTGATAATCAGGTCGTAACGGGTCGGACCGCGCGAGCTGTACGTCGCAACCGTGTCGTCCGACCGCTTTGCCGTGTCGTGCGCGTCCAGCGCGCCGACAGTGATCGCAAACGGGCTGTTGCCCGGCGACGTGATGCTGCCCAGCACGGTCTGGCCCGCGGTATTGCGCCCCTGGTTGCCAGCCGCAACCACCACCACCATCCCGGCGTCAACCGCGCGTTCGACCGCTTCGCACAGCGGATCGTCGCGATAGGGCTGCAGCACCGGCGTGCCGAGCGACAGGTTGATGACGCGGATGTTCAGCTCTTTCTGATGATCGATCGCGTAGTCGATCGCTTCGACCACATTGCTGACCGTGCCGCTGCCATCGTCACCGAGCGCCCGCAGGTTGACGAGACTGGCGCCGTAGGCGATACCGCGATAGCCGCTGGTGTCCGGCGTGCTGCCGCCCGCGCCAGCGATGATGCCGGCCACGTGCGTGCCGTGACCGAACCGATCCATCCCGTCGCCGCCGGTGAAATCCTTGGTGAAGATCACGCGCTTCTTCAGGGCCTCGTGCCGCGTGTCGATGCCAGTGTCGATCACCGCGACCGACACGCCGGCGCCGCTCAACGGCTTGAGATTGCCGTCACCCGCCCACACCTGATCGGCGCCGATTGCCTCGGCGGTCACTTCCGCCTTTGAACGAATGATCGTGTCGCCCGACAGGTGATCGACAGCCTCGTCCTGATCGATGGCGGCCAGCTGACCGGCGTTCACCCTGAGCACCGCACCCGACTTCAGATACTTGCGGACGACGACGTTGTACTTGGCGGCGAGCGCGTCGACCTCATCGCGGGTGCCATGAACGATCAGATCAATCGCCTGCGACTGGGCCGCGAGCTGATCCGCGAGGTCCGCGCTCAAACGCGCGCGGTGCCCTTGCGCGCGTGCGGGCGTCACCATCAGCAGCGCGATACAGGCCGTCGCGACTCCGGTTGCGGTCAGTTGAGTCAGGCGTGAGGGAATGGCTCGGCAGAGTGCCATTTGTGAACCCCGATCCGAAAGTTAGGGTTACTTACGATTGCCCTTGAACTGAATCCAGCAACACGCGCTGCGACCCGCCAATCGTGCGAATGGTCTGCAGACGGCCTTCCCGAATCCGGTTGTAAATGGTGCGACGCGAGACGCCGAGGATTTGCGCGGCATGGTCCAACGAAACGCTGCGCCCGATACGAGGTACGTCGGGAGTGTCGAACGTGGTGTCGATCGTCGCGGGCTCTGGCGCATTGCTCGCGTTCATACCGCTCATGGAGACTCCTGTGATGCCGATCTCTAAGGGCACGCCTGATACCAGAAACGAGCGAATCGTCCGCATTCTGCCGTAAGTTCTTGTTGGGCTTGGAGTTGATGGGCTACCATGACTTGCGTGCAGAACACCGGTTCGCCGTTCGCAAAGGCCAAGAATCTGGCCAGTCGCCGCGTAGGGGTTTCCCCTACAGCGTTTTCTGCACGTACAGCGTTTTCTGCACGCAGAATCACGCCGAACCGCTCGGCTAGGAGCATTTCTAACCGGCCAAATTTTTGGCCGCCCAGCCAGTTTTTCACCGGACAGCGGCGTCGCCTGACGTCCATTTGCACGACTGCAGTGATTTGCTTCACCGTCAGTGCGTGTCGGGCGCAATCCAACAACGAAACGGCTCACCGTCAGGAAGCGGTTGCATCGATTCGGAATCAACCGACCGGTTTCAATCGTCACGTGCGTAACGATGCAGCCACCGACGTCCTCAATTCGCTTACGCAGTCGCGCCTGGTACGCATCAACAGGGAGACGCAGGACACCGAACCTTGGCTTGCCGAAAGTTGGACGACCGACGAGCCAGGCCGGCGCTACACCCTGAAACTGCGTCAGGGCCTGCTGTTTTCCGACGGCCATCCGTTCTCCGCGGACGATGTGCTGTTTTCGTTTCAAGCGGCATACGGCACCTACCAGGGCCGTCACAGCGTTGTCGGGGGTGTGGTGCAGGTTGGCGACAAACCGCTCGACGTCGCGAAGATCGACGCGCACACGGTGTCGGTGACGTTCCCGGCGGCGTACGCCCCTGGCGTGCGGCTGCTCGATAACCTGCCGATCCTTCCGAAGCACAAGCTGGCGGCAGCGGTTCAGGACGGAAGTTTCCTGAGCGCGTGGGGATTCTCGACGCCGGCCTCCGAGATCGTCGGTCTCGGCCCGTTCATCGTGAAGGAGTACACGGCGGGCCAACGCATCGTGTTCGAACGGAATCCTCACTATTGGCGAAAAGACGCGAACGGAAGGCAACTGCCGTACCTCGATCGCCTCACGTTAGAAATCATTCCCGACTCGAATGCCGAGCAGCTGCGGTTGGAAGCGGGACAGATCGACATGACGGCGAGTGAAGTGCCGCCGGAGTCATACGCGTCTGTAAAACGCGCGGCGGACGCCGGCAAGGTGAAGTTGTTCGATCTCGGGGTCGCGCTGGATGGCGACAGTTTCTGGTTCAATCTTCGGCCGGGTCAGTTCGCGAAGGATCCGCGCGGCGCCTGGCTGCAGCACGACCAATTTCGCCGCGCGATTTCCATGGCCGTCGATCGCCGGCTGTTTGCCGACACGGTCTATTTCGGCGCCGGCGAACCGGTTGATGGTCCGGAAACCTCGTCGAACAAAAAATGGTATTCCGCCGACGTGCCGAAAGTGCCTCATGATCCGGAGGGCGCAAAGAAGCTGCTGGCGTCGATCGGCGCCGCCAATGCCCGCTTCACGTTGATCACGCAAAAGGGCCGGCCCCGCCTCGAGCGAGGCGCCGCCGTCATTCGTGACGAGCTGAAGAAGATCGGGGTGACGATGGACGTCGTGCCGCTCGATCCGAGCGCGTTGTTCGATCGGATCCTCGGATCCAAGGACTACGAAGCGGTCTACTTCAACCCGCAGAAAACCGACACCGATCCCGGCACGAACGCCGATTTCTGGCTCAGTTCAGGCGGCTCCCATTTCTGGAATCCGCTGCAACCCAAACCTGCCACCGACTGGGAGCGGCGGCTCGACGAGCTGACGACGAAGCAGGTGGCGACGGCTGACGAAAACGAACGGCGGCGCCTTTACGCCGAGATGCTGCGAATTTTTGCCGAGCATCAGCCGGTGATCTACTTCGCCGCGCCGAAAATGTACGTCGCCGTTTCGTCGCGCGTGACGTTGACGCCGGCGATTGCGCAGTCGCCGGTGTTGTGGTCGCCCGACACGGTGTCGGTCGGTCCGCGCTAGTCGATCGTGGGCCGCTACCTCGCCCGCCGGATCGCCTTCGCGCTGTTTCTGGTGTTCGCCGTATCCTCGGCGTCGCTGTTGCTGGCGCGCCTCGCTCCGGGCGATGCGGCCGCCGACGGACCAGATATGAAAGTGTGGCTGCAGCGCCGGCACGAGCTGGGCCTGGATAAATCGATCGCCGCCCAGTATCGCGATTGGCTGGTTGCCGCGGCTCGATTCGACTTGGGTCAGTCGCTGAAATACGAGCGCCCGGTTCGCGACCTGATTCCCGAACGCGCCGGCAACACCGCAATCCTTGCCGGCGCCGCGCTGTTGTTCGCAACCGTCATCGGTCTGCCGCTCGGGATCATCGCCGGCAGCCGCCACGGCGGATTGTTGCCGACCGCGATCCGCGCTGCGTCGCTGGTTTTTCTGTCGATGCCGCCGCTGCTCACGTCGTTGTTCCTGTTATTCGTGGCGGCACGCACCGGCTGGTTTCCGATCGCCGGCATGCGTTCGACAACGGCGTCGGGCGGCGGCGCGACGATCGATCTGCTGTATCACCTGATTCTTCCCGCCGCGGCGGTCGGCCTGCCGCTGGCAGCGATGCTGGAGCGCCTGCAGGCGCAGGCGATCGGGGAAGCGGTTCGTCAACCGTTTGTGATGGCGACGATCGCGCGCGGCGTGCCGCATTCCCGAGTGGTGTGGCGCGACGCGCTGAAGGCGTCGCTGCGGCCGGTTGCCTCGGTTTATGGCTTGATCATCGGCACGCTGCTCAGCGGATCGTTCGCCGTTGAAGTGATCATGGCGTGGCCTGGTCTCGCCAGCCTGATGCTCGACGCGCTGGTCAGCCGCGACGTCTTTCTGGTGGCTGGCTGCGCCGGCGCCGGGGCGGTTTTTCTGGCATTCGGCACGCTGCTATCCGATCTCGCGCTGGCGGCGGTCGATCCGCGCGTGAGGGAATCGTGAAGCGGTTTGGCGCGGCACTGGTCCTGCTGGCCGCGGTCAGTGCGATTGCCGCGCCACTACTGGCCCCGACCGCCGACGTGGACACCCGTTACGCGCAATTGAACTCTCCGCCAACCGTGCCGCGTCTTCGTGACGCCAGCGGCTGGCGTGCGCCATTCATTTATCCGTGGCGGCTGGTCAATCGCATGGAGCAGCGCTACGAACAAGATCAATCGACCGCGGTTCCGCTCCGCTGGTTCGAGCGCGGTCAACTGGTGACCAGTGCCGATCCCGCTGCGGCGCCATTGCTGTTGCTGGGATCCGACAGCCTCGGCCGTGATGTATTCAGCCGCCTCCTGTTCGGCGCCCGGACTTCGCTCGGGGTGGCATTCGTGGCGGCGCTTGGCGCGATGCTGATCGGCGCGGCGATTGGTGGCATTGCCGGGTATTCTGCAGGCACGCTCGACGATCTGATGATGCGAGCGACCGACTTCGTTCTGGTTTTGCCGGCGATTTACGTCGCGCTGGCGCTGCGATCGGTCTTGCCGCTGGTGCTGTCGCCAACAACCGTGTTCGTGCTGCTGGTCAGCATCTTCGCCGTTGTCGGATCGCCCTTCATCGCGCGCGGCGTGCGCGCGATTGTCAAGACCGAGCGTGCGCTCGACTACGCGTCGGCGGCGCAGGCAATCGGTGCCAGTCGCACGCGCGTGCTCGTAACCCATTTGATGCCGGCCGCGCGCGGCTTCATCGGGGTCGAGATCACGCTGCTGATTCCCGCTTTTATCGTCGCCGAGGCGACGCTTTCCTATATCGGCCTCGGGTTTCCGGACGGCGTTGCGACGTGGGGCACGATGTTGCGGGACGCGGCGAATGTTCAGGTGTTTGCCGACTTTCCGTGGCTGCTCAGTCCGGCGGTGGCGATGTTCGCAGTGGTGTTCGGACTGAACCTCGCGTTGCAGGATCACGCGACCGGCGTAGAATCTGTGCGATGAGTCTCGCTGGAGTATTTGCGCCGGTTCCGACGCCGTTCGACCAACGCGATCAACCGGATACACGCCGTTTGAGCGCCGCGTTGGTGAAATGGTCGGCCCGTCCGATCGACGGCTTCGTGATTCTGGGATCGAACGGCGAAGCCGTGATGATGGACGACTTCGAGTCCGACCGCGTCATCGTCGCCGCGCGCGACGTCGTGCCACGCGACCGCGTGTTCATCGTCGGGACCGGCCGTGAATCGACACAGGCGGCGATCAAGGCGTCGAAGCGCGCGGCCGAACACGGGGCGGATTACGTGCTGGTGCGCACGCCGGGATTCTTCAAGAGCCAGATGACTCACGACGCGTTCGTCCGGCATTACACGGCCGTTGCTGACGAATCGCCGGTGCCGGTGCTGTTGTATAACTTCACCGCGTTGACCGGCGTGAATCTGCTCCCGTCGACGGTTCATGCGCTGGCCACCCATCCGAACATCGTCGGTATGAAAGAGTCGGGTGGTGATGTCGCGCAAATCGCCGACCTCGTATCGGGATCGCCGAGAGACTTCAACGTGCTGGCCGGTACGACCGCGACGTTCTACGCCGCGCTGTGCGTTGGCGCGGTCGGAGGGATTCTCGCGCTGGCGTGCGCCGTGCCCGATGCCTGCGCGCGATTGTTTACACTGACCAACGCCGGGAAACACGCCGAGGCCCTCGCGCTGCAGCGCGAACTCACTCCTTTGGCGCGGCTGCTCGGACCGACGCATGGTGTGCCTGGCCTGAAGGCGGCGCTCAACCTGCTCGGCTACGACGTGGGCCTGCCGCGTCCGCCGCTCGTACCAGTGGAATCGAGCGCCTTGCCGGCGTTGCGCGAGGCGCTGTCGACTTTTGAGGAAATCCCGGCATGAGCCTCCTGCCCGATAACGATCGAATTCTTCTCGGTCCCGGTCCGAGTCTGACATCGCCGCGCGTGATGCGGGCGATGGCGTCGCCGACCGTCAGCCATCTCGATCCAATCATGATCCGGTTGCTCGATGACGTGCGCGAGCGTCTGCTGCGCACCTTCCAGGCTGCCGATGGGTCGTTCGCATTTGCCGTGTCGGGGACCGGCACGTCAGGAATGGAAACGTGCGTTGCGAACCTGATCCAGCCCGGGACCAGGGCTACGGTCGTCGTCACCGGATACTTCGGCGATCGCCTCGCGCAAATGTGCGAGCGATACGGTGCAACCGTCACGCGGCTCGATGTCGAGTGGGGACGTGCGTGCGAGCCGGAAGCGCTGCGTAAGAGCCTGCAAACCTCGAACGCCGACGTCGTCGCGATGGTGCACGCGGAAACTTCGACCGGTGTGCGAAATCCGATCGCCGAGTTGGCGGCGATTGCGCGTGAGGTCGGAGCGTTAACGATCGTCGACGCGGTGACGTCGTTCGGCGGTCATCCGCTCGACGTTGGAGCATGGGATCTCGACGCGGTCTACAGCTGCACCCAGAAATGCCTCGGCGGACCTTCAGGCCTGGCGCCGGTCGTATTCGGGCCGCGCGCGCTCGCGAAACGCGTCAAGTGCCCCAGCTTCTATTTCGATCTCAGCTTGCTCGAGGACTACTGGCTGCGGCGGAAGTACCACCACACGATGTCGTCGACGCTGCTTTACGCGTTGTACGAGGCGCTCGCGATTGTCGAGGAAGAAGGGCTCGAGGCTCGTTGGCGCCGTCACGAGCGGAATCATCAGGCGCTGGTCGAGGCATTGAATGATCTGGGCCTGTCGCTGCTGCCGCGTGAAGGCGAACGGCTATGGACGCTGAACGCCGTACGCGTTCCAGACGGTGTCGACGAAGCAGCGGTCCGCAAACATCTGCTCGAAACCTTTAACATCGAGATCGGCGCAGGCCTCGGTCCGCTTGCCGGCAAAATCTGGCGGGTCGGGCTGATGGGCGCCAGTTCGTCGCCGCGGTTGATCGTGCTGCTGCGTGGAGCCCTCGAGAGCGCCCTTGCCCGGCACGGTCATCGCGTACCTGCGTAGGACGGTCGCGGCCGTCGCGGCGGCGGGTTTCGCGCTGCTCGCCTACATCTGGATGACCGTTCCCGACGTCCGCCCTTTGAAGACCACGAACCCCGCGACCACGGCGTTCATGGAACTGCGCGCCGACGAAGCACGTGCGAATGGCAAGCCCCCGAAACGATCGCAGCGCTGGATTGCCTACGGCCACATTTCCAAAGACTTGCAGCGCGCGGTCCTGGTCGCCGAAGACGACGCGTTCTGGCAGCACGAGGGCGTGGACTTCGAGCAGCTGCAGGAATCGCTGCAGCGCGACTGGGCGCAGGGCCGATTCGTTCGAGGCGGCAGCACGATCACACAACAGCTGGCCAAGAACCTCTACTTGTCGCCGTCGAAGAATCCACTTCGCAAGTTGCGCGAGCTGGTGATTGCGCGGCGGCTCGAAGCGGAATTAAAGAAGGCGCGGATCCTCGAGCTTTACCTCAATGTGATCGAGTGGGGCGACGGCATCTGGGGAGCGGAAGCTGCATCGCGTGCGTATTTCGGCACGTCGGCGGCCAATCTCGGGCCTGCGGAATCCGCGCTGCTCGCGGCGGCAATCATCAATCCGCATGTGTTGAATCCTGCGCATCCGACCGCACGCTTGCTGCGACGTCAACAGTTGATTCTGCGGCGGATGGGCGCGGTCACGCCGCCAGCGATCGATGCAGCCCGTCCTTTGCCGCTTCAAGTTACACCATTGCAGTAAATTGCACTCTGTTCAGCTTGACAGGTGTAATAGCGCTGGCTATAGTCACCGCGGCCCCCACCGTCACATTGATAAATTACACTGAGCGTCTCACCCTGCTCATGCAGGACGTCGTCACGCGTGTGCCGGCGTTGTCATTTATCGACGTCGCCGACGTGCTGGTCTTCGCCCGTTCGGGGCGGACGAACGCCGAGGGGGCATTTGCGACCTGCCACTGCTTGACCCTTCCGCCCAGCGAACCGGGCTATTACTTCTGGCGCGATCGCACCAGCAAGCGAATCACGCGGCGTTCGGAATGGTTTACGACGAAGTCTCCGTCGGTCACCATCGGCACGCGCGCGATCAAGTACATGATTTCGTTTGCGCTACCGCGTTTCTGCGATCAAACACTGGACCGTTCACGCAAAGAAAGGTTCTATCCCGGCGCCGAGGCGTGGATCGCAAAGCTCGACACCGTTGTGCACGAGCTGTATCACATCGATCCGCAGCTCGCCGGAATCCGCCGCATCGAAAATCAGGACGGCACCTACTCCGCAAACTGTCACGGCCACCAATTCTTCGAGCAGGTCGCCGCGATGGTGCATACCTACCTGAGCAACCAGCCGAGTGCGGCGGCGTTGGAATTTCTTCAGTACGACTTTGCCACGCTCGAAGCGAAATACGACGGCGTGGTTGCGACCAGCTTCCGCACGTTTCCGTCGTATCCACAGCGCTACATCGAGCGGCTCGCCGATCAGCCGCCGTGCGATGCGGATGCCGAAGGGATTGCCGTCGAGTCCCTCGATCCGCCGGCGCAGCCGACGCAGTATACGGAAGACGATCTGCACATCCGTCAGTTCGCCAGGCGGTCGACCGCGCGGGTCATTCGAAAAGGGGCTTTCCGCGCCGCTTAGCCGATTCGCCGCGCGCCGACATAGCGCGGCGACCAGTAGGACGAGCTGAGACGCTCCACTCGAACAACGCCGCTCGAGCTGGGAGCGTGCACGAACTGATCGCCGCCCACCACGATTGCCACGTGCGACACGCCCGGGTCGGTTGTTGAGAAGAACACCAAGTCGCCTGGCGCGAGGTCGGCTGGCTCGATCGATTTGCCCTCGTGATACTGCTCGCGGACTTCACGCGGAAGTGCGAAGCCAAACTGCGCGAAGACGTACTGCGTAAATCCGCTGCAATCGAAGCCGTTCGGGTCGCTGCCGCCGTTGCGATAGGGCGTGCCACGCAGCGACAACGCGGTACCCACCAGGGCGTACCCGTCGAGGACACCGACTGCGGCTGGACGTTCGGGTAGCGGCGCAGGACGTGACGCGGCACGCTCGCCGGGCAGAGGAAACGGACGTGGCACGGCCCCGTTGGACGACGCGCACGCCGAGGCGACGGCTGCCATGACGATTACCACCGCCCGGAGCCACTGCATCCTGAAGGGTATCGGCACCATCGCCAACGTACCACAGAGCCGCTAAATGTTTGACACCTCTTCGGTTGTCATGCAAAATTTCCAAAGGCGCTCCCGGTTGCGGAACCCCGAATGGAACAGACGCTCTTACTGAACGCGTCGTACGAGCCACTCAAGATTGTTGACTGGCAGAAGGCGATCACCCTTCTGTGCCAGGGCAAGGTTGAGGTAATCCGGGAGTACGAGCGCGAAATCCGCGCCGTCACCTTCAGCATCAAGCTGCCGTCGGTGATCCGGCTGTTGCGCTACATCAAGATCAAGCGCCGGTTCGACTACGTACCATTTTCGCGGGCCAACATTTACGCGCGGGACGAGCATTCCTGCCAGTACTGCGGCGACGCGTTCTCAACCGCGGAGCTAACCTTCGATCATGTGGTGCCGGTCGCCCAGGGCGGCCGTAAGGATTGGGAAAACATCGTCACGTGTTGCGTGACGTGCAATCGCAGGAAAGGTGGGCGGACGCCGGCTGAAGCCGGCATGCATCTGTTGCGGATGCCGAAACGTCCGGTGTCGGCGCCGGCCATCCGCATCACCGTCGGCCTTCGTAACGCGCCCGAAAGTTGGCGAGACTACTTGTATTGGAACGTCGAGCTCGACGATACGTAGAAGCCGCTGAAGTCTGAAGTGCGAAGTCTGAACTCCGCAGACTTCTGCTTCCGACTTCAACCTTTCGGCGTCCATGTCTTTGCCTCCCATTCATCCCTCTGCCGCCATCGAAGGCGGCCGGATCATCGTCGAAGGATCGGATTTCGCGGTCGACGATGAAGTGCTTCCTGGCGCTCGCGTCGGCAGCATTCCGGCGCGGATTTCCTTCGCCTCGAAAACCCGGCTGATTTTGATCGTTCCATCCGGCCTCGAACGCGGCAACCATCGCGTCCACGTCGACGAAGCGGGCGATGTCGGATTGGTGCGCGTTGCCGGATCGTTTGCGACCGGCCTTCACCAGGTCGACAATCCGGTATTCGATGTCGCAGGAAACCTCTACGTCACCTACAGCGGCACCCGTGGTCAACAGGTGCCGGTATCGATCTTCCGAGTGCGGCCGAACGGCACACGCGAGAGTTTCTCGTCCGGGATCGTGAACCCCACCTCCATGGCCGTCGACCCGCAGGGACGGCTGTATGTGTCCAGCCGTTTCGAAGGAAATGTGTACCGCGTTGCCGAGGATGGGTCTGTTGAAACCTTTGCGAGCGATCTGGGCGTCGCCTGCGGCCTGGCCTTTGCGCCGGACGGCACGCTGTTCGTCGGCGATCGCAGCGGCACGATTTTCACAGTCGGTGCGGATGGCCATGCGACAACGCTTGCGTCGTTGCCGCCCAGCGTCGCGGCCTTTCACCTCGCCTATGGGCCGGCGGGCGGCGCGCCAGAAACGCAAGCGCTGTACGTGACCGGACCGACGCTGTCGCCGTATGACGTCCTGTACCGCATCGATCGCAACGGCACGGTGACGACGCGGCACGCGGCGTTCGGACGGCCGCAAGGCCTCGCCTTCGACCGTCACGGTGCGCTCCACGTCGTCGAAGCCCTCGCCGGTGTGAGCGGGTTGTATCGGATTTCCGACGGCGCAGACCCCGAACTGGTGCTGTCGGGACCAGGACTGGTCGGCGTCGCCTTCGATGGCGCCGGCGGTCTGGTGGTGACGTCAAACGAAACGGCGTATCGAATGTAGCTCGTCCCGTTGCTCGCCTGTCGTCACCCGCTGCTCACTCGCTGCTCGCGAGCAACGAGCAACGAGCAACGAGCAACGAGTGACGAGTGACGGTACAATTCCCCCCACATGTCGCAACTGTTCACGCGGCAAACCCATTGCCGATCTCGTACACGATGGCGACGGCGCGCAGACGATGAAGCGCACGCTCGGCGCTGGCGATCTCATCATGCTGGCGATTGGCGCGGTGATTGGCGCAGGCATCTTCGGCGCGATCGGGACTGCCGCGGCGGGTCAGATCGGGCCGAACGGTGAAGTAATCCGCTCGGGCGCTGGACCGGCGTTGATCTTTTCGTTCATGTTGCTCGGCGGCGCCTGTGCGCTGGCCGGTCTGTGCTATGCGGAACTGGCCGCGATGATTCCGCAGGCCGGCAGCGCCTACGCGTATTCATATGCGACGCTCGGCGAGCTGGTGGCGTGGATCATCGGCTGGGACCTGATTCTCGAGTACGCGGTTGGCAACGTCGCCGTCGCCATTTCGTGGGGCGACTACTTCAACACATTGCTGCGTGGCTTCGGTCTCAGTCTGCCGGTGTGGATGACGACCGGCTACCGAACCGCGTTGCTCAGCGCCGATCCGCAGATTCACGGTCTCTTGGATTCCGCGCCGCGGCTCGCCGGCATCCCCCTGCTGATTCATCTGCCGGCGTTTGCGATCGTGATGCTGATCACCTGGCTGCTGCTGCGCGGCGCGCGTGAGAGCGTCACCGCCAACAACATCATGGTCGCGATCAAGCTGGTGGTAATCGCGATTTTCATCGTGGTCGGCGGCACGCACATCAATCCTGCGAACTTCACTCCGTTCGCGCCGAATGGCTGGAACGGGATTCATCAGGGCGCGGCAATCGTGTTTTTCGCGTACATCGGCTTCGACGCGATTTCGACGGCCGCCGAAGAAACCCGCGACCCGCAGCGCAATCTGCCAATCGGCATCCTCGGCGGCCTGGCGATCTGCACCGTGATCTATGTGATCGTCGGTGCGGTATTGACCGGCATGGTGCCGTACAAGGAGCTCGCGGTAGCGGATCCGCTGGCCCGTGCGCTCGAACTGGCAGGCTTCAAGGCAATCGGCTGGTTTGTCGCACTCGGTGCGGCGATTTCGATGTCGGCCGTGTTGCTGGTGTTTCAGTACGGCCAGCCTCGTATTTTCTTTGCGATGGGCCGCGATGGTCTGCTGCCGCGGTGGGCCGCCACGCTTCATCCGGTCACCAAGATTCCATCGACGACAACGCTGATCACCGGGCTTTTTGTCGCTAGCTGGGCGTTGATTGGCGACGCCGCCGAAACCTACGATCTGACGAACATCGGCACGCTGTTCGCCTTTATGCTGGTCAGCATCGGCGTGCTGGTGCTGCGCTACAAGGATCCGAATCGGCCGCGGCCATTCAAGGTGCCGATGGTCTGGCCGGTGTGCGTGTTGTCGGCGGCCGGCTGCATTTACATCATGTTTGGCTTGCCGAGATCGGCGTGGGAGCGGTTTGCGGCGTGGCTGGTGATCGGGTTGGCGCTGTACTTCGCTTACGGTTACCGCCACAGCCGGCTCCGTGCCGACGCCTAACGGCTGCGGACAGGGAGATGACGGAGACACGGGTTCAACACGGAGCAACGGAGCAACAGAGAAAAGAAAAAAGAATTCTCCGTGTTGAACCCGTGCCTCCGTACGACTCCGTGCCTGTAGGATGCGACGATGCTTGACGGCATTCGCGTGCTCGACCTGACGCGCCTGCTGCCGGGATCGTATGCGACCTTGATGCTCGCCGATCTCGGCTGCGACGTAATCAAAATCGAGGACCCCCGCGGCGGCGACCACGCGCGCCACATGCCGCCGCTCGCCGACGGCACCAGCGTCTTCTTCACGCTGCTCAATCGCAACAAGCGCAGTGTCTCGCTGAACCTGCGCTCTCCGGAGGCGGCGCCGATCCTGGCGGCGCTGGTCGCGCGCTGCGACGTGGTGATCGACAGTTTCCGACCCAAAACCGCCAAGCGCCTCGGCGTGGATCCGGAAACGCTGCAGCGCCATAGTCCAGGGTTGATCTGCGCGTCGATTACCGGCTTCGGCAAGACCGGCCCGTACGCCGACCGCGCGGCCCACGACATCAATTACGAGGCGTTGGCCGGTCTGCTCGCGCTTCAGCCCGGGCCGCCGCAAGTGCCCGGCCTGCTGATCGGCGACATTGGTGCGGCCTATCAGACGACGATGTTCGTGTTGGCGGCGCTGCTGGCGCGTGCGCGTAGCGGCATCATCATCGAAGGCACTCTCGACGTGTCGATTCACGAAGCGGCGCTGCAGTGGATGGTGTTTCCGTCGGCGCGCCGGCTGGTCGACGGCGGCGATCGCGATCCGCGTCAGTTGCCGCTGCATGGCGAGGCAGCGCGCTACAACGTGTATCAAACGTCTGACGGCAAATGGCTGGCGCTCGGGGCGCTCGAGGCGAAGTTCTGGGTCGGATTCTGCGAGAAAATCGGCCGCCCCGATCTGAGCGCGCTTCATGACACGCCAGGTGACGAACAGTCGCGGGCGTTGGCCGAGGTTCGCGCCATCATGAAAACCCGTACCCGGGACGACTGGCTGGCGCACTTCGCCGATGTCGACGTCTGCCTGACGGCTATCAATTCGGTTGACGAGGCGCTGAACGATCCCCACGTCAAGGCGCGCGGCGTCGTGCAGCGCCACGAAGGCGTGACCTATGTCGGCTTGCCGCTTTCGAAACCGCTGAAGCGTTCGCCAGCGCTCGGCGAGCATACCGACGAGGTTCTGGCCGCGCTCGGGATCGACGAATCGCAGCGCAGCCGGCTGCGAACTGCCGGCGTGATCTGAACGCTCGAGCCGTCGTGCTACGATGAAGGATTCCGATGGGGCACGATTGGATCGCTGTACGCGGCGCCCGCGTTCACAACCTCAAAAACATCGACGTCGATCTGCCACGGCAGAAACTGGTGGTCATCACCGGGCTGTCGGGCTCGGGAAAATCGTCACTCGCTTTCGACACGATCTATGCGGAAGGGCAGCGCCGCTATGTCGAATCGCTGTCGGCGTATGCGCGGCAGTTCCTCGAGCAGATGGAAAAGCCGGACGTCGATCTGATCGAAGGCCTGTCGCCGGCCATCTCGATCGAACAGAAGACCACCGGCTCGAATCCGCGCTCGACGGTCGGAACGGTCACCGAGATCTACGATTACCTGCGGTTGGTGTTCGCCAACATCGGCGTGCCGCATTGCCCGAACTGCGGGAAAGAAATTTCCAGTCAGTCGCTCGAACGGATCTGCGACATGGTGATGCTGTATCCGCAGGACGAGCGGATCAACGTCCTGGCGCCGATCGTCCGGGGCCGCAAGGGCGAGTTCAAAAAAGAGCTGGCAGCACTGCGCGCCAGGGGCTACACCAAGGCGCGCGTCGATGGACAGTTCCGCGCGCTCGAGGAAGACATCAAGCTCGACCGGCGGCGCAACCACACCATTGAAGTCGTCGTCGACCGTTTGATCATTCGCGGTGGCATCGAGCGTCGACTGCTCGAGTCGGTTGACACCGCGTTGAGCCTCGCCGACGACATCGTCGTGATCAATTCGTACGAAGCGGGCGACCGGCTGTTCTCGCGGCGACTGGCATGCGTGGACTGCGGTCTCAGCATGCCCGAAATGACGCCGCGTGCCTTTTCGTTCAACTCGCCACACGGCGCCTGCGTCGAGTGCCAGGGATTGGGCTCGATGGTGGACTTCGATCCGGCACGCGTCGTGCCCGACGAATCGAAGTCGTTGGCCGACGGAGCGATTGCGCCGTGGTCGCGCGGCGATCGCAAGCTGGTGCGCGAGCAATTGCAGCAGATTTCGCGCGACTTCGGCATCGACTTGACCGTTCCGTTCAACAAGCTGCCGCGAAGAGCCCGCGAAGTGCTGCTATTCGGCAGCGGCAAGTTCGAAGGCCTGATTCCGAATCTTCGCCGCCGGTTTGAAGAGGGCAGCTGGTCGGATCAGGAAGATCTCGATCCGTATCGGTCCTTGCGGCCGTGTCCGACCTGTCGCGGCCAGCGGCTGAAGCAACAGAGCCTGTCGGTAAAGGTCAAGGGACGGACGATTGCCGACTACGTCAACCTGCCCATCTCGGCGGCGCTCGAGGTGTTCACCTCGCTGCAGTTGACCGATCGCGAGGCGATTATCGCCGAACGGATCCTGAAGGAAATCCAGGAGCGCTTGCGCTTTCTCCACGACGTCGGCGTCGGCTACCTGACGCTCGGCCGAAGCGCGGCGACCCTGTCGGGCGGCGAGGGGCAGCGCATTCGCCTGGCGACGCAGATTGGCGCCAATCTGACCGGCGTTCTCTACGTCCTCGACGAGCCGTCGATCGGACTGCACCAGCGCGACAACCGCAAGCTGCTCGGAACGCTGTCGCGGCTGCGGGATCTTGGCAACACGGTGGTGGTTGTCGAGCACGACGAAGAAACGATCCGCGTCGCCGATTACGTGGTCGATCTCGGTCCCGGCGCCGGCGATCTCGGCGGGCACGTGATCTTCCAGGGAACGCCGAAGCAGTTGCTCGAATCGGCTGCCACCTCGCTGACCGGCGCCTATTTGAGAGGGGAGCGGTCGATTCCTACGCCGAAAGCGCGTCGTCCGCAGCTGAAAGGCGACATCGTCATTCGTGGTGCCCGCGAGAACAACCTCAAAACGATCGACGTCAGGATTCCGCTCGGTGTGTTCACGACGATTACCGGCGTCAGCGGCTCGGGGAAGTCAACGCTGGTGAACGACATTCTGTATAAGTCGCTCGCGAAGACGCTTTACAAAGCGGGCGACGATCCAGGGGCGCACGAGCGGATCGAGGGGATTGAACTGATCGACAAGGTGATCGAAATCGATCAGTCGCCGATCGGCCGCACGCCGCGGTCGAATCCGGCGACTTATACCGGGCTGTTTACCTTCATCCGTGATCTGTTCGCGATGATGCCCGAAGCCAAGCAGCGCGGCTTCAAAGCCGGACGTTTTTCGTTCAACGTCAAAGGCGGGCGCTGCGAAGCGTGCCAGGGCGACGGCGTGATCGCGATCGAAATGCACTTCCTGCCGGACGTATATGTGACCTGCGAGCAGTGCAAAAGCCGCCGCTACAACCGCGAGACGCTCGAGATCAAGTATCGCGGCAAGTCGATCGCCGATGTGCTCGAGTTGACGGTCGACCAGGCGCTGCCGCTGCTCGAGAATTTTCCGGCGATTGCGAACAAGCTGCGGACGCTGCAGGACGTCGGGCTGGGCTACGTTCAACTGGGTCAATCGGCGACCACGCTCTCGGGCGGCGAGGCGCAGCGAGTCAAGCTGGCGAAGGAGCTTTCAAAGCGCGGTACCGGCCGAACGCTCTACATTCTCGACGAACCAACCACGGGGCTTCATTTCGAGGACACGCGCAAGCTGCTCGACGTGCTCACCAAGCTGGTCGAACAAGGCAACACCATCGTCGTCATCGAGCACAACCTGGACGTCATCAAGTGCGCCGATTACGTGGTTGATTTGGGCCCCGAAGGAGGCGCGGGCGGCGGGAGCATCGTCGCCGCCGGCACGCCCGAAGAAGTGGCGCGGATTGAGGAATCGGCAACCGGAAGGTTCCTGTCAGATTTGTTATTTCGTGCGGATCAGCCGCCCCTTCAATCGGTTGCGGGCTAGAATCGTTGTGGTAAGATTGCCACAATTTGAGACGGCCTCCCTGTGGTGGGAGTACCACAAAATTGTATCGCCGCACGGCGTGACGATCCGCCAGGACTGACGTAACACGATTTGATTCAACACTTTACACTGAGCGACCGTCGGCAACCATTGCGGGCATTGGGTTTGCTCAGCTTGCGCGTGCACGTCCCCCGTCGCCCGAGAGGCTAATGGACGCACAGCGTACACTTCGTCGCCAAATTTCTTGTGTCGGAATCGGTCTCCATTCCGGCAACAAGGTGAATCTCACGCTCAAACCCGCGCCGGCGGATTCCGGCATACGGTTCCGTCGGACTGATGTCGGCGGCCCCGGCGGTCACGAGGTGCCCGCAACGGTCCAGCATCTGGCGGGGATCCAGCTTGCGACCGGGTTGTCTCGCAACGAGGTTTCCGTCGAGACGGTCGAGCATCTGCTGGCCGCATTGACGTCGTGCGGCGTCGACAACGTGCTCGTCGAACTCAATTCACCCGAAGTTCCGATCATGGATGGCAGCGCCGCGCCGTTCATTTACCTGATCCAGGAAGCGGGCTTGAAGACGCTGCCCGCTCGCCGCAAGTATCTGAAAATCGTCCGACCGATCGCCATTTCACGCGGCGATAAACGCATCGCGCTGTATCCGTCGGATCATTTCAAGGTGACTTACAGCATCAGTTACGACCACCCGATGCTGCGTCACCAGTCGCGCACGCTTCGCATCACCGAAGACACGTTTGTCGAGGAACTGGCGCCGGCGCGCACTTTCACGTTCTTGAAAGACGTGGAGATGATGCGGCAGAACGGACTGGCACTCGGCGGCTCGCTCGAAAACGCGATCGTTCTCGGCGAAACCGGTATCCTCAACAACGCCCTCCGGTTCGAAGACGAGTTCGTGCGTCACAAGATTCTCGACGCGATCGGCGACCTCGCGCTGGTCGGCTATCCGGTGATCGGCCACCTCGTCGCGCATCGCGCGGGGCACGCGCTCCACACTGAATTCGCCGCGAAGATTCTCGAAGAAACCAACGCCTGGCGGCTGGTGGAAGCACCTGTCGACACCGCCGTTGGGCTTCCGGTGCCGGTCCCAGAGGCCGCAGCACGGTTGGCGAATTAGCCCGGCAGCGTTCTTAACAATCTCTTGTCACAACTGGCGACAGCGTAGTCTGTTACGCTGTCGCCATGAAGAACGCGCTATTTCTCGCTCTCGCCGCGGCGATCGTCCTGCCTTTCACCGCGCGCGCCCAGGCCAAGCCTGATTTCACCGGCACGTGGACGCTCGACGCCGCCAAGAGTGACGCCCCCACCGGCCGGGGCGGTCGCGGCGGCGCTCAGGGTCCGATTACTGTTACCCAGGACGCGAACACGCTGACCCAGAAACGCGGCGAACAGACGCTGGTCTACAAGCTGGATGGTTCGGAAAGCTCGAACGAGGTCCAGGGCCGCGGCGGCGTGCAGACCGTGAAATCGAAAGCAAAATGGGAAGGCGCAAAGCTGGTCATCGAATCGACGCGCGAAATCCAGGGATTCGCGTTGACCACCAAGGAAGAACGCACGTTGAGCGCGGACGGCAAGGAAATGACGATTCAGATAACAGCCTCGACGCCGCAAGGTGATATCAACAACAAGCAGGTGTATACGAAATCCTGAATTTGAGGATCTGGGGATTTGAGGATCTGCGAGTCTGACTAACGAACTAACAGCGCGCGGGTGGTCGTCGGCGATCCGCAGCGTTCGAACCAGTCGATGCCTTCGCTGACGAGATCGAATTTCAGCGCGTAGCGGCCCGGCTGCGCCGGTGCATCGATTTCGATGGCGACGTCGGCCGCCCCTCCGGCTTCGAGGTTTTCAGGCAGCCAGGCGCGCGCGAAGTCGCGATTGATTACCGCTCCATCTCCGTCGCACAGTTGAGCGCCGAGGCGAACCAGCCGCCGGCCGTAGGTAGCGCGCGCTGGAAATGGGCGCGTCGACAGATTGCGAACGCGGGTTCGCACTTGTAACGGGCGGCCGGCTTTCGCGCGCAGCGGCAGACCCGGAATCAGGGTTCTCACGTCGATGTGCGCCTTCGGCATTGCTCCGGGGATCGCGTTGCCGAGATTGTTGTCGTCCCACACTTCGTGTTTGATCGCCGCCAGATCCGGCGAGCCGGGCACGAATCGTCGCGAAAACGAATCTTCGGGATGATCGGTCAACTCCCAGCACAGGCGATCGACGCCGATCTCGCTGGCCAGCTGCCTGGCTCGGGTCATTTCGGCGTCACCGTCGTTCCATTTGAACAGGATGTAGCGCCAGTTCAGGAACGGCAGGTCGCGGCACGCCTGGCGTTTCTCGTCCGCCATCGCCCGCAGGTTGGCGATCGCCACGTCGAATTTTCCGCGCTGGCGATACTGAACGTAGGTTTCCTGAGACGCCCCGTCGATCGAAAACGTCACTTCATCGATTCCCGAGTGGACCAGGCGGCGCGCCTGCGCTTCGGTCAATGCCAGCCCGTTCGTGCTGGTGTAGAGATAGATGTTCGGAAAGCGGGACTTGATGTACTCGCACATCTCCACGGCGCGCTTGTGCAGAAACGCCTCGCCGTAGTTGAAGAAGTCGATCCGGCCGAGCGACGGACCGGCTTCGTCGATGACCCGCGCGAACAGGTCGAAGTCGAGCATGCCTGCTTGGCGGGTGCGTGTGATGCCGGTCTCGGGGGCGCAGCAGGCCTGCGCGCACGAGATGTTACAGGCTGCCGTGCACTCGATGTACATCCGCGACGGCAGCGCTCCGGCGTCAACCGGCCTGATCTGCGGTGTCTCCCCTTTCTTGAGCGGCAGTTTCAGCGGGCAGTCACCGCAGAACTTCGAGCCGCCGCCATTCAACTCTTCGCGCAGTGTGGTGATGACCGGTCCGTTCCAGACGCCGGAGACCGAACTCTGGCGGACGTCGCCGAGCACACGATGCCCGTACGGGTCGGCGCAGCCGCAGACGATGCGGCCATCGCACAGCATGACCAGCGTCGACCACGGCCAGGTACATTGAAAGCGGGTCGCGAGAAAATTCAACGACATCGAAGCTCGATTATTATCACCGCAAACTGATGCTGTTCGCACTTCTCGCGGCGCTCATCTCCCATCCGTTCCTGGGGGTCACTTACATCGATCGCACCGAAACCAGCCCGCGGCCGCTGCACATCCGTGTTGTGCAGATCGACCTCAAGGCGCCGGGCATTCGCTTCAAGGTTTCGCCGCCCGCTGGCCCGCGCGAAGTCGTCCGCGAAACGACGGTCGAGTTTCTGCGGAGGGAGGGCGCGCAAGTGGCGATCAACGCGCATTTCTTTCTGCCGTTTCCGTCGGATGAGTCCGACGCGTGGGTGATTGGATTGGCGGCCTCCGAAGGGCGCGTCTATTCGGCGTTCGAGTATCCGGAGCAAAACTTTGCATTGCTCGACAACGCGCCGGCCCTGAACATCGATCGCCGGAATCGCGCGGCGATTGTGCATCGCGATCTTCGGGCAGCCGACGGTCGGCACGTGCGCGAACGGGTGACACTCTGGAATGCGGTTTCCGGTTCGGCCCAGATCGTGACCGCGGGGGCGCGTTCCATTCCACTACTCGCCTGGTACGACGCACTCGCCGCCCGGACGGCAGTCGGCCTCTCGCGGGACGGCCGTACCTTGACGCTGTTTACCGTCGATGCGAAAGGCGATAGCGAGGGTATGCGCGTCACCGAAGTAGCCGACTTGCTGGTGAACGACTACGGAGTGTGGAGCGCGCTGAACCTGGACGGCGGCGGCTCGACGTCGCTGGCGATGGAAGATCCGTTGACGCGTGAACCGAGGCTCGTGAACACGACAGCCGGGACTACCGGAGAACGCGCCGTTGGCAGCAGCCTGGCGGTTTTTGCGCGACCGCGCTGACCAGGCTGTCGATTGACGCCCGTGGTGCCGCGGATCGTTATAATCGGGCGGAACGCATGCTGAAGCCGAAACCTCCGAAGACGCTCGAGTTTCACGGCGACGTCGTCCGCTGGCGGCGCGTCGGCGGCCTCGTGCTGGCGGAAGTCGAGTACGAGCCGGGGCAGCGGGTTCATCGCGCGATCCATTCTCACGCGCGGTTCGTGTTGATCCTCAAGGGGACGCTGAGCGACGGGATTTCCGGGACCGGCACGGCGAACGGACCGTCCACCCTGCTGTTCGAAGCCGCTCACCAGCCTCACTCGTACACGGTCTCGCCGCGCGGGGCGACTTGCCTGATTGTCGACATGGACGCGGCGTGGATTGCGCGGGCGCAGGAGCACGCACCCGTGCTGAACCGGGACGCATCATTTCGCAGCGGCCTGCTGCTGCATCTCGCACACCGGCTCTACGACGAGTTCAGGCTGCGCGACGAGGTATCCCGGCTGGCGATCGAGAGCCTGGCGCTCGGAGTCATGGCGCAGGCGTCGCGGCGAACGGCGACCGTCGAGCGAGCCGCCCCGCTCTGGCTGCAGGCAGCGCTGGCGTTTATTGCTCTGCACTTCACCGGTCCGCTGTCGTTGACCGGAGTGGCACAGCACGTCGGCATCCACCCTGTTCACCTGGCTCGCACGTTCCGTTCCTTCTATCGCACGTCGTTCGCCGCCTACGTGCGCGAACTGCGGATCGATTTCGCTCGCGAGCAGCTCGCCGGACAGGCAGCACTCTGCGACATCGCTGCCGCCGCCGGTTTCTACGATCAGAGTCACTTCTCGCGCTGCTTCAAGCGTCACGTTGGCGTGACGCCCGCCGCCTACCGAACGCTGACTGCTTCGCAGTCAGAATGCAGAATCCACAATGCAGAATGCACAATGCAGACTGCAAAGCGCAGCATGAGATAGTTGCGCCCTACGGCATTCTGCATTCTGCATTCTGCATTTAGCATTCCATTGTGCATTCTGCATTTAGCATTTTGCATTCCTGTTAAGGCTGTCCCAAAAAGTTCGATCCGTCCAAGACGCCACCGGAGTGGTCGCGCAACACTGGCCCGTCACCATGGGTGTGTGGACCAAGAAGTCGCTCGACGACCTGCACGCCGAATCGGAGCGAGCCGTGCTGCGCCGCTCGCTCGGGCCGCTCAATCTGACCGCGCTCGGCGTCGGATCGATCATCGGCACCGGGATTTTCGTTCTGACCGGCACGGCGGCGTCGCAGAACGCCGGCCCGGGGCTGATCTTCTCGATGATGATTTCGGCGATCGGCTGCGCCTTCTCGGGCTTGTGCTATGCCGAATTCGCGGCAATGGTGCCGGTGGCCGGCAGCGCCTACACCTACGCCTATGCGACCGCCGGCGAGTTAATCGCCTGGATCATCGGCTGGGATTTGATTCTCGAATATGCGCTCAGTGTGTCGACGGTGGCGGTCGGCTGGTCCGGATATTTCGTCTCTCTGGCGCGCGACCTTGGCTGGGTGGTGCCACCGGCCATTGCCGGCCCGCCCGGCGCGTTCAACTTGCCAGCGATGTTAATTGTGCTGATCGTTGCGGCGCTGCTGTTGATCGGCATCAGGGAATCGGCAAACGTGAACACGGCGCTCGTCGTCGTGAAGATTGCGGTGCTGGTGGTGTTCGTCACCGCGGGCGCTGCCTACGTGAATCGCGCCAATCTGACGCCGCTCGTCCCCGCGAACACCGGAGCATTCGGCAGCTTCGGATGGAGCGGCATCCTCCGCGGTGCCGGCGTGATGTTCTTTGCGTATATCGGTTTCGATGCGGTCTCCACGGCAGCCCAGGAAGCGAAGCATCCGGAGCGCGACATGCCGATCGGCATCCTTGTGTCGCTGGGGATCTGCACGGCGCTCTACATCGCGGTCGCTGTCGTGCTGCTCGGCATCGTGCCGTACACGCGGCTCGACGTCGCCGATCCGCTGGCGATCGGCATCGATGCGACCGGGATGACCTGGCTTTCGCCGTTCGTCAAAGTCGCGGCGCTGTTCGGGTTGTTCAGCACGATGCTGGTGCAGCTGCTGGCGCAAACGCGGATCTTTTATTCGATGAGCCGCGACGGCCTCTTGCCGCCGCTGTTTGCATCGGTTCACCCGCGCTTCCGTACTCCGCACGTCAGCACGATTCTCACGGCGGTGATCATCGCGATGGTTGCCGGGCTGACGCCGATTACCGCGCTCAGCCAACTGGTCAGCATCGGCACGCTCTTCGCGTTCGTGCTGGTCAGCATCGGCGTCATCGTGCTGCGCCGTACGTCGCCGGACGTGTCACGGCCGTTTCGAACGCCGGGTGTTCCGTGGGTGCCGATTGCCGGGGCGCTGGTCTGTCTCGCTCAGATGATTGGGCTGCCGCTGGCGACCTGGGAGCGGTTGTTCATCTGGCTGGCGATTGGGCTGGTGATCTACGCCACCTACGGGGCGCGTCGGCTGGAAGTTAGAACTAAGAACTTAGAACTAAGAACTGAGAACTAAGAACTGAGAACTAAGAACTGAGAACTTAGAACTGAATCCTGAAACGGAGTGCTTTAGTTCTCAGTTCTTAGTTCTCACTCATTTCTTCGTCAACTTCTTCATATACGCCTCGAGCTTGTCGTTCTCGTACTTCACCGTATTGAGAAACAAGCTTTCGGCGAGATAGGTTCGGCGCTCTTGATCGTCCATTTGTCCGATCAGGTGGTGAATCTCCTTCACCATGTCTTCGAACGATCGTTCGAGCTCGCGTTTTGCCGTTACTTCTTTGTATAGCGCTTCCATCACCGATAGCAGATCGCCGTCGAGGATGATAGAGACGCCGCCGCTGGTTTTGATGGTACGCATCGTTAGGCCCCGAAGCTTTTGACGGCGCCCGGCTCGTCGGCGTGTATCTCGATGAAGTTCTGCGCCCCGGTCATCGTCAGCATCGTCTCGACGCGTTTCTGGACGCCCGAGAGCTTCAGCTGGCCGCCGGCGTTGTGGACCTGACGATAGAGGTCCATCAGGCAGCCGATCGTCGCGCTGTCGACGTAGGTCACCGGGCTCATGTCGATCAGGATCCGGTTCTTGCCGCCGGCGATCAAGCCGCTGACCGCCGACGAGAAATCCCCGAGAATCGGATACATCAGCCGCGTCTCGCCAATCCGGACGATCGAGACACCGCCGAGCTGTTCGGTTTTGACATTCATCAGTAGACTCCTGTCCGCTTCGGCATCGAGCCGGTCGGACTGTACTCGTTGCCGCGCAGCTTCCGGATCTGCCGCGCGAGTTCGGTGCGGCCGCGGTTGATTCGCGACTTCACGGTGCCTTCGGGCAGCCGAAGCTGGTCGGCGATTTCCTGGTACGACAATTCCTGGATGTCGCGCATCAACACCGCGGTACGGAGTGTGTCGGGCAGCGCCGACAACGCCTGCTTCAGCAGCATCACGCGATCGCGCTGCTCGAGCGCCGCGACCGGCCCCGGCTCGGCAGTCGCCGGCGCCAGCTCGCCGGCGTCGACGTCGCGGTCGATCGTTTCGCGCTCCTTGCGCACGCTGCGGTAATGATCGATGCACAAGTTCCGGCTGATGCTGATCAGCCAGGTCTGAAAATTCGCTCGCCGGTCGAAGGTGTCGAGCGACTTGAAGATCTTCAGAAAAATATCCTGCGTCAAATCCTCGGCTTCGTCGTGTTTGCCGACGAACTTGTAGGCGACGTTGAAGACTTTGCGCCAGTAGGTCTTGACGATCTGCTCCCAGGCGAGCTGATCGCCGTTCAGGCAGCGCTGTATCAGCGACTCGACGACGTCCGGCGAATCCGACGGCATGAAGGATTGAGTAGAATAGCGTATCACGTTGCCAGAGGCACCCGGCTTCTCCCGCCAGCAGTCCGCGACTGGCTCGGCCGACGATCTGCTCACCTGCGACGGCGTGTCGCTGGCCGCGATCGCCGATGTTGAAGGCACGCCCATCTACATCTACAGTGCGGCACTGCTGCGCGAGCGCTACCGAGCGCTCGACGCGGCGTTCGGCGACTACCCACACGCGATTCACTACGCGCTGAAAGCGAATTCGACGCTGGCGCTGGCGCGTCTGCTGCGCGGCCTCGGCGCGTGTGCCGACGCGAATACGGTGTGGGAAATCGACGTCGCCAAACGCGCCGGCTTTACCGCCGCCGACATCGTCTTCACCGGCGTTGGCAAAACCAGCGCGGAACTGGAATGCGCGATCGCCCTGGACGTGAAAGCGATCAACGTCGAATCGGCCGGCGAGCTGGATCGCGTTGAAGCGCTTGCCACGCGGCTTGGTCGTATCGCTCGTGTCGCGGTCCGCATCAACCCGGATATCGACGCCAAGAGCCATCCTCATATTTCGACGGGGTTGCGGATCAACAAGTTCGGCGTGCCGCTGGACGACGCCCGAGCGCTGCTGGCATCGCTCGGCACGCGTCGCTCTTTGAAGCTGGTCGGTGTTCACGTTCACGTCGGCTCGCAGGTGACGACGCTCGATCCGCTGCGCCGCGCCGCCACGTTCGCGGCGACGCTGAGCCGCGAGTTAATCGATCACGGCGTGGCGCTCGATTACGTCGATTTGGGCGGCGGCCTGGGGGTTTCCTACGACGGTTCGCCGGTGCCGACGCCGCGCGACTACGTCGAGACCCTCGTCAAGGAAGTGCGCTCCACGTCGCTGCCGATCGTCGTCGAACCCGGGCGATCGATGATCGCGCCCGCAGGCGCGCTTGTCGCCCGGGTTGTCGATATCAAGCCACGCACCGCCGAGAGCGACTTCGTCGTCATCGACGCCGGGATGACCGAACTGCTGCGACCGGCGATGTACGGGGCCTACCATCGAATCGAACCGGTGGTCGGTTCACGCCGCACCATCCGCCAATACGAGATCGTCGGGCCGGTCTGCGAGAGCAGCGACGTTGTCGGGCGCGATCGTGAACTGCCGGCACTCGCGGTTGGCGATCTCGTGGCGATTCGCGATGCTGGCGCGTACGGATCAGCGATGGCGTCGAACTACAATCGCCGCCCGCTGCCGGCCGAGGTCCTCGTCGATGACGGAGGCTATCGGGCGATTCGGCGACGGCAAACCGTTGACGATATGATCGCGCTCGAGTCGTGGTGAAACAAGTCTTTGCGAACGTTGCGAACGTTGCGTTGATGGTTTTCTGGTGCCGGTGATGGCTGGCCACATTATTGCCCTCGAAGGACTCGATCAGAGCGGCAAGCAGACCCAGGCGGAAATGCTGCGCGATCGGCTCAAGCACGATGGATTCAAGTCGCGGCTTGAATCGTTTCCCGATTATGCGACGTCGATCGGCGAAGAAATTGCGCGGGCGCTGCAGGGCGAACGCGAATACGGTCCTGATGTGATGCAACTGCTGTACGTGGCCAACCGCTACGAACGCAAGCCCGATATCACGCGCTGGTTGGACGGCGGGCTGATCCTGGTCTGCGACCGTTACATGGCGTCGAGCGTGGCCTATGGAGAAGCGTTCGGCCTCGATCCGCTGTGGCTCACCGACATGCAGAAATTTCTGCCGGCGCCAACCGCGACGATCCTGCTGGATATCGCTCCCGAGACCGCGGTGAAACGAAAATCGTCCGATCGCGATCGCTACGAGCGCGATCTCGCACTCCAGGCCCGAGTCCGAGACAGCTACCACCGCCAGGCGAAGGCTGGAAACTGGGTGATCCTGGACGGCGAGCGAGACAAGGACGCGATCGCCGCAGACGTCTACGAGGCTGTCGCCGCACGCGTCGCCGACCGCAAATCGTAATCCGCTTACAAAACTGATAGTCGGCAGTGCCGCGCATGCGGCATTTCTGCCGCAAATCGCCGGCAGCATTGGACGAGTTTTTGCGATAGCTGTCCCGTTCGATGGACCGATCCCGCGCTGTCTTCTGGACCCTGGTCGCGGCATTCTGCGCCTACGCCGCCCTGTTTATCGCCCGCACGAGTTTCCTCGTCGACGGCGTGCGCTACTTCACGCTTGCCGACGACCAGATGATTTCGATGCGTTACGCCGAGAACCTGGCCCACGGCTACGGCCTCGTCTGGAATCCAGGCGGCGAGCGCATCGAGGGGTACACAAATTTTCTCTGGGTGGTCTACATGGCGATCTTTCACCTGCTGCACATTCCGCGGCCGGTGATTAGCGTCTGCATCCAGATCAGCGGCGCGCTGTTTCTCGCGATCAATCTCCTCGTCGTGTATCGCATCGCGAGCCGCATCGGTCATGATGCCGGGACGACTTTGTTTGCGGTGGCGATGACCGCGTTCTACGTCCCGCTCGACAACTGGGCATTCCAGGGCACCGAGGTCAGCATCCTGACGCTGCTGGTGTCGTTGGGCGCGCTGTGGACACTGGAAAGCTGGGAGAACGACGTGGTGCCATGGCGTTTGTGGCTGCTGCTCGGCGCTACGACGCTGATTCGGCCCGACATGATCGTGTTCGGCGCGGTCGTCGTGCTGGCCGTGGCCATCAATCGTTCGACGTGGATGAAACTGGCACTTTCGGGAGCGACGGTCGTCTGCCTGTTTTTTGCCGCCGAAACGGCGTTTCGCCTGTGGTACTTCGGCGATCCACTGCCCAACACCTACTACTTGAAAGTGACGAACATTCCGGCAGCCATGAAAACCAGTCGTGGATTGCTGGTCACCGGCGTCTTCCTCTCGCAACTGTTGCCGCTGGTAATCGCGATGTTCGCATCCGGACAACTGCGGCGGCCAACTCGTTCAGTGGTGTTCCTGCTCGCGGTCTTTGTTGCCCAAGTCGCCTACAGCATTTCGATTGGCGGGGACGCTTGGGAATGGTGGGGCGGCAGCAATCGCTTCATCGCGATCGCCATGCCGCTGTTCTTCATTGTGGCCGCCGAGGGTGCGGTGCGCGTCTGGAACGGCTTCGCGAGCGCGTTGCAGCGCGAACTGACGCCGCTGGCCGCTCCTGCCGCCGTCGTGGTCGCGATTGTCGGCCTCAACTGGATGGCATTTTCACTAACCACCGATCGCACGCTGCCGCTGAAGCGGCTGCTGCTGATCGTCAAGCCCTACGAAACGGCCTCCGATGAGGACGCCGTGCGTGCCGGACTCGCGCTCCGTCAGTTCACCAGTCCCGACGCGATTGTTGGCGTCGTCCGCGCGGGCCAGATTCCGTACTTCTCCGAACGGACCTGCCTCGATCTTCTCGGCAAAATGGATCGCCGCATCGCGCATGAACCAATGCGGGAGAAGAATCCGCGGTTGCCGTGGTGGGCGGCGTTTCATCCCGGCCACATGAAGTGGGATTACGACTATTCGATCGGCGAGCTGAAGCCCGATGTCATTCAGGCGCCGCTCTGGCCGTACACCGCGCCAGCCGAGAACCTTTCGCATCTCATCGCCGAAGCCCTGCGAACGCAACCATTCCTCAGCGACTACGAAGTGCAGACGCGTGGCGGTGATTGGTACGTGCGGAAGACGTCGCCGCGCTTGTTACGACTCGCGCGGCGGTGAGCGCCCGCACTTCGCGCACGCCAGCCTCCTTCAATACCCGGGCGCACGCTTCCAGTGTCGCGCCAGTGGTGCTGACGTCGTCGATCAACACAACGCAAGCGCCGGCCAGGCGCCGGGCATGGCGCGTCGGCGCAAACGCATCGGCGATGTTGCGTCGGCGTTGCAGTGCCGGCAGGCCGGTTTGTGAGTGTGTGGCGCGGACCCGCGCCAATGCGTGGACAACCGGACAGCCCAGCTGCCGCGCGAGGTCCGCGGCCTGATTGAATCCTCGCCGCCGCTGCTTCGATGCATGCAACGGAACGGGGATCACGCAAACCGCGCCGCACAGAATGTCGCCGCTTCTGGCACGCAGCAGCGCGCCGAGTGGACGCGCCAACGAACGGCGCCCCTGGTACTTCAGAGCATGGACGATTGCCCGAAGCGCGCCGTCGTAGTCGCCGAGGGCGCGCGCCCGATCGATAAACCGGCGCGTCCGCCGGCATCGCGGGCATTGCTGCAGCGCCGTACTGATCGCACGCCACCCGGGGAGCGGGTCGCCACACTGGTCGCACAGCGGCGGCGTCAGCGGACGAATCGATTCCCAGCAGGAAAGGCAGACCGGGCCCTGGGTAGGATGCTCGAGCAGTTCGCCGCACGCCGCGCAGGCCGGCGACACGACGATGGTCAACAAGGCGTCGAGGCCGAGCCTCAGCGCATCGATTAACCGGCGGGCGACACCTCGACGCGCTCGGCGTTCCCCCAGAGCCGTTCCAGGCCGTAGAACATCCGTGTCTCCGGGGCGAAGACGTGCACGATGAAATCGAAGTAGTCGAGCAGGATCCACTCGGATCGGTCGTAGCCTTCCACGTGCGCCGGTTTCGCGCCGGCGGCGCTGAGCGCATCGATCACCGCATCGGCGATGGCGCGTACCTGTCGCGCGTTGTTCCCGGATGCGAGGATGAAATAGTCGGTGAAGCCGGCCGCCTTGCGCAAATCGAGCACCGTCAGATCGACCGCTTTCTTGTCTTCCGCGGCGCGGACCGCCAGCTCGATTTGCTTGGGAGGCCGTGCCGCTCTTCGCCGCTTCTCAGTCTTTGCCATGCAACCTGCCTGCCTCTTACGATCCGGACGTGTCCGATGCTCGCCTGCCCGGAGTCATCGACGTGTAAAGCCCGTGCTGTTCAATGTGTTGCTGCACTTCCGACGGCACCAATCCGGCGATCGAGGTATTGCTCGAGCGGCGCTGCCGGATCGCAGTTGATGACACTTCGGTCGTCTGGGCGTCGATCAAAATGATCACCGGTTCCACCTGCAAGAGGTCGTCGATTGGCGCAGACACCATCCGATCCGCGAGCAGCGGCAGGCGGTGGGGAAGTTGCTCCACGGGAAATCCCGGGCGCGAAACGACGACGAAATGCGCTTCCTGCAGGATTCCGGGGTAGTCGCGCCACGTGCCGATGTCGGCGAACGCGTCAGCGCCAAGCACGAAAAACAATTCGTTGGCGCCGTAGCCACGTTCATGAAATTTCTTCAGCGTGGTGGAAGTGAACGACGGCGCCGGCGAACGGAGTTCCAAATCCGAGGCGCGCCACCCTTCACGCCCCACCGCACAGAGCGCCACCATCGCAAACCGGTGGAAACTCGACGCGAACGGTTGCGGCCGATGCGGCGGCACATTCGAGGTGATCACGAACAGCCGTGTCAGCCCGAGGGCCTGCACCGCGGCCTCGCCGACGTCGACGTGCCCGCAGTGAATCGGATCAAACGTCCCACCGAGGATGCCGATGCGCCTGGGCGTCGTCAAGGTCAGGCGGCGTTGGCGCGCGCTGCGGCCAGCGTCCGCCACATCGCTTCGAGGAGGTCCGGTACTCCCGCGCCGCTTGCTCCAGAGATGCGATAGAACGGCAGCTTCAACGATTTCGCCCGCTTCTCGAGAGCGGAAACGGTCGCATCGAGGTCCGGTCCGGCGACGTCCATTTTATTGGCGGCCACCAGCTGTGGCTTGGCGGCCAGTTCGGGTTGAAACAGTTCGAGCTCCTTGCGCACCGTATCCAGATCTTCAACCGGATCGCGCCCCGTGGCGCCGGAAACGTCGACAAGATGCACCAGCACTTTCGTGCGCTCGAGATGGCGCAGGAACTGATGGCCGAGGCCATGGCCGCGGTGCGCGCCTTCGATCAAGCCCGGCACATCGGCGACGACGAAACTGCGATCGTCGCTCAGACCGACCACGCCGAGATTGGGAGTCAGCGTGGTGAACGGGTAGTCGGCAATTTTCGGGCGCGCCGCCGAGATGCGCGCGATCAGCGTGGATTTGCCGGCGTTCGGGAATCCGACCAGGCCGACATCGGCCAGCAGTTTCAGCTCGAGGCGCAGATCTTTGATCTCGCCGGATTCACCCGGCTGAACTTTGCGCGGCGCGCGGTTGGTCGAGCTGGCAAATCGGGCGTTGCCAAGACCACCGCGCCCACCTTTCGCCACCAGTACGCGCTGGCCTTCAGCGTTGAGATCGGCGAGGAGACGCATCGGCTGGCCGGGATCGTCGGTCTTTTCATAGACCAGCGTACCGATCGGCACGGCCAGTTCCATGTCGTCGCCGTTGGCGCCGGTGCAATTCGACCCTTCGCCGTGGCGTCCGCGGTCCGCGGTGAATTCGGGATGGAACCGGTAGTTGATCAGGGTGTTGGTGTGAGGGCTGGCAACGACGTAAACCGATCCGCCGTGGCCACCATCGCCGCCGCTCGGCCCGCCGCGCGGGACGCGGAGTTCGCGGCGGAACGCGAGGCACCCGCGCCCGCCGTGGCCTGCTTCGACGTGAACGTCTACTTGATCAACGAACATTAAAGAAATTGGTAAGTTGGTGAATTGGTAAGTTGGTCAATGAGAGCGCAGTTCTCGATCTCATTTACCCATTTACCAACTTACCCATTTACCAACTTCACGATTCTGCAGGCGGAACGATGCTAATGACCCGCCCTTTTGCGCCGTGATCTTCGAAGCGCACGCGGCCTTCGACTTTCGCAAAGATCGTGTCGTCTTTGCCGATGCCGGCGTTCAATCCCGGGCGGAAACGGCGGCCGCGCTGGCGCACGATGATCGTGCCGCCGCTGACCAGGTTGCCGTCATGCGCTTTGACTCCGAGGCGCTGCGAGTTCGAATCGCGGCCGTTGCGGGAACTGCCTTGTCCTTTTTTATGAGCCATCTTGGTGGATCCTTACAGGTGATTGGGCATTGTGGATTGGGGGTTGGGGGAGGAACAGATCACTCGCCACCGATCACACCAATCCCTAATCCCCAATCACTACACTGTTATTTCGGTAATCCGAATCCGCGTGAAGACCGCGCGATGGCCTTTGGTGTTCCGCTGGCCCTTGCGGCGCTTTTTCTTGAACACGCGGATCTTCGGGCCGCGCGTCTCGCCTTCGACTACGCCGTGAATTTTGGCGTTGGCGACAAACGGAGCGCCGGCCAGCACTTCGCCGCCGTCCTTTTCAACGAGCAGCACCTGCTCGAGCGTCACTTTTTCGCCCGGCTCGGCGATTGTGCCTGCGACGGTCGCGAAGCCGCCGGGACTTACCTTCACCTGATGGCCGGCGGTCTGGATGATTGCGTACATAGTCGGCACCTGTGCAAAAGGGAAAGTGTACAACCGAAGTGCCTCAGTTGTAAAGGGTTACCGGTGAACGCAGCCGGGCGGGCCTACTTCAACAGGACGCGGGTGCCTTTGATCTTCTGGCTGCTGAGCGTGCTGAGGAAATTCGGCACCAGCCGGTCCATCAGCTCGAAGTAGGACGACAGCGCCGGGGTGTTTTGCTGGGCGTTGTAAAGAATTTCCTCGCGAAAGCTCTCCGAGTACATGGTCGCACCGGTGCGGCCGTCGATGAAGACGAACTTGGGACGCAGGATGAAGCCTTTGCGTTCCATATACATGCGCACCGGGCGCACGACCCGCCGGCCGAAGCTGTCGTACATTTCCTGGTCGCGCTGGACGTAGCCCGATCGGGTGTGCGGCGAAAACAGCACGGTGCCGGTGACGATCAGCGGATTCTGAAATTCTTCGCCGATCCGCTTCCAGTACGCCGTATTGGCGAACAGTCGTTCGTACGGTTCGAGATCTTTTTCTTCCTTGATCTGTTTCGGCAGGCTGACGCCGGCGATCTGGCCCTGCGTGCTGTTGACGTTGTTGTCCGGAGACGGATTTTCTTCCCCGGAGCCGCCCTGATCGGCCGCGACTTCCATCAACGGCAGCAGGTCGGCATCGATGACTTTCAGCTGCGACTTGGTGCGCAGCTGACTGCGGAGCAGACGCACGGTTTCCTGGTTCGCGTCGATGTCTTCATTGCCGCCGGCGACGAAGCCCGCGACCAGTACGCGCTGAAACGGCGAGACGTCCATCTTCGGCTGGATCGGCGTCTCGATCGGAATTTCGTAATACGTCGTGCCACAGCCGATCGCCACGGCGGCGAGCGCGGCCGTGACCGCAGCGAGCGCGAGCGGTCGCGCGTTACGATCCTTTTTCTGGACTCGTGCGGTCATTGATTTCCTTGAACAGCTCGTAGTTCTGTCGGATTTGCGCGTTGTTCGGTTCGAGCTCGATCGCCTTTTCGTAGGCCTTCCGCGCTTTGTCGAGCATGCCTTCGTGCTCGTAAGCAATCGCGAGATCGTTGTGTGCCGCCGCGTAGGTCGGGTCCAGTTCGATCGCTTTTTCCCACCGGTAAATCGCTTCGCGCCACAGGCCGCGCTGCGCCACGTTAATGCCGAACTCGACTTGCGATCTGGCCTCGCTTCGCGCGTCGGCGAAGGATGGCGACACCGAAGCGATCGTGAACGCCAGAATCAGCGCCGCTCGCAATTTCATGGCTGGATACCGTCCACTATAGCGACTCGAAGTGAAAGCATGCAAGGCATTTGGCGTCAGATCCCCCGACCAGAGGAGCAAGGCATGTGCCACGGACGATCAACGGAAAATGGCCTGAATCCGTGCTCTGCCGCCGCTCGGCACTTACGAAACGTTGTGAGGGCGCTCTATAATAGAGGACAGAGGTCGAGTCTTCGCGCTGAACGCGCGGCGAGGCTCGGCCTTCTTTCATGTATGGCCGGCGCCGCGACAGGGGTCGTACATGGCCGACGCGGCTGTAATCGCCAACCTCCAGAATTCCATCGCGCTCACGTTGTTGCCTCTCGCGTGGCATCTACGAATCGCTGACGGCTTACGTCACGGCCGCGCGCCGGCCGCCTTGCTGGACGAACTCGGGCAGGAATTCCGAAACGAACGCGGCGAATCGATCGCCGATCTCCGCGCGCACGCGCGCGAGGCGCTGACGCGCGGCCGCCAACTCGATGTTGAACCGGTTCCCTGGGACTCGGCGTCGTACCCGGTGGCACTGACGACCCTTGTCGATCCGCCGCCAGTGCTGTGGGTGCGCGGCGCGATCGGCGTTCTCAACCGCGATGCAGTCGCGATTGTTGGTGCGCGGGCCGCGTCGCCGTACGGATTGTCGGTCGCCGAGCGGCTTGCCTCCGATCTCGCCGCAACCGGGCTGGTCATCGTCAGCGGTATGGCGCGCGGAGTCGATTCGGCCGCGCATCGCGCTGCACTGTCGGCTGGCGGGCTGACCATTGCCGTCCTCGGATCGGGAGTCGACGTGATCTATCCGCCGGAGCACGTGCTGCTCGCGCGCGACATCGCCAACGCGGGCGCAGTGGTCAGCGAGCTGGTACCCGGCACGCCGCCCTTGCCGCACTTCTTCCCGCTGCGCAACCGAATCATCAGCGGGTTGTGCCGCGCGGTGGTGGTCATCGAGGCCGGAGAAAAGAGCGGATCGCTGATTACCGCGAGGATGGCGCTCGAGCAGGGACGTGACGTCCTGGCCGTTCCGGGTAATGTGTTGAACGGCCGTAACCGTGGCGCCCACGGCCTTTTACGGGATGGTGCAAAGATTGTTGAGTCCGCGGACGATATCTTGGAGGAGCTGGGAATGCCCTCGCCGGTTCGGAAACCGGCGGCTTCAGTGGCGGATCCAGTCCTGGCGAGCCTGACTCCCGGCGAAGCCAGCGATTTGGATGCGATTTCGCAGCGCACCGGCCTCAGTCCGACGCGGCTGCTGCCACGATTGCTCGAGCTCGAATTGGCCGGCGCCGTTGCGCGCGTCGGCGGAGGAAAGTTCGTTCGGCGTGACAGTTCGTGCTAGGGTGCAAAGATGTCGCTCGCCTCTCGACGCTGGTTGCTCGTGAGCAACCAGTACCGAGCAACGAGCGACCAGTATCGAGTATCGAGCGCCGAGTAGCGAGTGGCGAGCGACGAGTGGCGAGCAGCGAGTAGACGGAGTCTATGGCAAAAGCATTGGTTGTGGTCGAATCGCCCGCGAAGGCGAAGACCATCAACAAATATCTCGGTCGCGACTACAAAGTGGTCGCGTCGATGGGGCACATCCGCGACTTGCCGAAGAGCAAGCTCGGTGTGGACGTCGACAACGACTTCGAAGAGACCTACGAGTCGCTCGAGTCGCGGAAGAAAGTTCTGAAGGAATTGAAGGACGCCGCGAAAGACGCGTCAGAAATCTACGTCGCAACCGACCCGGATCGTGAAGGCGAAGCGATTGGCTGGCACCTGGTCCAGGAACTCAAAGGCAAGAAGCGCAAGTTCCACCGGTTGACGTTCAACGAGATTACCAAGAAGGCGGTTCAGGACGCGCTGAAACACCCGCGCGCGATCGACGAGAAGATGGTCGACGCGCAGCGTGCGCGGCGCGTGCTCGATCGCCTGGTCGGCTACAAAATCAGCCCGCTGTTGTGGGACAAGGTGCGGCGCGGTTTGAGTGCGGGCCGCGTGCAATCGGTTGCCCTGAAACTGGTGTGCGATCGCGAGGCCGAAATCGACGCGTTCGTCGCCGTCGAGTACTGGAATATCTTCGCGCGGCTCGCCGGTCCGCAGCCGCCGGAATTCGAAGCCAAGCTGCTGAAGAAAGGCGGCGACGCCGCCGCGGTCGGCCCGGTCAGCAACGAAGAGCAGGCGAAAGCAATTCTCGCCGACCTCGAACGCGCCTCGTGGCTGGTGGCGTCGGTCATTACCAAAGAGCGCAAGCGCAACCCGGCGCCGCCGTTCATCACCAGCAAGCTGCAGCAGACCGCGCGATTCCCGGTGAAGAAAACCATGCTGCTGGCGCAGCAGCTCTACGAAGGCGGCATCGAAATCCCAGGGCTGACCGGCGGACTGATCACCTACATGCGAACCGACTCGGTGCGCGTCGCAGACGATGCGGTCGGCGCGGTGCGCGAGTACATCAAGGGTGCGTTCGGCGACGACTACCTGCCGGCCCAGGCCAACGCGTACAAAACGAAATCGGACGCGCAGGACGCGCATGAAGCGATTCGGCCGACCTCGATGCAGCACGACCCGGAAACGGTGAGGCAGTACCTCACCGCGGATCAGTACTCGCTCTACAAATTGATCTGGAACCGGTTCGTCGCATCGCAAATGCCGCCGGCCACATTCGACGAGACGACCGTCGACGCCACGGCCCGTTCCGGCCATGCCGCCGACTATCTGTTCCGCGTCAAGGGCACCGTGCCGAAGTTTGCCGGCTGGATGGCCACCTACGGTCTGCAGCCGGGCGAAACCGAGGAAACGGACTCCAGGAAAGATGCGGAAGATGATGATGCGGTGTCCGGCGTGCTGCCGCCGCTCGCCGAAGGCGACCGGCTCGATCTGAAGTCGCTGCGGCCCGAGCAGAAGTTCACGCAACCGCCGGCGCGCTTCTCGGAAGCGACGCTGGTCAAAGAGCTGGAAGAAAACGGCATCGGCCGGCCCAGCACCTACGCGTCGATCATCGCGGTGCTGCAGGATCGCGAGTACGTTCACAAGATCGAAGGGCGGTTCAAGCCGTCCGCGCTCGGCCGGATGATTGCCGACATTCTGACCAAGAGCTTTGTCGACATCATCGACGTCGAATACACGCGATCGCTCGAAGAGGATCTCGACAAGATCGAACAGGGGAAAACCGACTACACCAAAACGCTGACCGACTTCTACAAGAAGTTCAAGAAAGACCTGGCCCGCGCCGGCAAGGAGATGATCGATCTCAAGAAAGGGATCGAGATCGGCGAGAAGTGTGAGAAATGCGGATCGGAAATGCTGAAACGGGTCGGCAAGTTCGGGCCGTTCATTGCCTGCAGCGGCTACCCGGATTGCACCAACACCCGAGAGGTCGAGGTGCAGGAGCCCGAGTCCGAGAGCGGTGAAGAAGAGATCGAGCCGTGCGAAAACTGCGGCAAGCCGATGGCGATGAAGCGCGGCCGCTTCGGCCAGTTCCTGGCATGCACCGGTTACCCGGAATGCAAGACGACCCGAAAGCTGATTACCACCAAGCAAGGCGGCCTGCGCGCCGCGAAGCCGGATCAGATCCTCGACGAGCTGTGCCCACGCTGCAACGCGAACCTGGTGATCAAGCAGGGCCGCTACGGCGAGTTCACCGCCTGCACGAAATATCCAGAGTGCAAGTACGTCAAGCACAAGACGACCGGCGTGAAGTGTCCGAAGGACGAGGACAAGGGCGGCGAAGTGGTCGAACGCAAATCGCGTCGCGGCAAGACCTTCTTCGGCTGCTCGAATTATCCGGATTGCGACTTCGTGCTGTGGAACCGGCCGATTGCCGAGGAATGCCCGAAGTGCAAAGCGCCGTTCTTGACCGAAAAAATCACCAAGAAGCACGGCCGCCAGTTGATCTGCAATAACGAAGAGTGCGACTACGTGCGGTCGGAAGAACTGCCCGAGACCGCCGCGTAATCACGCAGCCCACACGACAACCGATCAGCGCCGTAGCCGCCGCGACCGATAGACAACTCGGCGTCCTCGGCGGACTCCGCATTCATCTTCTTCAGGCCTTCGCGTGGTTTCGTGTTTTTGTCGTTTCGTGTTAAAGCTGGGGCCGTGGTAACGATCATCGGCGGCGGGCTGGCCGGTTCCGAGGCTGCCTGGCAGGTTGCCGCACGCGGCGTTCGCGTCGCGCTTCACGAAATGCGGCCGCGGCGTGCCACTGCCGTCCACAAAACCGGCCAACTGGCGGAACTGGTTTGCAGCAACTCCTTCCGCGGCGACAAACTCGACAACGCCGTTGGTTTACTGAAGGAAGAAATGCGGCGGCTCGGTTCGCTGGTGATGCGCGCCGCGGAAGAAAGCCGCGTCCCGGCCGGCGCCGCGCTCGCGGTCGATCGCGATCGCTTCGCCCAGACCATCACGCGAGCCCTGACGGATCATCCGCTGGTGACGATCGTCCGAGATGAAGTCAGCGCGATTCCGCCATCCAGCGAGCGCGAGCCGGTGATCATCGCAACCGGTCCGCTGACCTCCGACGCGCTTGCCGCCGACATCGCGGCACTGGTTGGCAGCAGCCATCTCTATTTCTACGATGCCATCAGCCCGATCGTCCTCGCCGAGACCATCGACCGGTCGAAGGTATTCCGCGCGTCACGGTGGGATCGAAGCTTTCGAGGTGCCAAGGTGCCAGGGGGCCAAGGGGCCGTGGGGCCCGAAGGCGCGGCGTGCGGTGTGGACGACGGCGCAGGCGACTATCTGAATTGTCCGATGACCCGCGGCGAGTACGACGCGTTTTACGAGGCGCTGGTCAGCGCCGAATCGGCAACGGTGCACGATTTCGACAAGGAAAAATTCTTCGAAGGCTGCCTGCCGATCGAGGTGATGGCGCATCGCGGCCGCGACACGCTGCGCTTCGGGCCGATGAAGCCGGTCGGCTTGATCGATCCGCGCACCGGCCGGGAGCCGTACGCGTGCGTGCAACTGCGGCAGGACAACCTCGCCGGCGATCACTTCAGCTTGGTCGGATTTCAGACGCAGATCAAGTGGGGCGAACAGGCGCGCGTGCTGCGGATGATTCCCGGCCTCGAGCGGGCGGAATTTGTCCGTTTTGGAATGGTCCACCGCAATACCTACGTGAACGGCCCGACAGTACTCGCCGAGACCTGGCAGGTGCGGCGGCGGCCGACGCTGTTCTTTGCCGGCCAGATGTCGGGCGTGGAAGGCTACGTCGAATCAGCGGCATCCGGCCTGATTGCCGGACTCAATGCCACAGCACTCAGCAAAGGCCAGGAGGTTGCGGCGCCGCCGCGCACGACCGCGATCGGCGCGCTTGGTTATTACGCATCCCACGCCAACCCGGCACATTATCAGCCCTCGAACATCACCTTCGGCATCATGCAGCCGCTGGTCAACCCGCCCAGGGGAAAGCCATTCCGAAATCACGCATTGTCCGAGCGCGCGCTCGGCGATTTGCAGAATTGGATTGATGCTCACCGATCTGAAAGCGTTCCTGCAGTTTCTCCGGCTTAACCGGAACGCCTCCGCCCACACGGTGCGCGCCTACGACAGCGATCTGTCGCAGTTTCTTTCGCACACCGCGAAGTTGCTGGGAGTGAAACGCAGCGACCTGACGCCGCCACAACTCGACCGCCAGGCGATCCGCGGGTTCATGGCGGAGCTGCATCGCTTGGGGCAGAGCCGGGCCAGCGCCGCGCGCAAGCTGGCGTCGATCCGGACGTTCCTGCGTTACCTCCGGCGGGAGGAGCGGATCGAAGACGACCCCGGCGCGCTGGTACCGACGCCGAAACGCGATGTCCGGATGCCGGCGCATCTGTCGGAGCGCGACATGGCGGCGCTGCTCGACGCGCCCGATCATTCGCCGCTCGGGAATCGCGACCGCGCCATCCTCGAGCTGTTCTACGCTTCGGGCCTGCGGCTCAGTGAACTGGTCGGCCTCGATCTCGACGACGTCAATCTCGGTCAGCAGCGAATGGTTCGCGTTCTTGGCAAGGGCGGCAAGCAGCGGATCGTTCCGTTCAACCAATCGACCGCCACGGCACTGCGTGCCTACCTGAAAGATCGGAGCGCGCTGGTGGAACAGGAAGGTCAGGTCGGCCGGGTAGGGCCGCCAGGGCGGGAAGGAAAGCGGGATCGCTCCCGCTCTCGTGATCCTCTATTCGTGAATTACCGAGGCGGACGACTGACGGTGCGCAGCGTCGATCGCCTGGTCAGGCGTTACGTCGCGGCAACCAGCGCGCGAATCGGAATCAGTCCGCACGCCCTGCGCCACTCGTTTGCGACGCACCTGCTGCAGCGTGGCGCCGACCTGCGCGCGATTCAGGAGCTGCTCGGTCACGCACGTCTCAGCACGACCCAGCGATACACCCACGTCAATGCCGCGCAGCTGTTAGGGGTGTACCAGAAGTCGCATCCCAGGGCTGGTAGAACAGGCGAGGCGGGAGCGGCAGGAACGCCCGGGAGGGCCGGAGCGAAGGCCGACTAGCCGTCGGTCGCGCCCATCCAGCCCATCCCGTCCTTCCTGCCGGATTCGTCAGCTGGCCGCAGCGACGATCGGCGGCGGATCCTGCGGCGCCAGCGGCGCCGCGCGTCGTCCGCGCGGGAACTCGATACCGAGCGTCTTGATTTTGTAGTTCATCACGCGCGGGCTGATCGACAGCAGCTCCGCCGCGTCTTTCTGCACCCAGTTCGACATCTTCAAAGCCTCGACCAGCGCATGACGCTCGATATCTTCGAGCGGAATGCCGGTCGGCGGAATCTTGACGATCGCCGCGTGATCGCGCGAGCCGCCGGCGGTGGCGACCTCGCCGAGCCGGAGATCGCCCGACGCGATCGATCGCCCTTCGGCCAGGAGAATCGCGCGCTCGATGGTATTTTCGAGCTCGCGAATATTGCCCGGCCAGTTATAGCGCATCAACAGCTTCTGCGCATCGGGCTCGATGCCGTCGATCTTCTTCTTCAGCTCGCCGGCGAACCGCTTGATGAAGGCGTGGCCGAGCGGGACGATGTCGTCCTTGCGCTCGCGCAGCGGCGGCGTTTCGATCGACACCACGTTCAAGCGGTAGTAAAGGTCTTCGCGGAACTGGCCGCTGGTGACCATTGCCGACAGGTCGCGGTTGGTGGCCGCGATCAGCCGTACGTCGACACGCAGCGTGCGCGTGCCACCGAGGCGTTCGAACTCATGCTCCTGCAGCACGCGCAGAATTTTGGCCTGGGTGCTCGGAGACATGTCGCCGATTTCGTCGAGAAACAGCGTGCCGCCGTCCGCCTGTTCGAATCGGCCGATCCGCTGCTTGTCGGCGCCGGTGAACGCGCCCTTCTCGTGACCGAACAGTTCCGACTCGAGCAGGTTCTCCTGCAGCGCCGCGCAGTTCACTTTGACGAAGTTGCGGGTGTTGCGCAGCGAGTTGTGGTGGATCGCGCCGGCGATCAATTCCTTACCCGTACCGGTTTCGCCGCGGATCAGCACCGTGGTATTGCTCTTCGCCACCTTCTTGACGATATCGAGCACGCGCTGCAGCGCCGGACTCGAGCCGACGATCTTGTCGAAGTCGTAGAGGTCCTGCTGCGTGCCGCGGAGGTATTCGAGGTCGGTCTTGACGCGCTTCACTTCCAGCGCCTTCTCGATCTTGACCTCCATCTCCTCGATCTCGAACGGCTTCTGCACGTAGTCGAAAGCGCCGACCTTCATCGCCTCGACTGCGGTGTTGACCGATCCGAACGCGGTCATCAGGATCACGGCGGTGGTCGGATGCAGTGCCTTGGTGGTGCGCAGCACATCGAGGCCGTCGCTGCCGCCCATCTTCAAATCGCTCAGCACGACGTCGAAATAGCTGTCGTGCAGGCGTTCGATGGCGGCGTTGCCGTTCGACGCCTCTTCAACGTCGTGCCCGGCCTCGGCCAGTCCTCGCGCGAGCCCGCGGCGCAGCGCATCGTGATCGTCAGCAACCAATATCCGACCCATAGTCACCTTTCGAGGGCACCCGCAATCTGGTCATGACCAACTGCCTAGATTGTGGTGTGCGTCATTTAAAGTACTCCGTCGTACTGTTCACCGGCAGCGTGACGCGGAACCGTGTGCCGGCGTTCGGCACACTGCTCACGTCGATGCGGCCGTCGTGCGCGTCGACGATTTTTCGAACGATTGCCAGTCCCAGGCCGGTCCCCGTGACTTTCGTGGTGAAGAACGGATCGAAAATCTTGTCGGTCGCGTGCGCCGGCAGCCCGGGGCCGTTGTCGGCGACGTCGATCATGATCGCCGGCGTCGGCGGCCGAATGCCGGCAAACGCCGGGTCGTCGTCGATCACGCTCGGCAGCGCGCTAATCGCGATGCGGCCTTTGCCGTCGAGCGCCTCGAACGCGTTGGCGATCAAATTCGTGAACACCTGCGCGAGTTGGTGATGGTCGCCCTCGATTCGCGGCAGGCCGTCCCGCGTTTCGATGGTGACCGCCACGCCGCCACGCGATGTCTTCGACTCGGCCATCGTCACCGCCTGGTGCAGCACGTCGGCGATATCGGTGTGTTCCACCTGCAGCCGGACCGGCCGCACGAATTCGAGCATCTCGACGACGATCGCGTTGGCCAACTTTGCTTCGCTCAGGATGTCGGCAAGCAGCGACTGTGCGTCTTTGGAATCGGGCACCTGGCGACGCAGCAGACCGGCCATCACTTCGATGCCGGCGAGCGGATTCTTCAACTCATGCGCGATGCCGGCGGCCATTTCGCCGAGCGATGCCAGGCGGTCGCGGAGACGTTCCCGTTCTTCGAGCTGTTCGACCTGGGTGAGGTCCTTGAAATACATCACGGCGCCAATCACTTCGCCGTGGTCGTCTCGAACTTGCGACAGCGTGTAGCCGATCACGCGATCGAGATCCTTCAACCGCAGTTCGGCGCGGTTCGGCAGGTGACTGAGCTCAAACGCGCTGGTCAGGACGCGAATCGCGGCCGAACGTTCGCGAAACACTTCCGAATACAGCCGGCCGACATCGTTGTCGCGGCGGGTCAGGCCGAAAATCCGATATGCCTCGTCGTTCATCAGCGTCAGCCGGCCATCGCGCCGGTAGGCGATGACGCCGTTGCGCATGCTTTTCACGAGGTGGTGAAAGAAGATGTCGTCGGCGCCCGAGGGCGGACGAGGCTTCGAACGGCGGTCTGCCGTAGGACCGCGCGACGCGCTCCGCACCGCACGACGATCCCTGGAGACAGGGGGAAAACCGGGTCGCTGAGGCGTGTCGGCCATGTATGCGCGCACTTCGGAGCTCAACGGTGGAGGGGCAAAGGTTGTACCTGACCCTGCATATTCGTCGAGCGTGTTAACTCCAGGTGTATGAGTGATTTACCAGAAACACCTCACCCATGGCACTAACAAAATTGTAATCCAATTACGATTCCGCAAGATGGGTTTGCAGTTCTTCCCACTGATGCATCAGGTCCCCAACCTTCCACATCAGGGCTTGATGGCGGTCGACGATCGCTTGTGACGCTGCCCGATCGTCGTAGAACCCCGGTGCCGCCATCTGCTGCTCGAGGGCTTTAATGGCTGTTTCGGTCTCGGCGATCTGTTCCTCCAGTCTCGCGACCTCAGACTGTCTCGCCTGCGAGGCCCGGAGTTTCTTGCGCGCTTCGGCGTCGCCCCTTTTCTTTTCGGCGTGTGACTGCTGCGGTTTCGGCGGCGTCGGTTTCGGCGGTGGTGTTCGTCGCGCTGCCTGCGGCTCGCGTCCCTTGACGACCTGTCCGGCCCGCCCGGCCTGGTCTTTACTCCACAGGAACTCCGTGTAGGTGCCTGGATAGAGCAGCGCGGTGCGGTTTCCCACTTCGAGGATCTTGGTGGCCAAACGTTCGACGAAATAGCGATCGTGCGACACGAAGATCAACGTCCCGCCGTAGTCCGCCAGCGCGTCGAGAAGGACTTCCTTCGAGTCGAGATCGAGATGGTTGGTGGGCTCGTCGAGCAGCAGCGTATTCGAGGGCCGGAGCAGCATTCGCGCAACAGCCAGGCGCGTGCGTTCGCCCCCCGACAACACCCGCACCGGTTTGTAGACGTCGTCGCCCGAAAACAGGAAACCGCCGAGGATGTTCCTGATCATCGGCACCATCTGCAGGGGCGATCCGCCGGCGAGGGTCTCGTAAACAGTCGGCTTCGGATCCATCCGTGTGGCTTCGTCTTGCGCGAAGTACTGCGGCACCACGTTATGGCCGAGCACCCGTTCGCCGCCGTCGGGTGTTTCCTCGCCAGACAGCATCCGCATCAAGGTCGACTTGCCGACGCCATTCGGTCCAACCAGCGCGATCCGGTCGCCACGTTCGATGTGGAGCGTGAGATTGTCGAACACCACGAGATCGCCGTAGGCCTTCCGCGTGTGTTTCAGTTCGAGCACCGTCCGGCCGCTCTTCGCCGACACTGGAAAATTGAAATGAATCTTCTTGCGCTCGGCTGGGACTTCGATCGGGACGACTTTCTCGAGCATCTTGATCCGGCTTTGCACCTGCGACGCCTTGGTCGCCTGGTAGCGGAAGCGGTCGATGAACATCTTCACGCGCGCCACTTCCTCGTCCTGATCGCGCTTGGCTTTCCGCATCGCTTCGATGCGTTCGTGGTGTTCGGCGAGATAACCGCTGTAGTTGGTGTGGTAATCGGTCAGCGTCCGCAGTGTCAGGTCGGCAATCCGCGTGACGACGGCGTCGAGAAAGAACCGGTCGTGTGAGACGAGGATGACGGCGTGAGGATAGGCGTTGAGGTACTCCTCGAGCCAGTTGCGTGCCTCGAGATCGAGGTGGTTGGTCGGCTCGTCGAGCAGCAGCAGGTTCGGCTGATGCAGCAGCAGTTTGGCCAGCGCGATACGCATCTGCCAGCCGCCGGAAAACGTCTCGGTCGGTCGTTCGAAGTCGGATGGTTTGAAGCCGAGGCCTTGCAGAACCGTCGCGGTTTTCAATTCGATACTGTAACCGTCGTGCAGCCGGAAGCGATCCTGCAAATCGCTGTAGCGATGCAGCATTTCTTCGTGTTCGCGTTCCGGAATGGCGTTGTCGCCGAGCCGCTGCTCGAGGTCGTGCATTTCAGCTTTGACCGCGAGCAATTCGGCGAACGCGCTCGACGCTTCGTCGAAGACGGAGCGGCCGGAATGCGACAGTCCATCCTGCGGCAGGTAACCGACGGTGGTTGCCGCCGGCATCAGGATGGCGCCTGAATCGGGCTCGTCGAGCCCGGCCATCATTTTCAGCAGCGTGGTCTTGCCGGCGCCGTTGGGCCCACACAGGCCGACGCGTTCGCGATCAGTAATCTGCCAGGTGACGCGGTCGAAGAGGGTCCGGTCGCCGAAGGTTTTGGTGAGTTCCGAGAGTTGGATCATGAACGAAACTTAGAAGTGAGAACTGAGAACTGAGAACTCGGAACTTAGTTTCTTAGTTCTAACTTCTTAGTTCTAATTTCTCAGTTCTGACTTCTTAGTTCTAATTTCTCAGTTCTGACTTCTTAGTTCTAATTTCTCAGTTCTGACTTCTAAGTTTTATCTTCCCCGCCTCACTCGCCGAGCGCTTTGGCCGCCGCGGCGAGTACCTGCGGAACGCGGAACGGCTTGGTCAGATAGCCGGCGACGCCGAGGTTCACGGCTTCGATCGCGCTCGACTCGGTCGAGAAGCCGGTGATGATGATCACTGGCAGATCCGCTTTGTAGCGCTTCGCCTCACGAATCACCGTCAGGCCGTCCATGCCCGGCATTTTCAAATCGGCGATCAAGAGATCGTAGGGATAGAGGCGCATCCGTTCCAGCGCCGAGCGTCCGTCTGGCGAAACGTCTACGTCGTACTCGGCGAGCGCCAGGGTTTTCGACAGCAGATCGCGAATGCTCGCCTCGTCGTCGACGACCAGTACGCGCGGGCGCGCCGCACCGCTCGCCGGACGCGCGGGAGTTGCCGGCGTTGCCGGTGCGGGCCGCGGGCCGCCGCCGCGCGGCCGCTGGCTGTCGAGCCACGCATCGATATCGCGCTTGCGGAACCGCCACTGCCGGCCAACCCGCACCGCTGGAATCTTCCCGGCCTTGATCAGCCGGTAGACGGTGCGCAGGTTGACCTGCAGGTACTCGAGGACTTCTTCGGTCGTGAGAAAGGTTTCGTCAATCATCGGCTATGCATCACTCGCCGCTTCGCCCGCGACGCGACTGCCGTGCGCGGTTCGCGCGGGCGACGGGGCGGTCGGCAGTTCGACGGTAAACACCGCGCCACCTTCCGGGTGGTTGGCGGCACTAATTTGCCCGCCGTGCTCCTGGACGATCCCGTAGGCGATCGCCAAGCCCAATCCTGTGCCTTTACCCACCTCTTTGGTCGTATAAAACGGTTCGAAAATCCTCGTCAGCGTGTCTTCGGCTATCCCCGTCCCGTTGTCGCGGACCGTGGCAATGACCCGGTCGTGGTCCGGGTTCAGCCGGGTCGTCACTTCGATCCGGCCGCCGGGCCCCATGGCAGTCACCGCGTGTTCGGCGTTCATGACCATATTCAGGAACACCTGGTGCAACAACAACGGATCGCTCAGAACACGGGGTAACTTGTCGTCATAGTGTCGCACAAGCTCGATGTCCTGAGCACGACAGTTCGGAGTTCGTAGCGCCAGCACTTTTTGCAAGACCGCATTGATACTGACCGCGCGGCGCGCCAAACGGCGCGATCCGGCAAAGACCAGCAGATTGCGCACAATTTTGGCGGCGCGATCTGCTTCACGATAAATTATCTGCACTTCCTTGCGGATCTGCTTCGGGAAGGCGCCGGTGACGCGCAACAGCTCAAGGTGACCGAGCACGCCCTGCAGCGGGTTGTTCAGTTCGTGGGCAATACCGGCCACGAACTGTCCGAGGGCGGCGATCTTTTCGGTTTGCGCGAGGCGCCGCCGCAACTCCTCGCGTTCCGCTTCCAGCCGGGTCTGTGGCGTCAAATCACGTGCCACGATCACGCTGCCCATCCGTTCCTGATCGCTGTTCCGCAGGTCGGTGACCGTGACGGTGAACGGGCCTTTCAGCATGCGGTCGTTGATCTCCCGCGTCGTGACGTCGCGGGTGTGTTCCCCGGTCTGACGCTCGGCGATCCACGCCCCAAGCTCCGGGCCGACAAATTCAGCGAGCGGCCGATCGATCAGCGTTTCGCGGGTCCGTCCGACGCGCGCCGCGAATGCCTCGTTGAGGTGCGTGATATGACCGCGCCGGTCGGCAACCACGACCAGATGAGTGATCGAGTCGAAGGTGTTTTCCAGTTCGCGCCGCGAGCGAATCAAGTCGTCGATCAGCTGGGTGTTCTCGATAGCGCTCGCCAACTGGCGTCCCAGTTCGTCGGCGCGATCGAGCAGGTCCAGCTCGCCGCCGGTTTCGACGCGAACTCCCTCGAACACGATCGTTCCCAGCGCGCGACGCGTACCGCGCAATGGAACGGTGACGACCGTCGTGACGTCGTCGGCGGAGTTCTGGATGATTTCGGCGCGGGCTTGTCGCAGCGCCACCGCCGCCAGGGTTGACGCATCCTCGGTGCTGACGCGTGCGCCGCGCGTCACCGGCTCGGGATCCGATGATGCCTGGAGCCTCAGTTGGCGGGCGCGGCGATCGTGAATCCAGACAGTCGCGCGATCCGAACCGAACAGCAGATTCGCGCCGTGACAGAAGATATCGAGGCCAGCGGCCAGGCTGAGCGTGGCCGACAGGCTGTTCGAGAATTCATCGAGCAAGGCGCGCACGTCGCGCTGCAATTGGTCGCTCTTTCGCAGGTGGAACAGTTCGAGCGCGGTGACGAACGCGTCGCCGATTTCGGCAACCCCGCCATCAATCTCTGTCGGCGCCTCCCGCATCCCGATCGCGAGCAACCCAAGACGATCGGTTCCATGTGCCAGCGGCACGAGGATCACGGCCGCGGTTTCGAGCCGAGCGGCAAGTTCGGGCATCCGCGCGTTGGCGTCGGCGACCAGCAGCGGAACACCACGGTCGAAGGCGGCGCCGATCAGCGACAGCTCATCATGTTCAGGCTGCCAGGGGTCGGTTCGCAGCGACTCAAGACCGTAACCTGAAGTGGCTTGCAAGGCGCCAGTCCGAGGATTGTGCTGGAACAAGATCGAGCAGTCGCCGCCGGCCCGTTCGACCGCATGCTGATGGAGGTGCGGCAGCAGCTCGCTCGGCCCGCTCGTTCGGGCGAGCAGGTTCACCAGGCCCGGTCGAGCCACGCCTGGACCGGCTCGAGGCTCTCGCGTGCGCTTGACTGGTTTGCTGTCGGTTCGGGGCATGGCTTGTGCGGAGAACCGGGAAAAACGCGCCCCGGGATTCTACTTCGATACAATTGTTGACGCCAATCGGCCTGACCATGCCGCGCGTCTTTAACGTACTGACCGGATGCGAGTTAGTTGTACCGACTGTCGGCGGCTATCCAGCGTCTTAGTATTTGAGAGAGAGGCCCGCCGCGCTCCGCATGACGTGGACGGACGAAGAGCTCGTCGCCCGATCGATTAGCGGCGACGCCGACAGCTTTAACGAACTCATCCTGCGATGGGAACGCCCCATCTACGCCCTCGCGTACCGGACGATTGGCCGCGAAGAGGATGCGCGGGACGTCTGTCAGGAAACGTTCTTACGAGCGTTTCGCGCCCTGCCCGGATTTCGCGGGCAGGCGAAATTTTCGTCGTGGTTGTACCGGATTGCCTTGAACCTGTGCCGCGATTGGGTGCGACGCGAGCGGCGCGCGCCGGTCGTACAACCGCCGGAGGACGTCGACCTGATGGAAATGGCGGCCGCGACGGAGCCCTCCGAATCGATCGAGGAACTGGTTGCCCGCAAAGATCTCACCCGAGCGGTCGAGCGGGCAATGGCGCTGCTCCCCGAAGAGCAGCGGACGGCGATTGTGCTGAAGGAATACCACGGGCTGACCTTCCAGGAGATTGCGGACCTGGTGGGCTGTCCGTTAAGTACTGTGAAGACGCGACTGTACCAAGGGCTTACTGTTCTGCGACGCGAACTGGCCAAGACCGGTAAGGTGAGCAGCCACTTATGAGCGACATTCTCTGCAGTTACAAAGACCGCGAAGCGGTGTTGATGGCGTATCTCTACGACGAGATCACGCCCGCGGACCGCGAGGCGTTCGACATCCACCTGACGACCTGCGCGCGATGCCGCGTCGAGTTGAACGGACTCGGCGGTGTGCGCGCGCAACTGCTGCACTGGGCGCCGCCGGATTATCGCGACCGCCCGGCTATCACCGGCGAAGAAATCGGCCGGCCGCGCGAGCAACTCCTCACGATCGGCGAGCCGCGACGGGCCTGGCGGGACATTCCGGCATGGGCGCAGGCCGCAGCGGCGGTGCTGATTCTCGGGGTTTCGGCTGGTGCGGCGAACGTGAACATTCACTACGACGGGCAGAGCGGCCTCAACGTGCGAACCGGTTGGTCACATCCGGCGCAACCAATCGCGCAGGCGCCCGCAGCACAACCCACCGACACGGCAACCCGCACCGAGCTGGCTGCGCTCGAGCAGCAACTCCGCAGCGAAATCCAGGCAGCTTCGCCGACTGCACCTGAAACCCGCGCGGTGTCGGCCGGCAATGTCGATGCACATCGCGTCAAGATGCTCCTCGACGAAAGCGAGCGGCGTCACGAGCGCGAGATGGCGCTGAAGATCGCCGAAGTGATGCGCGACTTCAACGTGCAACGGCAGTCAGACCTCGTCAAGATCGATCAGAATCTCGGTCTGATCGATCGTCGGAACGACATCGAAGTGCGCAAGAACCGGCAAATGATCGACATGTACCTGCAGCGTGTTTCTCAGCGACAGTAGGGGGGCAACGTGAGCGCGAAGGTTTTCGGGGCGATTGTTGGCGGGTGTTTGATGACGGCGGCGCCGCTGTTGGCGCAGTCGAACGCGCAGGCGCGGGCGGACGCGCGGGCGGAAGCGATCGCCAGGCAACAGCGCTATGAAATCAGCACGCTCGAGCGTGTATTCGAGGGCGCGGTCGAACACGGCATCAGCGTGGTGCGCGATCGGCTGCAGGCGGTGGTGCAGATGCCGGCCGAACTGCTGATTAGCGACAACGCGCACGCCCGCGGGTTCCGCCTCGAAGGCTACGGGGTGTTTTTCGACGTGACGGTGCCAATCTTCGATGCGACGCTCTGGACGCTGCGAACGCTGGACCAGAACGACCTCGGGTTGGACAGCGCGATGAAAGAACTGCAGCAGATTGTCAAAGGCAACATCAACGCCGAGCAGGCGCTTCGCCGCGTCGAGCTCCAGGTGACGCCGATCGGCCTGCCGCGGATGGCTGCGGCCGACGGCAGCCGCAACACCGCCGGATCAACCGCTTCGGTCGCCAACGATCCCCAGGTGCGCGGCGCCAGCCAGGATCCGATCCTCAACGAACCGAGCGAAGCCTATCGGACCGAAGTGATTACGGCGCTCAAGGAAGCGATGCTGAACCACAGCAGCTCGCTCGGGATCCAGGCCACCGAATGGTTGACGATCGCTGCCCGCGGCAACGACGACCGTCCGCGACTTGCGCCGGCTGACTCGTCGCCTCGCACCCGGATCCTGCGGCTGAAAGGTTCGGATCTGCTGGCGTTCCTGGCGCAGAACATTACGAAAGACGAGGCGCTGCAGCGAATCGAGATCAGGGTGTACTGAATGCAGAATGCAAATTGCGAATTGCAGATTGGGCATTGAGGATTTAAGATTTTCCTCATGCGTGCTGCCATGCTCTGCCTCGTGCTTGCGTTTGCGACAGCCGCCTGTGGACCTGAGGTCGACGTCGCCAAGGCGCTCGAGCTGAACGTCGTCAACAGCGGCTGGTTCGATGCCGGCATCATCAACGGACAGAACAAGCTGGTGCCTGCCGTCACGATTACGATCAAGAACCACTCCGATCAGACGCTTGGCTTACTGCAGCTGAACTCGTTGTTTCGTCAGGCCAACGCCACGGAGGAATGGGGCAGCGCGTTCCTCACGGCGGCGGGCTCTGAAGGTCTTGGTCCCGGCGCCTCGAAAACGCTGACACTCAAGTCCAACAACGGCTATACCGGCAGCGGCGAGACCCGGCAGGAAATGCTGGCGAACTCGCATTTCGTCGACGCCAAAGTCGAACTGTTCGCGAAGTATGGATCGACGCAGTGGAAAAAGCTCGGTGTTTATCCGGTTACGCGTCAGTTGATCGAGAAGAGCTGAGCGCCCACAGCGACAGCAGGGCAAGCAAGCCATCGCTGGCCGCGAAGATCAGAAACGACGCCGGCGACGTGCCGCGCACGAAATAATCCAGCAGGAATGTCAGCGCGCCTGCGCCTTTCAGCAGCGGGCCCATCACCCACAAATACATCCGGCCGCTCCGCGAGTTCGGTTCGCGAATCGTGATCAGGTAGCCGGCAGCAACCGACAACAGGAAGACGCCGTTCAAGTCGGCGTGAATGGGTGGAACCGGCAGCGGAACGGAGAACAGGCTGGCGAACAGCGGCCGTCCGGCAATCATCACCACGCCGACCAGGGCGTCGTAAATCAGCGAAACGGCCGCGACAGTGCGAACTCGCAACGCTACTGAAGCTTCTTCAGTTCACCCTGATAGGTCGTCGAATGATCCGGCGTGATCCGGACGTCGAACGTCAGCGTTTCGTAGCCGGCCGCGCGTACTTCGATGCGGTGCGGACCAGTCTCGACGTGCAGCCGCTGAAATGTGCCGTCGAACTGATCGACCACACCGACGAAGTAGCCGTCAACGTACACTTCCGCGTCGCGCGGTTTGATTTTCAGGCGAAGCGAGCCTTCGTCCGCATAGCTCCCGCCCTGCTGTCCGGGATCGTAATAGCCCGGGTCGGGATAACCACCGAACCACGGATCGTAATAGCCGCCGTAGTAGCCACCGTAATAGCCGGCGCCGCCGAACCACCACGGATAGAACGGCGCGCCGCCGACGACGATCCCGCCGCCTCCGGCAGGCGGCACCGAACCACGCGGCACCGCGGTGCCGACGATTGGTTCGTTGCCATCACGCGGCCGCGCGTGCGTCGGCGAACCGGCATTAGAGCCGTCGGGTGTTCCATCGAGAGTCCGCGGTTCGCGACCTTCGCGCGCCACCGCGCGACCGCTGGCGCCTCCGGCATTCGTGCCCCGGGAACCTGTGTCGGTGCCGCTGCGGGGGCCGGCCGCTGCACCGGTGCCACCTGAATCGCGCCCGCGATCGCCGCGCGCGCCGCCGTTTGAGTACGATCCGCCGTCGCCGCGGGAAATCGCCACGCCGCTGCCGCCGGTCGTCGCATGACGACCGCCGACGTCCACGCGACCGCCGCTACTGCCGGCGCCCGAGAACCCGCCCCCGCCCGACGATCCGCCACTGGCAGATGACCCGCTGCCCCCACTCGATGAAGATCCGCCACCCGAGGACGTTCCGCCGCCCCCGCCGTTCGCGGCGGCGCCTCCGCCGCTCGCGGCGACGCCTGAGCCCGCCGCGGACGAGCCGGCAGCTCCCCGGTTTTCCTGGGCAACCGCCAGAACCGGCAATGCCAACAACAGTCCGGCCGTTGCCAGCGCGCTAAAGGCTACCTGTCGCGTCATTGTCGTCTTTGTCGCCATGGGCGGAGAACCTCTGCAGGTGCGAAAAGCAACCCACCTGCCAGTCAAAATGTCCCGAAATTGTCATGAGTATACGGTGGACGTGTCCCCGCCGGAGTCCA
>Ga0207659_10000074_pt1 | contig 63348 bp, 46 predicted proteins | sample KBSM43metaG_FD_184330 | JGI IMG/M metagenome (GOLD analysis project Ga0207659, IMG submission 184330) | Miscanthus rhizosphere microbial communities from Kellogg Biological Station, Michigan, USA - KBS M4-3 metaG (SPAdes) (version 2) | ecosystem: Host-associated > Plants > Roots > Rhizosphere >...
CTTTCATCAGGTGCGCAAAAGCAACAGCCTCGGTCGAGGGCGGCTTGTCCCGCGCCTCCTCTTTCTTCCCCTTGGCCGCCTGCGAATCCGGGAACAGCTTGTAGGCGGTGTTGAGGATCGAGTCGCTGGCTTTCGGCGCCACCGCGTACATCAGCTCGCCGAAGTTGCCGAGGCGGGTCGCGACCTTCTTCGGCCGCCGGATCATCGCCTTGGCGATCATCTCCGCCGCCTCCTCGGGGGTGATCGCCGGGAACATGTCGTACATCCGCGTCGGCGCGATCATCGGCGTCCGCACCAGCGGCATGTTGATCGTCGTCAGGTGAACGTTGTCGTCGACCACCTCGGAGGCGATCACCCGGCTGAAGGCGTCCAGCGCCGCCTTCGAGGCGACGTAGGCGGAGAACCGCGGCGGGTTCGTCTGCGTTCCGATCGAGCTGATGTTGATGATGTGGCCCTGCTTGCGGCCGCGCATCGCCGGCAGCAGCGCCAGGATCAACCGCACCGCTCCTAGGTAGTTGAGCTGGATCGTGCGCTCGAAGTCGTGGTAGCGGTCATAGGAGAGCGCGATCGATCGCCGGATCGAGCGCCCCGCGTTGTTGACGAGGATGTCGACGTGGCCGTGGTAGGCGAGCACCTCCTCGGCCATCCGCTCGATGTCCGCGATGTCGGAGAGGTCGCACTGGTGGATGTGGGCGGTACCGCCGCCGGCGACGATCTCCTCTTTCGTCTCCTCCAGCTTGTCGAGCGAGCGGGCGACGAGCAGCACCGTGGCGCCGGCGTCGGCGACCTTGACCGCGGTCGCCTTGCCGATCCCCGAGGAGGCGCCGGTGATCAGGACGACTTTGCCCCGCACCGCCGCCGAGAGCGAGCGGTCCTTGAAGAGGTCGGGGTCGAGGTTGCGCTCCCAGTAGTCCCAGACCCTGGTCGCATAGGACTCCAGCGGCGGCACCTCGATGCCGGAGCCTTTGAGCGCTTTCTGCGTTTTCGTCGAGTCGAAGGTGGTCGGGTAGTCGACGTAGCCGAGGACCTCCGGCGGCATCCCCAGCTGGCCCAGCGCCACCTTCGCCGCCCGCCGGGCCGGCGGGAACAGCTTCAGCGCCGTCCGCACCGCCTCCGTCGCCGGCTCGGTCACGTCGGTGCCCACCCGGACCGCCATCTGCGGCGCGTCGGCGGCCTTGGCGAAGATGTTCATCACCTCGCCGGCGGTGTGCGGGTTGGGATCGGTGAGGTGGAAGGCCCGCCCGTTCAGCCGCGGCTTGTGGGCGATGTGGTCGATCGCCGCGGCGACGAAGTCGACCGGGACGATGTTGATCTCGCCGCCTTCGAAGCCGAGGAACGGCATCCAGCTCGGCGCCACCCGCCGCAGCCGCTGCAGGGTCTTGAACATGAAGTAGGGGCCGTCGATCTTGTCGATCTCCCCCGTCCGCGAGTCCCCGACGACGATCCCCGGCCGGTAGACCCGCCAGGGGCGCTGGCACTCGTCGCGGACCAGCCGCTCGGACTCGTGCTTGGTGCGGAAGTAGGGGTTGTTGTCGAGCTTTTCGGCCTCGTCGAACATCTCCTCGGTCCAGACGCCCCGGTAGAGGCCGGCGGCGGCGATCGAGCTGACCTGGTGGAAGCAGCCGGCCTCGAGCGCGCCGGCGAGCTCGATCGCGTGCCGCGTCCCCTCGACATTGGCGATCTCCTGCGCCTCGGCGTCGGCGGTGAGGTCGTAGATCGCGGCGAGGTGGAAGAAATGGTCGACCTCGCCCCGCATCGTCAGCAGGTCCTCCTCGGAGACGCCGAGCCCGGGCTGGGAGAGGTCGCCGGTGATCGGGACGATCCGCGCCCCGTCGGCGCCGAAGCTGGTCCGCAGCTCCTCCAGCCGGCCCCGCGACCCGGCCCGCACAAGGGCGTAGATCGTGCCCTCGCGCTGGAGCAGTCTCTGGACGAGATTGCGACCGATGAACCCGGTCGCGCCGGTGACGAAGTAGCTCATCGGGTACCAGGGTATCTCGATGAGGGCTCCGGTAAACCCGCTCCCCTAGACTGAGGCCAGAGATGCCAGAGACGGCCACCGTCCAGATCACGATGCCCGAGATGGGCGAGTCGGTGACCGAGGGGATCGTCCTCGAGTGGCACGTCGCCGAGGGCGACACGGTTTCCGAGGGAGACACGATCGTCGAGGTCTCCACCGACAAGGTCGACGCCGAGGTGCCGGCGCCGATGGACGGCGTGATCACCAAGCTGATCGCGCAGGTGGACGACGAGGTGCCTGTCGGGGCGCCGTTGGCTGAGATGGAAGCTGGTGGTGGGAACGCTGAGGGACAGAGCGGTAGGCCCGCGGGTCCTGTCTCCGATCCCGGGCTCTCCCTGGCGGGAGAGTCCTCGGAATCGTCGCCACCCGCGGGAGATTCCGCTGGAAAAACCGCCACCACTAACGGTGGGTCGGGCAACGGGGCGGCTGATGTCCGTGCGACGCCTGTGGCGCGGAGGGTTGCTGAAGCTACGGGCGTCGATCTTGCTTCGGTGAGTGGGTCGGGACCGGGGTCGAAGGTGACCAAAGAGGACGTGTTGGCTCACGGGAACGGCGGGGGGAACGGGGCTTCTGCTGTCGCCGCCAAGGGTGAGGCGAAGCAGCTGCGGGGGGCGGCGGCGATGCTGGCCAACGCGATGGATGAGAGTCGGGCCGTTCCGACTGCAACCTCTTTCCGGACCATTGCCGTCGACACGCTGGACGCGAAGCGGAGGGCGATCAACTCGGTGCTGAAGGAGCGGGGGCTGAAGGTCTCCTTCACCCACCTCGTCGCCTGGGCGATCGTCGAGGCGGCCAAAGACTTCCCGGTGATGACCCGGGTCTTCGCCGAAGAGGACGGCAAGCCGTTCGCGATCGAGGGGAGCCCGGTCAACCTCGGGATCGCCGTCGACGTGGAGAAAAAGGACGGCTCCCACTCGCTGATGGTCCCAGCGATCAAGGGCGCCGACGGGCTCGACTTCACCGGCTTCCACTCCAACTACGAAGAGCTGATTGCGAAGACGCGGGAAAACAAGCTCTCCGCCGACGACTTCCAGGGGACCAACGTCTCCCTCACCAACCCCGGCGGGATCGGGACGATGGCCTCGGTGCCGCGGCTGCTCTCCGGCCAGAGCGCGATCATCGCCACCGGCTCGATCGCCTACCCGCCGGAGTGGAGGCACGCCTCGCCGGAACGGCTGAAGCAGCTCGGCGTCAGCAAAGTGATGACGCTGACCTCGACCTACGACCACCGGGTGATCCAGGGGGCCGAGTCGGGGGCCTTCCTGCGCCGGATCGAGGAGCTGCTGCAGGGCGAGGACGAGTTCTACGAGTGCGTCGCCAAAGACCTCGGCTTCGAGGCCTCGGTCGTCGCCACCGCCCACCCCGCCTCCGCCTCGGCGCCGCCGCTGGGCGCCGCCCCCCCGTCCGCCGAGGTGACCACCGCCCCCGGCCAGATCGACGAAGAGCTGCTGCAGGCGGTCCAGGCCGCGACCTCGCTGCTGAAGGCCTACCGCACCCACGGCCACCTCGCCGCGCAGCTCGACCCGCTCGGCTCCGAGCCGAAGGGCGACCCGGCGCTGCAGCCCGAGAACGTCAACCTCACCCCGGAGCTGATGGAGCGGATCCCCGCCTCGATCCTCCGCATCGGCGTCCCCGGCGAAACCCTGCTCGAGGCGCTGCCGCGGATGCGCGACGCCTATTGCGACACGATCGGCTACCAGTTCGAGCACCTCTCCTCCCATCAGCAGCGGGTCTGGCTGCGGGAGATGATCGAGACGGGGGCGCACCGCCAGCCGCTTACCGGCGAGGAGAAGAAGCGCCTGCTGAACCGGCTGATCGACGTCTTCCAGTTCGAGCGCTTCCTCGAGAAGGCGTATCTGGGGCAGAAGATGTTCTCGATCGAGGGGCTCGACGTGGTCGTGCCGATGCTCGACGAAGTCGTCAACCTCTCCCAGCGCGCCGGCGCCGAGGAGGTCGTCTTCGGGATGGCCCACCGCGGCCGCCTCAGCGTCCTCGCCCACAACCTCGGCCGCTCGGTCGAGTCGATCCTCGCCGAGTTCGAGGGCTCGAAGCAGATCGAGGCGGTCAAGGCCGTCGCCGCGATCCCCCACGGCGGCACCGGCGACGTCAAGTACCACTACGGCCACCGCGGGGTCTACGAGACCGTCGACGGAGAGAAGATCTCGGTCCGCCTCTACCCCAACCCGAGCCACCTCGAGTTCGTCGACCCGGTCGTCACCGGCGGCACCCGCTTCCTCCAGCAGGACTTCGAGGGCCCGGAGCTGACCCACGACTTCAAGCGGGCGGTGCCGGTGCTGCTGCACGGCGACGCCGCCTTCCCCGCCCAGGGCGTGGTCGCCGAGACGCTCAACCTGCAGTCGCTGCCGGGCTACACGACCGGCGGCACGATCCACGTGATCCAGAACAACCAGGTCGGCTTCACCACCGACCCGAGCGAGGCCCGCTCGACCCCTTACGCCGCCGACATGGCGAAGGGGTTCAACGTCCCGATCATTCACGTCAACGCCGACGATGTCGAGGCCTGCGTCGGCGCGGTGCGGCTGGCGATGGCCTACCGCGAGCGCTGGTGCCGCGACGTCGTCATCGACGTGATTGGCTACCGCCGCTTCGGCCACAACGAGACCGACGAGCCCGCCTACACGCAGCCGACGATGGCGGCGAAGATCAAGTCGCACCCGCCCGTCTCCGAGATCTACTCGGAGAAGCTGATCGAAGAGGGGACGGTCTCGGCCGAGGAGGTCGGCAAGAGCTCCGACGAGCGCCACAGCGAGATGTCAGGCGCTCTGAAGGGGCTGCGGCAGAAGATGGAGGCGGGTGAGTACGAGGACCCGACCGTCACCGGCACCACCCAGACCGGCGAACTGCTCGACCGCACCGCCAGCCCCCCGGTCCACACCGCCGTCGAGGCGGAGAAGCTGCGGGCGATCAACGAGGCGCTGCTGAAGACGCCGGAGGGCTTCAACGTCCACCGCAAGCTGCGGCGCCCACTCTCGCGGCGGACCGAGGCGCTCGAGCAGGGCGGGATCGACTTCGGCCAGGCCGAGGCGCTCGCCTTCGGGACCCTGCTCACCGAGGGGGTCCACATCCGCCTCACCGGCCAGGACACCGAGCGCGGCACCTTCTCCCACCGCCACCTCGTCCTCCACGACGAGAACACCGGCCTCAAGTACACCCCGATGCAGAACCTGGAGGACGCCTCCGCCCCCTTCGAGCTCTACAACAGCCCCCTCTCGGAGACCGCCTGCCTCGGCTTCGAGTACGGGTACTCGGCGGCCAGCCCCAGCGCCCTGGTCCTCTGGGAGGCCCAGTTCGGCGACTTCGCCAACGCCGGCCAGGTGATCGTCGACAGCTTCATCGTCTCCGGCGAGTCGAAGTGGGGCCAGACGAGCCGCCTCACCCTGCTGCTCCCGCACGGGTACGAGGGCTCCGGGCCGGAGCACTCGAGCGCCCGGATCGAGCGCTTCCTCGCCCTCGGAGCCGAGGGCAACATCCGCATCGCCAACCCGACCACGGCCGCCCAGTACTTCCACCTGCTGCGCCGCCAGGGCCTGATCAAGAAGCCGCGGCCGCTGATCGTCTTCACCCCGAAGGGGCTGCTGCGCCTGGACAAGGCGGCGGCCAGCCTGGAGGAGCTGACGGACGGCGAACTGCAGTTCATCCTCGACGACCCGACCGCCGGCGAGCGCCGCGAGAAGGTCGAGCGCCTCGTCCTCTGCACCGGCAAGGTCTACTACGACATGGACGGCAGCGAGCGCCGGGCCGGCGCCGAGAACGTCGCCATCGCCCGGGTCGAGGTCCTCTACCCGTTCGCGAAGGAACAGCTGGAACGGCTGATCGCCTCCTACCCGAATCTGAAGGAGATCGCCTGGGTCCAGGAGGAGCCGCGCAACATGGGCGCCTGGAAGGTGATGTCGCGGCGGATGCCGGGGGTCCTGCCCGAGGGCGTCGCCCTCACCTACATCGGCCGCCAGGGCCGGGCCAGCCCGGGTGAGGGTTACTCGGTCGCCCACTCGCGCGAGCAGGAGCGGATCGTGCTCACCGCGCTGACGCCCGGAACCTGAGCCGGTGGCGCGCAAGCCATTCGAAAAGCCCGTTCCGGGCGAGCTCTTCGTCTGGGTCAAGCGCTTCTCCTGGGTGGAGCTGGCGATCTTCTCCGGCCTGATCGCCTTCTGGCTGCTGCCGGGGTTCGAAACCGAGACGATGCTTTTCGGCTGGGCCCACGGGCTCGGCTTCATCGCCCTCTGCGTGGTGATCTGGGTCGCCTGCATCCGCAAGGAGACGCCGTACACCCTGCTCGCCGCGACCCTCACCCCGGTCGGCCCGGTCGGCAGCGTGATCGGGATCGAGCTGATCGAGCGCAAGGGCTGGGGAATCGCCCCGAAAGCGCTTGATTCCGCTTGACCGGGGTTGATCCAGCCTGTATAGCTAAACGCTGACTGTTCCTCAGGGCAGTCCCGCCAGGGGGAACGGCTCGCGTCGGCATCCCTCCCTGGCTACCGACGCGCAGGTGCAGTGAGGGTCGCGCGGACCCCCCTGCCTCCCGCGGCCCCGCTGCGCCTACCGTTTTAGGTTGCGCAGCACCGTCTGCAAGATGCCGCCGTTGAGGAAGTAGGTGACCTCGTTCGGGGTGTCGAGGCGAACCGTCGCCTCGAAGGTCTTCTCGGCGCCGTCGTCGCTGCGAGCGGCGACGGTCACGGCCTTCGCCCGCCCCCCTTCGAGGTCGCCGACGTCGAAGCTCTCGGCCCCGGTCAGGCCGAGGGACTCGGCGCTCTCGCCGGCGGAGAACTGCAGCGGCAGCACCCCCATCCCGATCAGGTTGGAGCGGTGGATGCGCTCGTAGCTCTCGGCGATCACCGCGCGCACCCCCAGCAGCTTCGTCCCCTTGGCGGCCCAGTCGCGCGAGGAGCCGGACCCGTACTCCTTGCCGGCTAAAACGACAAGGGGCACGTTTTCGCCTGCGTACTGCACTGCGGCGTCGTAGATCGTCGTCTCCTCGCCGTCGGGGAAGTGGCGGGTGTAGCCGCCGGCGCGCTCGACCAGCTGGTTGCGGAGGCGGATGTTGGCGAAGGTGCCGCGGATCATCACCTCGTGGTTGCCGCGCCGCGAGCCATAGGAGTTGAAGTCCTTGACCTCGACCCCCTGCTCGGTCAGCCAGCGGCCGGCAGGGCTGTCGCGTTTGATCGCCCCGGCGGGGGAGATGTGATCGGTGGTGATCGAGTCGCCGAGCAGGGCGAGGGTGCGAGCGCCGGCGATCGGGGCGATGCCCGGAGCCTCTGCCGGCATCTGCTCGAAGAAGCTGGGGCGGCGGACGTAGGTCGAGTCGGGCCAGGTGTAACGGTCGCCGGAGGGAACCTCGACCGCGTCCCACATCTCGTCGCCGGAGAAGACCTCGGCGTAGTTGCGCCTGAACATCTCCGACTGCACCGCGTTCCCGACGACCTGCTTGACCTCCTCGGCGTCGGGCCAGAGGTCGCGCAGAAATACGGGCGCTCCATCCTGACCCTCCCCCAGCGGCTCGCTCGCGAGGTCGATGTCCATGCGTCCCGCCAGCGCGTAGGCGACCACCAGCGGCGGGCTCGCCAGGTAGTTGGCCTTCACGTCCTGGTTGATCCGGCCCTCGAAGTTGCGGTTGCCGGAGAGGACGGAGCAGACTGCGAGGTCCCTGGCGGCCACCGCCTCGGAGATCTCCGGCGCCAGCGGCCCCGAGTTGCCGATGCAGGTGGTGCAGCCGTAGCCGACCAGGTTGAACTGGAGGGCGTCGAGGTACTGCGTCAGGCCCGCCCGCTCGAGGTACTCGGTGACGACGGTCGAGCCGGGGGCGAGCGAGGTCTTCACCCAAGGCTTGCGCTGCAGGCCGCGCTGCACGGCGTTGCGGGCGAGCAGCCCGGCGCCCACCATCACGCTCGGATTGGAGGTGTTGGTGCAGCTGGTGATCGCGGCGATGACGACGCGGCCATGGTCGAGCTCGACCTCGGTCCCGTCGGCGAGGGTGACCGCGATCGCGTCGTCGGTCCGCTTCGGCGCCGTCGCGGTGGCGCTGACGGCCTGCCGCGGCTTGCCGTTCTCGTCGTCGTGGTCCTCGGCCGGCGGGTCGGAGGCCGGGAACGACTCCTCGATCGCCTCGTCGCGGCCGTTGCCCATCTGCTCGGCGGCATCGGGGTCGAATTCGCCCATCGCCTCGAGGAAGGCCTCCTTCGCCTGCGCCAGCGGCACCCGGTCCTGCGGCCGTTTCGGCCCGGCCAGGCTCGGTTCGACGTCGCCGAGGTCAAGCTCGAGCAGGTCGGAGAAGGTGGGGTCGGGAGTCGAAGAATCGTGGCCCGAGTCATGGAACATTCCCTGCTCGCGGGCGTAGGCGTCGACCAGCTCGATTATCTCGGTCGGGCGGCCGGTGAGGTCGAGGTAGCGCAGGGTCTCGGCGTCGACGGGGAAGATCGCGCAGGTGGAGCCGAACTCCGGCGACATGTTGCCGAGCGTGGCGCGGTCGGCGAGGCCGAGGGTCGGCAGTCCGGGGCCGAAGAACTCGACGAACTTGGAGACGACGCCGCGCTCGCGCAGCATCTCGGTCACGGTGAGGACGAGGTCGGTCGCGGTCGCCCCCTCCGGCAGCTCGCCGGAGAGCTTGAAGCCGACGACCTGCGGCAGCAGCATCGAGATCGGCTGGCCCAGCATCGCCGCCTCCGCCTCGATCCCGCCGACGCCCCAGCCGAGGACGCCGAGGCCGTTGACCATCGTGGTGTGCGAGTCGGTGCCGACGAGGGTGTCGGGATAGGCCTGGAGGGCGCCGCCGTTGTCGCGGCTGTAGACGACCTGGGAGAGGTACTCGAGGTTGACCTGGTGGCAGATCCCGGTCGCCGGCGGGACGACGCGGAAGTTGTCGAAGGACTGCTGTCCCCACTTGAGGAACGAGTAGCGCTCGCGATTGCGCTCGAAGTCGTGCTCGGCGTTGACCGCGAAGGCGCGCTCGTTGCCGAAGGCGTCGACCTGGACCGAGTGGTCGATCACCAGGTCGACGTCGACCAGCGGGTTGATCGCGGCCGGGTCGCCGCCGATCTCCTCCATCGCGTCGCGCATCGCCGCCAGGTCGACGACGGCGGGGACGCCGGTGAAGTCCTGCATGAGGACGCGGGCGGGCTGGAAGGGGATCTCGGCGCTCGGCTGGGTGGCGGCGTCCCAGGAGGCGATCGCCTCGACGTCCTCGGCGCTGACCGAAGTGCCGTCCTCGAGCCGGAGGACGTTCTCCAGCAGGACCTTGATCGAATAGGGGAGGCGGGCGACGTCGAAGCGGTCCTGCAGCGCGTCGAGGCGGTAGATCTCGAACTCTTTGCCGCCGACCTGGAGGGTGGACCGGGCTCCGAAGGAATCGCTGCTCACGAATCCATCCTAGGCAATCGGGGCTTCAGCGCTTGTCGGCTGAATGGCCCGAGGCGATCTCTTCGGCCGCCTTCTGGCCGGCGCTGCCGCTCTGTGCCTTGACGCTGAGCGAGGGGCTGACAAGGGCCAGGTGGGCGCCGGCGCGCTGGGTCAGCGGGGCGATCGTCACCTCGACCTTGTTTCGCTCGATCGCCTTGACGGTCGCCGCCCCGACCTGCTCGGGGGTGGAGGTGCCCATCCCAGGTGGCGGCTTGGCGCCGGCGTCGGCGAACATGCCTGCTTCGCGGATGAAGCCCGGGGAGACGATCGAGACACCGACGCCGCGGGGGTTGAGATCGCTGCGGAGGCCGAGGGCGAAGCCGCGGAGGCCGAACTTGGTCGCGTTGTAGATCGAGCTGCGGGGGCTGGCGGCCTTGCCGGAGAGCGAGGCGACGAAGACGAGCTGGCCGGAACCGGCCTCGAGCATCGCCGGGTAGAGCGCCTTGGCCATCAGCATCGGCGCCTCGAGGTTGACGCGGAGCGCGCGCTTGACCTCCTCGGCGCTGAACTCGTCGAGCTTGCCGGCGCCGGGCAGGCCGGCGTTGGCGACGAGGATCTCGGTCCCGGACGCTTCGGCGGCGAGGCGCTCGGCGGCGCCGGGCTCGGCGAGGTCGGCCGGGAGGACGGAGTGGCCGCTGCCGGGCAGCTCCGCGGCCAGCTGCTCGAGCGCCTCGCGGTTGCGGGCGCTGAGCGCGAGGACCGCTCCCCGCTCCGCCAGAGCCGTCGCGATCGCTCTTCCCAGGCCTCCCGTTGCCCCCGTGAGGAGCGTTTTGCGGCCCGAAAGGTTCATCCCAAGGCGCAAGCTACCAGCCGAGGCGTCGAACAGATCCTCGATGGGAGCGGGATCTTCGACCAAATATTTGCGTTTTGTAAGCGAACCGCCGTGGAATCGTCTACACTGCTCGCGTTCGATAACCGGAACGCCGAATCCTCAGCGCATAGGGCGCATGGGGAGCGGGGGAACCAAGTTTCCGGGGCTAACCCACCAGGTCCAAGGTGGGGGCGCAAGCTCCTTTCGCGCCAGCCCGACAGCTAACCCCGTAGGCCGACGAAGGAGAATCGGTTTGCGTCACAACTTCAGGTTGGCTGGGCTTGCGCTCGTCATTACCCTGTTCGCCGCCGTCCTAATCGCGCCGTCGGGCGCCTCCGCGCGCTGCACGAGCGGCGGCCTCACCCCGACGGAAGTCGACATGTGCACCCCGACCGCGAAGGCGCACCTGCTGCCGAACGGGACCCTGATCCCGCCGGCCAGCGCCCCTGCCCGGGTCAAAAGGGTGATCGCCGCGGCGAACAAGATCCGCACCAAACCGTATGTCTGGGGCGGCGGCCACGCCCGCTGGTGGGACCGCGGTTACGACTGCTCCGGCTCGGTCTCCTTCGCCCTCCACGGCGGCAGATTCCTCGAAAGCCCCCTTCCCTCCGGTCCGATGATGAAGTGGGCCGAAGAAGGCGAAGGCCGCTGGATCACCGTCTACGCCAACGGCGGCCACGCCTACGCCGTGATCGCCGGCTTCCGCTGGGACACCTCCGGCGACAGCGGTGGCGAAACGGGCCCCCGGTGGCACGAAGACCTGCGCGACAACGTCGGCTTCGTCGCGCGTCACCCGGCTGGTTACTAGAAGCAGCTTGCGGTTGGACGGAGCGGGGTGCCCCCTGTTCGGAGCACCTCCGCCGGGAGAAGCGCCCTTCTGCTGACGCCTCGGGTGTAGGTGGCCCGGCTCCATGCTGAGTACCTCACAGGGGGCACCCCGCTCCGTCCTCCACAGCTACTGAGGGACGGCCGTGATCCGCGGGCGTAGGGGTGGGGTCGCACAGGTCCTCGTCGGGGACCTAGCTGAATAGGGACCAACGTTCCGGTGATTCGGAGGGAGCCGGTGGGGGTCCTGGCGTACTCAGCATGGAGCCGCGCCTAGAGCTTTGAGGCGCCAGCCGGAGGCTGTCCACGCGGCGGAGGTGCTCGCCGGGACCCCCACCGGCTCCCTCCCCCACCCCAGAAGCCCATACTCCACTACGGCTAATCCCCGGCGTCCACTTTGTTCTTGCAATCCGCACCGTCGCGGATAACGTCCGGGGTATAGACGCTACAACTGCTGACATTCGTCTTTCCGGCCTCACCAAGTACTACGGGGAGGTGGCGGCGGTCGCGGGGATCGACCTGGAGATCGCCCGGGGGGAGTTTTTCACGATGCTGGGGCCGTCGGGCTCGGGCAAGACGACGACGCTGCGGATGATCGCCGGGTTCGAGGACCCCACCGAGGGGACGATCGAGCTGGCGGGCGAGGACGTCAGTGGGGTGCCGCCCTACGAGCGGGCGGTCAACACGGTCTTCCAGGACTACGCGCTCTTTCCCCACATGAGCGTCGGCGAGAACGTCGGCTACGGGATGAAGGTGGCCAAGGTGTCGAAGGCAGAGCGACTCTGGCGCACCGACGAGGCGCTGGAGATGGTCCGCCTCCCCGGCTACGTCGACCGCAAGCCGGGCGAGCTCTCCGGCGGCCAGCGCCAGCGGGTCGCCCTGGCGCGGGCGATCGTCAACCGGCCGAAGGTGCTGCTGCTCGACGAGCCGCTGGGGGCGCTCGACCTGAAGCTGCGCGAGGAGATGCAGACCGAGCTGAAGACGATCCAGGGCGAGGTCGGGATCACCTTCGTCTACGTCACCCACGACCAGGACGAGGCGCTGACGATGAGCGACCGCATCGCCGTCTTCAACGGCGGCCGGATCGAGCAGGTGGCCTCGCCGCTGGAGCTCTACGAGCACCCGGCTAACGAGTTCGTCGCCGGCTTCGTCGGCGTCTCCAACCTCCTCGAGCGCGACGGCGAGCGGATCACGATCCGCCCCGAGAAGATCGAGCTGCTGCAGCACGGCGCTCCGGCCGACGGCCTCCACACGGAGAGCGGTCGCGTCGTCGACGTCGCCTACGCCGGCAGCATCACCCGCTTCACGGTTCAGCTGGACGAAGGGGAGAAGCTCCAGCTGGTCAGACAGAACGTGGAGAGCGCGTCCTCGGGCGCGTTGCCAGGGCAGGGAAACGAGGTCCTAGTCGGGTGGCGACCCGAGCACGCGGCCGCCGTCGGCGGGAAGTCAACCAAACAGGAGGTAGCACCATCATGAGGAGAAGGGATGGCAACCCCGCCCGCACGGCGTGGCTCGTCGTCGCCGGCCTGGTCGTGTTCATGCTCGCGCTGGCCGGTTGCGGCGGCGGGAGCAGCGACACCACCGGCGGTGGCAGCAGCGATGAAGCACTTCAGAAGCTCGGCAAGGGAGAGGGCGAAGTCTCGCTGATCTCCTGGGCCGGCTACGTCGAACCCGGCTGGAGCAAGCCGTTCGAAAAGAAGACCGGCTGCAAGGTCAACAACAAGGAAGCCGGCACCTCCGACGAAATGGTCGAGCTGATGAAAACCGGGCAGTACGACGGCGTCTCCGCCTCGGGCAACGCCACCGCCCGGCTCGTCGCCGCCGGCCTCGTCGCCCCGGTCAACACCGACCTCGTCCCCAACTACAAGACGGTCTTCAGCGACCTCAAGGACCAGCCCTACAACACCTTCGAAGGCGTCAACTACGGGATCCCGCATGGCCGCGGCGCCAACCTGCTGATGTGGAACGGGGACGACGTGAAGCCGGCGCCGGACTCCTGGGACGTGATGTTCGACCCGAAGAAAGCCGCCAAGTACAAGGGCAAGATCAGCGTCTACGACGAATCCAGCTACATCGCCGACGCCGCCATGTACCTGAAGTTCCACCAGCCCGACCTGGGGATCGAAAACCCCTACGAGCTGAACGAAGAACAGTTCAACGCGGCGATCGACCTGCTGAAAGAACAGTCGCCGAACGTCGGCGAATACTGGTCCGAAGCGGCGAAGCAGATCTCCGCCTTCGCCGGCGGCGACGTCACCGTCGGCACCACCTGGCAGTACCAGTACTTCGCGCTGAAGGAAGAAGGCGTGCCGGTGCAGGCCAGCCCGGCGAGCCAGGGCTTCCTGCCGAAGGAGGGTGCGACCGGCTGGTCGGACACCTGGATGATCGCCAAGAACGCCAAGCATCCCAACTGCATGTACGAGTGGATGAACTGGATCATCGAACCGAAAGTCAACGCCGAAGTAGCCGAATGGTTCGGCGAGGCGCCGGCGCAGGAACTCGCCTGCAAGGAAACCGAAAACAAGAATTTCTGCGCCGAATACCACGCCGAAGAACCGGACTTCTGGAAGCGGGTCTACTACTGGGAAACCCCGCTTGCGGATTGCGGCAACGGCGAAGAAGACTGCAAGGACTACAACGACTGGGTGAAAGCCTGGACGACGATCAAAGGCTGAGAAAGAGCCTTTCGATCGATGGCATCTGAAGCGGTCGCGGAGAGGAGGTCGGCGGGTCACCGGCTCGCCGGCCTCTTCCACGGCCGCGAACGCCTGCAGGTAGGGGCGCTGCTGGCCGGCCCGGTCGGCTGGCTGGTGATCGGCTACCTGGGCTCGCTGGCCCTGCTGCTGGTCGCCGCCTTCTGGTCCGTCGACCCCCTGAGCGGGGCGACGATCAAGGAATTCACCCTCGAGAACTTCGAATCGCTGGTCAACGAACCGGTCTACCGCGACATCGTCTGGCGGACGGTCCGCACCGCCCTCCTGGTCACGTTCACCGACGCGGTGATCGCCTTCCCGATCGCCTTCTACATGGCGAAGTTGGCGAGCCGCCGAGGCAAGGCGCTGCTGGTGATCGGGATCCTGCTGCCGCTCTGGTCGAGCTACCTGGTCAAGGTCTACGCCTGGCGAACGCTGCTCTCCGCCAACGGCGCGATCAACTGGGCGCTGGACCCGATCGGGCTGCACGGGCCCGGCTACGGGACGACCGCAGTCTGGCTGGTGATGAGCTACCTCTGGCTGCCGTACATGATCCTGCCGATCTACGCCGGGCTGGAGCGGATCCCGAACTCGCTGATCAGCGCCTCCGAGGACCTCGGCGCCTCCCCCTTCACGACCTTCCGGCGGGTGATCCTGCCGCTCGGCTTCCCCGCCGTCGTCGCCGGGTCGATCTTCACCTTCTCCCTCACCCTCGGCGACTACATCACCCCGCGCCTGGTCTCCAACGACCAGTTCATCGGCAACGTCATCTTCAGCAACGTCGCCAACAACCAGCCCTTCGCCGCCGCCCTCGCGATCGTCCCGATCGTGGTCACGATCGCCTACCTCCTGGTCGCCCGCCGGCTGGGCGCCTTCGAGCACGTCTGATGAGGCTTTCGAAACGATCCCGGTGGTTGCTGCGGGCCGCGGTCGCGGTCGGGCTCGCCTTCATCTACGTGCCCCTGATCGTGATCGTGATCTACGCCTTCAACTCGAGCAAGATCCTCGAGTGGCCGCCGCCGGGCTTCACCACCCACTGGTTCAGCCAGGCGTTCAAGAACGAAGCGGCGCGCGAGGCCTTCTTCACCTCGCTCAAGGCCGGGATCGCCGCCAGCGCGATCGCCCTCGTCCTCGGCACCCTCGCCTCGCTCGCGGTCGCCCGCCACCGCTTCTTCGGGCGGGAGACGATCTCCTTCCTCGTCATCCTCCCGATCGCCCTGCCCGGCATCGTCACCGGCGTCGCCATCTCCAACACCTTCACCCAGGTGCTCGACGTCCCGCTCAGCCTCTTCACGGTCATCGTCGGCCACGCCACCTTCTGCATCGTCATCGTCTACAACAACGCCGTCGCCCGCCTGCGCCGCCTCTCCGGCTCCTTCGAGGAGGCCTCGGCCGACCTCGGCGCCCACACCTGGCAGACCTTCCGCTACGTCACCTTCCCCGGTATGCGCAGCGCCCTGATGGCCGGCGGCCTCCTCGCCTTCGCCCTCTCCTTCGACGAGATCATCGTCACCAACTTCACGATCGGGGCCGGCGAACAGACCCTGCCGATCTGGATCTACTCCAACCTCTTCCGCCCCCACGAACTCCCGATCGTCAACGCCGTCGCCGTCCTCGTGATCCTGATCTCGATCATCCCCGTCTACCTCGCCCATCGCCTCGGCGCAGAGGAGGGAGGCGCCACCGGCGGCCGCGCAGCGGGTGGCGGGGTCGAGACCGAGGCGACTGCGGTTCCCTGAACTAAGGGGAGGACTCGCGCTTGCGCAGCAGCTCCCTGATCTTTCCGATCAGGAGCTGGTGGAGGTCGAACTCCCAGTAGGTGACGAAGCGCTCGGCCAGGACTCGCATCTCGTTCTGGTCGAGACGGCCCAAGGGATTGCTGAAATCGACGGCACTCTGGTGGATCCGGATCGGGGCACTGATCATCGCTGCCGACTCCTGATCCAGGCCCGGGAACCGCTCGCCTTTGAGGTGGAACAACCCCGGATCGCGCTGCTCGCGGACGTGCTGGGCCTCGTCCTCGTCGAGGCTCGCGAGGCGACCGAGTCGCAGTCCGAAGAGGTCGCCGGTCCGCGCGTCGACATGATCCGACAGCAGGAGGACCGGCCTCGCCTTGGCCTCGACCACGAACCGCAGCTCCGCGTCTCCCCCCTTCCTCAGGCCCTCGACGATCGTCTTCGCCTCTGCCACCTCGACCGGCGGCTTGTCCTTGACGAAGACCTGGAAGGGCGCCTGCGGCGTGTAGGGCACGACGGCCCAGTACACCTCGCCGGCTGCGATGCTCAAAGCCCGAGCAGGCTGCGGACAGCCGCCTCGTCTTCGATCAGCTCGCCCTCGCGGGACTCGGCGATGCCGTGAGCTTTGACGGCAAGGTCGGTCAGCTCGAAGCCGACAGGTCGCGCCGCCTCCTCGAGCAGCCGCGCCCGCCCCTGCAGCTCGGCGAAGTCGTCCGGGTGCAGGATCACCGCCTTGACGCTGCCGGCGTTGTAGCGCTCGACGAGGTAGGCGCTGCCTACCTCGGGCTTGGGGACCCGAACGTCGTTGCTCTTCACCGAGATGCTGTTCAACTCCATGACCGCACGGTAGCACCCTTCTCGGACGGCTCCAAAAGATGTCGGACGACAAATCTTCCTTGCTTCTCCACCCCGCTTGCAGCGGCAGGAGGGACCGGTGGGGGTCCTGGCGTACTCAGCATGGAGCCGCGCCGCCGCGCTTGAGGCGTCAGCAGGTTCCGCCCGACGCGGCGGAGGTGCTCGCCGGGACCCCCACCGGTCCCTCCCCCACCCCGCCTAGAGCGGAATATTTCCGTGCTTGCGCTTCGGCTGGTCGACGCGCTTGGTCTGGAGCATGCGCAGGGCGCGGATCAGCTTCGGGCGGGTCTGGCGGGGCTCGATGACGTCGTCGATGTAGCCGCGCTCCGCCGCCGAGTAGGGGTTGGCGAAGTGGGCTTTGTAGTCGTCGATCAGTTTCTGGCGGCGCTCGTCGGGGGTCGGCGAGTTGGCTATGTCTTTGCGGTAGATGATGTTGACGGCGCCCTCGGGGCCCATTACGGCGACCTCGGCAGTCGGCCAGGCGACGTTGTAGTCGGCCAGCATGTGCTTGGAGTTCATGACGTCGTAGGCGCCGCCGTAGGCCTTGCGGGTGACGACGGTGAGCTTCGGCACCGTCGCCTCGGTGAAGGCGTAGAGGAGCTTGGCGCCGTGGCGGATGATTCCGTTCCACTCCTGATCGGTGCCGGGGAGGAAGCCGGGCACGTCGGTGAAGGTGAGGATCGGGATGTTGTAGCAATCGCAGGTGCGCACGAACCGGGCCGCCTTCTCGGAGGCCTCTATGTCGAGCACGCCGGCGAGGAAGGCGGGTTGGTTGCCGACGATCCCGATCGGATAGCCGTCGAGTCGCGAGAAGCCGCAGACGATGTTTTTCGCGAAGTGCTCGTGGACCTCGAAGAACTCCTCGTCGTCGACCACGCGGGCGATCACGTCGCGCATGTCGTAGGGCTTCTGGGGGTCATCGGGGACGAGCGTGTCGAGCTCCTCGTCTTCGCGGTCGGGATCGTCCGAAGGCTCGAACCGGGGCGGCGCCTCGAGGTTGTTCGAAGGCAGGAAGCTCATCAGGTACCGGACGTCCTCGAGGCAACTCTCCTCGTCCTCGGAGGCGAAGTGGGCGACGCCGGACTTCGAGTTGTGGCTCATCGCCCCGCCGAGCGCCTCAAACTCGACTTCCTCACCGGTCACCGTTTTGATCACTTCCGGGCCGGTGATGAACATGTGCGAGGTCTCTTTGACCATGAAGATGAAGTCGGTCATCGCCGGCGAGTAGACGGCGCCACCGGCGCAGGGGCCCATGATCAGGCTGATCTGCGGGATCACGCCCGAGCACTGGACGTTGCGGACGAAGACGTCGCCGTAGGCGCCGAGGGAGACGACCCCCTCCTGGATCCGGGCGCCGCCGGAGTCGTTGATCCCGATCACCGGCGCCCCGACCTGGGCGGCCAGGTCCATGACCTTGCACATCTTCTCCGACATCACCTCGCCGAGGCTGCCGCCGAAGACGGTGAAGTCCTGGGAGAAGACGAAGACGGTGCGGCCTTCGATGGTCCCGTGCCCGGTGACGACGGCGTCGCCCCAGGGCCGGTTTTTCTGCATCTCGAAGTCGTAGGTGCGGTGGCGCACGAAGGTGTCGAGCTCCTCGAAGGAGCCGGGATCGAGCAGCTTCTCGATCCGCTCGCGGGCGGTCATCTTGCCCTTCGCGTGCTGCTTCTCGACCGCCGCCTCGGAGGCCGAGTTGACCGCCGCCTCGCGCAGCTCGCGCAGGTAGGAGAGCTTCTCGTCGTGGGTTTCGGGGTTTCTCTCGCGCATCGGCCGCGGAAGTCTATTTACGGCGCGGGCGCGGTGCCCTCAGACACACGAAGGGCCCGCCGGAGCGGGCCCTTCGTTCCGCGCTGCGCGGGGGCCTAGAGTTCTGCGCAGACCGCGAAGGCCTCGACCGACCAATTTTCCGAAGTCGCTCCCGTCTCATGGGCGATCGCCACCCAACCGGTGCGCGAGTCGCCGCTGGAGAACGGGTAAGAGGCGGTGACGGACACCTCAGGGAGTTCTCCCGTAAGCCGGACGCCGCCGCCGATCGCTTCCTTGCCTTTCGGGCATTCGGCAGTGACCGACTTGTTGGCTTCGCTGTCGGAGAGGCTTTCCTTGCTGAAGTAGGAAACGTTGCGGACCAGCTGGCCGTAGAGGGCGGCGGAGAGCTTCGAGGCGACGATCGATTCGTTGCCGATCTTGCCAGTCGTCACCGCTTCGTCGGCGATCGTCCGCGGGCTAACCGCTTTCTTGGCGATCTTCTTGCCGGTGACCGCACCGGTGGCAAGCTTTTCGCTCGTCACCTGGCCGGCACCGATGTCGCGGCCGTTGACACCGCCGTCTTTGATCTTTCCGGAGGTGACCGCCTGGGTCTTGATTTTGGCGTTGGTCACCGCCTGACGGGCGATGTTGACGGCCTTGACCTGGCCGGCACCGAGCTTGGTCGCCGCCACGGCGGTCGCGCTGAGGGCGATGAACACAGCAGTAACGGACAAGACGTTGGCAACCGTGAGGTGCCGTTTCAGGGTTTTCACTCTTCAGAGTCTCCTTTTGAACTTCGTTGTCAGACGAACGGGCGCCGCTGCGGCTCCGCGAGGCGGTCGAGGACGGCCTCGAGGTCGGCCTCGCCAAGGCCGGTCTCTGGAGCGGCGCGGATCTCGACCCTGGTGCCGAAGCCCTTCTCGGCCATCGTCACCTCGACCCCCTCGACGGTCGCGATCAGCTCCGCCAGCTCGGGTTCGGACTTCATCAGGGTCCTGGAAACCTCGATCATCGGCACCCGCTTCAACCAGCCGGGCACGGTTCCTTCCCGAGGCGCCGGTTGAGAGAGACGATGCAGGCGACTATTGGTGAACTGAGGCCCCTATGGGGGCGCTAATTCACCAATCGCTAGAAGAAGGCTCCGCCCTTGTATTCGCCGAAGACCTCGCGCATGGCGCCGCAGACCTCGCCGATCGAGGCGTTGGCTGCGAGGGCGGCGCGGATCGGGTGGAGGAGGTTGCCGTCGCCGCGGGCGACGTCCCGCAGGGAGTCGAGCTTGGCGTCGACCTCGGCCTGGTCGCGGTTCTCCTTGAAGGCCTTGAGGCGCGCCAGCTGGCGCTGCTCGGCCTCGGGGTCGACCTTGAGGATGTCGACGTCGTCGACCTGGTCGGTGACGAATTTGTTCACGCCGACGATGATGTCCTGGCCGCTCTTGTAGCGCTCGTGATAGCTGAGGGCGGACTCCTCGATCTCGCGCTGCATGAACTCCAGCGCCTCGACCGAGCCGCCGAGCTCTTCGACCTTGTCCATCAGCTCCCAGGAGCGGGCTTCGATCTCGTCGGTCAGGCCCTCGACGAAGTAGGAGCCGGCGAAGGGGTCGACCGTGTCGGCGGCGCCGGACTCGTAGGCGATCACCTGCTGGGTCCGCAGGGCGATCCGGGCCGAGCGCTCGGTGGGCAGCGCCAGCGCCTCGTCGAAGCCGTTGGTGTGCAGCGACTGGGTGCCGCCGCAGACCGCCGCGAACCCCTGCAGGGCGACGCGGATGATGTTCACCTCCGGCTGCTGCGCCTGCAGGGTGACGCCGCCGGTCTGGGTGTGGAAGCGGATTTTCTGCGAGCTCGGGTTCTCCGCCCCGAAGCGCTCGCCGACGATCTTCGCCCACATCCGCCGCACCGCCCGGAACTTGGCGATCTCCTGGAAGACGTTGTTGTGGCCGTTGAAGAAGAAGGCCAGCCGCGGCGCGAACTCGTCGATCTTCAGCCCCCGCTCCAGCGCCGCTTCGACGTAGGCGATCGCGTTGGAGAGGGTGAAGGCGACCTCCTGCACGGCCGAACAGCCCTTCTCGCGGATGTGGTACCCGGAGATCGAGATGGTGTTCCATTTCGGCACGTTCTCGCGGCAGTACTCGAAGATGTCGGTGGTCAGCCGCATCGTCGGCTCCGGCGGGTAGATGTAGTTGCCGCGCGCCATGTACTCCTTCAGCACGTCGTTCTGGACGGTGCCGCGCAGCTTCTCGGAGGGCACTCCCTGCTCCTCGCCGACCAGCTCGTAGAGCAGCAGCAGGATCGCCGCCGGGGCGTTGATCGTCATTGAGGTGGAAACGCCGTCGAGCGGGATCTGGTCGAAGCAGATCCGCATGTCCTCGATCGTGTCGATCGGGACCCCGGTGCGGCCGACCTCGCCATGGCAGAGCGGGTCGTCGGAGTCGCGGCCGAGCTGGGTCGGCAGGTCGAAGGCCATCGAGAGCCCGGTCGAGCCATGCTCGATCAGGTAGCGGTAGCGCTCGTTGGTGTCCTCGGGGGAGGCGAAGCCGGCGTACTGGCGCATCGTCCAGAGCCGGTCCCGGTACATCCCCTCGTGGATGCCGCGGGTGAACGGAGGCTCACCCGGCTCGCCGAGCCGCTCCTCCAGCCCGGGAGCGACGTCGCCCTCGTCGTAGAGGGGCTTGATCTCGATCCCGGAGTCGGTGAAGACGCGCTCGTCGTCGGGGCCGACGAGGGGCGCGATCGTGCGGTGCGCCTCCTGGGCGCCGGAGCTGTCGCTGATCGCCATCGCCCAGGAGGATATTGAGGCGGCGGCCTCGGGTGCGGACCGCCGGAGGACAGGCGCCTGCTGTCACGCGGGGACCGGAACATCGGTCCATCTGCGGGGTTGTAAATGGAGAGGAAGCGGGAATAACCTCGTCAGACAAGTCAACTCGCCGTAAGTCGCCTATAGGCACAGCAGGGGGCGGCAGCAACGGAGGACAATTAAATGACTGAAGCAACCCAGCCACGGATGGCTCGGGGGACGAAACTGCCCTTGGCGGTTCTCGCGGCTGCGCTGTTCGCGCTGCTGGCGTTCGCTCCCTTCGCCTCTGCCGCACCCGACCCGGTCGAAACCGGATCGGCCACCGTCACCCTCAACGGCGGCTTCGTGAAGACGCTGAAGAAGCACGGGGTGAAGATCGTCAAGATCAAGCCCGCCAAGCTGAAGGGCAAGAAGGCCACCTTCCCCGTCGTCGGCGGTGAAGTGGACCCGACCAACGGCGCCGGAACGCTCAAGCTCGGCGGCGGCCTCAAGTTCAAGCACGGCAAGAAGAAGGCTCCAGTCAAGGCCCTCGTAATCGACACCAAGAAGAAAGGGCTCTTCGCCAAGGTCGCGGGCAAGAAGGTCAAGCTCGCCACCCTCGCCGGGTGGAGCTACGCACGAGCCGGCTTCGGCGTCGCCCTGACCGTCAAGAAGCTGAAGCTGACCAAGTCGGCGGCCAAGAAGCTGAACAAGAAGCTCGGCTTCAAGAAGGGCAGGAAGCCGTTCGTCGGCAACCGCAAGATGGGCTCGGCGAAGGCTGAAGAGCAGCCGGCGACCGTCACCGTCCTGCCGGGCGGCAACGTCAACTTCGACGCCAACAAGGAACTGCTGCTGAAGCTGAAAGACGTCGAAACCGAAGCGAACCCGATCGCCCCGACCACCGAAAAAGGCCTGGGCAACTACGACCTTCCGATCACCGGGGGGACGGTTGCTCCGAGCGGACTGGCCGGTGTCGTCCAGACCGCCGGCGGCCTGCTGCTGTCGCAGAAACTCCCGACCAGCCCGACCACGGCGCTGGAAACGGAAATCACGCTCGGCAACATGTGGCTCGACCTCTCGGCAAAGACCGTGACGGTCGAAGTCGTCGCCAAATCCAACGCCAGCGACAGCCTCAACCTCGGCAACCTCGGTCGCAGCTCGATCGCGGACCTGACCATCACCGGTGTCTTCGCCGATCCGGTGGCGCGCACGGTCCACGTCGACTCCTCCGCGGTCCTGCAGCCGATCTCGGCTGAAGTGCTCGAGGGCTTCGTCAAGGTCTACCAGGCCTATTACGAAGCGGGCGCTTACGGAAAAGCATGTGAAGCGGCCCCGAGTGAATGCAACAACCCGGACCCGAACATCAAAGCGGCCGAAGAAGAAGGAGCGAAAAAAGCCGCCAAGGAGGCCGCGGAAAAACGGGTCGAAAAAGACCACATCTCCGCCGGCAACCCGCTGGGCAACTTCTCCTTCACCGCCCAGACCCAGTAGCTAACGAAGCTCGCAGCATCGCGAGAGGGGCGGCCTCCGGGCCGCCCCTTTTTGCGCTCGCGCGCTTCAGAGGCTTCGAAAAGTATAATCAGATCGATTATTAAGTATAGACATTGGTGTTCCTATACGTTTGGGTTCTGTCGAACGCCAGTGGGATCCTTGAGAAAACCCCTGGAACTTGAAAGCGAGACAGGGGGCAAAAGTGCCAGAGAACCCGGTAGGCGGATGGGGATGCAGGAAAAGGTGGGGGTTCTCATTTGGCCTTGGTGCCATCGTGCTTTTCATCCTTACTGCGTTCAGTGGACTCGCAATGGGGTCTGATGCCCCCTCGGAAGCTGAAGGCATCAACCCCATTCCCTTTGTGGTCGCCGCGGATGTAGGCCAGTGGACGGCGAATTCTCGAACTTTCCGACTGTCCGATGGACAGCTAGAAACGCGGCTCTACCAGGCGCCTGTCAACTACCGTGACGCCGAGGGCGACTGGCAGCCGATCGAACAGGAACTGCACCAGTCCCCTGACGGAAGCGTCGAGAACGGCGACAACGCTTTTGACGTTCATCTCCCGGAGGACCTAGATCAGGGGCCAGCCAAGGTTGTGGTAGACGAAGCGTGGGTCTCCGAGATGCCCATCGGTATGCGTGTAGCTTCGGCCGACGTCGATCAAGGCATCGCGAGCTACGACGCGAATGGGGCCGCTGAACTCCAATTCTCCGGGCTGCCGAATGGTCTGAAGGAGAACGTTGTTCTCGCTGATTCTTCCGCTCCCTCGACTTATAGCTTCAGGGTGGACGCCTCCCGGGGCGTCACTCCCTCCCTCGACAGGGATGGCTCCATCGCTTTCGCGGATGGCGAAGGGAATGTCGTCCTCGTAATGCCAGCCCCGGTTTTGTACGACAACGATGACGCTGCGGCTCCCAGAGATGCCGTCGCTTATTCGCTCGAGCCTGCCGCTGACAGCAGCAACTGGACCCTTGACGTCTCCGTCGACCGCGAATGGCTGGCCGCTCCCGATCGCGCTTGGCCCGTGACGCTCGATCCGAGCATCACTCTTCCTGAAACCTATATGGACTGCGTTCTTGTAAGCGTGGACCAGCTAGAACGATGCGGCAACACGGGCTTCCCCTACCTCGTGACGAAGGCGAACTACCTCTCCAGTGGAGCCAATGAATACGCCCGCAGTCTCTTGAATTTCACCATCGGTCCGATTCCCGCCTCCGCGTCTCTGACTTCCGCCACGGTCGGCTTGAATTCAGCGAAAGAAGCAAAAAACTGGACGGGGGTCGGCCTCTACGAAGGGACGCATGGTTGGGCTGAAGGGGTTGACTGGCTGCACACTCTGTGGCACAGCAACGCCTTCCCCTGGACCACCCCCGGCGGCGATTTCAACAGCAATCCAGTCGCGCTCATCACGCCGGCCTCCCGGGGGGGTAGCGGTCCCGGGGCTTGGACCTTCAGCGACCCTTCGCTGACCTGGCTCGTGCAGCGCTGGAGAGATGGAGTCGGACCCTTCGGCGGTCTCTTTCTCAAACTCACCGATGAGAAAAATCGGACTTGTTCACCCTGTCTGGAACGACGGGTCGAGTGGGAATCAAGCACCGCCCCCGCCGGGAAAAAGCCCTACCTCTCGGTCACCTACATCGAACCGGCCTCTCCCGACAGCAAGATCACCGCTCCGAGCGACGGCACGAAGACCGCCAAGCGCTTCCTCTTGACCTCGGCCTGGGAACACCCGGGAGTGACGGGGGTGACCTTCCAGTACAAGACCGACCAGGGCTGGAAGGACATCCTCGGCTCCCAGGTGATCGACCAGAACAACCAGACGGTCACCTGGCCCTACTCGGTGCCGAAACTCGAAGAACGCGAAAGCCGACCCCTCTACTGGGACGCCACGTCCCTGACCGAAGGGCTTCGCGAAAAGAAGCTGCAGATCCGCGCCGTGCTATCCGGCGATCCCGGTGCCGGTGGCTACACGAAGGCGGTCTCGGCGGAAATCAATCGGCACTTCGGCGGTCCCAAAGACGCGGTAACCGGAGTCGGTCCAGGGAGTCTCGACCTGATGACCGGCAACTTCACCATCTCGCGCAGCGACCTCTCGATAGCGGCCTTCAACGCATCCCTTGAATTCTCGCGCTCGTTCAGCTCCCGAGACGCTGGAGCAGAAGGAGTTCTCGGGCCAGGCTGGAAACCGGCCTCCCCGGTAGAAGAAGCCGGCGGATCCTCTTGGAGCAAGCTGGTGCTGAAGGAAGAAAACGAAGTCGAAGAAGAAGGATCGACGACGTTCAAATGGGCCGAGCTCAGCGACCTCGAAGGGGGGATCCTTTCCTTCGAAGAAGAAGGCGGGGCGTTCCTCACTCCGCCGGAAATGAGCGGCTACGTCCTCCATCGGCTCAACTCCAGCGAAATCGCCTTCACCGATCCCGAAGGCAACCGCACGGTCTTCTCCAACAACGGATCGGGGAGCGAATACCTGCCGATCTCGATCGCGATGACCGGAGGGGAAGGCAACAAGTCGCGAATGATCTACGAACTCGTCGGCTCGAACCGGCGCCTGAAGAAGGTCATCGCCCCGGCGGCGCCGGGAATCAGCTGCCCCGATGAAGGCTCCTCCGAAGTCGCCGGCTGCCGCCTGATCGTCTTCAACTACGGGACTGCCTTCTACAACGGTCCGACCCGCCTCCTCTCGATCACCTTCTACGGCCCCGGCGAAGGCTCCTGGACCGTCGCCGAATACAGCTATGACTCGAGCGGCCGCCTCTCCGCTGAGTGGGACCCGCGGATCTCCCCGGCGCTCAAAGAGACCTACACGTACAACTCCACCGGGCAGATCGCGACCCTGACGCCGCCGGGGCAGGAACCGTGGTCGATGAGCTACGGCACCCTGCCCGGCGGGACCGCTATCGGTCGCCTCACCTCGGTCAAACGTGCCACCCTGGTCGAAAGCAAACCGACGGCGCAGACGACGGTCGCCTACGAAGTCCCCGTCTCGGGCTCCGGCGCCCCCTACGACATGAGCGGCGCGAAGGTCGCCGAATGGGGCCAGCAGGACCTCCCGACCGATGCGACGGCGATCTTCCCTCCCGACGAAGTCCCCTCGAGCCCGCCCTCCAGCTACACCAGGGCGACTCTCTACTACATGGACGCCGAAGGACAACTGGTGAACACGGCGACGCCTTCGGGCGCGGGGACCACTGCCCCCTCGATCACGACGACCGAGACCGACCGCTTCGGCAACGTCGTCCGTGAACTGGGTGCCCAGAACCGTCTGCGCGCGATGGCGCAGAGCACCCCGGAAGCCCGAGCGGCCAGGTCGCGGGAACTGGACACCCAGTTCCGCTACTCCAAAGACGGGACCGAGCTGCAGGAAGAAATCGGGCCGATGCATCAGGTTCTTTTGGAATCGGGAACCGCCACCCAGGCCCGCTCTCACCGGTCGGTGCAATACGACGCGAGCTTCAAATACCTGAACGGGACGACGACGCCGTCTGCCGGTGAAACCAAGCCCCATGTGCCGACCAGCGAAACGACGGGCGCTCTGCTCTCAAACGGCACCGTCGTCGACAAACGCTCCACCCAGTACGTCTACAACTGGACCCTGCGCAAGCAGACCGAAGTGATCTCCGATCCCGAAGGATCGGAAGAAACGCGATCGGTCACGGTCTATGACTCCGCGACGGGACTCCCCACCGAAATGCGGCAGCCCAAAGAAGCTGTGAGCGGTGGCGGAGCGGGGACCACCAAGATCGCCTACTACAAAAAGGAATGGGCTGCCAGCAAAGGTGAACTCGCGAAATGCGAAAGCAACACCCTTGCCGGTCTCCCCTGCAAGTCCGAACCGGCAGCCCAACCGGGTACTTCGGGGCAGCCGCAGCTGCCGGTCCGCAAGTTCCTCTCCTACAACCAGCTTGGGCAGCCGCTGGAAGTCACCGAAGCGCCACCGGGTGGAAGCACGCGGAAAACGATCTCAACCTATGACGCCGCCGGCCGGCAACTGACCTCCCAGATCACCGGCGGGGGGGTCGCAGTGCCAAAGGTCCTGACCGAATACGGGGCCAGCAGCGGCCTGCCGATCGCCCAGCAGTTCGTCTGCCCCGAAAGCGAACCGACCTGCGATCGGCAAGGCACCTTCACGACCTACGACAAACTCGGCCGTCCCATCCTCTACAAAGACGCGGACAACAACGAAGCGACCACCGCCTACGACTACCTGGGCAGGCCGGCGACCGTCAACGACGGCAAAGGCACCCAGACCTACCGCTATGACTCGGTGACGGGCCTGCTCGTCGAACTCGAAGACTCGGCGGCGGGGATCTTCACCGCCAGCTATGACGCCGACGGCCAGATGGTAAAACGCGGTCTCCCGGACGGGCTGACCGCGGAAACCACCTTCGATGAGAGCGGCGCCTCCACGAGCCTGGCATATACGAAGGCCAGCAATTGCGGCGCAAGCTGCAATTGGCTCAGCTTCTCTGTGGAACGCTCGATCAGCGGCCAGATCGTGACCGAAGACGGGAACCTCGGGAAAGACGAATACGCCTACGACAAGCTCGGGCGGCTGATCACGGCGCGTGAAACGCCCAGCGGCGGCACCTGCACCACCCGCTCCTACAAATACGACAAAGACTCGAACCGAGAAGAAATGACCACGACGTCGGGGCTGGGCGGGGTCTGCTCGAGCTCAGGCGGGACGACGCAGAATTACAGCTATGACAGCGCCGACCGGCTTCTCGGCGAAGGCATCACCTACGACGACTTCGGCAGGATCACCAACCTGCCGGCGGCGTTCGCGGGCGGCAAAGCGCTCAGTACCACCTACTTCAGCACCGACATGGTGGCCAGCCAGTCGCAGAACGGCGTCACCAACACCTACCAGCTCGATGGTTCGCTCCGACAGCGCCAACGACTACAGGCTGGAGGATTGACTGGAACTGAAATCTTCCATTACGCGGGGCCATCCGATTCTCCCAGTTGGACTGAACGCGGCGCTACGTGGACCCGCAACATCCTCGGTATAGGCGGCGAACTAACCGCGATCCAAGAAAGCGGTACAGAAATTGCACTACAGCTCACCAACCTTCATGGGGATGTCTCTGCGACCGCGTCTCTTTCATCTGCAGCTACGAGCTTGAAGAGCACTGGTACCTACGATGAGTTCGGCAACCGGACTTCTGGAAGTGGGTTCAGCCGTTTCGGCTGGCTCGGAGGTAAGGCCCGGCGAACGGAACTCGGTTCAGATGTAATTCAGATGGGAATGAGAAGTTACAGTCCGCAGATCGGCCGATTCATTTCCGTAGATCCCATTCAAGGTGGTTCAGCCAATTCCTACGATTACGTCTACGGGGACCCTATCAACGGTTTCGACCTAGCCGGAGAAGCTGCGTGTTCCATTTATCATCCTTCCGTCAAGGTTCGGACTGGTATCGATCTTGGGGTTCACCGCGTAAAGGCAAAGGCCACTGCCCACTGCTCGCGGGCTGCGCGTAATGTCCATGTCAAGGCGGTCATTACCGGCGGGGCCTACTATTCTGCTCCCGGCGTAGCTAAGAAGATTCCAGGACAGATCGGCCCGACTATAACGTGTGGATCAGGCGGACCAAAATTTGCTTGCAGCATGGAGGCTGTAAGTCACTTTGAGGCACAGCCTCCCTGCGATGTCACCTGGTACGGTGTCGTATCCGCATTATTCCTAGTTACTTGGGAAACCAAGAGTGGCCGGCACATAACCGGAAGAGTTGAAGCAGTAGAGCGATTTGCGATGACGGGCCTCTGCGTTTGATCCCAACATGAGATGAGTCGACGATCGAATATTAGGCTCAGGTGGCTGGCGCTTATGTTCATATTTATATGGTTGTGCAGCACTGCAAGCGCTATAAGTCTTGAGAAGGGGGCCGAGGGGGTGGGCAAAGATAAAAGGCTTGTAACGAGGGTGGATCAAATTAGCCCTGAGAACTCCGCTGCACTGCGTGAATGGGCAGAGAGCATCTGTAATGGTCGCACGGTCAAGGAAGTCGCCGACCCGCTTGGAATACCGGCAACAATGGCAAGCGTGATCGACTTCCTCGCTAAGGATCTTCCGCCGTCTTCTCGAGAAGTTGTGAGAGATGTATGTGAACAGCAGTTAGAATTTTGATTCGGCAAGCCGCTAGCGAACCACCCAGACTTGGTTTGCTTGTGCCGGGACGAAGGACTTTGGCTTCCTCTTTACTTGGTTTCGGCCTCAGGCTTGGCCTTGTTCCGGAGCGTCACAGATCCGAATCCGCCCCCGGGCCGCGGCGGATCTGACTAACGTGCCGCGTCTCAGTCGCTGGCGCCGACCAGGCGCTCGACGCCGCTCTGGTCGATCGTGCGGCGCAGGCCCTCGCTGAGGGCGATCTTCGGTTCCCAGCCGAGCAGGTCGCGGGCGCGGCCGATGTCGGGGCGGCGCTGCTTCGGGTCGTCGGTGGGGAGCGCCTCGTAGACGATCTCCGAGCGGGAGTCGGTCAGCTCGATCACGGTCTTCGCCAGTTCCAGGAGGGTGAACTCGTCCGGGTTGCCGATGTTGACGGGCGAGTGGACGTCGGACTCGGCGAGGCGGACGATGCCGTCGATCAGGTCGTCGACGTAGCAGAAGCTGCGGGTCTGGCTGCCGTCGCCGAAGACGGTCAGCGGCCGGTCCTGCAGGGCCTGGCGCAGGAAGGTCGGGATCGCGCGGCCGTCGTGGGCGCGCATCCGCGGACCGTAGGTGTTGAAGATCCGGACCATTGCCGTATCGACCCCCTGCTGCCGGTGATAGGCCATCGTCAGCGCCTCGGCATAGCGCTTCGCCTCGTCGTAGACGCCGCGCGGGCCGATCGGGTTGACGTGCCCCCAATAGTCCTCCTTCTGGGGATGGACCTCGGGGTCGCCGTAGACCTCGCTGGTCGAGGCGATCAGGAAGCGGGCGCGCTTCCACTTCGCAACGCCGAGCATGTGGTGGGTGCCGTGGGAGCCGACCTTGAGCGTGTGCAGCGGCAGCCGCAAGTAGTCGATCGGGCTCGCCGGCGAGGCGAGGTGGTAGACGAAGTCCACCGGCTCCGGGATGTCGACCTTCTCGGTGATGTCGATGTTGCGGAACTCGAACGCTTCGTCACGGATGTGGGCGATGTTTTCCAGCGACCCCGTCTCGAGGTTGTCGATGCAGATCACCCGGTGACCGTCCCCGAGCAGCCGCTCGCAGAGGTGGGACCCGAGGAAGCCGGCGCCGCCGGTGACTACGCAGGTGCTCACGCAGCGATCCTAGCGAGGCCGGGCTCGCCTGGACGTTCCTCGGAGCCGATCTGCAATTTCCGGCCTTCGCGGCTGAGGCATCCGTCCAAGCGGGGGGAGAGAAATCCCCCGCCCGCCCCTCACGTTGGCAGTGTCCGATGCGAAGAGCTGAACCAGCAGGGGAGACCTACCGGTGGAAGACGATGCTGCCCGCAAGCGAGCGGCTGTGGAGACCTACGCGCAGAACGAGACGACTTTGCGACGGACCGCGCGCCGCTTCTCGCTCTGCCCCGACGACGCCGAGGAAGCGCTCCAGCGCAGCCTCGAGATCCTCCTCCGCAAAGGCCCCGGCCACGACCCGCGGCACCTGATCAAGTGGATGCAGACGGTCGTCAAGCGGGAGGCGATGGCGCTGCGGCGGGAGCGGGAGCGCATCTTCGCCGGCCCGGCCGCCCTCGAGCCGGAGCCCGGGATGGAGGACTGGGTCAGCCTCCTCCCCAGCGAGGTCGACGGGCCACTCGAGCGCGCCGAGCGCGAGGAGAGGGTCGCCCGCAGCCGCGAGGCGATGCGGACGCTGAAGCCGCACGAGCTGCGGGCGCTGTCCCTGCTGGCGCACGGCTACTCCTACGTGGAGATCGGCGAGATCACCGGGTTCAGCGCGACGAAGATCAACCGCTCGCTCGCGGAGGGGCGGGAGCGCTTCCGGCGGATGGTCGCGCGCAGCGAGGGAGGCGAGCGCTGCGGCGAGATGAAGCCGCTGATCTCGGCTTTCTGCGACGGCGAGGTGACGGCGGCGGAGCTGGCCGAGCTGCGGGCACACCTCCGCGCCTGCGCCCACTGCCGGGCGACCCTGCGCGCCTACCGGGCGGCGCCGGCGGCCGCGGCGGCCCTGGCGCCGGCCCTGCCGCTGCACCGATCCCTGTGGGAAAGGGTCCACGACGGCGTCGGCGAGCTGGCGCGGCGCCTCGGTGGCGGATCGGCATCGGGGACGACGGCCGGGGGCGGCATCGGTGGAACTGGGTTAGCGGGCGTGGCCAAGGTGGCGGCGCTTTGCGTCGGCGCCGCCGGGGGAGCGGCGGCCTGCGTCGCCAGCGGCTTCGTGCCCTCCCCGCTGGCGGCCGAGCACGAGCGCCCGGCGCGGCTGGAGCGGAAGGTGACCGCCACACCTGAACGCCGGGCGCCGCTCGCCAAGGTGGACTACGAACCGGCACCGCCACCCAAGGCCGAGCCGGAGCCGAAGGCGCCCGTTCCGACCTCAGAGGCTCCCGCGGAAAGCGAGCCCGCCGCCGAAGCGGCCCCGGTCCTCAGCAACGAAACGGTCGAATACGAACCGCCTCCTGCGCCGGAACCAGAACCGGCGCCCGTGGCGAGTTCCGCCAGCGACAGCCCGGCTGGGGAGTTCGGCCCGTGAGCAGCTTCGGCCGGAAGCTCTCGCTCGCGGTTGCCTCGGCCCTGACTGTGCTTGCTGCGGCCTGCACGCTCCCCGCCTCCGCGGAAGCCGAAGAAGCGTGGCAAGCCGACAACGACTTCCCGATCGTCTGGCAGCAGCTTCCCGGCACCGCTCCGGGGGCGGTCAAGGCGATCTACCGCCTGCGGGACGAAGCGGGAAACCAGCTCGGGCCGCTGCTCGAAAGGTCGATGCTCGACCTCTTGGACCGCGAGGAAGTTCCTCCCGTCCCCGGCTCCTACCTGCTGGAAGGGTGGCTGGTGGACTCCGAAGGGCGCGAGCTGCGACGCAGTTCGGCCCTCCTGCGCTTCGACGACGTCCCGCCTTCGCCGCCGGAGCCGCAAGCCCCGGCGCGCTGGCTGCTCGGGACGGAGCCGGCCAGGCTCGAGATCGGCCACCCGGCGGCGCCGTTGCCGATCTCGGGCGTCCGCGGCTACGCGATCTCCCTCGACCGCGGCGGCGGCAGCTACCCCTGCGCCACACCCGGACTCTGCGAGGTCGGGGAGACCGACCTCAGCGGCGGGATCGGCGACGACGCCCTCTCGCTCGGGACCCTGCCCGAGGGAACCACCTACGCGCGCGTGGTCGCGGTCTCCGGCGCCGGGGTCGCCTCGCCGCCGCGCACCGCAGTCTTCGACGTCGACGCGACGGTGCCCCAGGTCTCGCTGGCCGGGGTCCCGGGCGGCTGGAGCGCCGGCCCGGTGAGGCTGACGGCGCAGGCATCGGACCCGCTCTCGGGCATGGCGGCGGCCGGGCCGTCCGGGCCGTTCACCGCGATCGCCGTCGACGGCGGCGCGCCTGCCGTCGCCCCCGGCGACACCGCGACCGCCTGGGCCGGCGGCAGCGGCGTCCACACCGTCGCCTTCTACGCCCGCGACGCCGCTGGCAACGTCGCCGGGGGATCCCCGCAGGCGCCGCCGCCGCGGACCGCCCTCGTGCGGATCGACGAAACGCCGCCGGAGGTCGAGTTCGCTCCCGCCCAGGACCCAGCCGATCCCGAGCGGATCGAAGCCACGGTCACCGACGCGCTCTCGGGCCCGAGCCGGAGTCGCGGCGCGATCGCCGTCCGCCTGGCCGGGACCCGCGCCCGCTATGAGGAGCTGCCGACCCGGGTCGAGGGCGACCGGCTGATCGCCCGCTGGAGCTCCGACGACTACCCGCAGGGGAAGTACGAGTTCTTCGCCACCGGCTTCGACGCGGCGGGAAACGCCGGCAGCGGCACCGACCGCGCCCGCGGCGGCAGGATGGTCCTGGTCAACCCGTTGAAGGCGCCGGTGGTCCTGAGCGCCGAGCTCTCCGGCCTCCGCCTAGAAGGACGGCTGCGGCGGGCGGGCGGCGGGCCGCTGGCAGGGCAGGAAGTCGCGGTCGCCGAGACCTTCGCCGCCGGGTCGGCCCGGGCCGGGCGCACCGCGATCGTCCGCACCCGCGGCGACGGGACCTTCTCGCTGCGGCTCCAGAAAGGACCGAGCCGGGAGGTTTCCGCCAGCTTCGCCGGCAACCGGGTGCTCAGCCGCGCCTCCGCGTCGGCGGGCCGGCTGGCCGCGAGGACCCGGGTCCGCTTCGGCGCCTCGACGGCGACCGCCAAGGTTGGCGGGCGGCCCGTCCTCTTCGCGGGCAAGGTCGCGACCAAGGGAACGGCGCCCGGTGCCGGCGCGAAGCTGCCGGTCGAGCTCCAGTTCCGCTATCGCGGCGCCCCCTGGTCGGAGTTCCGCACCGTCGAGACGGATGCCCGCGGGCGCTTCCGCTACGCCTACCGCTTCAGCGACGACGACAGCCGCGGCATCCGCTTCCGCTTCCGCGCCTACGTAAAAGGCCGCGAGGGCTGGCCCTATGAGCCCAGCGCCTCGCGGCCTCTGACGGTTACCGGTCGCTAGCGGAGCGAGGCCAGCTGGCTGCTGACCGTGCCAACGACGCCGGTTGCGCGGGAGGTCTGCTCCTCGATCGCCTTGCGGACGCGCTGCTCGACCTCGCTGCGGTTCCGCTTCAGCGTCGTCTCGACGTTGCGGCGGTGGTTGCGGGCCTCGCGCTCGACCTGGTTGCGGGTCTTGCGGGCCTCGCTGATCGCCTTGCGGCGGGCGGTGCTGCCCCGGCGCTCGGTCCTTTTCAGCGATTTGCGCAGGTTGCTGCGGTAGCTCTTGATTTGCCGCTCGGCCTTGCTGCGGTCGGTCCACGGCTCGACCAGCTCGCTGACGCGGTCGCTGACCGCGAGGACGGCGCCGACGGGGACGTCGACGGCGGTCTCGACCACGGTCTGGACCTGGTTCTTCTCGGCGACGGCCGTCTTGGTCGCGGCGCGTTTCGAAGCTTTGGCGGTCTTCGCCGCGGACTTTTTCGCTTCGGTGGTGGCCCGTTTGGCCTGCGTTTTCGGTTTGCTGCCGTTGCTTTTGCTCTCAGCCATGCGAAGAAAACACCTCTTCAGTCTCGTATTGGGGGCTTCGGGAAGTGCCCGAGTGTAACGAACATAAGTTCGTGGGAACAGGTGTTTGTAAACCGCTCCCGGAGAAGGGTTACGCGGTTTTCGCCATCTGGGCGGCGCGCACGGTCGCGAGACCGGCCTCGCCGTTGCCGGCGGCCATCGGGTAGCGCGACTCGAGGTCGAGCATCGCCTCGGAGAGCCCGCCATCCCCGAAGGCGACCGCGCCCCCGGCCTCGCGGACGATCAGCTGGGCGGCGGCGGCGTCGACCGAGCGGCAGGCGCGCAGGCTCAGCATCGCGTCGAAGCGGCCGGCGGCGACGTAGGCGGCGGAGATCGCGATCGCGCCGACCACGCGCAGGCGGAAGACCTTGCCGGTGAGGGCCTCGAAGGGCGCCTGCGACCACTCCGGCTCGGCCGACTCGACCCCGACCACCTCGAGCCGCTCGGCCTCAGGCGAGACCCGCGCCGGCCGCCGGTCCAGCTGCGCGCCCTCGCCGCGCACGGCGAGGAACTCCTCGTCGGCGCCGAAGTCGTGGACGAAGCCGAACTCGACGTCGGCCATCGAGGGGCCGGAGGCGACGGCGATCGAGATCGCGAAGGAGGGGATCGTGCGGCGGGCGTTGAGCGAGCCGTCGATCGGGTCGATCACGACCCGAGCCTCGCCGCCGGAGCCGAAGCCGACCTCGCCGCGCTCCTCGGAGACGGCGACGAAGGAGGCGCCTTCGGCAGCCAGCTGGTCGAGCTCGGCGAAGACGACGTCCTCGCATTCGCGGTCGATCACCAGGGTGCGGTCGCCGCCCTCGCCGACCCCCTCGTAGACGGTGCGCTCCTCGCTGGTCCGCGCCCGCTCGAAGATCGGACGCTGGGCGGCGGCGATGCGGCGGCAGATCGCCGGCCAGTCGGCGGAGAGGACGTCCATCGGCCGCATGCTACGGAGCGTTAGCTTTGGGTGGTGCGCGAGGAGCGACTAACGGCTCAAAACCCTGTCTCGGAGCGCGTGCGCGCGGTCGCGCACGAGGGCGGGCCGCTGCTGATCGTCGGCGCTCCGGGCACCGGCAAGACCGAGCTGCTCGCCCGCCGCCTCGCCCACCTGGTCGCCGCCGGCGCCCGCCCCGAGAGCGTCCTGATGATCGCTTCCCGCCAGGCCACCGCCGCCCGCCTGCGCGAACGCTGCGAGGCGCTCCTGACCGGCTCCTATGAAGAGCTCTGGATCGGCAGCTGGGACGCGATCGGCGAGCGCCTGCTCCGCGAGTACTCCGAGGAGGCGGGCCTCGACCCCTTCTTCGACGTCCTCAGCCGGGCCGAGCGGCTGGCGCTGCTGCTCGACCGGCTCGACCGGCTGCCGCTGCGCCGGCACGAGATCCGCGGCAACCCGACCGGGCTGCTGGCCCGGCTGCTGGCCCGGATCGACAGCTTGAAGGCGGAACGGGTCGGACCGACGACGCTCTCGGAACGGGCGCGGGCGCGGGAGCAGGCGGGGGGCGACGAGGCCGAGCGCGAGGCGGTGCGGCGCGAGCTCGAGTTCGCCGAGCTCTACGCGACCCACGACCGCATCCTCGCCGAGTCCGGCAGCCTCGACCGCGGCGACGTCTTCCTCGCCTTCGACTGCCTGCTGGTCGAGCGCCCCGACGTGCGGCGGCGGATCGCCGAGCGCTTCGGCGCGGTGATGGTCGACGAACTGGAGGAGGCGACGCCGGCCCAGCGCGCGGTCCTGGAGTCGCTCGCCGCCGAGGACCCGAGCCAGGTGCTCGCGCTCGAGATCGGCCCGGAGGCGGAGGTGACCCCGGCCGAGGAGTGGTTCGATTCCGTCCATCCCGGCGGCGACCGCGTCCTCCTCGCCGACCGCTTCCGCGATCCGCAGCTGAGCTTCTGGCGCTGCGCCAACGAGCGCGCCCAGGCGCAGGCGGTGGCGCGGGCGGTCGAGCACCTGGTCGCCGCGGGGACGGCGGCGGACGAGATCTGCGTCTTGGTCGAGGACCCGGCCAAACAGGGCGGCGCGGTTGCCGCGGCGATGGAAGAGCGCGGCATCCCTTTCCACCTCTCCGGGCCGACGGCGCTGTTCCAGCGGCCGGAGGTGCGTGACGCGATCGCCTGGCTGCGGGTCCTGGCCGCCCCCGACGACTCGGCGGCGGCGGCGCGGGCACTGACCCGGCCGCCGGTCGAGCTGCGCTCGGGGGACCTGGCGCGGCTGACGACGATCGCGCGGCGGCGCAAGCAGGACATGGTCGCCGCCTGCGAGGCCGCCCTCGACAGCCCCCAGTTCCAGCCCGAGGCGCGGGAGCGGATCCAGGCCTTCCTCAAGCTCTACAACGGCGCCGCGGCGGTGATGGAGGAACGGCGGGCCGACGTCTTCGTGCGGCGGCTGATCGAGCAGGTGGGGCTGCGGCGCCAGCGCCTCTTCGCCGCCCAGCCGGAGGTGGCGGAGCGGCTGCTCGGCCTCTCCCACCTGGCCGAGCTGGCGACCGCCTGGGCGCGGCGCGAACCGCACGGCTCGACCCGCGACTTCGTCGCCTACCTCAGCGCCGTCGCCGAGGCGGGGACCGAGCCCGAGGAGACCGAGCACCAGCACTCCCCGGGCGCGGTGAACGTGATGGCGGCCTCGGCGGTGAAGGGGCTCGGCTTCGACCGCGTCTTCGTCCTCGGGCTCGAGCAGGAGGGCGAGTGGGAGCGGATCGGCTGGCCGGCGCGCAGCGGCCTCGTTCTCTCACGACTGGAGCGCAGCGCGGGCGGAGAGGCGGCGCGGCCAAGCCGCTTCTACGAAGAGACGCTGGCGGCGGCTGGCGAGGGCGAAATTGAGGAGTCCCACGAAGAGGAGCTGTTCGGCCCGGCCGAGGGCCTGCACGCCACCTACCGCGCCCTGCGCGAGCAGGTGCTGGAGGCCTCCTGGCGGGCGGGGCGGGAGCTCTCCGAGCCGCGCCTCGACACCGCGATCGACGTCAACCGGGCAATCGCCCGATACCTGGAGCTGCTGAAGCTGGCGGCGCTGGCGCAGCGGCCGGGCGAGGAGACGACGGCGGAGGCGATCGAGGCGGTCAACGGGCTGCTGCGGCAGGTGGCGACGCCCGAGCAGCAGGCCGAGCTCGACGCCTCCTCCCTCGACGGCTACCTGCTCGACTCCGAGCACGAGCGCGGCCATCGCCTCGAGCTGGTCGCGGCGCGCGAGGAGCCCTCGCTGGCGGCCTTCCTGCCCAAGCGCGGTGACGGCAAGCTCAGCCTCTCGGCGTCGGACCTCTCGCTCTACCTCACCTGCCCGCTCAAGTACAAGTTCGCCCGCGTCTTCGGGATCCCCCAGGAGCCGACGATCAACCAGCGCTTCGGGATCCTCTTCCACAACGTCCTCGAGCGCTTCCACAAGGAACCGCCGGAGCACCCCGCCGAAGGTCTGGGGGTGCTGAATCAGCTCTTCGAGTCCGGATGGCGGCGGACCGGGTTCGGCTCCAGCGACGACGAGCTGCAGTTCCGCGACCGGGCTCGGGAGGCGCTGCGCCTCTACTGGGAACGCGAGCGCGAGTCGGAGGGCGAACCGGTCTGGCTGGAGAAGAAGTTCGACTTCAAGGTCGGCGACCACCACGTCCGCGGCCGCGTCGACCGCGTCGACCGCCTCCCCGACGGCGATTACGAGCTGATCGACTACAAGACCGGCGAGCGCAAGAGCGAAGAGGACCTCGACGACGACCTCCAGCTCGCCCTCTACCGAATGGCCGCCCGCGAGGCCTGGGGGATCGAGGCCAGCACCGGCAGCTACTACTACGTGCTCGACGCCGAGAAGGTGCCGGCGCCGACGCGGCCGGACGACGCCGAGCGGGTCGAGCGGACCGTCCTTCAGGTCGGCGAGGGCATCCTCTCCCAGGACTTCGAGCCCCGCCCCTCCCCCAGCGTCTGCAGCTGGTGCGACTACCGCCTGATCTGCCCCGCAGCCGAAGCTTGAGTCAGTTCTTCTCGTCGCCGCGCTGTTTGAGGAAGCGCTGGAACTCGCGGGCGAGAGTGTCGGCGCTGGGGAGGTCGCCTTCCTCGTCGAGGAGGTCGGCCTGTTCGGCCTCGATTCGGGAGACGAGCTCCTCGATCTCCGGGTTGGCGGCGACGGCGCGGCCAATCTGCTCCTCGTAATCGCTCGTTTCCTCCTCCAGCTCGGAGGCCTCGACGGCGATCCCGGTCAGGCCCTCGAGCCGGCGCAGCAGCGCCAGCGCCGCCTTCGGGTTGGGGACGGCGGCGACGTAGTGCGGGACCGCGGCCCAGAGCGAGGCGGAGTCGATCCCGTTCTGGCGGCAGAGGTCGTGGACGACGCCGACGATCCCGGTCGGCCCCTCGTAGCTGGAGCGCTCGAGTTCCAGCTCCTCGACCAGCTCGGCGCTGGAGGCGAGGCCGGTGATCGGCACGGGCAGGGTGTGGGAGACCTCGGCGATCAGGGCGCCCAGGGTGATCACCATCTCGACCCCGAGGGCGTCGGCGACGGTCGCGATCGTCTCCGAGAAGGTGCGCCAGCGCAGGTTCGGCTCGGTGCCGTCGAGCAGGACCAGGTCGCGGTCGGCGCTGGGGACGTGGACGGCGAAGACGTTGTTCTCCGGCCACTCGATCCGCCGCGTCTGGCCTTCGTCCATCGTGATCGTCGGCCGGGTCGACTGGAAGTCGAAGTACTCCTCCGGATCGACCTGGGCGACCAGCTGGGCGTCGAGCGAGCCGGCGACCGCGGTCAGCGCCGTCGAGGCGGCCGCGGCGGCGTCGTTCCAGCCGCGAAAAGCGCAGACCATCACCGGCGAGCGGAGGTGGGGCAGGTCCCCTTCCCAGGTCAGCGAGTCCACGCTTCTGAGCGTAGACCATGCACCAGGCCCGGCTCAGGAGCCCTCCCTAGGCGGTGCGGGCGCGGCGGACCAGCTGGGCGGCCATGAACAGGGCCAGGCCCGCGAAGGACAGCTGCAGGGCGCGCTGGGAGACGTGGTTGGCGACGGTGACGCCGATCCAGACGCCGAGCGGCGAGAGCGCGCCGATGATCAGCGCCTCGCGGAGGCGGACGTTGCCGTAGCCGTTCTGGCGGTAGGCGCCGACGATCGCGACGAGGACGATCATCAGCAGCGAGGTCGACTCGGCCTCGACCTGGCTGAGGCCGATGAAGATCGTCAGCGCGGGGACGAAGAGGACGCCGCCGCCGACGCCGACGAGGCCGCCGGTGAGGCCGCCGAAGACGCAGATGAGGACGGCTGCCGCCTCGCTCACGAGAGGATCAGCTCCACGGCGATCGCCACCAGCAGCGCGGCGAAGAGATAGGAGACGGCGCGCTGGGGGATCCGCTGCTGGATCGCGGTGCCGAGGAGGACGCCGGCGATCGCCGGGATCGCCAGCAGCACGCCGGTGAGGACGTGGACGTTGCCGTAGATCCCGCCCTGGGCGATCGCCCCGAGCAGGCCGATGAGGACGATCGCCGCGAGGCTGGTGCCGGTGGCGAGGCGCTCGCCGTAGGCGAACCAGAAGATCAGCAGCGGCACGATGATCGTCCCGCCGCCTACCCCGAAGAGGCCGCTGAAGATGCCCGCGAGGGTCCCGATCGCCGCCAGCTTCCAGATCGCGTGCTCGGGGGTCGCGGCGGCGGCTGGCATCCCGCGATACTAAGCCCGTGCCACACGACCCAGAGAGCGGGGGCGGCGACTGGGCGGCGCGCCTGGAGCCGCTGCGCCGGGAGCCCGGGCGGGCCGCGATCCTCACCGACGTCGACGGCACCCTGGCGCCGATCGTCGAGCGCGCCGCGGAAGCAGCTGTGCCGGCGGCGGCGCGCGAAGCCCTTGCGGCGCTGGCCGAGCGCTACGCGCTGGTCGGCTGCATCTCCGGGCGGCGGGCGGAGGAGGCGCGGCGGCTGGTCGCCCTCGACACCCTCGCCTATGCCGGCAACCACGGGCTGGAGCTGCTGCTGCCGGGGGAGGCGACGCCGCGGCCCGATCCCTCCGTCGCCGGGCGCGAGAGCGAAGCGTCGGAGTTCCTCGCCACCGTCGCCGGCCGCCTGGAGGGGGTCGGGCTGCGGCGCGAGGACAAGGGGCCGATCCAGGCCCTGCACTGGCGCGGTGTCGAGGACGAGGCGGCGGCGCAGAGCTGCGCCCGCGAGATCGCCAACGAGGCGGGACGGGCTGGGCTGGAACCGCGCTGGGGGCGCAAGGTGCTGGAGCTGCGGCCGGCCGGGGGCGGCGGCAAGGACGGGGCGGTCGCCTCGCTGCTGGCCGACGCCGGGCTCGACCGCGCCACCTACGCCGGCGACGACCGCACCGACCTCGACGCATTCCGGCGCCTGCGCCAGCTGCAGGAGGAGGGGCGGCTGAGCGCGGCGGTCTGCGTCGGCGTGCTCTCGGCGGAGGCGCCGGCGGAGCTGGCCGAGGAGTCCGACGTCACCGTCGGCGGCCTCGACGGCTGGCTGGAGATCCTCGAGTGGCTGGCAGCGCCGGAGGCGTAAGGGTCCTGAGGCGATGACCTACACCGACCTGCTCCGCGCCAGCGTCTTTACCACCGCCGCCGAGGCGACGGTCCTCGGAGCGATCACGGCGATCGCGACCAACCGCGACGGTGAAACCACGATCGCCCTGGTCGCGGCCGGCTGGTGGCTGGTGGCACTGGCGATCGGCGCCTACCTGGGCCGGCCGCACCGCGCCGCCGAGGACGTCCGCGGCGCCCTCGCCCGCGCCAAGACCGCGACCTCGCTGCCGGACCAGAGCCCGGCCCGGATCGCCTTCACCCGCCTCTGGCCGATCGCCTTCACCGCGATCGCCGCCGGCATCGCCGGGCTCTTCTTCCCCGGCGTCGCCGCCGTCGGCGCCGGCTACGCCCTGATCGTCTCCCTCGCCTGGCACACCCGCGAGGCCGCCGTGCTGGCGATCGAGCAGCGCGACGGCGTCAAGTTCTACGTCGTCCCGACCCCGGCGCTCAAACCGATCGAGCTGGTGCGGGCGCCGGGGCTGCGCAGCGACAGCCTCGGCGCCTACTAGTCCTTCAGCAGCTTTTTGAACGCGGTCCAGCCACGGGTGTTGGCGACGTCGTCGGCGGTGAGCCAGGCGCGGCGGGCGGTGGCGACGGCGTAGGCCATGTTGTCGAGAGTGTCGACGCCGTGGGCGTCGGTGTTGAGGACGATCTTGACGCCGGCCTCGACGGCGAGGCGGGCGTGGAGGTCGGAGAGGTCGCGGCGGTTGGGGTTGCCGTTGATCTCGATCATCGTGCCGGAGCGGGCCGCCGCCCCGGCGACCGCCTCGACGTCGATCCCGTAGGGCTCGCGGCGACCGATCAGGCGGCCGGTGAGGTGGCCGATGCAGTCGACGTTCGGGTTCTCGATCGCGGCGAGGACGCGCTCGGTCATCTGCTTTTCGGAGACCGAAAAAGAGGTGTGGACGGAGGCGACGACCCAGTCGAGCGCGGCGACGAGGTCGTCGGGGTAGTCGAGCGAGCCGTCGAGGCCGATGTTGATCTCCGAGCCGGCGAGGAGGCGGAAGTCCTTCTTCCCATAGGCCTTGTTCCACGCCTTCACTTCCTCGATCCGCTCCCAGAGCCGCTCGGGGGTGACGTGGTCGCCGAAGCCGTGGCTGGCCGAGTGGTCGGTGATCGCCAGGTAGGCGTAGCCGCGGTCGCGCGCCGCCTCGGCCATCTCCTCGAGGCTGTTGCGGCCGTCGGAGAGGGTGGTGTGGGAGTGGAGGTCGCCTTTGACGTCGCCGATCCCGACCAGGTCGGGGAGCTTGCCTTCGCGCGCCGCCTTCAGCTCGCCGCGGCCCTCGCGCAGCTCCGGCTCGATGTAGTCGTAACCGAGGCGCTCGTAGACCTCCTGCTCGGTAGCGCACTTCTGGACCTCGCCGCTCTCGGTTTCGGCGATCCCGTGCTCGGAGACCGAGAGGCCGCGGGCGACCGCCTCTTCGCGCAGCTGCACGTTGTGGGCCTTGGAGCCGGTGAAGTGCTGGAGCAGGTTGCCGAAGTTGGCGGGCGGGACGATCCGCAGGTCGACCGAGATGCCGTTGTGGGTCTGGGCGTGGACGCCGTTGGCGGTGGGGGTGCCGGCGGCGGCGACCAGCGGGTGGGTGGCGAGGTGCCCGGCCAGCGCCTCCGGTTCCTCGGCGGTGGCGATCAGGTCGATGTCCTTGCAGGTCTCCCCCCAGCGGCGGACCGAGCCGGCGACCTCGACCCGGTTGGCGGCGGGGTGCTCGCGCAGCGCCTCGGCCAGCTCCTCGGCGATCGGCTTCACCTTCGAGAGCAGCAGGCGGCCGGGGCCCTCCCCCGGCTCGCCGAGCCGCTCGAGCGCCGCGAGGATGTTCTCCTCCGCCTTCGGGCCGAGCCCTTTGACGTCGCGGATCTTCTCTTCCTCGCCCGCGGCTTTGAGGTCCTCCATCGAGGAGATCTCCAGCTCCTCGAAGAGGCGGCGGGCGGTTTTCGGCCCAACGCCGGGGACGCGGGTGACCTCGATCAGGGTCGGCGGGAACTTCGCCTTCAGCTTCACCGCGGCCGGGATCTCGCCGGTCTCGATCAGGGCGTCGATCTTTTCCGCCAGCGTCTTGCCGACGCCGGGCACCTTCGTCGCCTCCCCCCGCGCCGCCAGCTCGGCGACCGAGACCGGGCTCTCGCGGATCGCCTTGGCGGCGGTGCTGTAGGCGAGGACCCGGTATTTGACCGCCCCGTCGAGCTCGTAGAGGATGCCCAGCTCTTCCAGGGCGGCGGCGATCTCGGCGTTCGTCACCTGCCAAGGAATACCATCGCGGGGCAGGTGGGTAGGGAGAGCAGACGGCGATTTCCGACCTTGACCCGTGTCGCTATACTTTCTGAAGTATTGAGCTGAAGCCGAAACCGCAACCGGGAGAACCGATCGTGACTGGCAAATTGACGGACGTAACCGACGCCACCTTCAAAGCTGACGTGCTGGATGCCGAGGGCCCTGTCCTCGTCGACTTCTGGGCGCCCTGGTGCGGTCCGTGCCGCGTCGTCCATCCGGTCCTCGAGGAGATCGACGCCGAGCGTGACGACCTCAAGATCGTCTCGATCAACGTCGACGAGAACCAGCAGACGGCGGCCAACTACGAAGTCCTCTCGATCCCAACGATGATCCTCTTCAAGGACGGCGCGATCGCGAAGAAAGTCGTCGGGGCGATGCCGAAGCGGCGCCTCGAGGCCGAGCTGGAGCCGGCGCTCGCCTAACGGCGGCTGCGCCCGGCGCCTCCCCCATGCCCTTCGTTCACGTCCACTGGTACGAGGGCCGCTCCGACGAGCAGAAGGCGGAGATCGCCAAGCGCATCGAAGAGGCCCTCGTCGAGGTGGCCGGCGTCTCGCCGGACCACTGCTGGGTGAAGTTCGACGACTCCTCCAAAGCCGACTTCATCATCGGCGAGAAACCGGACTAAGCAGCTTTCAGGGGGAGGGTGCCGGTGTCCCCCTCCGGAATTGACCTCCCCTTCGCTTCGCTGCGGGGAGAACATGCTGCGCGCTGCGCGCGCAGACCTCAGATTGCATTTCGCCGAACATTCCTGCGGGGGACACCGGCATCCTCCTTCGACAGCTCTGCGGGGACACCGATCATCGAATCCGCGTGAGTACCCCGCATAGGTGTACTGGTGCGGACTCGATGATTAACGTCTCCCGGAAGCTGCCGGAAAAGGGGGTCGGTGGGGGTATCCCGGGTACTCAGCATGGAGCCGCGCCGCCGACCTATGGGGCGCCAGCCCTGATCCGATTCTCGCGGCGGAGGTGCTCCCGGGGTACCCCCACCGACCCCCTCCCCATTGCTATACGCGGGTGACGGTGATGCTCAACTCGCGGCCGTCGATCTTGGCCTCGGCGCCATCGGTGCCATCGTAGGAGACCGAGGTGGCCAGGACCTCTCCTGCGAGGTAGTCCTGGTGGGCCTGGGCGGCTGCGAGGAGGTCGGGGTCGCCGGCGAGGGTGAGGTCGATGCGGTCGGTGATCTCCAGGCCGGCGGCTTTGCGGGCGTTCTGGACGGCGTGGACGATCTCGCGGGCCAGGCCCTCGCGGCGGAGCTCATCGTCGAGCTCTAGCTGGAGGGCCACCGCGTGACCGGCCTCGGCCTCGACCTCGTAGCCCTCGAGGGGCTGGAGGGCGAGGGTGATGTCGTCGGGGCCGAGGGTGTGATCGGTGCCGTCGATCGCGATGCCGATCTCGCCGCCCTCGGCTAGGACTTCGGCGACGTGGGCGGCGTCGAGGGCCTCGACTGCCGCGGCCACCTGCGGCATGTTCTTGCCGAAGCGGGGGCCGAGGGCGCGGTAGTTGGGCTTGGCGCTGTAGCTGACCAGCTCGGACTCGTCGGTGACGAAGTCGAGCTCCTTGACGTTGAGCTCGGAGGTGACGAGGTCGGCGCGGGCTTCGATCGCGGCGCGCTCGGCGTCGTTGGCGACGATCACGGCGCGGCGCAGCGGCTGGCGCACCTTCGCCTTCGCCTGGGCGCGGGCGGCGCGGCCGAGCTCGACGGTGAGGCGAACCGCCTCCATCCCCTGCTCGAGGTCGGGGTCGGCGAGCGCCCCGTCGACCTCGGGAAAGTCGCGCAGGTGGACCGAGGGGGCTGCGTCGGGGCCGGCGAGGTTCCGGTGGATCTCGTCGGCGAGGAAGGGGATGAACGGCGCCAGCATCGCGACCGTCTCCAGCAGGCAGCGGCGCAGGGTCGCGAAGGCGGCGCGGTCGCCTTCCCAGAAGCGGCGGCGGCTGAGCCGCACGTACCAGTTGGAGAGCTCCTCGACGTAGTCGGCGATCGCCCGGCCGGCGGCGGTGCAGTCGTACTCGTCCATCCGCTCGCGCACGGTCGCGACGGTCGCCTGCAGGCGCGAGAGCGCCCAGCGGTCGAGGTCACCGAGTCCGCCAGCGTCGCTATTCGACGCTTCTCGCGGACTCGCGCCGAAGTCCTCCGGTCCCAGGTTCTCCGCGTTCGCGTAGAGGACCCAGAACGAGTAGCTGTTCCAGAGCGTCAGCAGGAACTGGCGGACCGACTCGCCGACGGTGTCGACGCTGAAGCGGTAGCCGGCCCAGGGCTGCTGGGCGGTCAGGTAGTACCAGCGGAAGGCGTCGGCGCCGTGGGCGTTCAAAACGTCCCAGGGGTCGACGACGTTGCCGCGGCTCTTCGACATCTTCTGCCCCTCGGGGTCGAGGATGAGGCCGAGGCAGACGCAGTTCTTGTAGCTGGAGGTGTCGAACAGCAGGGTCGACTCGGCGAGCAGGGTGTAGAACCAGCCGCGGGTCTGGTCCTGGGCCTCGCAGATGTAGTCGGCCGGGAAGCGCTCTTCGAACTCCTCTTTGCCCTCGAACGGGTAGTGGAACTGGGCGAAGGGCATCGCGCCGCTGTCGTACCAGGTGTCGATCACCGAGACGACCCGCCGCATGATTCCCCCGCACTGCTCGCAGTCGAGGGTGACGCCGTCGATGTAGGGGCGGTGCAGGTCCTCGGGGACGGCCTCCCGCGCCCGCTCCTTCAGCTCGGCGACCGAGCCGGCGCAGAAGCGGCCGTCGCAGCCCTCGCCGTTGCACTCCCAGATCGGCAGCGGCGTCCCCCAGTAGCGATCGCGCGAGAGCGCCCAGTCGACGTTGTTTTCCAGCCATTTGCCGAAGCGGCCGTGCTTGATGTGCTCGGGGTGCCAGCCGATTTCCTCGTTGTTGGCGAGCAGCTGGTCCCGGGCCTGCGAGGTGGCGATGTACCAGCTCGACTTCGCGTAGTAGAGGAGCGGCGTGCCGCAGCGCCAGCAGTGCGGGTAGGCGTGCTCGTAGACCTGCTCGCGGAAGAGCAGGCCACGCTGGTCGAGGTCGGCGATCAGGGCGGCGGTGACCTCGGGGTCCTTGACGAACTTTTCCTCGAACCCCGTGACCCGCCCGTCGAACTTGCCGTCGAGGCCGACCGGGTTGTAGAGGGTGCCGGCGTCGGTCGGGTCGAAGATCCCGGCCTCGGCGGCGACCCGGTAGTCGTCTTCGCCGAAGGCGGGGGCGATGTGGACCAGACCGGTGCCGTCGTCGGTGGTGACGAAGTCGCCGGCTAGGACCCGGAAGGCGTTGGCGGGACCGCCGTCCTCCAGCGCGAAGACGGGGCCGCGGTAGCGGCGGCCGACGAGTTCGGAACCGGGGAAGCGATCCAGCACCTCCGCGCCCTCGCCCAGCACCTTCTCGACCAGCGGCTCGGCGACGATCACCGTCCCGTCCTCCAGCCGCGCCCGGACGTAGGTCACCTCCGGCGCGACCGCGACGGCGACGTTGCCCGGGAGGGTCCAAGGGGTGGTGGTCCAGACCAACATCGACTCGCCGCTCTCGCTCCCGTCCTCCCCCAGCAGCGGGAACCGCACATATATGGAGGGGTCCTCGACGTCCTCGTATCCCAGCGCCACCTCGTGCGAGGAGAGCGCGGTGCCGCAGCGCGGGCAATAGGGCACGACCTTGTGCCCCTCGTAGAGGCGGCCTTTGTCCCAGAGCTGTTTCAGCGACCACCAGACCGACTCGATGTAGTCGTCCTCCAAGGTGACATAGGGGTCGTCGAGGTCGATCCAGAAGCCGATCCGCTCGGTCAGCTTGTTCCAGTCCTCGACGTACTCGAAGACCGAGGTGCGGCAGCGCTGGTTGAACTCGGCGATCCCGAACTCCTCGATCTCCTGCTTGGAGGAGATCCCCAGCTGCTTTTCGACCTCGAGCTCGACCGGGAGCCCGTGGCAGTCCCAGCCCGCCTTGCGGGGGACCCGGAACCCGCACATCGTCTTGTAGCGCGGGTAGACGTCCTTGAAGACGCGGGCGAGGACGTGGTGGGAGCCGGGGCGGCCGTTGGCGGTCGGCGGTCCCTCGTAGAAGCTCCAGACGGGGGCGCCCTTGCGCTGCTCCAGCGAGCGCTCGAAGACCCCCTCCTCGCGCCAGCGCGCCAGCACCCGCTCCTCCAGCTCGGGGAAGGACTGCTTCGGGTCGACGGGCTCGAATCCAGACATGAAGGTGAGGATTCTAGGAGCGAGTAGGCTGCCGGGCTCGATGGAGCGCTACGACCTCAACGGCAAAGTCGCCCTCGTCACCGGCGCCGCCCGCGGCATCGGCTTCGAGACGGCGCGGCAGATGCACCTGCGTGGGGCCTCGGTGGCGGTGCTGGACCTGGACGCCGACGAAGCGCGCGAGGCGGCGGAGCGGATCGGGCCGCGGGCGATCGGGCTCGGCGGCGACGTCACCGACCAGAGCGCGCTGATGAACGCGGTCGCCGAGATCGTCGAACGGTTCGGCGGGCTGGACGTCGCGGTCGCCAACGCCGGCATCGCCCAGAAGCAGTTCGCGACCGTGCGCGGGATCTCCGGCGAGGAATGGGAGCGGGTCTTCGAGGTCGACATGCTCGGCGTCTGGCGGACGGTGCGGGCGGCGCTGCCGCAGATCGTCGAGCGCAAGGGGCAGATGATCGTCGTCTCCTCCGTCTACGCCTTCGCCAACGGCTTCGGCAACAGCCCCTATGCGGTCGCCAAGGCTGGGGTCGAGTCGCTGGGCCGGGCGCTGCGGGCGGAGCTGAAAGCGCACGGCGCCAGCGCCAGCGTCGCCTACTTCGGCTGGGTCGACACGAAACTCGTGCAGGACGCCTTCTCCCAGGAGACCTCGCCGCGGGTCCGGGAGCTGAGCCCGGCGTGGCTGCTGAAACGGATCACGCCCGAAGAGGCCGGTGCCGGCCTGGTGCGCGGAATCGAGGAACGGGCGCCGCGGATCTTCGTCCCGAAGTGGTGGCGCTACGTCTCGGCGCTGCGCGGGGTGCTCAATCCGCTGCTGGACAAGCGGATGGAGACCGAACCGAAATTCGCCTCGCTGGTCCGCGACATCGACGCGGAGACGGTCGACGCGATCAAATCGCGGGTCGAGTAAGGCGCTCCAGGAGGACGAGCGGCGACTCGTAGGGTTGGCCGGTTGCGCGGGTCATCGCGATCTCGCAGGTGCGGTTGCTGGAGAGGTAGGCGTCGAAGCTGCGACCGGACAGCTCTTCGGCTTGCGGGCGGGTGGCGGAGGCGGTGAGCTCGGGGTGGGTGATGCCGCGGTCGCCGGCGAAGGCGCAGCAGGTGGCTGAAGGGGCGACGTAGACGTCCTCGGCGAGTGCGGAGCTGAGGGTGCGAAGCGGGTGCGTGAGACCGAGGCGGCGGGTAGCGCAGGTCGGGTGGACCGTGGCAGAAGCGACCTTCGCCTCGATCTCGAGGCTCGGTAGCAGCCGCAGCGCCCAGGCGACCGAGTCCACGATCTCGATCTTCCCGAGCCGCTCCGCGTTCTCCTCCGAGAGCACCCCCTCAGCCGGATCGGCAATCGCCCCCGTGCAGGAAGCCGCATCGATAACCACCGGTAGCCCCCCTTCCCCACTCCACCCCCAAAGCTTCTCCACCATCTCATTCGCCTTGTGCGCATGAGCCGCCGCAAACCCTTTCGAGCTCCAAGGCAACCCGCAGCAACTCCCCGCCACATCCCCCGGCACCCAGACCGGAGCCCCCGCCCGCTCCGAAACCGCCACCAGTGCCTCCACCACCGACTGCCGACGGGACGATTTCCCTCCATATAGGGGTACTTTCGTCCCGTCGACGTGGGAGGCGAAAGAGGGACCGAAAATGCGGTTGGTGCAGCTGGGTACGTAGACCGCCGCTGCGTCCTCAGGAGGAGTGGGTGACCCTTTCCGGACCCTCCCCAGCTGTTGTCCGGAAAGGGTCACCCACTCCTCCCCCCGCGCCGGGCCTGGAAGTCCCTTGCCGCGCTTCGTCCTCCGCGCCAACGGCCTGCCCACCTTGAGGGCCACCCGCGACGCCTTCTCCACCACCCCCCACCGCTTCGCCGCCGCCAGCGCCGCCCTTTCCGCCCGCTCGCCATGCTGCGCCACCCGCAGCTCCTTGACCATCCGCCCGGTGTCGATCCCCAGCGGGCACGCCAGCTGGCAGGAGCCGTCGGTCGCGCAGGTCTCCAAGGCGTCGTAGTCGTACTCGGCCAGGAGCGCCCGCTGGACCGGGGAGCCCGCGGGCTGGCGGGCCATCTCGCGGCGCAGGACGATCCGCTGGCGCGGGGTCGTCGTCAGGTTGCGGCTGGGGCAGACCGGCTCGCAGAAGCCACACTCCACGCAGGTCGTGGCACCGCCCCAGTCCTCGATCGCCGGCGTCGTTTTCAGGTCGCGGAGGTGGACGCCGGGGTCGCGGCTGAGCAGCACGTCGGGGGAGAGGACGCCGTCGGGGTCGGCGAGCCGCTTCAGCCGCCACATCAGCTCAGTCGCCTTCGCGCCCCACTCGCGCTCGACGTAGGGCGCCATGTTGACCCCGGTCCCGTGCTCGGCCTTGAGCGAGCCGTCGTACTTGCCGACGATCAGCTCGACCAGGCCGCCCATGAAGGCCTCGTAGCGCTCGAGGTCCTCCTGCTTGGCGAAGTCCGGAGTCAGCATGAAATGCAGGTTCCCGGCCGAGGCGTGGCCGGCGACGCCGGGGAGGAAGCCGTGCTCGCCGAGCAGCGCCTGCAGGTCTTTCGCCCCTTCGGCGATCCGCGCCGGCGGCACGCAGACGTCCTCGACGATCAGCGCCGTCCCCTCCGGCCGCACCCGGCCGATCAGCCCGTGCAGTCCCTCGCGCACCCGCCAGGCGAGCTCGATCGCCTCCGGCTCCCGGGTGAACTCGAGCGGGCGGATCGTCTCGTGCGAGCGCAGAATCGCCTCGGCCCGCAGCACCTGGGCGGCGAGGTCACCCTCGTCGGCGCCGCCGAACTCGACCAGGAGCACCGCCGACTCCGGCGGCAGCTCCTTCCACTCCTGCGGCGCCCCGACCATGTTCCAGGCGGCGGTGATCAGCGCCGGGGCGACCATCAGCTCGACCGCGGTGGCGCCGCAGGCGACCAGGTCCTGGACCGGCGCGACCGCCTCGTCGATGCCGGGGAAGTGGACCCAGGCGGTCGTCGTCACCGGCGGCTGCGGCACGGTCTCGAAGACGACCTCGGCGATGAAGGCCAGCGTCCCCTCAGAGCCGACCAGGAGGCGGCGGAAGATCTCCAGCGGCTCCTCGGCGTCGAGGAAGGCGCAGAAGCGGTAGCCGGTCGTGTTCTTGATCTCGAACTTGCGGCGGATCCGCCCGGCCAGCTCGGGGTCGGCGCGGATCTCGTCGCGGATCCCCTCCAGGCCGGCGACCAGCTCGGGCTCCGCGGCGGCAAAGCGCTCGGCAGCGCCCGGCGCGCCGGTGTCGATCACGGTCCCCGAGGGCAGGATGAAGGTCAGCTCCCGCACGGTCGAGTAGGAGTCCCTGGTGACGCCGCAGCGCATCCCGCCGGAGTTGTTGGCGACGACGCCGCCGACGGTGCAGACGTCAGTGCTGGCCGGGTCGGGGCCGAGCTTGCGGCCGTGCGGGGCGAGGACGCGGTTCGCATGGCCGAGGATCGTCCCCGGCTTCACCCGGGCGCGGGCGCCGTCCGCCTCGACCCGGACCCCGCCCCAGTGCTTGCGGACGTCGACGAGGATGCCGTCGCTCTGGCCCTGGCCGTTGAGGCTGGTGCCGCCGGCGCGGAAGGTGACGGGGATCCCCCGCTCGCGGCCGAAGCGCAGGACCTTGGCCACGTCGCCGGCGTCGCGCGCCTCGACCACCGCCCGCGGGAAGCGCCGGTAGGGGCTGGCGTCGGAGGCGTAGGCGACGAGGTCGCTGACGCGGTGGAGGACGCGGTCGGCGCCGAGCAGCCCCTCGAGGTCGCGCCGCAGGCCGGTCTCGACCCCGCCGGCGAGCACGTCCGGCGCCCGGTCGGGAACCGGCTGGCTCGGCGGCGGCCGGACCTCGGAGCTGCTGCGCTGCAAGAAGGCCATGAAGCGAGGCTAGAAGAGGGACATGCCCGGCGCGACCGGGACTTCGACCAGCTCCGGCGCCGAGGAGGCGAGCGCGCTGCCGAGCGCGCCGGCGACCTCGTCGCGGCTCTTCGCCCGCTGTGCCTTCACCCCGTAGCCCTCGGCGACGGCGGCGACGTCGAGCTTCGGCAGGTCGAGGCCGGGCGCCTGGTTCACCTGCTCGACTTCGGCGAACCACTTGAGGATCGCGTACTCCTGGTTCTGGAGGACGAGGAAGGTGACCGGCGCCTGGTAGGCGACGGCGCTCCAGAAGGCGGTGATGGCGTACTGGGCCGAGCCCTCGCCGAGCACGCAGACGACCGGGCGGTCGGGCTGGGCAAGTTGGACCCCGACCGAGGCGGCGAGGCCGAAGCCGAGGCCGCCGCCGGCGCTGAAGTAGTAGCTGCCCGGGCGGGAAATGCGGAGCTGGTTGCGCAGCGCCAGGGTGCTGGAAGGGGACTCGAGGACGACGATCGCGTCCTCGGGCATCACCTCGGCCAGGGCGCTGTGGACGGTCGAGGCGTTGAGCGGGTCCTCGGCGGGGATTTCCCCCGGGCCCGGGTTCGGCTCCGGCGCCGGCCGCGAGGACTCCGGCACCGCGTCGGTCAGCGCCGCCAGGGTGAGACCGACGTCGGCGACGATCGCCTCGCCCATCGGCGCCCGCACCGCCTCGTCGTGGTCGCTGGTGATCGCCACCAGCTCCGCCCCCTCGGGCAGCAGCGGCCCGGGGATGTGGGGGTAGTAGGGGAAGACCGAGCTGCCGACGACGAGGATCAGGTCGTGGCCCTCGAGCGTCTGCCCGACCGGGCCGATCGCCGGCGGCAGGACGCCGCGGAAGTTGGGGTGGTTCTCGGGGAAGCCGAGGCGGACGCCTCCGGTCGCCGGCGAGGCCCAGACCGGCAGCCGCTGGCGCTCGGCGAGGGCGACGGCGGTGTCCCAGGCGCCGGCGGTGTCGACGTCGGGGCCGGCGACGAGGACCGGGTTCGAGGCGCTGTCGAGCCGTTCGGCGAGGGCCCGGATCGCCTCGGGGTCGGCGACGGCGCGGCCGTCGACCTTGCGGGCGATCGCCGCGGCGGCGTCGGCCTCGTCGACCTCGGCGTACCAGTCGTCCATCGGCAGGGAGACGAAGACGGGGCCGCGCGGCGCCAGCCCGGCCAGGTGCGCGCCGTGCGCCAGCGTCAGCGGCACGTCCTCGGCCCGGGGCGGCTCGTAGCTCCACTTGACCAGCGGGTGCGGCATCCGGGTCGCGTCGCGGTTGGTCAGGTTCGCCTGCAGGGTGATCTGCGCCCGCGCCTGCTGGCCGGCGGTGATCAGGAGCGGCGAGTGGTTGGCCTGGGCGTTGAAGATCGCCCCCATCGCGTTGCCGACTCCGGGCGCGGTGTGGAGGTTGACCACGGTCGTCTTGCCCGAGGCCTGGGCGAAGCCGTCGGCCATCCCGACCACGACCGCCTCCTGCAGGCCGAGTACGTAGCGGAAGTCGGCCGGGTAGTCGGCCAGCATCGGCAGCTCGGTCGAGCCGGGGTTGCCGAACATCGTCGTCATCCCGTGGGCGCGGAAGAGGTCGAAGGCGGCTTCGCGGACCGTCGGCACGAATCGAACCCTATCCGCCCGGGTTGCAACTACCTCATGCCGGTGAGGATTCCCAAGCAGGATTCAAGGCCCGGGCGTCGTAGGGCCGATAAGGCTGGGGTGAGCCACCGCCTCCGCGCCCACGCCTGGACCCGCATCCTCGCCGTCTTCGCCGCCTCGCTGGCGCCGCTGCTGGCGATCTGCGCCTACGCCGAGGCGGCGCCGCTTCCGACCAGGATCGTCTACGGCACCGGCAGGATCGTCCCGATCCCTGCCTCGATCCCTCACGCCGAAGGCGACATGGTCGACCAGCGGATCGTCCCCAACCTGCGCTGGATCGCCAAGCGGTACCCGATCTACATCACCGACGGCTACTCCGGGCCGCTGCCGAATGGCGAACACGTCGGCTGCAACGGCTGCCACGTCAAAGGCTCCGACCACTACAACGGCCTCGCCGTCGACATCGTCCCCGCCAACCCCAGCTCCACCTGCGACGCCAGGTGGGCCGGGGTCACCCGCCTCGCCGAATGGGCCGAGCCGGTCCAGGAACAGCCGCGGGCGCCCTTCCGCTGGGTCGGCTACGACGGCGACGCCGGCCACGGCTGCGGCAACCACCTCCACCTCTCCTGGAACCACGCCAGCGCGCCGATGTTCCAGCTCGCCGAATGGGTCGAAGTGATGGCGGTCAACTTCTCCGGCGTCAAACCGGTCACGCCGCCGAAGAAGAAACCGCGCTCGGCCCCCCGCGCCCCGGCCGGACCCCCCGGCGGCATCTCGCAGACCGCCACCGGCGGCATCTCCGCCCGCCTGGCCGGCGACTGATCCTCCATAGGATGCGGCGATGCGCCGCGCCGCCGTCCTGCTGATCGCCGCCCTCGCGTTGCTCGCTGGCTGCGGCAGCTCCGACGACTCGACCCCCGTCGCCTGCCTCGAAGGCGCCGCCGCCTACGAACGGGCGCTGAAGGCGGCGCCGGACGAAGTCCTGCTCGAAGACGAGACGCTGATCAGCGAATGCCTGACCCGCAACCAGAGCGGCGGCGACCTCAGCCGGGTCGGCGAAGCGATGATCGAGACCGCGACCAAGCTGAACGCAGAAGCACGGGAAGACCCCGGCGGCGGCGACGCGCTCCAGCTCGGCTACCTGCTCGGCGCCGTCAAGCGCGGGGCCGAGGAGAGCGAAGGGATCCACTCCGACCTCCTCCGCCGCCTCGTCGTCGCCGCCCGCTTCGCCCCCGGCAAGCAGCCGCTCCCACCCGCGTTCCAGCGCGAATATCGGACTGGATACGCTGCCGGGCAGAGCAACGGCTGAACTTAAGGAGACGCATGGCAGAGCAGTTGTGGGGCGGCGAGACGACTAAAGCTGTGGACAACTTCCCCGTTTCGGGCGAGCGGGTGCCGGTGCCGGTGGTTCGCTGGCTGGGCCGGATCAAGGGCGCGGCGGCTGACGCCAACGGCGCCCTCGGGCAGCTCGACGGCGACCTGGCGGAGCGGATCGCCGCGGCCGGCAGGTCGATCGCCGAGGGTGAGCACGACGACCAGTTTCCGATCGACGTCTTCCAGACCGGCTCCGGCACCTCCTCGAACATGAACGCCAACGAGGTGATCGCCAACCTCGCCGGCGAGGGAGCCCATCCCAACGACCACGTCAACATGGGCCAGTCCTCCAACGACGTCTTCCCCTCCGCCGTCCACCTGGCGGCGCTGGACGAGGTCACGCACGACCTGCTGCCGGCGATGGGCGGCCTCGAGGGGGCCCTGGCGGAGAAGGCACAGGCGTTCGCCGACGTCGTCAAGGCCGGCCGCACCCACCTGATGGACGCCGTCCCGGTCACGCTCGGCCAGGAGTTCGGCGGCTACGCGGCCCAGGTGCGTCTTGGCGTCCAGCGGGTCGAGGGGACGCTGCGGCGGGTCGGCCAGATCCCGCTCGGCGGCACCGCCACCGGCACCGGCCTCAACACCCACCCCGAGTTCGCCGCCAAGGTGCGGGAACGGCTCGCCGCCGACACCGGGCTGGAGATCTCCGGCCCGCTCGACGCCTTCGAGGCGCAGGGCAACCGCGACGCCCTGGTCGAGCTCTCGGGCGCGCTCAAGGTCTACGCCGTCTCCCTCAACAAGATCGCCAACGACTTGGCGCTGATGGGCTCCGGCCCCCGCGCCGGCCTCGCCGAGCTGCGCCTGCCGGAGCTGCAGAAGGGCTCCTCGATCATGCCCGGCAAGGTCAACCCGGTGATCCCGGAGGTGGTGATCCAGGTCGCCGCCCAGGTGATCGGCAACGACGCCGCGATCACCGTCGCCGGCAGCCAGGGCCAGTTCGAGCTCAACGTCCGCGTGCCGCTGATCGCCCGCAACCTGCTCGACTCGATCAAACTGCTCGCCTCCGCCTCGCGCCTGCTGAACGAGAAATGCGTCTCCGGCCTGGAGGCGAACGAGGAGATGACCGAGCGCCACGCCGAGGCGACGCTGGCGACGGCCACCGCCCTCAACCCCCACATCGGCTACGACCGCGCCGCCGACATCGTCAAGGCGGCAGCGGAGTCGGGTCGCTCCCTGCGCGAGGTCGCGCTGGAGCAGGGCGTCGAGACCTCGGTCCTCGAGGAGGCGCTGGACCACCGCCGGATGGCGCGGCCGCACGAGTAGCTAGCGGCGCTTCTTGGGGCGCTTGACGCGCTCGCAGCCTTTGACGCGGTCGCGGCGGTCGGCGTAGACGAGGTCGCGACCGCGGCCGCACTTGATGCGGTCGCGGGCTCCGTCGCGGGCGAAGATACGGTCGTTGCCCTTGCCGGCGCGGACGCAGTCTCTGCCTCGCTTCGGGCGGATCCGATCAGCGCCGCCGCGGGCGAGGATCAGGTCGGCGCGCCTGGTCCCGCGCAGGCGCTCGCCGTGGCGGCTGCCGACGATGCGGTGTGCGCAAGCGCCCTTCGCCTCCCGGATCGCTTTGAACCCGCGCCGCGGGTCGTCGATCAGCAGCTCGACGTTGCGGTCGTCGGGACCGCCCTCGCCGCAGGGCTCGGGGCTGCAGGCGCGGCCGCCGGTCTGGGCGTCGTTGTAGGCGAGGGTGCGGCCGATCGAGGCGAGGTCGCTCGGGGATAGGCCGGCGGCGGCGCTGGTCCCCGGGGCCGGCGCGGTCGCGGCGCTGGCGTGGTCGACGATCGTCCCGAACAGCGACAGGGTCCCGTCGCCGTTGTCGAAGAGCTGGAGCAGCCGCGCCTGCTGGGGCCAGTCGGCCTCGGCGGCGACGCGGACGCTCCAGAAGCCGTGGCCGTTTCCGCTCGGATCGGGGTACGGGGTGACGTCGTTGACATGGCTGTGGCCGGCGACCCAGGCGATCACGTGCGGGTAGCGGTGCAGCAGCGCGACCATGTCGTCGCCTAGGTGGATCGGGGTCGAGGCGCGGGGGTCGAGGTCGCAGCCGGGGTTGGCGTCGTGCCCGTGGGCGTCGGGGCCGCTGCAGGGCGGCGCCGCCTCGTCGGGCACGTTCGCGGTCAGGCTGGGGATCGCGTGGTGGCTGAAGACGATCACCAGCTGGTCGGCCGCGGTTGCCTCCTGCAGCTGCCCCTTCAGCCACTGGAACTGCGGGTCGTCAACGTTGCCGTCGGCGCAGGGACCGGTGACCCCGCCCTCGCAGACGGTGTCCAGCGCGATCATCCGCAGGCCTTTCACCGGGACGAAGGAGTAGTAGCCGGCGGCGCCGTTCGAGGCTTTTTCCTCCGCTGGGTCGACGAGCCCGAAGCCGTGCCCGTCGGGCTGGGTCCCTTCGCGGAACACCTGCTTGAACTGGGTCTTGGAGACGAACTGCCGCCGCGGGTCCGGCGGCACCAGCGTCGGTACCCCTTCCATCGTCTTCGTGCAGCCGGTGGCAACTTCCTCGATCCCGGCGTTGGCGGCCTGGTTCCCCTGCACGAGCGCGTCGTGGTTGCCGAAGGCGAGGTAGCTCGGCACCGCCAGCCCGCTCGCCGTGAACGGCTGCTGCGCCCGGTCCATCAGCCCCGGGTAGGCAGGCCAGCCGGCCGAGGCGCCGCGCGGTTCGCTCGGGTCGTAGAAGTAGGGGTTCGCACCCTCGGCGTAGTCGCCATAGTCCTGGACGCCGGTGTAGCGGGCGGCCTCGGCGGCGCCGGGGACGCCGACCGGGGGGCAGAGCGGGTGGTTGTAGCCGCTCGGGTCGATGCCGCTGTTGGGATCGAGGGTGCCGCCCTCGAGCAGCGTCCGCACCCATTCGGTCTCGTTCAGCTGCTGGGAGTCGGCCGAGTCGCCGGTGTCGATCGCGAAGTCCATCGGCGGCCGCGAGCTATCGCCCGCCGCCACCGGGCCGGCGCTGGCGAAGGCGTCGACCTGGCGGATCATCGCCTCGTCGATGAACGGCTCCAGAGCCTCCCAGGGACGGAAGGCGGCTTCGACCGGCGCCCCCGCCGGGTCGAGGAACTCGACCCGCGCCGGGCTCTCCTCGTCGGCGAGCTGGAAGTCGGAGAGCTGACCGAAGTAGGCGAGCGCGGTGCGGCGCCCGGCTCGCCCTTTCTGAGGCGAGCCGAAGCCGCCGTCGCGGACCATGTACCCCTCGCCCGGGCCGGTGGTCAGCTGGTTGAAGCCGGCGGCGCCGTCCGGGACGATCCGCTGCTGGACCGTCGTCTGCCCGAGCGGGTCGGCCGCCAGGGCGGCGGCGCCGATTCCGAGGGCGAGCAGCGCCACCGCCGCCAAAACAAGAGCCCTCGCGCCTGCACTCCTCATCCCGAACCCGGGCTACCCGTGGGGCAAGATCCGAATCAGCCCTGCAGGGTGACGAAGCGCTCCTCGGTCAGCTCGTAGACGGCGTAGGCCGGGCCCTCGCGGGTGTTGCCGGAGTCCTTGACGCCGCCGTAGGGCTGCTGGTCGGCGCGGAAGGTCGGCACCTCGTTGATAAGGACGCCGCCGAACTCGAGCGTGCGCCCGGCCTGCAGGCCGCGGCCGATGTCGCGGGTGAAGACGCCGGCCTGGAGGCCGAACTTGGAGTCGTTGGCGAGCCGCAACGCCTCGTCGAAGTCGTCGAAGGTGTCGATCGTCGCCACCGGGCCGAAGATCTCCTCGCACCAGACCTTTGCCTCTTTCGGCGGCGCCTTCAGCAGGGTCGGGGCCAGGCAGCGGCCCTCGTCGACGAGAGAACCACCAGTCAATAACTCGGCCCCGCCCGAGACCGCCTCCTCTACCCACTCCTTCACCCGGTCGCGGTCGTCGGGGGTGATCAGCGGCCCGACATCGGTGCTCTCGTCGAGCGGGTCGCCGACGGTCAGCTTCTCGACGTTGGCGACGAGGCGCTGGGTGAAGTCCTCGGCGACGTCCTCGTGGACGAGGATCCGCTGGATCGAGATGCAGCTCTGGCCGGCGTGGCTGAAGGCGTGGATCTGGGCTTTGTCGGCCGCCGCTTCCCAGTCGCCGTCGGCGTTGACGATCAGCGGCGCGTTCGATCCAAGCTCCAGGTTCACCTTCTTGTGCGGGACCTTGGAGCGGATGTCCCACCCGACCGGGGCCGAGCCGGTGAAGGTGATCGCCCTGGTCAGCGGGTGCTCGACGATCTTGTTGCCGACCTTCGAGCCCGGCCCCGGGACAACCGAGAGCCAGCTCTCCGGCAGCCCGGCCTCGAGCAGGATCTCGGCCAGCTTCAGAGCCGAGATCGGCGTCTGGCCGGCGGGCTTGAGGACGATCGCGTTGCCGGCGGCGATCGCCGGGCCGAGCTTGTGGGCGACGAGGTTGAGGGGGAAGTTGAAGGGGCTGATCGCGCCGACGACCCCGTAGGGGACGCGCAGCATCACCCCGAGCTTGCCGGCCCCGGCCGGCGCCGCGTCCATCGGCACCGTGCCGCCGGTCAGCTTGCGCGCCTCGACCGCGGAGAACTCGAGCGTGGAGACGCAGCGTTCGGCCTCCACGGTCGCCGTCTTGATCGGCTTGCCGGCCTCGGCGGCGATCGTCATCGCCAGCTCGTCGCGGCGCTCGGCGACCAGCTCGGCCGCCCGCTCCAGCACCGCCGCCCGCCGGTGCTGCGGGAAGTCGGTCCCCTCGAAGGCCTCGTGCGCGGCCTCGATCGCCCGCTCGGCGAGGGCTTCGTTGGCCTGCGCGACCCGGCCGACGACGCTGCCGTCGAAGGGGCTCTTCACCTCGCCCCACTCGCCGGTCTCGGTCCACTCACCGGCGGCGAGGAGCTTGTGGTCGGTTGCCTCTACGGTCTGCGTCGCCATCGCGTCCTCCTAGAAGATTGCGTGCATATGAGGGTACGCCCCCGCTCGTGCAGGCCGCTACTCCGCAACGTTGAATCTGTTGGCTCAGAGATGTCCAAGATCATCAACAGGACCTGGGTGAAAACGATCCTGGTGGGGCTGCTCTTGTCCCTCGTCTACCCGCTAACGGCCCAGGCCAGCGTCAGCTGGGTCGTCCACGGGCGCGGCTTCGGCCACGGGGTCGGGATGAGCGCCTACGGCGCCTACGGCTACGCCAAGCACGGCAAGGGCTACCGCTTCATCCTCGGCCACTACTACACGGGGACGAGCCTCGGGACGGCGCCGAAGGGGCGCGTCGTCCGCGTCCTCCTCGACATCTCCCCCGGCGACGTCGGCTTCAGCGGCGCCACCAGCGCCTGCGGCGAGCGGCTCGACCCGGCCCGCAGCTACGAGGCCCACCGCAACGGCAACTCGGTGCGACTGCGGACGAGCGGCGGCAAGACGCTCGCCAGCTGCGGGCACAGGCTGCGGGCGGCCGGGCGCGGCAAGATCGCGATCGCCGGTCAGGGCACCTACCGCGGGGCGCTGGAGACGGTGCCGACCGAAAGCGAGGCCGGCTCCCTGAACGTCGTCAACGCGCTCGCCCTCGAACAGTACGTCAAAGGCGTGATGCCGAACGAGGTGCCTCCCTCCTGGCCGAGCGAGGAGCTGAAGGCCCAGGCGGTGGCGGTGCGCTCGATCGCCCTCACCGGCGACGTCGGCGGCAACGGCTTCGACCTCTACTCCGACACCCGCAGCCAGGTCTACGGCGGCCTGGAAAGCGAGTACGCCAGCACCAACGAGGCCGTTGCCGCCACCCGCGGCCAGGTCGTCACCTACAGAGGGGCGATCGCCCAGACCCTGTATTCGGCCTGCTCCGGCGGCCACACCGAGAGCGCCGTCAACGTCTTCGGCTCCCCGGTCCCCTATCTGGTCGGCGTCCCCGACCCCTACGACTACTACTGCCCCCTGCACAAGTGGACGCTGAACTTCACCGGACCCGAAATCAGCTCCCGCCTCGGCGGCTACCTGGAGGGAAAGCTGAAACGGGTCGTGATCACCAAGACCGGCGTCTCGCCGCGGATCGTCAGCGCCACCCTCATCGGCACCGGCGGCAACTCGACCGTCACCGGATCCGAGCTCTCGGTGGCGCTCGGCGGTTACGACACCTGGATGACCTTCGAGAAGATCGTCAGCGGCCGCTAGGCGCCGCCGTCCTAGCTTTCCGGTTCCGGCAGCGCCAGGATGGCGTAGATCGAGCGGTGGTCGGAGCCCGGCAGGTCCTCGACGCCGTAGTCGACGAAGTCGAGGCGGTCGTCGGCAAGAACGTGGTCGATCGTGATCACGGGAAAGGGCAGGCCGTGGCCGCGGTTCGGCCAGGTCGGGGCGAGGCCCTTGCCGGAGACGTCGCCCGCGTCGCGGTAGCCGCGGTCGATCGTCTCCCGCAGCAGCGAGACGTCGAGGGTGGCGTTGAAGTCGCCGATCAGAGCCCACGGTGGGCCGCCTCCTGCCGTCGGCAGGCTCTCGAGCCCTTCGCGCCAGAGGTCGTCGTTGCCCCGGCCGGGCGGAAACGGGTGGACGCCGACCACGCGAAGGCGGCGGCCGTCGGGCAGGGTCAGGCGGGCGCGCGGCATGCGGAAGAAGAACTGCGAGCCAGGCAGCTTGCGCATCGGCAGGCGCGAGTAGAGGCCGGCGCCGGCGGAGCGGGGGCGGATTTCCTCGATCGCGTTGGGAAGCCGCCGCTCGAGCCCCGCGCGGCGCAGCTGGCGGGCCAACTTCGGCGTCAGCTCCTGCACGCTGAGCACGTCCACGTCGTAGCGGTCGACGAGGTCGACCAGCGCCTCGGGATCGGCACGGCCGACGTAGACGTTCGAGGAGAGGACGCTGACCGTCTCGCGGTTGCCGGGGTCTATGGTCCCAGCGCCGATCGCCCGCGGGAGCACCGCCGCGGCGAGGCAGAGGGTGACCAGCGCAGTCACGCCCGCCGCCGCCCAGTTGCGGAGCGCCATCGCGACCCCGGCGACGAGGAAGGCCGCAACGGCGACGTAGGGCGTGAACGCCATCATCGGCACCAGCGGGAAGCCGCGGTCGAGGCCGAAGACGCGGATCAGCGTCCAGGCGACTACGGGCGCGACGAGCACCCAGATCCACCAGTACCTGCCCGCCCCCGCTGCCGCGAGGCGCTTTTCCGTCCTCCTGGTACGCAAAAGCGCCTTGTCAGCCGTCGGGGTAGGGCTGGATCGGGATGCCGTGATCGCTCTCGCGCATCCCGAGCTCGTAGGCGCCGCCGCCGGGGAGGGTCAATTGGCGCGGGGGCAGGCCGGGGCGTTCGACGGTCAGCTCGAGGTCGGCGACCGAGCAGTTGACGGTGTGGTGCTCGGGGCCGGCGGGGTCGGCGTAGACCCAGCCGACGAAGTCCTTCTCGGGAGCGGAGACGCGGCCGCGGACGACGATGTTCTTTCCGGGGAGGAGGAAGCTGCAGGACGAGGGCTGCTCTTCGATCCGGGCCGAGCGGATCGCGCCGACGCCGCCGAGGCGGTGGCGCTCGCCGTCGAGGACGAGCATCCCGGAGGGGATCCAGGGGCTGACCCGGGAGCCGAGACGCACGCGGGCGGCGCCGGCGTCGAAGTAGGCGCCGGGCGCGTCGGCGAAGCCGCTGCCCTCGATCCAGACCCAGCGCTCGGCGTGCTCGCTCCCCCAGTTGTGGCCGATCATTCCCGGCCAGCCGCTCAGCTCGTAGGGCTCGTCGTCGATCACCAGCCTGCCCTCGAAGCGGGCGTCGGGATAGGGCGCCAGGAACTTCGTCCTCGGCAGCGGCGCCCCGTAGAGCCAGTCGGCCGGCAGGTACTTGCAGGGCTCGGCCTCGCCGGCGAAGGTGAAGGACCAGGCGGCCGTCAAGGCCTCGGTCTCGACCGAGCCCTCGGCCCGCCCCGGGCCGATCTCGGCGTCGGCGACGCGGATCCAGGAGCCGGCGGGGGCCGCGAGCTCGCCCGCCGGCACCGTCACCTTCGTCGCCCGCGGCCCCGCCGCCTCGCGGTCGAAGAGGCAGAACCAGATCGAGCCGGTCGGCTCGGCGCCGGGGCGCTTGTGGACCGTGTGGCGGATCCAGACCCCCCGGCCGCCGTCGGGCCGGCAGGCCTTGACGTAGAAGCTCTCGTAGTGGCCGGCCTTGGCGGCGACCTCGGGGAACCGCGCCCGTTCCTGCATGCGCGAACTCTAAGCGGTGTCGCCTTATGCGCCCATATGGACGCGAAAGGCGACAGTCAGCCGCGCAGCGGGGGTGCCGGCGGCGACTCGAACCCGAGCATCGCCACCGTCGCCGGGATCACCGCGTCGCCCGACCCGGCCAGGCGGTCGCGGGAGTCGTGGCGGATCTGCGTCAGCTCCGCGAAGGTGGCGGCGAGCGCGGTGATCACTTCGCTCCAGCCGCGCTCGTCGAGCTGCATCGGCATCCAGGTCAGATGGCGATCGACGCGGGCGTCGAAGGTGTCCTCGCGGATTGCGCGATCGGCCCGCGCCACCAACCCCTGCAGCGAGATCCGCGAGAGCTGGCGCCGGTCCGGTCGCGGCATCTCCTCGAATTCGCGGTCGTTGACGAAGACGCGGGCGAGGCCGCGGTAGACGTGCTCGACGGCGCCGCGCCGGGGGATCGATTCGATGATCTCCAGGCAGCCTTCCTTCTCCAACGCGCGGAAGTGGTAGGAGGCGAGCGAAAGCGCCTGCTGGTAGCTGTTGAAGTGTTCCCTCGGGATCAGCCCTTCCTCGACGAACTGGCTGGGGCTGCGCGGGCCTTCGTTGAGGATTTCGAGGATCCGCACCCGCAACGGGTGCCGGAGCACCGTGCAGATGGTCTCGGCGGACGTCTCGCCGGACGTCCGCCGACCGCGTCTTTTCCCCTCGTCTGCCCTCTGCGTCATCCCCGAGCCCTTTCGATTGTTCGATTCCAAGGCAGCGCCACGATAAGGCATAAATGCTCGGAGGATGCGGGAAAATGGCTAACCAGAGCCCTTTACTAGGACCGGTCGAAGTAATAGGACCACTCTGTGGCCGAGAAGGACGCTTCCGGCACGGAGAGGAGGTGATGCGTATGCAGTTCAGCGGATGCGGCCATGCCTATCCCGCCACCTCCATTCATAAGGGTGGCTGAGGCCTGACAGCTACCGCCCCGATGCAGCACCGATCGGCGGGGCGGTCAGGTCTCAGCCCGACGGCGGCGCCGGCTCAGACCTTGATCGTGATCACGTCGCCGTCGGCAACGAGGTAGTCGCGTCCCTCGATCCGCAGCTGCCCCTTGTCACGGGCCGCGGCGTAGCCGCCGGCCGCGACAAGCTGCTCCCAGCCGATCACCTCGGCTTTGACGAACGCTTCCATGATCTCCGTATGAATGGTTCCTGCCGCTTCGAGGGCGGTGGCGCCCCGGCGCAGCGGCCGCGCGACCGCCTCCTTGTCCTCGCCGGCGGTGAAGAAGGTGATCAGCTCCAGCAGGTCGTAGGCGGCGCGGACGAGGCGGGCGAGGCCGGAGCCCTCGACCCCGTAGGACTCGCGCATCTCCTCCGCTTCGGCGGGGTCGAGCTCGGCCAGCTCACCCTCGATCCGGGCGCTGACCGCGACCACGCCGGCGCCGACCGAGTTGGCGTGGGAGACGACCGCTTCCGGCGCCTCGGCGTCGCCCTCGTCGACGTTGGCGACGTAGAGGATCGGCTTCGTGGTCAGGGCCTGGAGGTTGCGGGCGGCGTCGGGCGCCGCGTCTGGGATCGGGATCGTGCGGGCGGGGCGGCCGGCGGCGAGCGCCTCGTGGACGGCGGTCAGCCAGCCGTGCTCGGCAATCGCCTCGACGTCGCCGGACTTCGCCTGCTTGCCGACCCGGCCGAGCCGGCGCTCGACCTGCTCGTAGTCGGCGAGGACGAGCTCGGTCTCGATCGTCTCGATGTCGGCGAGCGGATCGACGCGGCCGTCGGGGTGCGGCACCCCGGACTCGGTGTGGCAGCGGACGACGTGGCAGATCGCGTCGGTCTCGCGGATCGAGGCGAGGAACTGGTTGCCGAGGCCCTCGCCTTCGGAGGCGCCTTTGACGAGGCCGGCGATGTCGTGGAAGTCGATTTTCGCCGGCACCAGCTCGGAGCTCCTGACGGTCGCGGCGACCTGCTCGAGCCGCTCGTCCGGGACCTGGGCGACCGCGACGTTCGGCTCGATCGTCGTGAACGGGTAATCGCCGGTCTGGGCGCCGCCCTTGGTGAGGGCGTTGAAGAGGGTCGACTTGCCCGCGTTCGGGAGGCCGACGATCCCGACCTTCATCAGGCGCCCTTCCTCATGAGGGCAGCGGCACGATCAGGCCGAGGAGGACGCCGAGGAAGGCGCC
>Ga0207659_10000075_pt1 | contig 63221 bp, 65 predicted proteins | sample KBSM43metaG_FD_184330 | JGI IMG/M metagenome (GOLD analysis project Ga0207659, IMG submission 184330) | Miscanthus rhizosphere microbial communities from Kellogg Biological Station, Michigan, USA - KBS M4-3 metaG (SPAdes) (version 2) | ecosystem: Host-associated > Plants > Roots > Rhizosphere >...
GCAGCGAACCTTCCCGCGCGCCATTGTCGCCGGAACCGCGTCGTTGATCGCGATCTATGTCTTTGCCAACGTCGGCTACTTCGCAGCGCTTGGCGATCAAGTCGCGCGCTCGGATCGTGTCGCCGCAGAAGCGGTCGGAGCGGTGGTGGGGGGCGGCGCGGCCAAGCTCATTGCCCTCGTCATTCTGATATCGATCTTCTCCGCGACCAATGGCCTGACGATCACCGCACCGCGTGTCTATTTTGCGATGGCGCGTGATGGTCTGTTCTTCAAACGTCTCGCCGAAGTTCATCCGCGATTCGGCACACCTGCGGTCGCGATTGTGGCCGGGAGCGCCTGGTCGATGGTCCTCGCACTGTCGGGAACGTTCGAGCAGCTGCTGACCTACGTCGTATTTGTTGGATGGATCTTTTACGCGCTCGGCGCGATCTGCGTGTTCATCCTTCGGCGGACGCAGCCAGATACGCCGCGACCGTTTCGTGTGCCGGGCTATCCATGGACGCCGGTGCTGTTCGTGATCGCCGCCGCGGCACTAGTTGCCAATACGATTGTGACTCAACCCTTGCGCGCCGCCGTTGGCATCGGCGTGTCGTTACTTGGCGTGCCGATCTACGCCATTTGGAAACGGTGAGTTTACTCCTCCCTTCGCCAGACGGATCCGGCAGAATTTTTCTCCTCGCGTGTGGCGAACCGATAAACGTGCCGTGTCACTCGCACACGAACCGGCGGCTGGTTCGGGAATGGGTTCGTTTCGAGAAGGTCGGTGACGTCCGCGGATCCTTCGAGCAGCCGGGTGCGAAAAGCCTGGAACCACGCGTCGGTTTGGTAATTGCCAAGCGCCGCGAACCACATCTGCCAATCGAGCCGCGGTTGGTGCGGAGCGATCCAGGCGAGCCACGCGTGATCCGGTGCGGGTTTGTACTTGAAGACGTACGGCTTCCAGTCGATATCATCAGACGTGCCCTCGATGATCAACTCCGGCCGCGTTGTGGTCATCACCGCAAACAGTCCGTAGGGATTGACGATACGGAACGGTCCGACGAGAGAGTCGGCGGCGGCCAGCACGCTGGCGCCAGGCAGGATCACGCCTGCCTGCGCGGTCAACTGCACGATCGAGATAGGCACAGTCGTCAGGCCGACGACGAGCGTCGCAGTCGCCGGCCAACTGCGTCGGTCGGGAGGAACGGTTCGTGGTGTTGCGGCCGGCCACCAGCGCAGGAGTCGAAGCAGCGCGGCGACCTGCGCGTTGTCGAGCAGGGTCAGTGAGAGGGCGACTGTCAATAGATTGAAGAACGCGTAATTGCCGGTCAGCGCAATCACGATTTGTAATGCCACAAAGCTTCCGCACGCAACCGCGCGGAGGCGTCGCGGCGCAGCCATGAACCACGGAACGATCAATTCGACGCCGAGCGTTGCTGCTGTGGTGACCTTGTGGAACCACAGCGGCATCAGCCACGCGTACCAGGCTAAAGGAGTGGGCAGCGGCTGGGTCTCGTAATGCAGTGCGAGTGCCGTCAGATTCCGCCACGATGGGTCGCCGCTCGCGAGCTTCACGATGCCGGAGCCGATCATCAGCCGAAACAGCAACCACCAGATCAACCAGCGCGCGCCCCTGGGCGCTTCAGACGGTGCGCCAACGTCTCTCCACGTCAGCGGCGCAAGGAAGATTGCCAGAAATCCGGTTTCGACCAGCAGGGCATCCCACTGAAAAGCGAGGAAGGTTTGTCCAACGTTCAAGAGGGACAGGTAGAGGACCCAGAGGAGTACCAGCAGCGGCGCCGGAGCGATTCCCGCGATCAGCGCAAGCGAGCCAAGCGCACCGGCGACGCACGTTCCGACCAGCGCGGCGTCGGAGGATGCGAACCAGAAGATGGTTGGCAGCGCCAGAAGGTTCGATGCGCCCGGGTCTTGCGCGGAGATCCAACGCGCCGCGGTGGCCAGGAATTCTGTGACAGGAAGGATGCCGGCGTGGCCGAACAGGCCGCGTACCTGCACGCCAAGAGACCAGAAGGCGCACAGGTACACGATCCCGAGTAGGCGGAGAAAGAGCCGCGTGGAACGAGAGTAGTTCCCCAGATCCGCTTATTTCTTCATTTCTTCCTGCAGGCGTGCTAGTCGGCCGGGCAGTCCGCCCATCAGCGTACTCACCGTCGACGAGTACCCTTGGTACTTTTCCGGGACTTTCCATTCCGCGGCGGCCGCTTCCGGCGTCTTGCCCGCTTTCAGCGCGGCCTGGCCAAAGGTCAGAAAGTCCTGGGTGAAGTTTGCAAACTCCTTCAGGTCGGCCCACATCATCGTGGTGTTGTTGTGACCGTTGATAACGGTGTCAACGTTCTTGATGCCGTCGTAGACCTTGTTCAGTGTTTCCGGATAGTGCAGAACGCTTCCGCCGTTGTTGCCGTCGACCAACGGCATCGATTTGCTCGCGAACAAGTCGCCGAGGTGCGCGGTGCGCAACGCCGGGAAGACGACGATCGCATCACCGTTGGTGTGGCCGGGACCGAAGTAATAAAGATCAACCTGATCAGCGCCGCTCGACACCGTCATCTTGTCCTTGAAAGTACGCTTCGGCAGGCCTCTGCCGCTGTTCTGCTTGAAGATGTCCATCTTCTCCATGTTCACCTTGGTGTTTTCCTGCGTGATGATGTCCACCGTCGCGGGAAATTCCACGTTGCCGCTGACATGGTCGCCATGTGTGTGCGTGTTGATCAGCATCGTCACGGGCTTAGGCGTAAGTTCCTTGATCTTGTCGAGAATTGGCTGGCCCCATCCCGGATTCTTCGCGTCGACGACCACGACACCGGTAGTCGTTACGAACACGGCTACGTTGCCACCGCCGTTTTCGCCTTTCAGTACCCACAGGTTGTCTTTTACCTTGTCGGCGGTCACCACCTTCGGCGCGTTCGCCGCCGGTTGCTGATACGCGCGCACGGTCAACGACAGGGCGCCAATTACCACGAGCGCTCCAAGCACGATCCCTCGCTTCATGACACCTCCTCATGTTGGAAAAAACACTCTCTGCACGAACCAGAACGTGCCGGCGGCGATCACGACGACCGATCCGACGGTCGCCAACTGCCGGCCTACGGCGGCGTTGCGCGCGCGCAGTGCCGCGAGTGCTGAAGCAACGACTACGACCACCGTAAGCTGGCCGATCTCGACCCCGATGTTGAACGAGAACAACGACCAGCCGAGCGCGCGGGCCGGCAGATCCATTTCGCGCAACACGTTCGCGAATCCAAAGCCATGAACGAAGCCGAATGCAAAAGCGATCCACGCCCTCACGTCGCGGCCGTCCTTGATCAACAGATTGTCCGCGCCTACATAGACGATGCTGAGCGCGATCGCTGGTTCGATCAGCCGTGCCGGCGGCGTCAGGATGTTGAGAGCGGCCAGCGACAACGTAATACTGTGCGCGACGGTAAACGCCGTCACCACCAGCGTCAACTGACGGAAACTGCCTCCGAGCAGCAGCAAGCCGATCAGGAACAACAGATGATCCGGTCCGATCAGTATGTGATGAACGCCCGATGGCAGAAAACGTTTGACCACCGCCATCGCGCCCTGTCGTGTGCCGGCGAAGTACTCGAACAGCGGGCGGCCGCGGTCGAGGATTGCCTGCGTCAGGGCCTCGCCCTCGTAGATGTTCAGGAAGGTCTGATGAATCGGATCGTAGGGAAACATCACCGTCGATACGGTGACAGTTCCCGCTGGCGCGCTCAGTGCGCAGCGAAACTGCAGGCGGATCGACTGGCGATCCGCAACCGGCTCGACGCTCGACCACGACGCAGCCAGTGGTTTTCCGTCAGCCGAGACGACCAGCCGCGGCGAGAGTAACGCGACGATTGCGTTTGCCCGCTGCGCCAGAAAAGCGGCGTCGAGCAACCGATCCGGGGGATCGACAGCCAAATCGTGGCCGATGTCGAAGATATGCGCGACCAGTGTGCCGTCGATCGCATCACGACCGACTTTCAGATCGACATAACTGAACGGTATCGGGTGCGCAGCGGCGATGTTCGCACCGCCCAAAAAGCACAACGCCAGGACGAATGAACGCGGAGAGCGCCGAGATCGCCGAGAAAAAAACCATCTTCTCGGCGTTGGCGTGCTCGGCGTTCCCAGATTCGACACGACGCGCCAATGGTAACGTACGGATGTGGAGCTTGGACCGGGCGCGGTCTATCTGCCGCGCTATCTTTCGCTCGAGCGACAACGCGCGCTGCTGGACGAATGTCGGGCGCTGGTGAACGGCGCGGTGCCGGCCTATGTTCCGACCGTTCGCGGTGGCGGCAAGATGCACGTCAGAATGCTCTGCCTGGGCCGGCATTGGAACGGCAAGACCTACCAATATGAATCGTCGCGGTCGGATTTCGATGACCTTCCCGTTCCGCCGCTGCCCGAGTCGTTCCGGCAACTCGCGGCTGAGATCGCCAAAGCCGCCGGCATGATATTGGCGGCCGACTTGTGCATCCTCAATTATTACGAAGTGTCAGACGGGCGAATGGGACTGCATCAGGACAAAGATGAGAGCGAACGATCACTCGCCGCCGGTTTGCCAGTGGTGTCGGTTTCGATCGGTGACACCGCTCGATTCCAGTTCGGTGGCCTGAAGCGGCGCGACGCGCTGCAAACCATTCCGCTCGAGTCTGGCGACGCGTTTGTGTTCGGCGGGCCGGCCCGCCTGCGCTATCACGGCGTGACGAGAATCCTGCCGCGCACCGCGCCCCCTGAACTCGCGCTCGAAGGACGGTTCAATCTGACGTTTCGACAATACTGAAGTCTGAAGTCTGACGTGTGAAGTCCAGACTTCAGACTTCAGACTTCCCGTTATTCATACCGCAACGCCAGCACCGGGCTCACACGCGTCGCGCGCCGCGCCGGAATGTAACCGGCCAGCAGCGCCACTGTTCCGAGAACGCCGACTGCCGCCACCATCGTGATCGGGTCGTTCGCGCCGACGCCGTACAGCTGGCTACTGACGTATTTGCTCAGACCAAACGCGCCGGCCAGGCCGAGTACCATGCCGATCCCGACCAGAAGCAGGACCTCGCGCATCACCAGCCAGATCACGTCGCCTTGCACTGCGCCAAGCGCCATGCGTACGCCGATCTCGCGGGTCCGCCGCGCCACGCTGAAGGCCATGACGCCGTAAAGCCCGATCACCGCCAGCAGCGTCGCGAGCACGCCAAATGCTGACGACAAGGTCGCGACCAGACGCTCGTTCAACAGGGATTGATCGGCCTGCGCCTCGAGTGTTCGCACGTTGAACATCGGTACGTTCGCATCGATCTGTTGCATTGCCTGACGGATGCTGCCGAACGCCGCGTCCGGAACGCTGCTGGTGCGGACGTAAATCGACGCGCCGCCGGCGAAATCGTTTTCCATGAAAGCAAAGTAGACCGTTCGCGGAATGTCGTCGCGAACACCGGTGTACTTCGCGTCTTTTGCCACGCCGATGATTTCAATCGGTGTCTTGGTTCCCGGGTTGAGGCCGAATCCGATGTGCCGGCCAATCGGGCTCTTGTCGCCGAAGTAGTGCTTCGCGTAGTTCTCGCTGACGATCGCTACTTGGTACGACGGCAGCTGCACCTTGGGGTCGGCCGGCTCGAACCGCGCGTCGCGATCGTCGAAATCGCGGCCAGCCAGGATCGGAATACCGAGCGTTTTGAAGTAGCCGGGGCTGACCGCATTGCAGTACGGGTTCATGTTTTCACCGGGCTTCGGTTCGTAGCCCTCAATCGAGATCGAGCTGTCCCATTCGTTTCCTTCGAGCAGGCCGATTTGCGCGAACGCGGCCGACGACACGCCTGGCATGGCGGACACCTGATCGAGCAGCCGCTTCTCGAACTGCTTGCTGCGCACCGTGCTGTAGCCGCTGAGGGTCGGCGCCACATTGAACGCGATCAGGTTTTCGGTCTTCACGCCGAGATCGAGCAGCCGAAGATTTCGCAGACTGCGGATGAACAGTCCTGCGCCAATCAGCAACAGGATCGATACCGTCACCTGTGCCACGACTAATGTCTTGCGCAGGCGAACGCCGCTGCCGCCGACCACCGCGCCGACTTGATCTTTCAGCGTCGGCGCCAGGTTTGGTTTCGTCGACCGCAAGGCAGGCACCAGCCCGAATACGATTCCCGTTGCCAGCGACAGCAGCAGGTTGAACGCGAGAACGCGGCCATCGAGCGATCCGGAAATCACATGCGGCGTGCCGGTTGCCGGCAGGTAACCAATCAGAAAGCGCGTCGTCCATGACGCGATCGCCAGACCAAGCACTCCGCCTGCGGCTGCCAGCATCACGCTTTCGACCAGCAACTGCCCGACGATGCGTCCCCGGCTCGCGCCAAGCGCGAGGCGGACGGCGATTTCCTTCTGGCGAGAGGACGCCCGAGCGATCAGCAGGCTGGCGACGTTTGCGCAGGCGATCAACAACACGCCGCCGACGATGTAGAAAAGCAGACGAAGCGGATCTGCCAGCTGCTGGCGGAGCGGCGATCGGCCCTGCGCCGCCGGCAATAGATCGACTTGTCCTTTGAGGAACTGCTCGCGGGTGTACGACGTCGTCCCGGAAAACGCCGCCATTTCCACTTCCTGCTCCAGCAGGCCGTGGAAAAACGGTTGAACGATTGCCAGTGCCTGCTCGCGCGACACACCCGGCTTCAACCGCGCGAATACGTTCACCCAGCGGCTGCGCCGGTTATCGACGTCGTCCCAGTTCGGCGTCATCTGCGCTTTCATCATCAACGGCACACGGACGCTCGGTACCGCTCCGATATCGAGACCGTCGAATCCTTGTTGGGAAACGCCGATGATCGTGAACGGCTGATTGTTGATTTGCAGTCGCTGGCCGATCACGTTCGGATTGCCGGCGAATCGATTGCGCCAATAGTCGTAGCTGAGTACGGCAACCAGGCCGTCGCCGCGCGTTTTGTCGTCAGACGAATCGATCAGTCGGCCGGCGGCTGCGCCGACCCCGAGCACCTGAAAGTACGTCCCTGAAACCAGCTCGCCGAGAACCCGTTCGGTCCGGCCGGCGTCGAGCGAACCGACGTTCATCGCGACCGGCCGGCGCGCGAACACTCCCGAAAAAATCTTCGGTGTTGGTGCGGGGTTGGGCAGTGTCTGGCTGATGCGCGGTAGCGGCGCGGCACCGTTGCGATCGACGAAATTGTCGCGGAAATCTTCGTACATCGGGTACGACAACATGTTGCCGCCCGAGTTGCTTCCGAAATGATTGCGTGCACCGTTGAAAAGGACGAGCTGCTCGGGCGCTTTGACCGGCAGCATTCGCAGCAACACCTCGTCGACCAGCGTGAAAATCGCGGTGTTGGCGCCGATCCCGAGCGCAATCGAAATCACGGCGACAGCGGTAAATAGCGGCGAACGAATCAGGCCGCGCCAGGCATATCGAAGGTCGCGAGCGAGGTGCATACGTGTCTTAGACGGAGTTTGTCGTCGCCAGGTTGACAGGCCGGCAGCGGTGGGGCATCGTGCCGGAGTGCGTCTCCGCCACGGATTACGGGCCGCGGTTGCCATTGTCGCCGGCGTCAGTGCGGCCGCGCAAGGACGACTCGACACCGCCGCCAGCCATCGTCTCGAGGCCAGCGCACTCCATGGTCGGGCCTTCGAATACGTCGCCGACCTGACGCGCTCGGTCGGTCCACGATTGTCTGGATCACCGGCCTACCAGCGCGCGGCGATCTGGGCCGTCGAGCAGTTCAATGCGGCGGGTGTTGCACGCGTGGCGCCAGAATCGTTCTCAATCGCTCGCGGCTGGTCCCGCGAAGAGCCCGGCCGCGGCCGCATCACCGCGCCGGTCGATCGGCCGATCTCGCTCGAGTCGTTCGGATGGGCGCCGTCGTTGCCCGCCGACGGGATCGAGGCCGAAGTGATCCTCGCCGGACCCGATCTGGTGTCCAACCCGGAACAGGCGCGCGACCGCGTCGTACTGGTCGCCGGTTCGCTCCGTCTCGACCAGGACCGCCGCTTGAAAGCGGCCGGGGCGCTGGCGCTGGTCTTTGCCGGCAGCGGCGCCGACAACGATATTCCAGCGCGTCTGCGCGAGTTCGGCGGAGAAATCGCCGCGCTCCCGACCGCACTGCTCACCGCCGACAGCGCGCAGCTGATTCGCGATCTGTTGCACCAGGGTCCGGTCCGGATTCAGCTCGCCTATCGCAACCGGATCACCGACGGTCCGGTCTCGATGCCGAACGTCGTTGCCGAAATTCCCGGTCGGGAGCATCCCGACGAATTTGTCGTGGTTGGCGCGCATCTGGACTCGTGGGATTTCGCGACCGGCGCGCAAGACAACGCCACCGGCGTTGCCATGGTCCTGGAGGCCGCGCGATCGATCGCTGCGCTCGGTCGCGCTCCACGCCGCTCAATCCGATTCGCGCTCTGGGGCGCAGAAGAGCAGGGGCTGCTCGGTTCGTCGGCATACGTCCGCCAGCACGAGCATGAACTGGAGCAATGCGTCGCCGTGTTGAACGCCGACGGTGGAACAGGACAGATCATCGGCTGGACCACGCCGGGGCGCGACGACGTGATGGCCGCCGTGCGAACCTTATCGCGCGCGTTACTGTCCGAATTGCGTACCGACGCCGTCGACAAGAGCATGGCGTACGCGTTCGACTCCGACGGCGGCCCGTTTATCCGGCAGGGCATCCCGGCGCTCGACATGAACGTCGATGATGTCCCTTACGAATTGATTCACCACAAGGTCACCGACACGCTGGATCGCGTCAACGAACGAAATCTGGCGAGGGGCGCCGCAATGGTGGCGATTACTGCCTACGCGGTCGCCGATGCTCCACAGCGAATTGCCCCCAGGGGACCGCGAGTGCGATGATCGATGACTACCGCAAGATCGCGGACGCGCCGCTGTTGCGCGAACGCGGTCTATTCGTTGCGGAAGGTCGATTTGTTGTCCGTCGCGTCATTGGCGATCCGCAATACACGATTCACTCGCTGCTGTTGAACGACGCCGCGCACCGCGATCTCGGCAGCCTGCTCGGCCGGTTGCCTGCGGGAACGCCGATCCACATCCGGCCTCCGGATGAAATTGCCGCTGTGACTGGAGTCAAGTTTCATCGTGGCTGCCTTGCTCTCGTTCGTCGGCCACCGGCGGCACCGTTGGACTCGATTCTCGACGCTCCGTCGCCGATCGTGCTGCTCGAAGATATCGCCAACCCGGATAACGTCGGCGGCGTATTTCGTAATGCCGCCGCCTTTGGCGCCGGCGGGATCATCATCAGTCCTGGCTGCTCTGACCCGCTCTATCGCAAAGCCGTTCGCACGTCGATGGGTGCGGTTCTGCGAGTGCCGTATGCAAGGCCCGATGATTGGCGGGCTGCGATCGAGCGCGTGCGCCGTCGCGGGCTCGTGTTGGTCGCGCTGACGCCGCGCCAGCCGTCGGAACCGCTCGGCGATTTTGCGCAACGCGCGCGAGCTATGAGGGTGGCGCTGGTGCTGGGTAGCGAAGGCGCGGGTGTATCAGAAACCGTTGGCGAGCTGGCTGATGCGCACGTCAGAATTCCGATTGCCGGCGACGTGGACTCGTTGAACCTCGCGGTCGCCACCGGCATCGCGTTGTTCGCACTCAGAAGTTAAGGCGCGCACCGATTTCGACTCGTCGCGGCGGGGCGGCAGAGGTGGCCTGACCGAAGAATGGCGATGTCTGGACGCCGCTGAAGTTGATCGCGTTGGTGTGGTTCAGCAAGTTGAAGGCCTGCGCATAGAGCTCGATCGAGTACCGCTTCGTGGCGTCGCCGGTCATCATGTCGCCAAGGACATTCGAGTCGCTGCCGGCGCGAACGATTCGCACCTGCGGGCCGCCGCTGCCCGGAGCCGGCGCTGTTCCGAATCCGAGCCGCCACGACAGGCGCGCACTGATGTCGACGGTGGTGCTGCCGCGTGCGGTATTGCGCGTGACGCCGGCCGGCCGGTCGTTGCTGATCGTGTCGCCGTTGTCGTCCTTGCCGGTGGTGATGTTGTAAGGCAGCGGCGACTGCACCCGATACGACCATCCCATCGTCAGACGTCGCGTGAACAGCGGAAAGTTCGTGAATCCCATTAGCCGGTGGCGCGCGTCGAGCAACGACGGCCCGCGTTCCGCCACGAGGTTAGCGGCACTGGCAGCGAGGCTGAACGGAGAATCGGTCTCGTTCACGGCGTGGGCAAGCTGATAGTTCAGGGCGACGAAGATGCGTCGGTTCGGGTTCGCCAGATTGACGCCGACATTCAGCGCGTCGAATGACGACGCCGCCGTCGACTGAATATCGGTGATCGTGCCGGCTGTCGGATCCGGCCGCGTCCCGTCAGCGCGCGGCGCATTCAGGTTCACGCCGCGCAGCGCATTGGCGCCGCGCCGCCGGACGTACATGGTGCTGATGCGAAGGCCGTGGGGGAACTGCTGCTCGACCGCAATATTCGCTTCGCGCAAGACCGGCTGATCGAGGTCGTCAATCCGTACCCGACCGTTCGGCAGTCGAATCGCATTCCCGCCAAGCAGCGGATTCGGATAACCGGGCTCGACGATCGTCACGATTTGCTGATGCGTGCCATCGAGCTGTACCGCCTGCTGATACTGCTGTGCGTCGAACCAATCGAAGAAGACGCCGGCGCCACCACGGACAGTGGTCTTGCCGTTGCGGAACGGCGACCAGACGGCGCCGCCGCGCGGACCGAGACGCAGGCCGCCGATGTTCGACTGGTATTCCTGACGCACACCACCACTGAGCGTCAGCGATTTGCTGGCTCGGTAATCGTCCTGGAAATAGAGCGCCGATTGGATTTGATCGATCGCGACACGCGGATCGCCGGCGTTGCGGGTGAAGGTAGTGGGCCGTCCGGCGGCGTAGGCGTCGAGATCAGAAAACGTAAAAGTGCCGGTAGTGTTTCGACGTTCGTTGGTCTGGTAGCTGCCGCCTTCGAACAACCCGCCGGTTCGCATCGCGTGCTTGCCAATCGCGAGGTCGAGGTCGTCGGCGATTTCGATCTCCTGAAGCGAGCGGCCGCCATCCAGCTGTGCGCCGCCGGAGTGAAATGCATTCAGCACCATGACGGCTGGTAACTGCGATGTCGGCGACCACGTCAGATCCTGCGCCCGCCACTGGAAACGCATTTCGTTGTAGAGCGCTCTGCGAATCGATCCGGCGACTGAGGCGCGGAAGATGTCTTCGTCGCGCTTTTGTTTGTATCCCCGTTCGATCAAATCGAAGTCTCCGACGCCGAGGTTGTCGTTGGCGGTGTGATTACGCTGCACTTCGAACCGCAGCATTTGCGTTTTCGACAGCGCGTGCTCGACGCGCGCCGAGCCGTTGACCGCTTCCGTCGGCTTTCGCACCGAATCAGCGAAATAGCCGCTCGGCGTCATCGCGACGATGGTTTTCGTGTCGTAGGCGTCGGTACCGTCGATCGAGAGCGCCAGCGAGGTGTGCTTTTTCCACAGCGGACCATTCAGCGAAAAGCCGAAGCGACCGTGGTGTTCGTCACCTTTGACCGGTGCGAAGGCATTTCGAGCGCTCAGGACGTCGTCACGCAGGCCCAGGTTCGTGGAGCCGCGCCAGTTGTCCAACCCAGGTTTGGTGGTGATGTCAATCGCCATGAAACCGGGTTCGTGGGCGTCCGCGGAAAACATGTTTCGACGAAAACGAATCTGGGCGATCTGATCTTTCGGCGGCAGGCGGCCGCCCCGGAATCCGTTCATCCGCAGCACTGCTCCCGGGCCGGCCATGTCCCTGAGCACCTGTTCCATCTGATCGGGATCGTCGGGCAACTCGTTGATCTCGGCCTGACCCAGCACCATCGCAAACGCATCGCTGCGCGGGTCGCTGGCACGCTCGCGCGGGTCGCGGCCGACTTGCACGGTCTCGGCGAACCTGGCGATCTGCAGCTTGACGGTGCGACTGTTATCGCCGGCGCGCAGCCGCAGCTCGCGAAGATCGGCCGGTTCGAAACCGGCCGACTCGACGTGCAGTGAGTAGCGTCCAGGTTCGAGCAGGGTGAACGTCGCGTCGCCGCGCGCTGCCGACGCGAGTGAAACGACCGCAGCCGTCGTCGTCGTGAGCGGCTTGAGGTCGACCGTTGCCCCGACGATGACCGCGTTACTCGGATCGACAACGGTGACTTTCAGCGTCGCGGTCTGGGCCGCCGCGGCGGACGGCACCAGAAGCATCAAGGCGAACTTTAGCAGTGGTTTCATTTCTTCGCGAACGTGTCCGGCTTGAACGTCGGATTCACTTTCACCGTTTTGAAGGTCCATTCCTCGGTCGTCTTGCCGTCGACCTCGCGCATCATGTGGTGCGGCAGCATCACGCCGTCGACCGACCGGTAGTCGTCGAAAAACATGTTGATCTCGACCAGTTCTGGCGCTGGCGGCGTCGCCGGCACCGCGTGCCCGGCATCGGCTTCACCGCGTCCGCGGCCACCGGGCGGGCCCTGCATGGTCTGTGTCTGGACCCGAATCTGCGGCGACACGCCGCGGTACGACAACATCAGCGGTCGATGTGATTGCTGATCGAGAAACAGCTTCGCCGTGAATGATCCTTCGCCTTTGAGGTCGATCACATCGGCTTTGCCATCTGGTGATTCGGCCTCACCGGCATCGGTGAAGCTGACCGGCATCGAGCGCGGCGAAGTGAGCAGCATTGCGACGGCGAGCCGCGCGAAATCGGCGCGCGAATTGCGCAGTTGTTGTGCCTCTTCGGGTGTGCCCTCGGCGGGCGGGGGCGGGGTGCGAATCATCATTCCAGGAGCGGCTCCCGACACCTTCGAGAAGCGCAGCAAGGTGTCGCCGTTGAAGCCCTGTTCTTGAATCACGATCACTGAATCGCCCATCGGGCTGATGCTGTCGGTGCGGAGCATCTTGTCCGGCAGCTGCAGGTCGAGCCTCAGTTCGCCGCCGACCGTCCGATCGCCCATCGCCCGCGAGACGGTTCCGACAAACGACAGCCCTTGAACCTTCGCGACACTCTTGTCGCCGCCGATCGCCGCTCGAGCCTGCGCGATCAGTTCGTCCGCTTTCTTGTCCGCACCGGTTGCCGTCGCGGCAACCGCAGTCACTACCAGAAAACTCATCGCTCGTTTCATCTGTGTCCTCGCGCTGACGAGTATGACGAACGCGCCGTCGCCAAGTTGTTATCTCCGGGCAATCGTTTTGTAAGAAATGTAAAGTGCCGATTGGCACGGTGGTTTTCGCGTAAAGTGAGATTTGGTGCGACGGTCATTTTTCTCGCTCGCGGTAGCGGCGGCGTTGTTGGTGTTGCTGGGTGTGCTCGGCACGCTGCAGTACCGCTGGCTCGGCGAAGTGAGCAACGCCGAGCGCGAACGATTGCGTGCGACACTCCGCACGCGGGCGACCGATTTCAGCCGCGACTTCGATCGTGAAATTACCCGCGCCTACATGGCATTCCGTGCTGATCCCGAACTGTTCTCCGGAAACGCCGCAGCGGTGCTTTCCGATGCGTACGCACGCGCGCAAGCCGATTCAACGATCGGCGGCATCATCAAGTCGGTGTATTTCGTGGAAGTCGACGCCGGCGGTCGGCCGATGCTGAATCTGCTCGACCCCATGGCTCGCACGCTGTCGCCGGTCGAATGGCCGGCCGAGTTCGAAGCCTGGCGCCGCCGCGCCAGTGGGCCGGTGAGTGCAGTGCCTGGCCTGCCACCGATGCTGTTCGGCGACGCGATCGATGCCAACATTCCCGCGCTGGTGGTTTCGCTGCCGGGGGTAAAACGGATCGCGTCCGACGGCCGTTTTACGATCGTGCACGACACCGACTCGGCGACTCGCGTCGCCATTCTGCGGCTCGACGAGGAACGGCTGCAGCGTCAACTGCTCGACTTACTGGTCGAACGGCATTTCGGCACCTCAGACGCGTCGGAGTATTTCGTCGCGGTCCTGACTCGCGAGTCGAACCCGCGGCTGATTTACGCCACGTCGTCAACCGCGAGCGTGTTACCGGCGAACGCGGACGTTGCGACCGGACTCTTCGATCTGCGGCTCGACGAGCTGCGCACCTTTAGCGCGAAGGTGGCGCCGCCCGGCCGCGGGCAGGGTCCAGTACCGCTCGAAATCAAGGATCGGGTCGCGGTCACGATTGTCCGTCGGGCCGACAGCGGCGATGCTGGGCGCTCACTGCTGGCCGGCGGCGATGCGCACGGCGCGTGGCAGGTCCTGGTTCGCGGCAAGACCGGCTCGCTGGAATCGCTGGTCGCGCGCTCACGCAATCGCAATCTGGCGGTTGGCCTCGGCATCCTTGGACTGCTGGCGGCGAGTGTGGTGTTTGTGATCGGATCGTCCCAGCGTCAACATCGCCTGGCGCGCCAGCAGATGGAATTTGTCGCCGCGGTGTCGCACGAACTGCGCACACCGCTGGCGGTGATTCGATCAGCCGGCGAGAACCTCGCTGACGGCGTAGTGAACGACAGCGAGCAGGTGAAGAACTACGGGTCGCTGATTCGCACCGAGGGCCGCCGCTTGTCGGACATGGTCGAGCGTGTGATGGAATTCGCCGGCATGTCCTCGTCGGCGCCCGTGCGGACTCGCGATGATGTCGATATCGCTCGCGTCGTCAGCGACGCGGCGAGTGGAGTTGCGCCGGATGCACGCGAGCGCGGCGTGGTCGTCGCCGTACAGGCCGAACACGGGCTGCCGCCGATTGTCGGCGACCCTGACGCGCTGCGCGCCGCGGTCCAGAATGTGATCGCGAACGCCGTCAAGTACAGCGCTTCGGGTGGACTGGTCGAAGCGAATGCTGATCTCGATGGCAACCGGTTGCGAGTGTCGGTGTCCGATCACGGAATCGGCATCGACGCCGCGGACCTCCCGCATGTCTTCAAGCCGTTCTATCGGGGCCGCCGTGCGGTCGATGCACAGATTCGAGGAACCGGCGTCGGACTCAGCGTCGTCCGCCAGGTTGTCGAAGCGCATCAGGGAAAAATCACGATCGAGAGCCGCGCCGGGGAAGGCACGCGGGTGGTCTTGACGTTTCCGGCGGCAGCCCGCCGCGGCAGCTATGTCGGCGACAGCGCGGCGGCGCGCGCGGCAACGTGACGGGTATCGGCGCGGGGCAAACCGTCCCGCGCGTCTTATTGGTCGAAGACGAAGCTGGTTTGCGGTTGACCTTGAGCGACCGTCTCGCCAGCGAAGGCTACGTCGTGGAGACCGCGAGCGACGGTGAGTCCGGTCTACGGTCAGCCGCCAGCGGTGCGTTCGATGTGATCGTGCTCGACGTCATGCTGCCGCGCATGAACGGCTTCGACGTCTGCCGCGAAGTCCGGCAGCGCGGCGTGACGACGCCGATACTGATGCTGACCGCGCGCGGTCAGGTCGTGGACAAGGTGGTCGGTCTCAAACTCGGCGCGGACGATTACCTGACCAAACCGTTCGAAGCGATTGAGCTGATGGCGCGGATGGAAGCGCTGTTGCGGCGGCGTCCGTCGGGTGCGGTGCCGGGCGGCGACGGGTATCGCTTCGGCGACGTGCATGTCGATTTCCGGCGCATGGAAGTCACCCGCGGGGGCCAGGCTGTGGAACTGTCGGCGCGCGAATTCAAGCTCCTGCGCCATTTCATCGAGCATCGCGGTGCCACCTTGTCGCGCGATGAACTGCTCGCCCAGGTCTGGGGCTACGACGAGACCCCGCTGACACGCACCGTCGACGTACACGTGGCCGGCCTTCGTCAAAAGATCGAAGCGAATCCCAAGTCTCCGCACTTCATCCTCACCATTCACGGTCTCGGCTACAAGTTCACCGGATAGCGCGGCTTCGCGATTGCACTCGCGGTCGCAACCATCTCTAAGTGGTTGAGAAACGAGGGCAAGTATGCAGAAACTGATCGTATCGCTGATTTTCACCGCGGCAATTCTTCGCACCGATCCGGTACTCGTCACTCACGTCACCGACGGCGATTCGATCACCGTCGCGACGATTGGCGGCGTGCGCCTGCTCGGAATCGAAGCGTCGTCACTCAGGGCGCGCGAGCGGTTGGAATCGCTGGTGTATCGGCGGTGGATTCGGCTGGAATACGACGAGGCGGCGGGCGAGCGACCGTCGAAGCATCGCGCCTACGTCGTGCTCGACACCGGCGAGTTCGTCAATGCGACGCTGGTTCGCGAAGGGCTCGCTCGCGTTGTCGCGCGCGGAGAATTTTCGCGCCGCGCGGAACTCGAGCGCGCGCAAGCCGAGGCGCAGCGGTTCCAACGCGGAATATGGGCAAGGTATACTCGCGCCAGACCGTGACCATTCCCGTCGAGTACGCATCCGAGCGGAAAATCCGCGAGTACAACAAGCTTTATTACCGATTCAACCACTGGCCGATCTGGATTTTCGTGTTTTTCATCGCGCCCGGACCGTTGACGTTCGATCTCTTCGAACGCGGCTTCGATCTGCGGATGGCATTGTGGTTGGGCGCCGTGCTTCTCGGTACTGGCATCGCCGGGTTGCGCGGTGCGCTGCCGGGTGTCGAACCGAAGCCGTACATCATTCGGTTCACTGAGGATCGCCCGAATCCGTTGTACCGGCGCGTCTGCTACACGTTGGCGTGGAGCGAGGTCGTGACGTTCGCGCTGCTCAACATCACCGGGTTAGTCGTCGCGATTGCCAGCGGGCACTGGTACCTGAAACAGATTTACCGCATTGCGTACTTTCCGGTCGCTGGGGCCATCTGGGTGCTCGGCGCACTCGGGCAGTTGCCGCGGGTGAAAGCGTCAACCAAAGGGGAGGGGCACGAGCGCCGCTACTTCTATGGATCGGTGTGGGCGGTCTGCTGGGCCCAGCCGGTTCTGTGGCTGTTATGGAAAATCGTGCCGCAGACTCGCGCCGGCAACCTGTTCAAGGTGGTCGTTTTCGTTGCAATTCTCACGTTTGTGGGCAACCTCGCCCGCCTCGGCCGGCTGCCCCGAACCCGCCCAATCGTCCCCGGCGAACTCGCCGTGTCAGACTAATTCGCAGGCCCGTCCCCCAGGGACAGACCAGGGGACAGTCCCCGGGCCTGTCCCCGGGCCTGACCCCGGGCCTGTCCCCGGGCCTGTCCCCGGGCCTGACCCCGGGCCTGTCCCCGGGCCTGTCCCCGGGCCTGACCCCGGGCCTGTCCCCGGGCCTGACCCCGAGCCTGTCTCCGGGCCTGGCCCTTGTCACAGGAGCGATCGGTCGGTCGTCTTACTGGGTATGAGGACGAAGGGCTTCGACGGGTGGCTGGCCGCGGCGGTTATTGCTCACCTCCTCATCAGCGTGTTCCACGGCAGGGCTCACGACGGCGGCCACGTCGCGCTCACGGCCGGACAATCCCTCTTTGTCTACACCGTGGTCCTCGCCGGACCGCTGGTGGGCCTTGCCGTGTCGTTCATCCGTGCACGCGCCGGCGGATTCATGGTCGCGGCGACCATGGCCGCCTCGCTGCTGTTCGGACTCATCAATCACTTCATCATTACCAGTCCCGACCACGTGTCGCAGGTCGATCCTGAATGGCGCGCGCTGTTCACCGTCACCGCCTATCTACTGATGGCCTCGGAATGTGCGGGAGTAGTGGCCGGCATGCGGACCGCGGTCGCGCGGGAGGTCGAATCATGAACGTCTTTGTCGCCGGCGCATCCGGGACGATCGGCGTGCCGCTGGTTCGCGCGCTTGTCGCGTCAGGCCACCAGGTGTTCGCGATGACGCGATCGCCCGAAAAGCAACAATCACTTCGCGCGCTCGGCGCCACACCGATCGTCGCCGATGCACTCGATGCCTCCGCGCTTACGCAAGCGCTGATCAACGCTCGTCCGGAGGTCGTGATTCACCAGCTGACCAATCTGCCAAAGACCGGTGTGCGCAGCGCAAAGGATCTGGAATCCACGAACCGCTTGCGCATTGAAGGCACGCGAAATCTGATCGATGCCGCCGTTGCTGCGAAAGCGAAGCGGATCATCGGCGCATCGTTCGTGATGCTGCTTGCCGCGAAACCGGATGAAAACGGGCGACTGGAAGACGGCGCCGCGGCCATGCAGTCAATGGAATCGCAGATCGTCGAAGCGAGCCGGTCGGGACGGATCGAAGGGATCGTGTTGCGTTATGGCATGTGGTACGGACCCGCCAACCCGATGACGCAGCAGATGATCTGGATGGCGAAGCGACGCCTGCTGCCGGTCGTAAAAGGCGACCGCAGTTTGCTGCCGGTCCTGCACCTGGACGACGCCGTCGCTGCGGCGCTTGTGGCCCTCGACCACGGCGTACCGGGTACCATTTACGACATCGTCGACGACCAACCGGTCAGCATGACCGACATCGTCCGCGAACTGGCGACGCGCGCCAGAGCTCCGCGTCCGCTGACCGTACCGTCGTGGATTCCACGGCTGCTGTCACCCTACATGGCTCGGGTAACATCGGTACGATTGCCGGTGTCGAACGCGAAAGCACGCGCCGAACTCGGCTGGCGTCCGCTGTATCCGACGATGCGAGACGGCCTCGCGAGAACGATGACCAATGCCGCCTGACACCTTCGAGCTCCATCGCGAGAAATTGTTCGGCGTGGCGTATCGCATGCTCGGCAGCGCCAGTGAAGCCGAAGACGTTGTCCAGGACGCCTGGCTGCGATACGACGCGGTGGCGAAGGATTCGATCCGCTCGCCCGAGGCGTTCTTGACGACGATCGTGACGCGGTTGTGTCTCGATCGATTGAAATCGGCACGCGTGACGCGGGAGGAATACGTCGGTCCATGGCTGCCGGAACCGCTGTTAACGGACGGCCGGGCCGGGCCCGAGCAATCCGCCGCGCTTGCCGAGTCGGTTTCCCTCGCCTTCATGGTGCTGCTTGAAACCCTGACGCCCGAGGAACGCGCGACGTTCCTGCTGCGCGAGATCTTCGAGTACGACTACGAGTCGATCGCCGAGATCCTGAAGACCACGCCGGCAAATTGCCGCCAGCTTTTTCACCGAGCCAAAGTGCATTTGCAGGATCGAAAACCGCGGTTTCGCGACGACGCACGCCGCAAGCGCGAACTGGTTGGCCGGTTTCTCGCTGCGCTGCGCGACGGCGATGCGGCGGGATTCACCAGCGTGCTTACCGCCGACGTAGCCCTCTGGAGCGACGGCGGAGGAAAAGTCTTGGCGGCGCGCCGGCCGATTTTCGGGCGCGACCATGTCATCCAGCTGATGGTCGGGATTCGCCGCACTGCGTCCTCGATGGGCTACGACCTGTCGCAGTGGGCCATACAGATCGTCGACGTCAATGGCGAACCGGCACTGGCGCAGCGCGTGGCTGGTCGCGTGGACTCGATCTATACGTTCGAATTCGTGGCCGATGGAATTACTGCGTTGCGGATTGTCCGCAATCCCGACAAGCTGCGGTACATTGCGCAGCAACTCCAGTGATTGGGGATTGGGGATTAGGGGTTCGTAGTGTCCACAGACAGAGTGATTGGCGTGTTCACGTGACCAGTGATCGGTGACCGATATCGGTGTAGTCCCGCTTGTTCACGATCGACACAATTTCAGCGACGGTCCGCTCGATTTCGTCGATCGTGTTGTAGAAATGCGGCGACAGGCGAATGCCGACCGGTGGCCGGTAGTCGACGATGAACTCGCGCGCTTTCAGCGTTTTCGAAACAAGCGCGGCGTCGGGCACATTGATCGCAACCGTGCCAGCCAGCTGCTCGGGAGTGCGTGAGGCCGCCGACGTGAAGCCGTGGCGATCGACCAGCTCGAGCAGCCGTGCAGTCATCTGTTTGGACTTCGCGCGAATCGTGTTGATCCCGACTTCATTGATGATGTCCAACCCGGCGAGCGCTGCGTAATACGCCGGAATCGACGGCGTTCCCCCCATCATCCGCATTGCGTCGTCGCGTCGCGTCTCGTCGTCGGGATCGAACGCGAACGGGTTCGCGCGCGACAGCCAACCGGTGAACGACGGCGTGGCGGTCTTCAATCGATCGGGACGGGTGTAGAGGAACGCGTTTCCCGGGCCTCCGCACAACCACTTCAGGCAACCGCCGACCGCGAAATCGATGCCGAGCGCGCCAACATCGACCGGAATGATCCCGGCCGACTGATAGGTGTCGAGAATCACGCTCGCACCGACGGCGCGGGCTTTTTCGGTAATCGCCCTGGCGTCGACAATGAACGAGGTTCGAAACAAGACGTGCGAGATCGCGACAACCGCAGTCCGGCCATCGATCGCATCGATCATCTTTTCGACTGACGAGGACAGATCTGGCTCGCCGTGGACGATCCGAACCTCGAAGCCACGCGCCTGCTGGGCGCGGTACAGATAGATCATTGACGGGAAGTCCATCGCCGAACAGACGATCACATTACGAGACGCATGCGGCTGCTCGCACGACAGCGCCGCCATGTGTGCCGACGTGACGTTTTCATGCATGCTGACGGTGCCGGCGGGAGCACCGATGACCTGGCCGATCTTGTTACCGACTTCGAGCGGCATTTCCCACCAGCGATCCTCCCAGCCGCGGACGCCGCGGGTAGCCCACACTTCGGCGTACTCCGCGAGGTTGCGAGCGGTCTGACGCGGCATCGCGCCGAGCGAGTTGCTGATCATGTAGACCGTGCGCGCAAGTATCGGGAACTCATCGCGCCACCGTTCGAGCGAATCCATGCCGCTATAATACGCGCTCGACATTGTGACGATTCGACGAACGCTCTTGGCGATGGTGCTGGCGGTGCTGGCGGCAGGCATGGCGGTCGCGCCGGTTGTGTTGCAGCAGCCGTTCGGTGCGCAGACCCCGACTGCAATGGCTGTCGCGCACGCGACGAAGCAGTGGAGTCCGCTGCTAACCGTCGCCTTGGCGATTGGCGTCGTCTGGCTCGCGTTGTCAGCTGCGCGCGGCGCGCGGTGGTTGGGGAAGGCGCTACTGGTCGCGCCGGTAGCGGTCGTTCTCGCTGCGGCGTGGTTTGCTCGACAGAACGCGTTCGAATGGTGGTTCAACCGATTGTCGCAGCCCCGTTTTGTGGCGGCGCGCGATTCGTCGTGGCTCGAGCCGAACGACCTGGTGCTTGCAGTTTCGCGTGACGGCGACGCCGCCGCCTATCCGATCCGCCTGATTGCGTATCACCACATCGTGAACGACCGCATCGGCCGGACGCCGTCGGTCGTCACCTATTGAACGCTCTGTCACACCGGTCTGGTGTGGGGCGCGGTAGTCGACGGTCGAACGCTTACGTTCCGTCTGACCGGCATCAACAATCAGAATTTCGTGATGCAGGACGAGGAAACCGGCTCATGGTGGCAGCAGGTGACCGGCGAAGCGATCCTCGGTCCGCTGAAAGGCAAGCGGCTGACGCTGGTCGATGCCGATCAGTTGACGTTCAGCACCTGGAAGACTGAGGCGCCGAACGGCCGCGTCCTCGCTCCCGATCCAGACATCGTCGCTAAAGGCGGATATGCGCCGGTCGATTGGGAAGTCCGGATGGCACGCACCCGCGTCCCAGACGCCGCCGGCGCCGCTGCCGCCGCTGACGCTCGGCTGCCACCGCGCTCGCTAATCATTGGCGTCGAGCGCCAGGGCGAATCGCGCGCGTTTCCAGTTGAGCGTGTGACGGCGGCGAAGATCGTGCTGGACGAGGTTGGCGACACGCCGATTGCGGTCGTCCGCGCGCCCGACGGCCGATCGACACGAGTGTTCGATCGCCGCGTCGATGGCAGAGCGGTCGAACTGTTCGCCAAAGTCTCTGAACCGTTCAGGTTGATCGACGCGACGACCGGCAGCGAATTCGATTTCACCGGTACGGCGGTGTCTGGACCGCTCGCCGGTCGAACATTGGCGCGGGTGCCATTTCTGGAAGAGTACTGGTTCGACTGGAAGAACTATCATCCCGACACCGAAATCGTGCGGCATTGAAAAAACGGACGTCCAATCCCCAATCCCCAATCCCCAATCCCGACCAGGTTCGAGAAGGCTGGCTCGGTTGGGATCAGTACGCGCCGTTTTACGATTGGGAGAATGCGCGCACGCTCGGCCGACGCGACGTTCCGTTCTGGATCAATCTGGCGCGTCAAGCTGATGGCGGTGTGCTCGAACTGGGATGTGGCACCGGCCGCATCACCGAACCGCTGGTGAAGGCCGGCGTCGACGTCGTTGGCGTGGATCGATCGGCGGCAATGCTGGCCCGCGCCCGTCATGCAGCGTCTTCGGTCCGCGCCGACATTCGCGCACTGCCATTTCGTCCGCACAGTTTCGCGATGGTGCTCGCGCCGTACGGGATCCTCCAATCGTTGACGCGGCGCGGCGACATGCAGTCAACATTGGTTTCGGCGGCCGGCGTGCTTCGCGCCGGCGGCACGTTTGGCATCGATTTAGTACCTGACGTGCCGAAGTGGCGCGAGTACGCCAACCGTGTTCAACTGCGCGGCCGTTCCGGTGCGTCGCACCTGACGCTGATTGAATCGGTTCGCCAGGACCGCCGCCGCCGGCTGACCACTTTCGAGCAGTGCTACGTCGAGCGCCGCAACGGCCGGACGCGCCGTCATCAGTTCGAGTTGACGTTTCGCACGCTGTCGGTCGCGACCATGGCGAAACAGCTCGAACGCGCGGGATTCCGCGTGGAATCGGTGCTCGGCGACTACCGCGGCGGTGCGTGGAACGAGCGCGCCGACGTGTGGATCATCCTCGCGAAAAAGGGGTAAACTTTCCGGCTATGTCTGGGCATTCCAAATGGCATTCGATTAAGCACAAGAAGGGCGCGGCCGACGCGAAGCGCGGCAAGATTTTCACGCGCCTGATCAAGGAATTGACGGTCGCCGCGCGCGCTGGTGGCGGGGATCCCGACATGAATCCGCGGCTGCGCACGATTATCGCCGACGCGAAGGCGAACAACATGCCGGCCGAGAACATCAAGCGCGCGATTCGGCGCGGCACCGGTGAAGAACCGGGCGTTTCCTACGAAGAAGTCCAGTACGAAGCCTATGGCCCGGGCGGTGCGGCGATGATTATCGACGTCCTGACCGACAACAAGAACCGCACCGTCGGCGAGCTTCGTCACCTGCTCGAAAAGCACAGCGGGAATCTGGCCTCGACCAACGCGGTGGCCTGGATGTTCACCAAAAAGGGTTACATCGTCGTCGACAAGAGTAAGGCCGATGAAGAGAAGTTGATGAACGCGGTGCTCGATGCCGGTGCCGACGACTTCCAGGACGACGAAGACAACTGGGAAGTGTTCAGCACCCCCGATGCGTTTCATGCGGTCAACGATGCGGTGAAGGCGCTCGGCATCGAGCCGGCTACCGCGAAAGTGTCGATGATTCCGCAGAACTACGTCAAGCTCGAAGGCAAAGTCGCCCAGCAGATGGTCAAGCTGATGGACGCGCTTGACGATCACGATGACGTGCAGAACGTGTCGTCGAACTTCGACATCTCGGAGAAGGAGATCGAGGCCTCGCTGGCGTGAAGATCTTCGGGATCGATCCAGGCTCCGAGCGCACCGGCTTCGGCTGCGTTGAAACCGATGGATCGCGCCACCGCATCGTCGTGTGCGGGGCGATTACTGCTGCCGCGTCCACTGCCTTTCCGGAAAAGCTGCTCGAGATTCATCGCCGCCTGGCGGCACTGCTGCTCGATCATCGTCCCGATTGCGTTGCCCTCGAAAGCGTGTTTTTCGCCGCGAATGTGCGCAGCGCGTTGAAGCTTGGACACGCGCGCGGCGTCGCGATGCTGGCCGCGGTCGAAGCCGGTGTCGAGGTCGCCGAATACACGCCCGCTGAAATCAAGCGGGCGGTGGTCGGTCACGGCCGTGCCGAAAAAGCGCAGGTGCAGCAGATGGTCAAATTGCTGCTCGGCCTGCCGGCGGTGCCGACCCCACACGACGCGGCGGACGCGCTCGCGGTGGCGATCTGCCATGCGCACTCGCACGCGCCGGCGCGAGTCGCTGCGTTGCAGCCCGCACGCAGCCGCGCCACCAGCTGGCGCGCGTACCGGCCGTGATTGCGCACCTGCGTGGACGTCTTCTCGATAAACAGCCGAACCGGATCATCCTCGACGTCAACGGCGTTGGCTACGATCTGTTCGTGCCGTTGTCGACGTTCTATAACCTCGGCGAACCAGGCGCAGAGACCGCGCTCCGCGTACACACCCACGTGCGCGAAGACGCCCTCGCGCTCTACGGCTTCGCAACCCGGCTCGAGCAGGATCTGTTCGAGCGGCTGATCTCGATCAGCGGCATCGGTCCGAAACTCGCGCTGGCGGTGCTTTCGGGCCTCGAGCCGGCCGAGTTGATGGGCGCGATCGAGCGCGGCGACGTCGCGCAGCTGACCGGAATCCCAGGCGTCGGCAAGAAGACCTCGGAACGGATCGTTCTGGAGATGAAGGATCGCTTGCCGCGCGTCGCCGTGCCGCCGCCGCTGGCCGGCGGCCCCGACGCCGAGCGAGCCTCGATCCGCGACGATGTGCTCTCGGCGCTGCTGAACCTGGGGTATCATCGCCCTCTCGCCGAACAAGCGGTTGCCGCAGCGCTCAAAACAGCGCCTGCCGGCGATTTTGAGCGCGCGTTGAAGCAGGCCCTGCGGGAACTGGCCAAGTAAGCGATGGACGATCGGATAGTCACACCAGCGCGCGTCGACGACGACGCGCAATATGAAGCGGGTCTGCGGCCGAGGAGACTCGACGAGTACATCGGCCAGGACCACGTGCGCGAAAACCTGGTGGTGGCGATCTCCGCAGCGAAGCAGCGCAACGAGCCGCTCGATCACGTTTTGCTGCACGGTCCGCCCGGCCTCGGCAAAACCACCCTGGCGTACGTGATCGCCAACGAACTCGGCGTGCCAATTCGCGCCACCTCCGGACCGGCGATCGAAAAGCCAGGCGACCTGGTCGGCGTCGTCACCAACCTCGGCGCTAACGAGGTGTTGTTCATCGACGAAATCCATCGGATGTCGCCAGCGGTTGAAGAAATTCTCTATCCCGCGCTCGAAGACTACGAAGTCGACATCGTGATTGGTCAGGGTCCGAGTGCGCGGACGGTGAAAGTGCGCCTCGAACGTTTCACGTTGATCGGCGCGACGACGCGCACCGGCCTGTTGACGTCGCCGCTGCGATCGCGTTTTGGCATCACCCACCGTTTGGAGTTTTATGCGCCGGCCGACCTCGCGGAAATCGTCCGGCGGTCCGCGAAAATTCTCGGTGTGCCGATTGACGACGCGGCGGCGGTCGAAATTTCACAGCGCTCGCGCGGCACGCCGCGCATTGCCAACCGTTTGTTGAAACGGGTGCGCGACTACGCGCAGGTGCGGGCCTCGGGGCACATCACGCTCGAGGTGGCGCATGCCGGGTTGAAGATGCTCGAAGTGGACGAGCATGGCTTCGACGAGGTCGATCGGCGTCTGCTGCGGACGATCATCGACAAGTTTGGTGGCGGTCCGGTCGGCCTGAACACGATCGCCGCGGCGATCAGCGAAGAGAAAGATGCGATCGAAGACATCTACGAACCGTTTTTGATCCAGATCGGATTCCTGGATCGCACGCCGCGCGGCCGGGTGGCGACGCCGCGCGCGTACGGCTATTTCGGCCTGATGGCGCCCTCCAGCCACCAGCCAAAGGACTCACGACTGTGGTAACACGCACCGCACCGCGCGCGGGCGGGCGGCCGACGACGATTGCGTCGCTGGCCACCTACGTACCACCGCGCTTGCTGACCAATGCCGATCTCGAAAAACTGGTTGAAACGACCGACGAGTGGATCTTGCAGCGGACCGGCATCCACGAGCGCCACATTGTCGACCCCGGTGTCGCAACGTCGGACCTCGGCGCTCAGGCGGCCCTGAAAGCGATCGAGAAAGCGGGGCTGACGCCCGACGACATCGGCATCATCGTCGTCGGTACGGTCACTCCGGACATGATGTTTCCGAGCACCGCCTGCTTGATCCAGCACAAGATCGGCGCGCGACATGCGTGGGGTTTCGACTTGAGCGCGGCCTGCTCCGCGTTCACCTATTCAGTCACCACAGCCAGTCAGTTTGTCGCCAGCGGCGCGCACGATCACGCGCTGGTGGTCGGTGCCGACGTGATGTCGAGCATCATCGACTATCAGGACCGCGCGACCTGCGTGCTGTTCGGCGATGGTGCCGGCGCTTGCGTCGTTTCGCCAGCGAAACCGGGCGAGCCTCACATCATCGACTTCGAACACGAAGTGGACGGCGGCGGCGGCTCGGCTTTGTGCATGCCGGCCGGCGGCAGCGCCAAGCCTGCATCGCACGACACGGTCGACCACCGGCTGCACTATGTGAAGCAGGAAGGACAGACGGTTTTCAAATTTGCGGTGCGCAAAACCGAGGAAATTTCACGGCGGCTGCTCGACCGGAACGGCATCGGCCCGGCAGACCTCGACCTGTTCATTTCGCATCAAGCGAACCGCCGCATCATCATGTCGGCATCGGAAAAGCTTGGCATCGATCCCGACAAGGTGATCATCAACATCGAGCGGTTCGGCAACACGACCGCGGCGACCATTCCGCTGGCGTTGAATGATGCGGTGTGCGCGGGACGCCTCAAGAAGGGAAGCCTGGTGATGCTGGCGTCGGTTGGCGCCGGCTTTACCGTCGGCTCGGTGCTGCTGCGCTGGGGTTTCTAAAATGCATTCTGCATTCCTCTTTTCGTGATGTACTGGCTGCTGCATGCCGTCGGGCCGCGTCTTCCTGCTTTCACCGGCTAACTGCCGGGGCACTCGTGCCAAACAGATTCTTTCGCCGCGCGCCCAGTTCCCGGCAGCACTGGCGCTTCGTTCGGCCGAGGGCGCCGCGCTCGGCGACCTGTTTGCGTTCGTCAGCGGCCTGTACTTTCGCGGCAAGCTGACGTATGCGCGCCGCTTCGCCGCGCCGCCCGAGCCTGGCAACCTGATCGTCGGATCCGGGATTCACGTGATTACGCCGAACGCCGGGTTGCGGAGTGCCGACACGCCGGTGACCATCGCGGCGTTTCGGGGATTCGCGCGCGGCGAGATCAATGCCGAAAACGCGCGCTATCGCCGGCCGCTCGAATCCAGTGCCCGCGCGCTGCTCTCGGAGATTGGCGCGGAGTGCGACGTCGTGTTGCTGGGCAGCGTGGCGTCGCCGAAGTACGTCGATATTCTCCGCGACATCTTCGGCTCCCGGCTCCGCTTTCCGATCGCGTTTGTCGGCCGCGGCGACATGAGCCGGGGCGGACTGCTGCTCCGGCACGCCAGCGACGGCGTGGAACTGGAATATGTGCCGGTCGATGGTGCCGTCCTGCACGGCAAGCGGCCGCCGAAGCTGCCGCCCCTCGCCCCAACTCGGGGCAGACCGGCAAGATGGATCGCGCGCGCCTAGTCATACCCAGGGATCAGGACAACGTCATTCTTTCGATCGATGGGAAAGAAGTGCGCCTGACGAACCTGCGAAAGACTTTCTGGCCGGAGCTGCGGCTGACCAAGGGCGACTTGCTGCAGTACTACGCTGACGTCGCGGGTGTGCTGCTGCCGCACATCGCCAATCGCGCGATGGTGATGAAACGCTACCCGCACGGCGCAGCCGGTGAATTCTTCTTCATGAAGCGCGCGCCTTCTCCGCGTCCGGCGTGGATTGAAATCTGCAGCATCGACCACGGCCACGAGAACGTCATCGACTTTCCGATGATTCAGGATCGTGCCGCGCTGATGTGGGTGATCAATCTCGGCTGCATCGACTTGAACCAGTGGTACGCCACCTGTGACGACGTCGATCGACCGGATTACGTTCATTTCGACCTCGATCCTGGTGATGCGCCATTCGAGCGCGTGCTCGAATCCGCGCTGATCGTCAAGGAAGCGCTCGACGTGCTGAAGATGCCGGCCTACGTGAAAACCACTGGCTCGAAGGGCCTCCACGTCTATGTGCCGATTGTGCGTGGACCGGAGCAGAAAGATGTCTGGACCTTCGCGAAGGCGCTTGCGGTTGAACTGGCGGGGCGCCATCCGGCGCTGCTGACGGCACAATACAAGGTGGCCAATCGGCCGAAGGGCCGGGTGTTAGTGGACTACAACCAGAACCGCTGGGGCAGCACGCTCGCGTCGATCTACTCGCCGCGGCCGCGGCCCGAGGCGAGCGTGTCGACGCCGATCACCTGGAAGGAAGTGGCGAAAGGCGTTCGCATCGCCGATTTCACGATCCGCAACGTGCCGGCACGCGTCCGCAAGGTCGGCGATCTGTGGAAGCCGCTGCTGCTGAAACGCGGCCGCTTCAACCTCGGCGCGTTCGTTTAATCGCCGATCAATTCGCTGACCGGTTTGAATTCCTCGACGTGGTCGCAGACCGCCTTGATCACCATCAGCATCGGCACGGCAAGCAACGCGCCCCACACCCCCCAGATCCAGCCCCAGAACAGGATGTTGAGGAAGACAGCGACGGCGTTCATCCGAGCGGCACGACTGGTCAGCCACGGCGTCAGCAGAAATCCTTCGAGGCTGGTGATCGCCAGGGCGGCGCCTCCGATCGTCAGCGCCGTCCGGACGTCGTTGAACTGCAGCAGCGCGACCAGCGTCGTCCCGGTGCTGACCGCGATCGGCCCGACGTAGGGAATCGAATTGAACACGCCGGCAAGCAGTCCCCACAACGCAGCCTGGTGGAGGCCGAGGGCGCGGAAGGTGAGCCACGAGACAACCCCGACCAGCGTGCTGGTGAACACCTGGACGATCAGAAACGAAGCGATTTGCCGATCGATTTCGGACAGAATCTGCAGCGTGATCTTCTTTTTGCTCAGCGATGGTCCGGCGATCTTGACCAGTTTCTTGCGGTACAAGTCGCCCGACGCGAGCAAGAAGAACGCGAGAAAGAGAATCAGCACGAGCTGCCCGAACGCGGTCGCCAGGCCGAGAGATCCGCTCATCAAATAGGCGCCAAAATCGAGGGTCGGCTGTTCGACTTGCACGCGCGCGACCCCGGGCGTGACCGGTGTGTTGGTCGCAGCGTCGGCGGCTCTTTCCAACTCGGTCGCGGCCTTCTGAACTTTGTCGATGGCGCCATCGGCCTGTGGTTTGCGCGCCTCGATCTGTTGACGTACACGCCGCGCTGCAGCAGGCAGCTGGTCGATGATCGCGGCCGCCTGTCCGCTTAATCCATAGACCATGACTCCGCCGATAGCGACCAGCAGACTGAGCACCACTGCCGCACCGAGCGCTCTTGGAATCCTGACGCGTTCGAACATGCCGACGACCGGGTCGAGCGCGTAATTGATCAGCACGCCGAGGACAACCGGGATCAACATCGGCTGCGCGTATTGCAGGACCAGAATGACGGCGATGACCGCCAGGATGGTCAGCGCGGCACTGCGAATGTCGACCGGCGATTGGGTGACGGTCTCGGTTTCGTTCACGCGTGCACTTCCTGTTGCTGCAGCGCGCGATTGATCGCAACCGCGGCTTTCACACCTTCTGCGGCGGCGACCACGACAAATTGCGCATCGCGCGAAGCATCGCCGGCGACAAAAACCCGCGCTACATTGGTTTCGCAACGCGACGAGGTGTTGACGGTGCCTTTGGTGGTCAACTGGCAGCCCAGCGCAATAGCAATCGGCGACTGCGGATGCTGACCGGTGGTGAAGAACAAGGCGTCGCGTTCCAGCCGTGCCCCGTCAGCGAAGGCGATCACCTGGAGGCGGCCGTTGTCGTGTTCCAGCCGTTCGATTTCTGCTTCCTGGACGCCGACCCGATTGCGATCGAGTCGCGCCCGCGCGCGGCGGTCGAGTCGCGCCCCATGGGTCAACACGATCACGTCGCGGCTCCATGTGGTCAAGCCGAGCGCGAGGCCCGTAACTGCCGCACCGACGCCGAACGCCGCGAGCTTCTTGTCGCGCTGCTCCCAGCCGTCGCAGTATGGACAGTGGAAAACGCAGCGTCCGTAGCAATCGTGAAAGCCGGGAATGGCCGGCAGATCGTCGATGACGCCGGTGGCGATTAGCAGATAGCGCGCGGTCTCTTTCCCGCCGGTAGACAGCGTTGCGACGTACTGCGAACCGGTATCGACAACGCCGGTCACGCCAGCGTGGCGGCACTCGACGCCGTATTGCGTGAGTTCAGCGCGACCAAGCGCGTTGAATTCCGTTGGCGAGATGCCGTCGCGGGTCAGGTAGCCATGCAGCGCGGTCGACTGACGATTCCTTGGCTCACCGAGATCGCACATCAGCACTCGCCGCCGGCATCTGCCAAGCATCAGCGCGGCGCTCAAACCGGCGGGTCCACCGCCGATCACCAGAACGTCGTACATCACCTCGGCCGGTTTGCAAGACCATCACCAGTCGTCGGTTACGCAGGGTTCCGCACTCCTTGTTCGAAGAGCGACAGATGTCTCTAAACAGAACAACCTTAGTGTTCGCGTTGGTTTTCCGGCTATTTCCGCCTCTTTCCAGGAATCACCCGAATTGTGGTGTGTCGATTCAGCACAGTTCTCTTCTGCTTCACAGGTTCTGTAGCCAGCTCATGGTCTGGTAACACTCTGCTGCTTTTGCGCTTAGCGCATGTTTCGCTCCGCTGTCGAGCTTGGCCGATCCATTGCTCTGCATGAAGGACCATGTCTGGAGAAAACATCGTGTGGGGCACGATGTCGGGCGACAACGTCGTCTGGGGCACGTCCGAGAAAGGGATCTTCTAATGGAGAAGATGCCGTCCCGACTCGGACGCGATACCGACGCCGTCGCCACCACCGTTCCGGTCGCGGCCGCCGCGCGAAGCGACTGGCGCACCGGGCTGCCGACGCTTTCCGGATCGATGATCACGCTGCGCGAGCTGCGACTGAGCGATGCGTCGGCACTGTTCGAATCGCTGACGACTGGCGAAGTGGTGCGATTCATTTCGCCGCCGCCGTCAAGCGTTGAAGGCTTCGATCGATTCATCGCGTGGACGCTGCGCCAGCGCGCTGCCGGGCAGTATGTCTGCTTCGCGGTCGTGCCTCGCGGCTCCGATGTGGCGATCGGTCTTTTTCAGATCCGCTCGCTCGAGCCGGAATTCGGCAACGCCGAGTGGGGCTTCGCAATCGATTCTCAGTTCTGGGGTACTGGGGTGTTCCCGGACGGTGCGAAGCTGGCGATCGACTTTGCCTTTCACGTACTCGGCACGCATCGCCTCGAGGCGCGTGCGTCGACGCAAAACGGACGCGGCAACGGCGCACTGCAGAAGATCGGCGCGTTCGAGGAAGCGGTACTGCGACGTTCGTTCCTCCGCAACGGCGAGTATCACGATCAAACGTTGTGGACGATTCTCCGTGAAGACTGGACGAATGCAACTGTCCTCTCCAGGCCCTCGGTCGTGCATTAGTTCGTTAAGATCGCGGGCGGATGGATGTCCGCCAGTTCGATTTTCAACTTCCTCCTGAACTGATTGCCCAGGAACCGCCGGCGGAGCGGACCGCGGCGCGTTTGCTGACGCTCGAACGGCGGACCGGCGCGATCGGGCATCGGTTGATCGCGGACCTGCCGGATTTGCTTCTGGCCGGCGACCTCGTGGTCGTCAACAACACCCGCGTTTTCCCGGCGCGCCTGCTCGGGCGCCGCGTCCCCTCGGGCGGCGTCGTCGAGTGCTTGCTCGTGCCAGGCGCGGTGCCCGCGTCAGCCCCAGGCCCCGGAGTGGTCTGGCAGGCGCTGATGCATCCAGGGCAGAAGCTGAAACCTGGCGCGCAGGTGGTCTTTGACCGTCAGGGGTCAGATCCGGGGTCGGATCCGGGATCGGATCGCAGGCTGTACGGCGAGGTGCTCGAGCGGCTGTTTTTTGGCCGGCGGCTGATCCGGCTGTGGACCGAGGACGGCTCCGACGTCGAGGCGGCGATTGACGCGATTGGTCACGTGCCGTTGCCGCCGTATATCCGGCGCGCCGACCGAGCGTCCGACAGCGAACGCTATCAGACGGTTTTTGCGCGTAAACGTGGATCCGTGGCCGCGCCGACGGCGGGACTGCACTTCACGCCAGAACTGCTGGCCAGGTTACGCGGACGCGGCGTCGAGATCGCGGAAATCACCCTCCATGTCGGCTACGGAACGTTTCAGCCGGTGCGCGTCGATCGCGTCGAGGATCACGCAGTCGAGGCCGAGCAGTACGCGATCCGGGAGGCCGCGGCAGATACGATCGATCGGGCGCGCGCCGAAGGCCGGCGGATAATCGCGATCGGCACCACGACGACGCGAACGCTGGAAGCGGTCGCGCGGGCCCACCACGGACGCGTCACCGCTGGCAGCGGGACGACCGACCTGTTCATCTACCCAGGCTTCGAGTTCCAGGTCGTGCGCGGGCTGCTGACAAATTTCCATCTGCCGCGGTCATCGCTGTTGATGCTCGTGTCGGCATTTGGCGGCTTCGAGGCGGTGATGACCGCCTATCGCGCGGCGGTCGAACGACGTTATCGTTTCTACAGCTATGGGGATGCGATGCTGCTGTTGTAGATCGAAGAAGTAAATTTATCGCGTAGCGTCGGAGGTTCCGTGAGCGCATTTCCGTATGAAGAATTCGACCTGTCGGACGTCAAGACTTATCCGCTGAAATCGCGCAAGAGCAAGGCGCGCGCTGAGGATTTTGGGCGGCCGGTTCTGGCGACAGCTACCGTCGCGGAATTCGTGCAGTCGCTCCCGGACATCCTCGCGGCCGCCGATTTCAAGGCCGTGGTGAAGGCGATGGCCGAGGCACGGAACGCAAACGGTGGAATCGTGTGGGGCCTTGGCGCCCATGTGATCAAGACCGGTCTTTCGCCCGTGCTGATTGATTTGATGGAGCGTGGATTTGTGTCCGCGATCGCCACCAATGGCGCGGCGGTCATCCACGACTTCGAGGTCGCCCTGGTCGGCGCAACGTCCGAGGACGTGGACGAGGCGCTTGGCCCTGGCCGCTTTGGGATGGCCGACGAAACCGGGCGTCTGCTGAACGGCGCGATCAACGATGGTGTGCGCGACCAGCTCGGAATCGGTCAGTCGATCACGCGCTTTCTGGCGGCCAAATCGCCGCAGCATGCACGGTCGAGCGTGCTGGCCGCCGCGGCGCGGCTCGGCATCCCGGTCACCGTCCACGTCGCGGTCGGCACGGACATTACGCACATGCATCCCGCCGCATCGGGCGCGGCAATTGGCGAGGGCAGTTTGCGCGACTTTCGCTATTTCGTATCGAACGTTGCACGCCTGGAGCGCGGCGTCTATTTGAACTGCGGATCAGCGGTCGTTCTGCCGGAAGTGTTCCTGAAGGCAGTCGCCCTTGCGCGCAATCGCGGTATCGCGCTGGCGCAGCTGACGACGGTGAACCTGGATTTCGTGCGCTTGTATCGTCCCCAGACCAACGTCGTGACGCGGCCGACCGAGGGAACCGGCCGCGGCTACTCGCTGGTCGGCCACCACGAGATCATGATCCCGCTGCTCGCGGCGTCGCTCAAATAAATTGCGAATCAATTGAAGATTGCAGAATGCAAATTGCAGATTGTTATCGAGGAATTCTGCGATTCAAATCTGCAATCGACAATTTACAATCTGCAATCTGATAATATCGATGGTTCTGCCGGAGTAGCTCAGTTGGTGAGAGCACGCGTCTCATAAGCGCGGGGTCGACAGTTCGAATCTGTCCTCCGGCAACCTCCGCTCACGTGTGGCTACCGGACGTTGAGCTGCGGTTGCCAGGGCGCCAGCGGAGGTTTTCCACCGTAGCGCGTGGCGCCAAGGTGGACGGTTTTATGGACCTGATCGCCCGCGTCCGCTCATTCATCCGCGAGCACGATCTGATTCGGTCAGACATGCGCATTGCGGCAGCCGTGTCGGGTGGTGCGGATTCGGTGGCGCTGGCGCATGTAATCGCGGAACTCGAACGGCTCGGCGCCGCGCGATTTGCCGGGATCATCCATTTCAATCATCAACTTCGCACCGCGGCCGACTCCGACGAAGCATTCGTAGGCGAGATCGCCGCGGCTTTGAACGTCCCGTTTCTCGCGGATCGCGACGATGTGCGGGCACGGGCGGCGCGCGAGCGTCGATCGCTCGAGGACGCGGGACGCGTCGCGCGCCACGAATTCTTCGACCGCGCTCGTGGGACGCTCGGCGCCGACTGCGTCGCACTGGGCCATACTCGCGACGATCAGGCGGAGACAGTGCTGCTGCGGCTGCTCCGCGGCGCTGGGCCGCGCGGCCTTTCGGGCATGCATCCGCGCAGCGGACGCGTGGTTCGGCCGCTGCTCGACTGTTATCGCGCCGAACTGCGGGCATGGCTCGACGAACGCGGCGCGGCGCACGTCGAAGATCTCTCCAACGCCGACGTCACCGTCCCACGGAATCGTATTCGCGCCGAGCTGCTGCCATTCCTCGTCGAGCGTTTCAATCCGAACATCGTCGACGTCCTCGCCGATGAGGCCGAACTGGCGCGCGCGGTCTGGCAGTGGATGGACGAGGCCAGCGCGCCGTTCCTGAAGAATCCGCACGGGCTCGACCTCAGCGCACTCCGCGCCGCGCCCGCGGCCTTGCAGCGGCTGGTTGTCTGGCGCGCCCTGTCGGCGGCATCCGGCGGCCGACACATTTCTTTTGACCATGTTGCCGCTGTGATCCGTCTAACTCAATCAGACCGGCTCGCCGGGAGCCTGGACTTGCCCGGGCAGACGGTGCAACGAAGTGGCAATCAGATCGTCTTAAGAACTGAGCGCCGATCGCCACCCGCGCCGAACCTTTTCGAGCGGGCGCTGTCTATCCCTGGTGAGACCCACATTCCCGAGGCCGGTTGTGTGGTGACGGCGAGGGACGCGCCGGCTGGCGGTGCAACGGTGAGCAGCCGGGACGAAGCCTTTATTCGACGGGACCTCGTCCGTGAAAGTTTGGTCGTACGAAATCGGCGGCCGGGTGACAAGTTTCGTCCAGCAGGAATGCGCGGATCGAAGAAATTACAGGACCTGTTTGTGGATGCGAAGGTTCCCCGGGCAACACGCGACTCGGTCCCGGTCGTGGTCGACGAACGCGACCGAATTGTATGGGTGGTCGGCTTTGGAATTGACGAGGCGTTTCGGGTAACCGACGCGTCACAAGCCGTGCTAGTCTTGAGACTTACGCGTTCCTGAGGCCCCTGTGAGAACGGCGCGGGATATGCGCGGATTCAGTGGGATGTTTGGAGGATCTGCTTGAACTCGACGTTGAAGAGTTTGTTGTTCTGGGTCGTGCTCTTCGTGGTTGGTGTCCTCATCTGGAATTTTTCGACGAAGTTCCAGACGCACGAGCGCACCGTCCTGTTCAGCGAGTTCATCTCGTGGGTGGATTCCGGCACCGTCGCCAGCGTCACCATTACCGGCAACGATATTTCGGGCGTCACCAAGGCGAACGAGCGGTTCCACACCTACGTCCCGGCGCAGTACGACGCGCTCGGCAACAAGCTGATCGAACGCGGCGTACAGGTCGATTCGAAAGAGCCGACCGCCAGCCCATGGGCGTCGCTCCTCTATACCTGGGCGCCGGCACTCTTGATGATCGGGTTCTGGCTGTTCTTCATGCGCCAGATGCAGAGTGGCGGCAACAAAGCGCTGTCGTTCGGCAAGAGCAAGGCGAAGCTTTCGTCCAGTTCGCAGAAGAAAGTCACTTTCAAGGACGTGGCGGGCGTCGATGAAGCCAAGGAAGAACTCCAGGAGATCATCGAGTTCCTGAAGGAACCGCAGAAATTTCAAAAACTCGGCGGCCGCATTCCGAAGGGCGTCCTGTTGATGGGCCCTCCCGGAACCGGCAAGACGCTGCTGGCGCGTGCGGTGGCTGGCGAAGCGAACGTGCCGTTCTTCTCGATTAGCGGTTCGGACTTCGTCGAGATGTTCGTCGGCGTCGGTGCGTCACGCGTCCGCGACCTGTTCGAGCAGGGCAAGAAGAACGCGCCGTGCATCGTCTTCATCGACGAAATCGACGCGGTTGGTCGCCATCGCGGCGCCGGCCTGGGCGGCGGGCACGACGAACGCGAGCAGACCTTGAATCAGTTGCTCGTTGAAATGGACGGCTTCGAATCGAACGAAGGGGTCATTCTCGTCGCGGCGACGAACCGCCCGGACGTCCTCGACCCGGCGTTGCTGCGGCCCGGCCGTTTCGATCGCCGGATCGTGGTCAATCGCCCCGACGTGAAGGGTCGCGAAGGGATTCTCGGCGTTCACACCCGCAAGATTCCGATGTCGGACGACGTCGAAGTGCCGGTGCTGGCGCGCGGCACGGCCGGCTTCAGCGGCGCCGATCTTGCCAACCTGGTCAACGAAGCGGCGCTCAACGCGGCGCGCTACAACCAGAAGGTCGTGCGCATGCACGACTTCGAGTACGCCAAAGACAAGGTGCTGATGGGATCCGAGCGGCGCTCGATGATCATCAGCGACGAAGAAAAGCGGGTCACCGCGATTCACGAAGCCGGACACGCACTGCTGGCGGTGCTGTTGCCGCACGCCGATCCGATTCACAAGGTGACCATCATCCCGCGCGGGATGGCGCTCGGCTTGACGCAGCAGCTGCCAATCGACGAGAAGCACAATTACTCGCGCGACTACCTGAACGATCGGATCGCCATTCTGCTCGGTGGGCGGATCGCTGAAGAAATCACGACGAACAGCCTGACCACCGGCGCGGGCAACGATCTCGAACGCTCCACTGAAATGGCGCGGCAGATGGTCTGCGAGTGGGGCATGAGCGACGCGATGGGGCCGCTCACGTTCGGCAAGAAGGAAGAGCAGATCTTCCTCGGCCGCGAAATCGCACAGCACCAGGACTACAGCGAAGACACCGCGCTGAAGATCGATCAGGAAGTGAAGCGCTTCGTCACCAACAACTACGAGCGTGCGCATCAGCTGCTGACCGAACACAAAGCACCGCTGATGGCGATTGCCGACGCGCTGCTGGCGCGCGAAACGCTCGATGCCGACCAGGTACAGCGGCTGGCGGCCGGACGTCCGCTCGAGGAATCGCAGCCGGCGGCGGCCCGCCCGGTTGAAGAAGAAGAGCCGCGGCCGCGCAAGGAACGCGCACAGATTGTTCCGGCCATGAATAAACCTCTGCCTCAGGAGTGATCCCGAGGCAGAAGTTCGATATTCCACTCGCCGGCGGCCGGGTCCTCGAACTGGGACGCCGTCCGCTGGTGATGGGAATCCTCAACGTCACTCCCGATTCGTTCTCGGAATTCCAACCCACCACGATACGGTCGCGCGCGCTTGATGCGGCCCTGCGCATGGAAGCCGAGGGCGCCGACATCATCGACATTGGCGGCGAATCGACACGCCCCGGCGCCATCCCGGTACCGGCCGAGGAAGAACTCGAACGGGTTTTGCCGGTGATCGACGAGGTCGCACGGCGTGTCACCGTCCCGATCTCGATTGATACCTACAAAGCAACCGTCGGCCGCGCCGCGCTGGCGGCCGGCGCCGTCATGATCAACGACGTCAGCGGGCTGCAATTCGACCCGGCCCTCGGCGGCGTGGCGGCGGACGCCGGAGCCGCGATCGTGTTGATGCACACGCGGGGACGTCCGCGCACGATGAACGACGAGGCGGTCTACGGTGACGTGATGGCCGACGTCATTCGTGAACTGCGCGACCGGATTGCCGTCGCGACAGCGGCGGGCATTGGCCGAGAACGCATCATCCTCGACCCCGGCGTCGGGTTTGCCAAACGCGCGGCCCACAGTTATGGTGTGCTGGCGCGCTTCGGCGAATTGGCCGAAGCGCTCGGTCGTCCGGTTCTGGTCGGACCGTCGCGGAAATCGTTCATGCGCATGGCGCTCGACGATGCGCCGGCGGCCGAGCGCGACTGGGGTACGGCTGCCGCCGTGACCGCCGCCGTGTTGAATGGGGCACATATCGTCCGCGTCCACGCGGTTGCGCAGATGGTGCAAGTAGTGCGCGTAGCGGAGGAGATTCGACGGAATGGCTGATGGCTTACGGCTGATGGCATATGGTCCAGTGCAGATGGGCCGACCATTGTCCCCGTGCCATTAGCCATCAGCCGTTAGCAATTAGCCATGGACTGGCTTACGCTCGTTCTCCGCCGCCCACCGATCGGCTGGTGGGACCTGGTCGACATCATCGTCGTCTCGATATTGATCTACGAAGTCCTGAAGCTGATTCAGGGCACCCGAGCGGTTCAGATGGCACTTGGCGCCGGCGTGCTGGTGGCGTTGTTCTACGGCTCGCGCTGGAGCCATCTCGAAACCACCAATTGGCTGATTCGCAATCTGTTCGGCTACATCGTCTTCGGGGTCATCGTACTTTTTCAATCAGACATTCGTCGCGCGCTGGCGCATCTCGGGCGGGCGCCATTCTTTCGATACTTTGCGAAGGCCGAATCGGCAGAGGAATCGATCGAGGAGCTGGTCGTGGCGACCAGCATGCTGTCGGCGCAGCGGGTCGGCGCGATTGTCGCGATCGAACGGCAGATCGGTCTTCGCAACTACATCGAAGGCGGCATTCCGCTTGATGCGGTACTCACCTACGATCTGTTGCTGAGCATTTTTCAAACGTCGTCGCCGCTGCACGACGGCGCGGTGATCGTGCAGAACGATCGCGTCGCGGCGGCCGCCTGTTTCCTGCCGCTGACCGTCAACCCGAAGCTGGCCAAAGAACTCGGTTCGCGGCATCGCGCGGCGATCGGGCTGACCGAGGAGAACGACTCGATCGCGATCGTGGTGTCTGAAGAAACCGGGTTGATTTCGATCGTGTCGGATGGCCAGATCGAACGCGGCCTCAGCGTCGATGCACTCAAGGCGCGATTGCGCTCGTTGGTGCTGCAGCGCCGGGCAACGCGTCAGCGACGCGAGGTGCAATACACGTGAAGCGCCTCTGGCCGTTCGGCAACCTCGGTTTGAAGGCGTTGTCGCTGGCAATCGCATTGTTGTTGTGGATGACGGTATCGGGCGAGGAGACCGTCGAGCGGGGCCTCCGCATACCGCTCGAATTGCAGCAATTGCCGTCCAACATCGAATTGAGTGGTGATGTGCCGACGACCGTCGATGTCCGCGTTCGCGGCGGATCCGGAACGCTCAGCCGTGTCCTGGCGGGAGACGTCGTCGCGGTGCTCGACTTGCGCGCGGCACATGTCGGCCGTCGCGTTTTTCCGCTGACGCCCGATCAGGTGCGCGTTCCGTTCGGTGTCGACGTCGTGCAGATCACGCCATCGGCGATCGCAATGGAGTTCGAGACATCGGCGACACGACAAGTGCCGGTCGAGCCGTCAGTCGATGGCCGGCCGGCGCCGGGGTTTGTCGTCGGCACCCGTAACTCGGAGCCGGCTACCGTCGAAGTGGTCGGCCCGGAGAGTGCCGTCAAACGTGCGACCGAAGTGGTGACGCAGCCCGTGTCGGTTGCGGGGGCGCGCGATCAGGTACGGCAGACCGTGACCCTGGGGATTCTGGATTCGTCGCTTCGTCTGAAGAACGCACGGTCCGCGGTTGTGACGGTGCAGATTGTGCCGGCGCCGATGGAACGGACACTGCGCAGCCGGCCGATTCACCTGCGTAACGTTTCGTCCGGACTGGTGGCGCGGGCGGAACCGGCAAGCGTCGACGTCACACTCCGGGGCAGCCGTGAAGCGCTCGGCCGGTTCGAATCCGACGAAGTGTCGGCCTATGTCGATCTCGGCGGGCTCGGTGCGGGAACCTATCAGCTGACCGTCCACACCGAAGTGGCGCGCGACGCCGGCGTCACGCGCATCGAGCCGGCGATGGTCCAGATTCGAATTACCAGTGGCCAATAAGTCTTCAACGATCCCGCAACTGTTCGGTACCGATGGAGTGCGCGGCGTCGCCGGACAGTACCCCCTCGATCGGCCGACGGTTCGACGCCTTGGCGCGGCGCTGGTGCGTGCGCTGCCGCACGGGACGGCATCGCCGCATTTGCTGATTGGCCGCGACACACGCGAATCCGGCCTCTGGATCGAGCAGGAACTGGCCCACGGCGCTGTCGGTGAAGGCGCCGAAGTAACCAGCGTCGGCGTCGTGCCAACACCGGCGGTTGCCTACCTGACGCGCGCCTACCCGGAGTACGTCGCCGGCGTCGTCATTTCCGCGTCGCACAATCCCTATCAGGACAACGGTATCAAGGTGTTCTCGGGAAAAGGTGAGAAGTTCACCGAGGCGGTAGAGCGCCACGTCGAAGCAATCGTCGCGGATCGATTGTGGCACGCCAAGAGCGGCGATCCGTCACCGGTGCCGAGAGCCGATTTGATCGGCGCGTATCTCGCGCACCTGCGAGCGGTCTTTCCCGAATATTCGGACGTGCGCGGGTTTCGTCTGGCGATCGATTGCGCCAACGGCGCAACGACGACGGTGGCGCCCACACTCTTCAACGCCCTCGGCCTCGACACGATCGTGATGGGCGACACGCCGGACGGACGGAACATCAATCTTGGTTGCGGGTCGACGCACCCGGAGAAGTTGGCGGCGCTGGTCGTCGAACGCGGCTGCCAGCTGGGCGTCGCCTTCGACGGTGACGGCGATCGCGCGATTTTCGTCGACGAGCACGGCAAGATTGTCGACGGCGACGCGGTTCTCCTGATGTGCGGCGGATACTTGCAGCGCGAAGGCCGGTTGAAAGGCAACGCGATCGTCGCGACGGTGATGAGCAACATCGGACTCGAGCTGGCGTTGAAGGCGCTCGGCATCGAGCTGCTCAGAACGTCGGTGGGCGACAAGCACGTGATGGAAGAAATGATGAAGCGCGGCCTGTCGCTCGGCGGCGAACAGTCGGGCCACATTATCTTTTCCGACTACCTTTTCACCGGCGACGGGTTGTGCACGGCGTTGAACGTGCTCCGCACCGTCGCGCTCACCAAACGGTCGCTTTCCGACCTCGCATCGCAGTTGACCACGTATCCACAGGTGTTGCTCAACGTGCGCGTGCGCGAGAGAGTGGATCTCAAGACAATCGCGCCGGTGGCCGCGGCGATTGCGCGGGTCGAGGGCCGCGTTGCGAACCACGGGCGCCTATTGATCCGCTACTCGGGGACCGAGCCGCTGCTGCGCGTAATGCTGGAAGGAAAGGATCAGGAAGAAATCCGCGGCTGGGCGCAGGAGATAGTCGATGTGGTGAGGGAACATCTCGGTTAGGTGCCAAGGGGCCGATTGCACCGTGACACCCTGGCACCCTGGCACCCTGGCAATCTGACACGCCATGATCCGTTTATCCGTTAACGTCAACAAAGTGGCAACGCTGCGCAATGCGCGCGGCGGGCGGTTGCCGAGCGTGCTCGAGGCGGTTGAGGTCTGCGTGGCAGCGGGTGCGCCGGGCATCACCGTGCATCCACGCGCGGATCAGCGGCACATCACTCCGGCAGACGTTCGCGACATCGCCAGCCGTTTGCGCCAGCGCCATCCTGGCGTCGAGTACAACATCGAAGGCGATCCTCGGGACGATCTGGTGGCGTTAGTCAAGGAGGTCCGCCCGGATCAGTGCACGCTGGTCCCGGTGACACCAGGTGAGATCACCAGCCAGGCCGGGTGGCGGCCCGGTCCGCAAAGCGAGCGGCTTCCAGGTGTCATCGAAGGACTGAAGGCGATCGGCGTTCGGGTCAGCCTGTTCGTCGATGCCGAACCAGAGGCGATCCGCTTGGCGGCGTCGGTCGGCGCCGACCGCGTCGAGCTGTATACCGAGCCGTTCGCGCGGGCCTTCGAACGCGGCCGCATTGAGGCTGACCGCGCCTTCGCCCGTTGTGCCGAGGCTGCGCAGCTGGCGCATGAGCATCGCCTTGGCGTGAATGCCGGGCACGATCTCGATCTGGAGAATTTGGCGCTGTTCCGCGCGCTGCCCTGGCTCGACGAAGTTTCGATCGGTCACGCCATCATTTCGCGCGCGCTATTCGTCGGCCTTTCTGCCGTCGTCAGCGAGTACCTGGCTGTCCTCTCTAAGATATGATCGAGGTTTCAGCCTCATGAAATCAGATGGCATCGCCTACGGCATCGCCGGCATTCTGTTCGGCCTAATCGCCGGCTGGATCATCGGCTCGCAACAGGCGAACCTGCGGCCGACGCTGCCGACTGCGCCGGCGGCGCCATCCGCGCAGGGCGGCGGTGCCGCCGGGCAGACCCGCGCGGCGGTGCTCGACGAAACCAAAGTAAACGCCTTGAAGACGGTTGCCGAACGCGAAACCGCGAACGTCAAGCCGCGCGTCGAGCTCGCCAACCTGTACTTCGACGCTGAACGCTACGACGAAGCGATCAAGTGGTACGAAGAGGCGTTGAAGCTCAACCCGAATGACGTCAACGTCAGCACCGACCTGGGTGTTTGCTACTACTACACCAACCAGCCCGATCGGGCCCTGGCCCAGTTCGAGAAATCGCTCAAGCTCGATCCGAATCATGGCAAGACCTTGCTGAACGTCGGAATTGTTCGGGCGTTTGGCAAGCAGGACCTGGACGGCGCGTCGCAGGCGTGGCAGCAGGTGATCAAACTGTCGCCCGATAGCCCGGAAGGGCAGGCGGCAAAACGGGCGCTCGACAGCCTGCAGTCGGCGCATCCGGGAACGAGCAAGCCGGGAGCCTGATGGTCCGCCTGGTTCTGTTCGTCGTGCTGTTCGTCTTCATTGCGCGCACCTTCTGGCGCATCGTCGACAACGTCATCGAAGCAGCGAGCGGCCAGCCGCCGCGCCGGCGCAGCGGTGCGGCGAACGCGCCGGCGGCAAAGATGACCCGCGACCCGGTCTGCGGCACGTTCGTGCTGCCGGAGCATTCGGTGTCGCTCGCTGACGGACGAGACCGCGTCTACTTCTGCTCTGAAACCTGTCGCGATAAATATCGTCCTTCAACAACCTCGGGGCGCCCCGACCCTTCGACCGGCTCAGGGTCATCTCGAGCAAAGTCGAGAGGTGACGATCCTGCCGGGCGAGCCAAGTCGGCATGACCACCGAGTCGCAGCTGCGCGCCGACATTGTCGAAATCGGCCGCCGGATGTACGCGCGCGGCTACACCGCGTCGAACGATGGCAACATCAGCGTGCGGTTGGGCAGCGAGCGTCTGCTGATGACGCCCAAGAGCGTCTGCAAGGGATTCATGACGCCCGACATGATGTGCGTCACCGATCTCAGCGGCCAGAAGCTGCAGGGCGATCGCGATCCGTCGTCCGAGATGCTGATGCATCTCGAGGTCTATCACCAGCGTGCCGACGTGCAGGCCGTTGTCCACGCCCATCCGCCGACCGCCACGGGATTTGCGGTGGCCGGCATTCCGCTCGATCGCGCCGTGCTCGCCGAAGTGCTGACGACGCTCGGGAGCATTCCGATCGCGGAGTATGCGACGCCGTCGACCAGGGAACTGCCCGAGGCGGTGCGGAAGTACATCAAGGCCCACGACGGGATGTTGCTGGCGAATCACGGCGCGCTGACCGTAGGCACCGACCTTTACTCTGCGTACTACAAGATGGAAACGATCGAGCACTTTGCGCACATCAGTCTGGTGGCGCGAATCCTCGGTCGCGAAAACCTGATCTCGCGCGACGAAGTGTTGCGGCTGCAGGAACTGCGTGGCACCTACGGCATCAAGGCGCCGGCGCCGATTTGCGCGACGGACGAAGGTGAGGCCGGCGCGCAGGCCGACTGCCAGGTGGTGCAGGCGCCGGCAGGCGGAGGATCGAGGCTGGTGGCTGACGAGACTCAACAGGTTCTTCCTGGCGAGGGACGCCCGCCTTCGCTCGCAACCCGCACTGGCGCGAGCTACGGCGCGCCCCGCCCCGATGGAACCGCTGAGGGCGGGGAAATTCGGTTAACATACCGCGAACTCTCGCAGCTGATAGAGGAAGCGATAAAGGCGTTACGCTGAGCCATCAGCCACGACAAGGAGCCAGTGATGGGTGAGGCGTTAGGAATGGTCGAAACCAAAGGCCTGGTCGCGATGATCGAGGCTGCCGACGCGATGGTCAAGGCGGCGAAAGTAACACTGGTCGGCTGGGAAAAAATCGGTGCCGGCTACGTGACCGCAATCGTCCGCGGCGACGTCGCTGCCGTCAAAGCCGCAACCGACGCTGGCGCCGCAGCGGCACGCCGCGTCGGCGAGCTGGTGTCGGTACATGTGATTCCACGCCCGCACGCCAATCTCGAAGACGCCCTGCCGATCGGCAAGTCGACCAGCGCCAAGGCCTAAGCGCTGGGCCTGGGGACTGGGGCCTGGGGACTGGAGAGTCGTGCTTCTCGCGAAAATTGTCGGAACCGTTGTCGCCACGCGAAAGGATCCACGGCTCGTCAGCAATAAGCTGCTGGTCGTTCGGCCGATGGATCCGCGCGGTAAGGCGGAAGGTGCCTATCTCGTCGCGGTCGACACGGTCGATGCCGGAGTCGGCGAAACGGTACTGATCGTCAGCGGCAGCTCGGCGCGCATGGCGTCGGGCATGAAAGACTGCCCGGTCGATGCCGCGATCGTCGGCATCATCGATACCATCGACATAGCGGATTAAATGCAGCTAGCCAAAGTCATCGGCGACGTCGTCACTTCATGCAAGGACGAAAATCTGACCGGCATCAAGCTGTTGATCGTCCAGCCGCTGAACGCGGATCGTCAGGCGTCGGGCCGGCCGATCGTCGCGGCCGACTCGGTTGGTGCCGGCGTCGGCGAGCACGTTTTTTTCGTCCGTGGGAAAGAAGCCAGTTTTCCGTTCTACCCGGTCGAGCCGCCGGTCGACGCCGGCATTGTCGGCATCGTCGATCATTGGGATATGGACTGATCAGCGGTAGGCCACTGATGCAAATCGCGCGAGTCGTCGGCACCGTGGTTTCGACGCAAAAGCATCGGAAGTTCGAGAGCGCGAAGCTGCTGCTGGTCCAGCCGCTGAACGCCGACGATACCCCGCGCGGCGGAACACTGCTGGCAGTTGACGGGGTCGGCGCCGGCATTCACGAAAAAGTGCTGGTCGTTCTCGAAGGCCGCGCGGCCGGTGAAGCGCTCGGCAGAAAAGGGGCGCCGGTGGACGCGGCGATCATCGGCATCATCGACACGGTGACCATTGATGAATGATCAGGAACTGCGCCAGATGATTCGCGACTCGATCGCGCGTCATGCCGCAGCATCGGCGCCGGTTGCCCCGGTTGCGAACGTCACGCACTATCAGAACGTCGCGGCAGCCTTCAGCAAATTTCCAACGCTCCGCAGCGGCGACGACGACGGCGCGTGTGTGATTGAACCGTCGGTTCGCTGTAATCACTGCGGTTACTGCCTGTCGTACGGCCATTAGGCGACCGAGAGTCGATGGGTCTCCTGGGCTGGGCCAGTTAAACCGGCGGGTCGCGTAAGGTCAGGCGTGAGTTTTTCGACACTCGTTACACGCAGGCTTCCCGCCTCGGTTCTCGACAAGCTGCGACGCATCGGGACCGTCGATCTCTACAGCGGCGACAGCGCCATTCCGCGCGACGAGTTGGCGGCGCGGATCGCCGACCAAGACGCGCTGGTCTGCCTGCTGACCGACGCCATCGACCAGCAGCTCATCGACGTTGCGCCGAAGCTGAAGGTGATCGCGAACGTTGCCGTCGGCTATAACAACATCGACATTCCCTACGCGCGTTCCAAAGGCATCGCCGTCACGAACACGCCCGACGTGCTCACCGAATCGGTTGCCGACTTCACCTGGGCGCTGATCCTGGCGATTACGCGGCGAGTCTCCGAAGGCGAGCGACTGACCCGCAGCCGACTGTGGAAGGGGTGGGCGCTGGACCAGCTGCTGGGAATGGAATTGCGAGGCAAGCAGCTCGGACTGGTTGGCGTCGGCCGGATCGGCCGCGCCGTGGCGGCTCGCGCCGCCGCCTTCGGGATGCGGGTTGCTTATACGACTCGCCGTGCCGTTGAATTTCCCAGCGCGGAAGCGATGTCGCTCGATCGCCTGCTGGTCAGTTCGGACGTCGTGTCGCTGCATGTTCCGCTCACTCCTGAGACGCGCCATCTGATCGACAAGAAAGCGCTTGCACGAATGAAGCGATCGGCGTACCTGATCAACACCGCGCGCGGACCGGTGATTGACGAAGAAGCGCTGGCCTGGGCGCTGCAACATCACCTGCTGGCCGGCGCCGCGCTCGACGTCTACGAAAAGGAGCCGGCGATTTATCCCGACCTGCTGGAGCTCGACAACGTGCTGCTCGCTCCGCACATCGGCAGCGCCACGACCGAAACCCGTACCGCGATGGCCGACCTGGCGGTCGAAAATGTGCTGGCGGTCCTCGCCGGCAAACCGGCAATCACGCCGGTGCCATGAACGCCCGCCGCGTCTCGTCGGTGATGCAGACGCTCGCTCGCGCAATCGACGCGCACCAATTGCCCGCTGTCGAGAAAATTGCCGAAGAGAGCCAGGAAGATCCGTTCGAAGTTCTGATCTCGACGATGCTGTCGGCGCAGACGCGCGATCCGGTGACCGCGGCCGCCGCGGCGCGCCTCTTCAAAGTCGCACGCACGCCTCGGACGATGGCGCGGCTGTCGGTGGCGCAGATTCAAAAGCTGATTTATCCGGTCAGCTTCTATCGGCACAAGGCGAAGCACGTTCGGGACACCTGTCGGATATTGATCGACCATTTCAACGGCCGCGTTCCCGGCACGATGGAAGAACTGTTGACGCTGCCCGGCGTCGGCCGCAAGACCGCCAACCTGGTACTGATCCTGTCTTTCAAGAGCCGCCGGAACATTTGCGTCGACACGCACGTTCACCGCATCTCCAACCGGCTCGGCTGGGTCAAAACTGCGACGCCTGCAGCGACCGAACAGGCGCTCTACAAGGCGACCAATACGCGATGGTGGCCGGTGATTAACCTCTACCTGGTGACGTGGGGCCAGAACGTTTGCAAACCGGTCTACCCCCGGTGTGGCGCATGTGTGATCCGCGGGCACTGCCCGCGAATCGGTGTCAGGGAGCAGTCGAAGCGATGATCTGGAGAAAAGAAGAAACCGCAGGGAACGCAACGATCGCAGAGAAAATATTGGTCTGCGCTCTCTGCTTACTCTGCGGCTTCGCTTTTGGCGAGCGATCTTTTGCTCAGGTTGCCGGTCCAGTGATCATCGTCGAAACCAGCAAGGGGACGTTTGCGTTCGAGACCTATCCGGAAGAAGCGCCGAAAACCGTGGCGCACGTTGTCGAACTGGTGAAGCAAGGGTTTTACGATGGGCAGCGGATCCATCGGGCGGTACCCGGCTTCGTCGTTCAATGGGGCGATCCACGGTCGAGGGATCTGGCGCAGGAATCCGACTGGGGGCTCGGGCCGGCGGCGTCGAGTGGCAAACCGATTGGAACGCCGGAAGTCAGCCGGAAGCGGACGCACACCGCCGGTGCGGTCGGGATGGCGCATCCTGGTTTGCCGTCGCAGGCCGACAGCCAGATTTATGTGACGCTGGCGAACCGGCCAGATTTGAACTTCAAGTACACCGTCTTCGGACAGGTCATTGAAGGAGAGGACGTGCCTTCGCGCCTCGAGCGCGGCGACGTGATTCGACGGGTGTCTGTTCGGGAATGAAAATGTCGCCGCGAACCGGCTCGCCGAGTTGTTCCTGAATCATCTTGGCGTTGGCGACCGACTGAGCGGAGTAGTGGTTGTTGGTGAAGAGATAGGCCTTCTGCACCAGCCGTCGCGCCGCGCCCAGCGTTTCCGAGAATTCCTTTAATTCGTCGGACGAGTAGAGATAGTTGTAGCGATCTTCCGATTTTTCATGCCGCCACCATTGCTTCGCGTTTCGGCCGTGCAGCCGCATGTAGTAGAAGCCCTTGATGTTCGGCAAATAGTTCTGGCGAATCGAGAAGCGGAATTTCGGCTCGTCGATCTGTACCCAGGCGGCCTGGAACTCGTTCAGCAGCTTCAGCGTTGCGCCGAGGTCGTCGCTCCATGAGGCGTGGCGCAATTCCACCGCGACGCGATGATCGGAAAAGGCGCGCAGCAGCCAGATGACGTAGTCGCGGGCGGCGTCGTGGTTTTTGAAACTCGGTGGGAACTGCGCGAGCAATGCGCCGAGCTTGCCGGCCGAGGCCAGCGGAGCGATGCCGCGCCGAAACTCGTCGAGATCCGCGGCGTTCGGCCGGGCTAACGCGGCGATGCCGTCAACCCAGGCGGCGTCATCACGCACCGTGTGCGGCATGTCCTTCTCGAGCCTTGCTCGATACATGCCTGGGTGCGTGAACTTCTGGTACAGCTTCACCGCGAATTCAAAGTCCGCCGGTGTTCGGGTGGCCCAGCCGCGGCAAACCTCGGCCCGCGGCTGACCGTAGAACGTGGAGTTCACTTCAACGGTGTTGAAATGCCGCGCATAGAAGGCCAGCTCGTCAAAGCCCTTCGGGCGCGGTTTCGGATAGAAGACGCCGTTCCACGTGCCCTTGCCGGTTGGGTAATTCCACCCCGAGGTGCCGATTCGAAGTTCAGAGTCCGTCGTACTGCTCCTTGTTGAAACCAAAAATGACTTTCGATCCCTTGATCAGAATCGGCCGGCGTATCAGGTTCGGATTCTCGAGCATCAGATCGATCGCTTCCTTCTTTGACGCCGGCAGCGGGCGCTCCTTCCAAACCGGACTACGCACGCTGACACAGTCGAGGAAGCGTTCCGCATCGACATGTTGCTCGAGGAACGTTCGCGACGGTGGATTCTTATTGATGTCGACTGGCTGCACAGCCACGCCGCTTTCGTCCAGATAACTTCTGGCATTTTTGCAGGTGGTTCACGTCGGCTTGGTGTAGAAGACCGGCTTTGCCATAGACAGTAGAATATATAGGAATTGGAGATTGCGGATTGGAGATTGCGGATTGCAATTGCTGAGTGCCGCCAATTGTTCTCAATCTGCAATTTGCAATTGACCTGGCATGTTGACCGTCAACGAAATTTTCTACTCGATTCAAGGTGAATCGACCCGCGCCGGGATGCCGTGCGTGTTCGTGCGGCTGACCGCCTGCGACCTCCGCTGTTCGTGGTGCGACACGCCGTACGCATTCTACGAAGGACGCAAGATGTCCGTGGATGAGGTGACCGACGCTGTCGCGAAACATCAGTGCTCGCTCGTGGAGATCACTGGCGGCGAACCGTTGCTGCAGGAAGACGTGTATGCGTTGATGGACCAACTGCTTGCCACGGGACACCGTGTGATGCTGGAAACCGGCGGGCATCGGCCGATCGATCGGGTCCCGGCCGCAGTGGTGAAAGTGGTCGACGTGAAGTGTCCGGGTAGCGGCGAGTCCGATAAGAACGACTGGCGCAACCTCGATCGGCTGGCATCTCACGACGAAGTGAAGTTCGTTGTCCAGGATCGAGCGGACTACGACTACGCCCGCGAGGTCATTGCGCGCTACGACCTGGCACGCCGGGCCGCAGCGATTCTGATCTCGCCGGTCCACGGCGTGATGAATCCCCAAACGCTTTCAGAGTGGATGCTGGCCGATCACTTGCCAGCGCGATTGCAGCTGCAGCTCCACAAGTTCATCTGGGCGCCAGATACGCGAGGAGTGTAATCAACACTTGAGAGCTGTCGTGTTGTTGAGCGGCGGCCTGGATTCCTATACCGCCGCGGCAATCGTCAAGGCCGACGGTTTCGAGTTGTATGCGCTCAGCGTCTGGTACGGTCAGCGCCATGCGCGCGAAATCGATGCCGCCCGCGCCGTCGCGGCGGCGCTTGGCGTGGTCCGGCACCTCGAATTGGCGGTCGATCTGCGCGCGATCGGCGGTTCGTCGCTGACCGGCGATCGCGACCTACCCCGCGATCGCGATTTGGCGGCGACCGAGATTCCGTCCACCTACGTTCCGGCGCGCAACACAATCTTCCTGTCGCTTGCGCTGGGATGGGCCGAAGTTGTCGGCGCCACCGATTTGGTCATCGGCGTCAATGCGCTCGACTACTCTGGATATCCCGACTGTCGTCCCGAGTTCATTCGTGCCTTTGAAGAGCTGGCGGCGCTGGCGACGCGGGCTGGCATCGAAGGGACGAGTTTCAAAATCCACACGCCGCTCATTTCGATGAGCAAAGCCGCGATCATCCGTCGCGGTTTGCAGTTGGGACTCGACTACAGCATCACGCACAGTTGCTACGACCCGGATGTACGCGGTCGCCCATGTGGTCGATGCGACAGCTGTCGCCTCCGTGCAAGAGGATTCGCCGAAGCCGGCGTCCCCGACCCGGTCCTGCGCTAAAATCCGCTCATCAGCTTGCGAATTCTCAACCGTCAGCCGATCCGCCGACAAATCGTGGCGGTAACAAGTCTGCTGATCATTCCTTTTGCGCTCGCCGTGGTGTGGTCGGCCACCCGCACGCGCGCGGAGCGTCAGGTGGAATTGAGCGGGCAGGCTGGCGCCGTCGCGGCCACCGCTGCGGCATACCTGAGCCAATATCTGTCGGGGTTCGATGCCACAGCCTCGGTGCTCGCTCGACATCCTTCGGTGGTCGGTCTCGACCGCGAAAGCTGCGACGCGGTCTTCGCGGGAATCCTGCGCGAACAGCCACTGCTGCTGAACATCCTGTTGACTGACGTCAACGGCACGATGAAGGGCACCGCCGTTCCAGCCGTTCCGGCGCTTGGAACGGTGATCACCATGCCGTACGTGCACGACGTCGTCACGACGCGGCGGCCGATGGTCAGCGAGCTGACCACCGGCCAGGTGTCCGGTAAGCCGACGGTCATTCTCGCCTATCCGGTGTTCGACGGCGAGCTGCTGGTCGGCACGCTCGGCCTGGGTGTGAACCTGACGGCGTTGCAGTCGGTGTTTACCTCCATCCCGCTTCCGGAAGGATCGGTGATTACCGTTACCGATTCCGACAGCCGTGTGCTCGCGCGCAGCCGCGATGCGGAGCGGTTCATCGGCACGGCCGTCGAAGAACGCGCCGTTCCGCCGAGCGAAATTGCCGCCACCTCGATCCGCTCAGGAATCGACGGTATTCCCAGGGTTTTCGGAAACTCGCCGATTGCGCGCGGCCCGTGGGTGCTGAGCGTCGGCATCCCCACGAGTGTGGTCGACGACCGCGTTGCGCCGCTGTTTCGAAGGACGCTGGTGATTGTCGCCGCCGCGACGATCATGCTGCTGGTTTTGGCGCTCTGGGTCTCACGGGCACTCGGCGTCAGCCTGCATAATCTGCGGCTCGCCGCCCAGCGGATCGCCGGCGGCGACTTGTCGCCGCCGGTGCCGACCAGCGTGCCCAATCTCGAGCTTGCCGAAGTCCAGGACTCGTTCATCACGATGGCGGCGAGCCTGCGCGACGCGCGCGAAGCGCTTGATCGGCAAATTGAACAGGAGCGCAAAATGCGCGAGACGCTGCAGTCGCTGCAGCGGCAAGTTGTCCGGCAGGAGCGCCTGGCGGCGGTTGGCGTCCTCGTTTCCGGCGTTGCGCACGAGTTGAACAATCCACTGCAGGCGATTCTCGGAACGCTGGAACTGCTGGAGCGCGACCGGACGCTTTCCAGGAACGTCCTCGACGAACTGGCGTTCGTCAAGACGCAGAGCGGGCGAGCCCGTGAAATCATCCGCAACCTCTCGCGATTCAGCAGCCAGCAATCGGGCCCACCCGCGCTGGTGGACCTCCGCGATGTGATCAGCGAAGTCGTCCAGCTGCGCCGCCGCGATCTGAATGCTTCGTCGATTGCTCTCGAAGTCGATGCGCGGTCGTCGCGCCGCGTCTACGCGAACTTCACCGAGCTCGAACAGGTGACGCTGAACTTCGTGATCAACGCGCAGCAATCGATCGAAGCCGCCGGCCGTGTCAAAGGCCGCATCGTCATCCGCCTCGTCGACAGCGGCAAGAAAATCCGTCTCGAGGTCCAGGACGACGGCCCGGGTGTCTCGCCGGAAGACGAGCCGAAGTTGTTCCAGCCATTTTTTACGACCAAGCCCGTAGGAAAGGGCACCGGCCTTGGCCTGTCGGTCAGCTACGGCATCATCGAATCGTACGGCGGCCAGATCGGCTATAAAGACAACGAGTGGGGCGGAGCGACGTTTTTCTTCGAGCTGCCGATCGCCGAGAATCAGACCAGCGATGACCGAACGTCTGTATTACACGGATCCGTACGTACGAAGCTTTGAAGGCACCGTCGACAGCACGATCGAGCGAGACGGCCGAACAGTTGTCTTCCTCGATCGCACTGCGTTTTATCCCACGTCCGGAGGCCAGCCGTTCGACACCGGCACACTCGGCGGTGCTCGCGTCGTCGACGTCATCGACGAGGAAGACGGCCGGGTTGCGCACGTTCTCGAGCACCCGGCACTCGGCGGCCTGGCACCCGGTGGTCGCGTCGCCTGCGAAATCAACTGGACGCGACGGTTCGATCACATGCAGCAGCATACCGGCCAGCACGTGCTGTCGGCGGCGTTCGACCGGCGGTTCGGCGTGCGGACGGTCAGTTTTCATCTCGGCGGCGAAGTGTCCACCATCGATCTTGCCCGCGAGATGAAGCCTGACGAAATTGCCGCAGCAGAGGCTGACGCCAACCGAATCGTCTGGGAAGACCGGCCAGTGTCGATCCGCTTTGCTACGAAGGAAGAGGCCGCGACGCTACCGTTGCGCAAGGAGTCGCTGCGAGACGGCACGCTGCGGTTGATCGACATCGAACAATGGGATCTCTCAGCTTGCGGAGGCACGCACGTGGCGCGCACCGGCGCGATCGGCGTGATCGCGGTCGCGGCGTCGGAGCGCTTCAAGGGCGGTCAGCGCCTCACGTTCGCCTGCGGTGGACGCGCGCTGGCGCGGTTCGGGTCGATGCGGGACACACTGGCCGCGAGTGTGCGGCTGCTGTCGGTGTTGCCGCACGAATTGCCAGCAACCATCGAACGACTGCAAAACGATGCGAAGGATCAGAAACGATCGCTGGTCGCGCTTCAGACCGAACTCGCGGTGTTTCGCGCCGCCAAGATCGCGGAAACGGCCGAGCTGTCTCGATCGGGCTGGGTGGTTCTGCAGTCCATCGACGGTGATGCGCAAGGACTTAAGTCGCTGGCTCAGGCGTTGACCGAGCAACCTGGGTTTGTGGTTGTCCTCGCTTCCGCAGCGAGCCCGTCGCTGGTCGTCGTCGCACGTTCAGCGGACGTCCAAGTCAGCGCCCAGCAGCTGCTGACGTCGCTCATCGCCGAATTTGGCGGGCGAGGCGGCGGGAAACCGGACCTCGCACAAGGTGGCGGCCTCAATGCCGCGGCAGCGACGATTCTTGACAAGGCCCGAACCTTACTATTGTCTTAGTTCAGACCTCACCGACAACTTCAGACTGCCCGACAAAGGCGCATCGGACCTGTTCATCACGCTGCGTTCGGCTGCGCCGGATTCGGCCCTGCCGCCAGCCGGGGTACGCATCACGCCGGCCTACGCTGCGCAACTGCCGAAGATTCAGTCGGCGACCAGCGTCTCAGCGTTGCGGACCAAGAACTATGCGCACCACTGGCGCCTGATGTTTCTCGAGTATCGCGCCAACCTCAGTGGCTACGGCGACATCATCCAGCTCGGGTCTGGCGACACGTCGCAGTACGACCTGACGCCGGTGGCGCACTACTTCGAGCTGACGTTCCAGGCCGACGCAGGCGTTGCGTATCACCTGTGGATGCGCGGCAAGGCAGTCAACAACTATTGGGGTAACGATTCGGTTTACGTGCAGTACTCCGATTCGGTGACATCGGCGGCGCGGCAACCGCACGCATCGGCTCGACGTCCGCGCAAACCTTCAGCGTCGAGAACAGCGTGAATGCCGGCCTTGCCGGTTGGGGGTGGAACGACGACGCCTACGAGGCTCGGCGGGTCGATTTACTTCGCGACCACCGGAACGCACACGGTTCGCGTTCAGGTTCGTGAAGATGGCATTTCGCTCGATCAGATCGTCCTGAGTCCAAGCGCGTATCTCACGACCGCGCCTGGCGCCGCGAAGAACGTCACGACTATTCTGACGAAGTAAGAATCGAACGCCGAGTTCGCCGAATTCGCCGAGTATGTTGATCTCGCGGGCTCAGCGGTCTCGGCGTTCTATTTTTTGGCCCCTATGAGACGAAGAACGATTGCGTCCGTCGCTCGATTCACGACGTCGGCCGGTGTCTCGAAATTGTTGGCAAGGATTGCGAACACCAGCGGTTCGCCGTTTGCCGTGGTCAGATAGCCCGACAGCGTCCGCACGCCGGTCATTGATCCGGTTTTAGCGCGAACGTTTCCTTCTGCCGCCGTCCCTTTGAACCGATTGGAGAGGGTTCCATCGCGGCCGGCCACCGGCAGAGATGCCTCGAACGGGCCGCGCAGTTTGTCGTCCTTGTAAACATGCTCGAGGATGGTGACGAGCGCTTCCGCCGTGACGAAGTCGTAGCGCGACAGCCCCGATCCGTCGCGAACGATCATGCCGCCCGGATGCACTCCCCAGCGGTCGAAGATTTCCTGATAGGCCGCCCGGGCGCCAAACGCCGTCAACGGACCGGTATTCGCGCCTGGCGTGCTGAGCCACTTCAAGAACGTCTCCGCGTACTGATTCTGACTGTCCTTCATCAGCCGGACCGCCAACGTCGAGATCGGCGGTGATCGATGCAGCATCGGGTGGGTGTCGATCGGCGGTGGCGGATTGGCGGCGATGTCATCGATGTCTACTGCCGCACCCCGCACGTCGATCCCGTTGGCGACCAGCGCCGACCGCAGCCCACGCACGAAGTAGAGCGTCGGGTTGTCGACGGCGACCAGAAGCATCGCCGGCGCCGCGCCAGCGGCAATCGTTCCACTGATTTGCAATCGTTCGCTGCCCGGTAGTCGGCTCGTCACCAGCGATGTCGGACTTCCGTCGGCCGCTGTGGTGACCGAGGAAACGACTTCGATGCCGTAGCTCGGCTCCGTGGTAATCCCGGCGTAGTCGCCGACCGCAGGGCCGGGCGCAATTCTGACGCGAACTGCGCTTTCGTTGAATTGCAGCGCGCCGACCCCCGCCGCGTAGTCGTCAGGCAGGTCGTCCCACGACCAGCCAAAACCGAGCGTTTGATCTTCGAATGCGTTGTCATCGCCGACGATGCGTCCGTTGATGATGCGGATGCCGAGCTGCTTCAGGCGCTCGGCCCATTCCTTGAAAACCCGGTCGGCTGAACCGTCGGCGAGGCCGAGGCTGGGATCGCCGCTGCCGGCGACGACCAGATCGCCGTCAAGAACGCCGCCCGCGATCCTGCCCGCAATCGACAGCGTGGTCGGGAAGGTGTGATCCCAACCGTGGCGCTCGGCAATCGCCGCCAGCGTCACGATTTTCATGTTCGACGCCGGCAGCAGCAGCGTCCGCTGATTGCGCGCGTAGTAGGTCTCGCCAGTCGTCAGCGACTTCGCCATGACTCCCCAGACGCCGTGCGACAGCACTGGATCGTTCAGGATGGCGTCGAGGTCGTGTTGAAAGGCCGGTACGGGAGGGTGGGCAGGGTCGGCGGGAGAGGCGGAGCGGGGGGCGTGTGCGCATGCCGCGGCGAAAACTGCCAGGAGTAGAAACGATCCCGCCTTTCCCGCTCTGTCGACGCTACTTCGCAAGTTCCTCCAACGTCTTGACCGATTCGTTGAAGTCCGCCGCATCGGTTTTTGCGGCGCCCGGCTCGTTCGGTCGGATCGCGAACACGTCGCTGCCGACCTGGCCGAATGTCACCTTCTCTTCTTTCTTGTTGTCGTCGAACTTCACGGTGACCGTCATCGCTGCCTGGGCCGGCTTGTCGGTACCGGTATTAGCCGCCGAAGCCTGAAACGTCGACACGCGCATGTTTGCCAACTTTGCCAGGAAGGCGTCGAACTTGTCTTTGTCGACATCTGCGGCACTCGGGCTGACGCGCTTCCATTTGTCCGGCGTCTGCTCGTTGGCGCTCTTGACCCGCTCGAAGACGTAATTCTGGCCGTTGCGCGCGATTTCGACACGGTTGGCGTTGTAGGCGCGAAACTCGAAGAGATCCTTGCGCCGGTAATCGTCCGGCGCTTTTTTCACATCGTCGAGCAGCGTGGCGTCAATCGTCACGACCATCGACTTCGAGGCATCGCGCGCGTAGAGGTTGTTGTCGTCGGTCTTGTTGCCGATCAGCAGCGTCGCTTTAGCGCTGCCGCTGTTGAGATTCACCGTCGCCTGTGGTTTGTCGAAGCCGTATTTCTTCAAGTCCGCTGGTGTTGCATCAGGAGTGACGATCGCTTTCATCCGGACCGTCTGCAGCTTGCCGATCAATCCTTCGACGGTTCCGTAGTCGGCGCGCACTTGCGCCGGTTTCGTCAATTTCCATTCGCCGCCGTCCTTGGCGATTTCGACGGTCTGCGTGCCGGCGGTCAGATCCACACGGTCGATCTTGTCGCGGTCGACTTTGAGGACATTTTTGTCGCGGAGGTCGAACGCCGACTTGCTCAGGCTGCTTTCCTGAAACGCGGCGAGCAAGAACACTTTTTTCTCGTCGTTCCGCTTGGCAAAGAGATCGCCGCCGGTCGGCGTTTTTTCGCCGATGAACAGGTGTCGGTAGTCTTTGTCGCCGCTCGCCTTGAACGAGACTGCGATGCGCGGATTCGACAGGCCGTAGTCGTTCAGGTTCGACGGGTTTTCGTCCACCACGCGAACGACATCGGCGGTCGAGAGCGCATTGGTCATCGCGCTGATTTCCGCTTCGTCCGCCGGCGCGGCCGACGGCTCGGTCAGCGCCCACGCCGTGCCCGACTTCTTGGCGGTTACCGCGTCGCCGCTGGCGGTCGTCACCTTGATCTCTTCAATCTTGTCGCCGCTGACCTCGAATACTTTGTCGGTTTTCTTGCCGGCGTCCGGACCGTCAGGCTGCTTCCACGTGACGAAATAGATGTACGCGCCGAGGCCGATCAGTGCGACCGCCAGCGCGATTGTCGACTTCAGCCCTTTCATCCCCGTCGTCTCCACCATGAATAGATCCCGGTGCCGAAGATTGTGCCGGGAATAATCAGCAGCGAAAGCCAGTTGATGTTGGCCTGCTGCGTCGAGGTCAGTGTGATGCGCCGGTCTTCCGGATCCTTCGCCCGGATCGAAATCAGGTTCTCCTGCTGCGACAGCCAGCCGACCACGTTCATGAACAGGTCCTTGTTGCCGGGCAGGCCGAGCGCCGCATTGGCGGCGAAATCGGAATCGCCGAACACCACCACGCGGGTTTGCGGCTTTGGCGCGTCTTTCTCGTCCGGTTTCGGAGCCGGGTTCGTCACTTCGGCTGAAACGGCGGACGCGATCGTGATCGGCCCTTTCTTGTCGCCTTTGTCTTCGTTCAGCTCCACCGGCTTGGACTGGAACAGACCCGCGAGATCGGTTTCGGCCCAGCTGCGGTCGCTGGTTTCGACGAACGACTGCGCGATGTGGCCGTTGACGCCGCCAGTGACCGGTGCGACCGATCGCGCCAGCGGATACACGGTCATGATGTTGAAACGTTCGGTGATCGGATGTGACGGATAACGTGCGGCCACCGGCATTGCTTCCGACGCGCCGATCAGTCGTCCCATGCCGCTGACGTCGACGACGACGTTGTTGCCGACGTCGACGCCCCAGTCGTGCGCGAGCGCGATCAGGTTGGTCAGTTGCGCGCTGCCGGCTTTGTCGGGCGGGTCGAGCATCAGGAACAGCTTGCCCGCCTTGTCGAGATACTTCTTCAGCGCATCGATTTCGGCCGGGAAGAAGTCGGCCCGCGGGCCGGCGATGATCAAGACCGTCGCATCGTCCGGAACGGCGCCCTGTTGCGCCAGGACGACCTTGTCGATCGCGTAATTCTCGCGGCCGAGCGCCTGCGAAATGGCGGTATAGCTGTCGCGATCGGTGCCAGCGGTGTCCTTTTCGCCGTGGCCTTGCGTGAAGTACAGCTTCCGCTGCTGGCCCGACACGACCTTGATGATGCCGTTGGTGATGTCCTGCTCGCTGTCGGACGTGACGCGCTCCGAACGGCCCTTGTAGTTGAAGACCAGCGTGTTGTAGGCCTGGATGCCGGCCTGTTTGGCGACGTTCGGCTTTTTGTCCGGGTCGATGTATTCGGCTGAAATCTTGTTCGACGCGTAGGTGTATTCCTTCAGCTTGTCCTGGAACGTCGGAAAGTCCTGCTCCTTCGCAAACACCTGCACCTGCAGCGGCGCATCGAGCTTGGCGAGGACGTTGCGGCTCTGGTCGGCGAGCGCGAACTGCTTGTTCGCGGTCAGGTCCCAGCGCTTGTTCTGCTTCTTGCCGATGTAATTGATCGCGACCAGGATGCCGAGCACCACCAGCACGCTGACGCTGGTCAGCGCGCCGTAGCGCGCCTGGCGTCCGGAAAACGCCGTGGCGATTTCCCGCCATTGGCCGATGGTGTAGAGCAGCACCGCGACCAGGCCGCCCCACGCCAGGTAGTAGGCGTATTGTTCTTTGGCAGGCATGCCGAAGCGGATCGCGACCGCGACCAGCACCATCCCCATGCCGATCCAACCGACGATGTTGAGTACTTTCTGAATCATCCGCGCCACCGCTCGCTTTCGACCGACTTCGAGGTGAGGAACAACCCGAAGGTTATGAAGCTCAGGTAATAGATGATGTGCGTCGTGTCGAGGACGCCTTTGCCGAAGTCATCGAGGTGATCGACGATCGACAAGTACTGCGTCAACTGATCGACCGTCGGTCCGGAGAAGCTGCCAATCCAGGTGATCACCCAGAGCAGCAAGAACACTGCGAAGGTGACCATGCCGGCCACGATCTGATTCTTGGTCAAGCTCGAAATGAATAAACCGACGGAGACGAAGCAGCCGCCGAGCAGCAACAAGCCGAGATAGGCGGTTAACACCGGCTTCCATTCCGGCCGCCCGAAGTAGAAGAGGAGGCCGAGATGGATCATCGTGACCAGCAGCATCGCGCCGTAGAGCGCCATTGCTCCAATGAACTTGCCGAGGATGATCTGCCAGTCGGTAATTGGCGACGTCAGGAGCAGCTCGATGGTGCCCGAGCGTTTTTCTTCTGAATAAGTCCGCATCGTCACCATCGGCAGCAGGAACAAGACCAGGATGGTGACGTTTTGCACCAGCGGCCGAATCAACTGCTGGTTGACGTTCGCTGCCTGCGGGCCGAACTGACCGGCCTGCATGCTCGCGCGGACGAAGTACGCCAGGATGGTGATGAAGAACCAGCCGTAGAGCAGCGCCCAGAAGCCGAGCACGATGTAGGCGATCGGCGAGGCGAAGTACGACCTCAGCTCTTTCTGTGCGATGGCAAGGATGTTACGCATTGACCATGTCTCCTGCTTCGGTTGCCGGCGCGGCCGGCTCCGGGGTCTCGTCGGTGGTCAGCGAGAGGAAGATGTCTTCGAGGCTCATGCGCATCGGCCGCAGCTCGAGTAAGCCAAGGCCTTGCCCGACGACGGCGCGCGCGAGGTCGCGCCGCACATCCCGTCCGGTTTCGCTGTCCACTTCGTAGCCGATGGCGTTGTCCCGTCGATCCGATTCGACGACGCGGGTGACGCCGGGCACGTGCGACAGCGCGGCGTGGGCTGATTCAGCGCCGGCCGCGGCATCGATCTGGACGTACATCGTTTCCGAGCCACGCAGCCGCGCCGTCAGGTTATCGGGCGTATCGATAGCAACCACTTTGCCTTTGTTGATAATCACCACGCGCTGGCAGGTCTGCGAGACTTCCGGCAGGATGTGCGTGCTGAGAATGATCGTGTGATTGCCCGCCAGTTCCTTGATCAGCTGGCGCGTCTCGATGATCTGCTTTGGATCGAGGCCGGCAGTCGGCTCGTCGAGAATCAGGACATCGGGATTGTGAATCAACGCCTGCGCGAGGCCGACGCGCTGTCTGTAGCCCTTGGATAGCTTCGAACAGAGCCGGTTCGCCATGTCGGCGACGTGCGCCCGCGTCATGACCTGATTGACGCGGTCGCGGCGTTCGTTGCCCGGTACGCCTTTGATCTTCGCGACGAACGTCAGGTACTCGATGACGCTCATGTCGGGATAGAGCGGCGGCGTTTCCGGCAAGTAGCCGGTCCGCCGCTTCGCTTCGAGGGGCTGGTCGAAGACGTCAAAACCGGCGACAATCGCTTTTCCCTCGGTCGCGGGCATGTAGCCCGTAAGGATGCGCATCGTGGTGGTTTTACCGGCGCCGTTCGGGCCGAGGAAGCCGAGAATTTCGCCGCGTTCGACGCGAAAACTGACGTCGTCGACTGCGGTCACCCGGCCATAGCGTTTCGAGAGGTGCTGGACCTCAATCACTGATAAAGCTCCTGTTTGTGGCGGGACGCCAACCCAAAATCCTAGTCCAAGCGCGGCCAAAACTGTAGGGGGCCGCTCCTTACAAGATTCTTTCTGGAGGATTACATGTCAGTAGACGTTGGATCGAAGGCCCCGGACTTCACGTTGACGAACGAAGAACGGCAGCCGGTGACCCTCAGCCAGCAGCGCGGCAAACCGGTTGTGCTGGCGTTTTTCCCGGCGGCGTTCAGCAGCGTCTGTCAAAAGGAATTGTGCACGTTTCGCGATTCGATGGCACGGCTGAACGACGCGAAGGCTCAGGTATACGGGATCAGCATCGATACTTTCTTTACATTAAAGGCGTTCCACGACGCCCAGAACCTGACGTTCCCGCTGCTCAGCGACTTCAATAAGGAAGTGATTCGAGAATATGGTGTGTTCAACCCGGACATGATCGGGTTGAAAGGCATCGCGAAGCGGGCGGTATTTGTCCTCGACCGTGACGGCGTGGTACGCCACAAGGAAGTGCTCGAAGACGCGCGAAACGAGCCCAATTACGAGGCGGTGTTCGCGGCGTTGACCCAGGTGTAGGACCGCGGCTGGGGCCTGGGGCCCGGGGGCTGGGTACTGGGTACTCGGCTGGAATAGGCGTCCCAGTCCCCAGTCCAAGACCCCTAGTCCCCTCCTAGTCCCCTAGTCCCCTAGTCCCCAGACCCAGCCCCCTGATGTATACTGAAACATATGAGCACTCGCTCACATATTCAGATTCTTGAACGGCCTCTCGCCGACGACTCCGCCGCCGCGCTCGCTGAAACCTCAAGGTCCTCGGGGATGTGACCCGCGTCCGGATCCTTGACGCCCTGGCCCGCGACGAAGTCGCGGTCTGCGATTTGGCCGAGATGCTCGGCGTCACCCAATCGGCCGTGTCGCATCAGTTGCGCCTGCTTCGCCACGCTCGCCTCGTGAGGTCACGCCGCGACGGCCAGCATATCTATTACACGCTGGACGATCACCACATCGTGCGGCTGTTCGAACAAGGGCTCGAGCACGTTCAAGAGCGAGTCAACGCGGCGGGAGCACGCACCAAGTAGCCATGGCCGTCTGCTCTGTCTGCGAGCTGCACGCCGAATCCACGTTCAAGATCGAAGGCATGGATTGCCGCGAGGAAGTGGCGATGCTCGAGCGGCGGTTCAAGAACCTCGCCGGTCTCGAGGATTTTTCCGCGGACGTCATGGCGCAGCGGCTTCACGTCAAATACGACGCCGCCAGGCTGACGGCTTCGGCGATTGCGGATGCGGTGGCTGACACCGGCATGCGCGCGTGGCTCGAGCACGAAGAACCCATCGTCGACGGCGCGTCAAGCGCGCGACGACGCCAGCTGCTGGTGGCCATCTCCGGCGGTTCGCTCGCGGTCGGCTTGGTAGCGGGCCGGACACTGGGGGATGCCGCGGCGGGTCGTTTGCCCACGATCCTGTTTGCGGTCGCCATCGTCTGCGGCGTGCTGGCGATTTGGCAGCGAACGGTCGCCGCTCTGAAGTCGCGCTCGCTCGACATCAACGTCCTGATGGTGATCGCGGTCGCCGGCGCCGTCGCCCTCGGCGAATACTCGGAAGCGGCGAGCGTGATCTTTCTGTTTGCGGTTGCCGAGTCGCTCGAAGCGCGAACGCTCGACCGGGCGCGCAACGCGATTAGAGGGTTGATGGATCTAACGCCCGCCGAGGCCCTCGTCCGCGATAGTGCGGGCGAGCGTCGTGTTGCCGCCGACACCCTGTCCCCGGGCGCGATCATCATCGTCCGGCCCGGCGAGAAGATTCCGCTCGACGGTGAAGTGGTTGCCGGACAGAGCAGTGTCAATCAGGCGCCGATTACCGGCGAATCGCTGCCGATCGACAAGACGGCCGGCGACCACGTATTCGCTGGAACGATCAACGGCCGTGGCGCGTTGGACGTGCGAGTCACGCGATTGCGGCGCGATACAACGCTGGCGCGGATCATTCACCTGGTCGAACGCGCTCAGGCCCAGCGCGCACCCGCACAGCAACTGGTCGAACGCTTTGCCCGCATTTACACGCCAGCTGTGATCGTGTTCGCGGCTCTCCTGGCAACCGTTCCGCCGCTGGTGTTCGGTGGCAATTGGCACGTCTGGGTCTACCGCTCGCTGGTGCTGCTGGTGGTGTCGTGCCCGTGCGCGCTCGTGATTTCCACGCCGGTTTCGATCGTCGCCGCCCTCGCCGCCGCTGCTCGCAAGGGTGTGCTGATTAAGGGCGGCGCCCACCTCGAGCGAACCGGACGCATCCGTTGCGTCGCGTTCGACAAAACCGGAACGCTTACGCGCGGTGCACCACAGGTCGTCGATGTGGTTGCCGTCGATGGCATCGGCGCCGCGGCCGTAATCGCGCTTGCCGCTGCGGTCGAACATCGCTCGACCCACCCGATTGCTCACGCCATTCTCGAATACGCGGCGCTTGCGCGTGTTCCTTCAGCGCCGGCCGCAAACGTTTCCGCGTTGTCTGGGCGTGGTGCGCAGGGTGATGTTGGTGGGGCCCACGTCGTCCTTGGCAATCACCGGCTGTTCGAAGAGATGAAACTCTGCTCACCATCGATCCACGAGCAGGTCGCGCAGCTTGAATCGACCGGGCGCACGACGGTACTCGTCGCTCGCGATCGGCGGCCGGTTGGCATCATCACGATCGCCGATCGTCCTCGGGAAGCCGGCAGAGACGCGCTGGCGATGCTGCGCGAGCAGGGAGTCGAATCGATCGTGATGCTCACCGGCGACAGCCGTAATAGCGCTTCCGTGATCGCCAACGAACTTGGCGTCGACGATGTGCGAGCGGAGTTGCTGCCCGAAGACAAGGTTGCGGCGGTCGAGGAGCTTCGCCGCAAATACGGGTCGGTAGCGATGGTCGGAGACGGTATCAATGACGCGCCGGCGCTCGCCAGCGCCGACGTCGGCATCGCGATGGGCGCCGCGGGCAGCGACGCCGCACTGGAAACGGCCGATGTCGCGTTGATGGCCGACGAGCTCTTGAAGATTCCCTACACGTTTCGGCTCAGCCGGCGGACGGTACGTAACATCCGCGCGAACCTCGCGATTTCAATTACCCTGAAAGCCGCGTTCCTGGTCGCGGCGGTCGCGGGAGTTGCGACGCTCTGGATGGCCGTCGTGGCCGACGCGGGCGCTTCAGTGCTGGTCGTCGCGAACGCGCTACGTCTCTTACGCGCGGACTAGCCGCTCCCTAAGCGCGCTCTTGCTTTGTATCCTTTGTATCCTTT
>Ga0207659_10000076_pt1 | contig 62373 bp, 56 predicted proteins | sample KBSM43metaG_FD_184330 | JGI IMG/M metagenome (GOLD analysis project Ga0207659, IMG submission 184330) | Miscanthus rhizosphere microbial communities from Kellogg Biological Station, Michigan, USA - KBS M4-3 metaG (SPAdes) (version 2) | ecosystem: Host-associated > Plants > Roots > Rhizosphere >...
ATACTGGCGAGGACGCGCCACAACCTTCGAGTCGATGGCGCAGTACATCGTGCTGCCGGCGAACCTGACCGGCGCCGGTGACGCGACGCAGATTCCGGTTGGACGCGTCAGCGGATCGTTCTTCGACGTGCTGCGGGTGCAAGCGGCCCGCGGTCGCGTGCTGAATCCGTCGGACGAGCCCAGTGGACGACCGGAAGTGGCGGTGATTTCCGACGCCGGCTGGCGCCAACGGTTCGCATCGGATCCGGCGATCGTCGGACGTTCGATTGTGCTCGACGGTAAACCGCGCATCATCGTCGGCGTGCTCGGACCGGAATTTCGCTTGCCGACCGAACGGCTGGTGTCGTCTGGTGAAGCGTTCGTGCCGATTCACATGGACGCGGAACGTGTCGGCTGGGTCGGCGATCACAATAACGAAGCATTCGGCCGTTTGCGCGACGGCGTGTCGCTGGAGCAGGCTCGCGCCGAACTCGACCTGCTGCAGCGACGGGTGAGCGAGATCGCGACTCACGAAGCGAAAGAACCGGTCTCGCTGACTAGCGTGGTGAGGCCTCTTTCAGAAACGGTTGTCGGACGGTCAAGGCGCGGACTGCTTCTGCTGCTCGGCGCGATCGGCGCAGTGCTGCTGATTGCCTGCGCGAACCTGGCGAATCTTTCGCTGACGCGCGCCACCGGCCGGCTGCGCGACGCCGCCATCCGGTCGGCGATCGGGGCGAGCCGATCGCGCCTGATCGTTCGAGCCATGGTGGAGCAGGTCGCGCTGTCGCTGTCGGGCGGCGCGTTTGGGCTGGCAGTGGCGTGGGCGGCGCTGCGCGTCTTCGTGCGGACCGCGCCGATCGATCTGCCGCGGGTCAACGAAGTGGCAATCGACGGTCGCGTCATGGCGTTTGCAGCGGCCGTGTCGGCGATCGCTGGAATCGCCGTGTCGGCGTTACCTGCGTGGCGGCAGTCGCGCGTCGACGTCGAACGCACGCTTCGCGCCGGCGCACTGACGACCACGAGCGATCGCGGCGGGATCCGGGCGCGCGGCGCGCTACTCGCGTTGCAGATCGCTCTGTCTCTTGCGCTGCTGGTCGTCACCGGTTTGCTTGCCGGGAGCCTGGTTCGCGTGATGAACGTCGATCGCGGCTTCGCGGCCGAACGCGTGTTGCTCGTACCCGTATCGTTGCCGGCCAATCGCTATCCGACCGAGATCTCGCTGGTCGCCGCTTACGATCGCCTTTTGCCGACGGTTCGCGCGTTGCCGGGCGTCGCGTCGGCGTCTGTCATTTCGGCCTCGCCGCTGAGCGGCTCCGGTCAGGTGAATTCAGTGGTGCCCGCCGGTAGCACACGTCCGCGGTCGGAGCAGCCATCAGCGAACTATCGCTTCGTCGGTCCCGAGTTCTTTCAAACGATGGGCATCGCGGTGTTGAGAGGTCGCACGTTCACGGACGCGGAGCGCCCGCCGGCGCACATGATGCCGGCACTCATCTCGGATCGCACTGCCCAGCGCTTGTGGCCCGATCAGGACGCGCTTGGCAAGCAATTCAGCCGCGCCATCCCCGGCGAGGCAGGGTTCGAAGTCGTCGGTATCGTCGCCGACGCGAAGTTGACGTCCCTCGAACGGACGCCTCCGCTGATGGTCTACCTGCCGTATTGGTGGCGCAGCCGAATGACGACCCAGCTGGTCGTGAAAACCGCCGGAGACCCCGCAGCGACAATGCCCGCGGTACGGCGAGCCGTGAGCGGTGTTGATGAAGAGATTGCGATCGGCAACGCGCGACCGCTCGAACAACTGGTCGGCACGTCGATGGCCGGACGCCGCTATCAAGTGCAGCTGTTCGTCGCGTTTGGCGTCGTTGCGCTGTTCATCGCGGCGCTCGGCGTTTACGCGGTGACCGCGTATGGTGTGTCGCAGCGCCGGCGCGAACTGAATATCCGGGCGGCACTCGGCGCGCAGCCGGGACAGGTGCTGGGTATGGTCGCGCGCCAGAGTGGAGGGCCGATTGTCGCGGGGCTGGCCGCCGGCGTGATCGGCGCGGTCGGACTGAGCCGCGTCGTCGCCAGTCTGCTGTTCGAAGTTCAGGCGCGCGACCCTCGGATCCTCGCCGCGATTACGCTAATGGTCGGCGCCATTGCCGCGCTGGCGACCTTCGTTGCGGCTCGGCAGGGCCTGACATACGACCCGGCCTCAGCGCTCAGAGAGGATTAAGAGCTGTTTACGAGGAATTCAGATCCTGTCGATTGCGCCGGGCGAAGTCTTGCGGCATCGTTGTGGCCATGCCGAACCACACTCGCCGCTCACTGCTCCTTTCTTCCTGGTCCCTCGTATTCCTTCCGGCATTTGCCGACGCAGCAATCGGCGAACAGCAGGGAGGACAGGGTCCTGCATCGTCTGCCAAGCCGGTCGGGGACGCTTTCCCGAGTCAGGACCCCCAGCTGGTCAAAGAAATGGTCACTGTCGCCCATGGCAACGTCGCACGGGTGAAGGAACTGGTCGGACGGCAGCAAACCCTGGCGAAGGCGAACTACGACTGGGGCTTCGGCGACTGGGAATCGGCGATTGGCGCGGCGTCCCACGTCGGCAGTCGCGAGATCGCGGAGTTCCTGCTCGCCAATGGTGCCCGGCCGACGATGTTTTCAGCAGCAATGCTCGGCCACCTCGACGTCGTCAAGGCGATGTTGGCCGCGTCGCCTGGCAGCCAAAAGATTAAAGGCCCGCACACGATCACGCTGTTGCGCCACGCGATGGCTGGCGGTGTTCAGGCGAAGCCGGTTGTCGATTACCTGACGCAGCTGGGCGGCGCTGACGATCGGCTACCAACCAAGCCGATCACCAGCGAGGAAAATGCGAAACTCGCCGGCGTGTATGCATTCGGTGGGTCCCCGGCCGATCGGCTCGAAGTCACGATCGTTCGGGACGAGCTGCAAATCAGTCGGCCAGGTCACATGCCGCGCGCTCTCGCGCACCTGGGGTCGTTCGAGTTCTATCCCGCCGGCGCCGAAAACGTTCGTGTCCGATTCGCCGAAGCGGGCGGCGGCATCACGCTGACGATCCACGATCCCGACGTCGTCTTGAGCGTGAGAAAGTCCGGCTAGCGCGCCAGCGCATGCGCCGCGATCGCGGTCCGCACTTCGCCGGCGACAGCAGACTGAAAGGCCGCTTCGCCGGCGTCACCGCGTTTCACAACGTTGACCCACACGTGCGCTTGATCGCGTCCGCGGATCAGGTGAGCACGGACGATCGTGCCGCCGTCCAGCATCTGCACCTGCCCGATGACGATGTAGTCGACGCCGAGTTCATCGCGGACTTTCGCGATGTCTCGAAAAGCACGCGCGGTACGAAGTACTGCCGCATTGCCGATGACGGCGAGCCGCGAATCGCTGGTGAGCGCGGTGACGACGGCGTCGGTCAGTCCTTGCGACAACCGCCCGAGCTGCGGGTCACCGGTCTCGTTGTCAAACAACACCACGGCCACGCGCACCGGCTCGCGGTTCGCGCGCAGTTGATAGGTGGCAAAAGCGAGGACCGCAGCCGTCATCAGCGAAGCCGTTGCGACGACCAGCGGGCGAGGTCGGCGAGAGGCTGCTGGCGTCGCGCCGGAATCCTCGTTCGCGTCAGCAGCCGGCGCGCCGATCGATCCGACGAACCGATAGCCGCGCTTGGGAACGGTTTCGACGTAGATCGGTTGGTCTGGGTTGTCGCCGAGAGCTTCTCGTAATTTGGCGACGGCGGTGTTGAGTCCGGCGGTCGAGTCGACGTAGGTCTCCGATCCCCAAAGCCGCGCCGCCAATTCGCCGCGCATGACCAATTCGCCGGGACGTTCGAGCAGCGCCGCCAGCAGACGAAACGGCAGATCCTGAATCGGCACAAGCGTGCCGCCGCGACGGAGTTCGCCGGTCACGACGTCGGCCTCGAATTCTCCGAAACGGATTCGGTGGCTCATGCGAAAGCTCGAACCGCTCGGATGATCGAATCGGCCGAAAGGTCGACGTCGTGTTCCGTCGTCGACCAGTTCGACACGGAGATTCGCATCGCTTCCATGTCGTGCCAGCGCGTGCCGCCAAGCCAGCACACCCGTTCGTCCTGCACCTGCTTCAGCGCGTTGCCGGTCAATCGGTCAGAATCGTCATTCGTCGCACCTTGCACCCGCACCAACACCTGGTTTAAGACGACGTCGTTGAGGATTTGGATGCGCGGCTCCGTGCGCAAGCGATCGGCAAACCGGCGTGCCAGTCGAGCGCAGCGATCGATCAGCTCGGCAACGCCACTCCGGCCGAGCGACCGCAAAGCTGCGTAGACGGCGAGGCCTCGCGCGCGGCGGGACGACTCTGGCACCCAGTCGAAGCATTCACGCGGTTCGTCAGGAGACCGCACCAGATACGCCGCCGACGTGCTCATCGCTGCCTGGTGCGCAGCAGGGTGCATCGTGAAGACCAGGCCGGAGTCGTACGGCACATTGAGCCATTTGTGGGCGTCGGTGGCCCAGGAATCCGCACCTTCGACACCGGCGGTGTGCGCGCGCAACGACGGGCTGGCTGCCGCCCAGAGTCCAAAAGCCCCGTCAACGTGCAGCCATGCACCATGCCGACGTGTTGCGGCGACAATGGGTTCAAACCGGTCGAACGCTCCGCTATTCACGTTGCCGGCCTGTGCGCAGACGATCGTCGCATCGCCAGACTGCGTCAGCGCTTCTTCGAGCGCATCCGGCCTCATTCTGCCCTGTTCATCTGCCGGCACGCGGGTCACTTCTTGCGATCCGATCCCGAGGTAACGCAGAGCGCCCAGCACCGAGACGTGCGCCTCGGCGCCGACGATCACGCGCAGACGCGGGGCACGCTGCAGGCCGTTCGCCTCCACATCCCAGCCAGCGCGTCGTAGCAGTTCGTGCCGTGCTGCCGCCAGAGCGGTGAAGTTCGCCATGTGACAGCCGGTCGTGAAGCCGGCGCTGGTGCTTTTCGGCAATCGCAGCACATCGCGCAGCCAGTCCGCCGCCACCTCTTCGACGATAGACATCGCGGGCGACATCACGTACAGCCCGGCGTTCTGATCCCAGACCGCGTTGAGCCATTCGGCGGCCACGGTTGACGGCAATGCGCCACCTGTGACGAAACCGAAATAGCGCGGTCCGGTTGTTGACACGATGCCGGGATCGGCGGCTTGAATCAGTTGATCGATGACGAGCGCCGGTTCGATCGGAGCGTCGGGCAGCGGAACGGCGAGGGCCGCGCGCAGTTCGGCAATCGTGGCGGTTGGCCAGACTGGTCGGGTGTCGCGCGTCGCTGCATAAACGCGCGCCAACGTCTGCGCGCGGGTTAACGCGTCTTCTGGAGCCACTCCACCAGCGCCTGCGTCACAGCCTTGCTGACATGCTTGTCGGGCAGCGATCCGTACTCGTCCTCTTCGCCGGTAATTGCCTGCTCGAGCAGGTGGTTGGCCCCGGGAACTTTCACGAAATCGACCGGGGGCGCGTTCTTGCGCGCCTTCGCCAGCGTCAGCAAACGATCCGCATTCGACACTTCGACTTTCGTGTCGAGCGTGCCCTGAAGGATCAGGATTGGCTGCCGCACGTCGGGCATGATATTCGCCGGGTCGTTTGTGAGCAGCGACTGAAATTCGGGGTTGTCGACGGAGCGACGGATGGTGATCGGCAACTGCTCCCAGCCTTTGCCGGTGATCACTGCATCGTGAATGCGCCGCTGCAGATCGACAGCGGCCTGTTTTTCCTCTGCCGACATCTTCGACCGGCCGAGGGAATGCTGCTGCTGCGCGAGAATCAATTCGGCGCCAGACACGCCTGGTGTCGCGAGCAGGCCGACCGCACTGATCCGCTTGTCTTTCGATGCCGCGAGCAGCGCCACCGTACCGCCTTCACTGTGCCCAACCACCGCGATCCGTTTCGGATCGACATCCTTCCGATCGGAAAGCGCTTTGACTACGGCGCGTACGTCCTCGGCGTATTCAGCCAGGCCGGCGGATTCGGCCCGGCCGCCACTCTGGCCAACCCCGCGCTTGTCGTAGCGGACCGCGATGAAGCCGGCGTCGGCAATCGCGCTGGCGAGTTCGCCAAGAATCGGAACGCCGTAAACCAGGCTGTCGCGATCGGTCGGCCCGCTGCCGCCCACCAGTACGACGGCGGGCAGGCGCGTTGACGGGGCGGCCTGGGCTGGACGCGAAAGCGTTCCAGCGAGCACGAAGCCGTTCGCCGCAATCTTGATCGGCTCGTCGTTCGGTCGCGAGATCGCAACCGAGCGAGAAGAGACCGAGGCGATATCTTCGCGAACAACTTCCAGTCCTTGCGCCGGCACGCTGAAGCGAATCATCCTTCCCGCTTCATCCGTCCAGATGTCCGCCGGAAGCGCCGCCCCCGGGAAGGCCAGCGTCAATTGCGTTCGCGTCGCGCGGATCACTCGCGCCGTCGTCTGGATCTGTTGTGTGCTCGAACTGCCAACCCGGACGCCGAACGACACCGACGGGACGCCGTAGACCGGAATGTCGCTGCCTTCGGCCGCGAGCTTGAGCCGAGCGGCGACGGCTTCGAAGGTGCCGAAGAACGTGTTCGGCAGAATCAGGATCGCGTTTGGGTCGATCGTGTCGGCCCGCTGGGTCGGCTGCCCGCCGATCGTGATGTTGCTCTTCGCCTGGTTGCCATCGATTATGGTGTGAACCTGCTGCGCGGTGCCGCGAACGATGCCGTCGAAGGTGAATTCGAGCGGCCGCCAGTCTGCCGTATAGCGGACCTCGATTTTCCTCGCGACCGCGTCCAGCGGCGCGCCGAGACGCCCGACGCTGGAAATCGTCCATCCCTCAGCGGACCGGATCAGGCTGACCTGTTCGGTGCCGATCGGTGTGCCGCGCATGAAAATCGTCAGTGAACTGGCGCTCGATTCGGGCGCGCGTGGCTGCGCGGATGCGCTGCCGGCGACGGCGGCCACGCACGCCGCGACGCACGGAATAAAATAAAAGGAGCGCATGTCTCAGCATAGCATCGCCTATCAGGCCGCGCGTCAGCGCGCGGCCTTCCTGGTACGCCGCAATCGCGGCCGCATCGTCGTGTCGGGTGCCGATCGCCGAACCTATCTCCAGGGCCTGCTGACGAACGACATTGAAGCGCTGTCTGCGGGACATGGTTGCTACGCGGCCTACCTGACGGCGCAGGGTCGGATGATTGCGGACCTCTGGGTGTACGAACTCGGTGACGCGGTGCTGCTGACAATGGTCGCGGACGTCACCGCGACGGTGCTCGCCAGGCTCGATCAATTCATCTTCAGCGAGGACGTGCAGCTCGGCGATGTTTCCAGCACGTTCGCGCAAGTGGCGGTGATCGGACCACACGCCGCGACAATCGTCGCTTCGGCGACCGGGCTGCCTCCGCCGACCGTGACTGCGTTGCCGATGCACGGAAATGTGCGAGGCGATTGGAACGGCGTGTCGTTGATCGTCACGCGGATCGACGACTTCGGCATACCGGGCCTCGATGTCTATCTCGATTTCAGGCAGCTCGATGCGCTGGTCGCCGCACTCCGGGACGCCGGCGCGGAACCGTTGGCCGATGCCGACGCCGAGACGCTTCGAATCGAATCAGGCGTTCCGGCGTTTCACAGCGACATGGATGAAGAAACCATTCCGCTCGAGGCGGGAATCGAGCCGCGCGCGATTAGTCTGACCAAAGGCTGTTACGTCGGCCAGGAAGTGATTATCCGCGTGCTGCACCGCGGTCACGGCCGGGTCGCGCGCAAACTTGTCGGTTTGCGGATCGATGGATCGGACGCGCCCACCGCCGGGGCCGTCATTCGGACAGCGGATCGCGAGATCGGGTCGGTAACGAGCGGAACCTTCTCGCCGTCGTTACAGCAGCCGATCGCGCTCGGCTACGTTCACCGCGACTTTGTCGCCCCGGCAACCGCTGTGACGGTGGACGGCATCCCGGCCGTCGTGACCGCGCTGCCGTTTGTCGCGCCAGCGCGATCGTGACGACGGGTTCGCGTCACTGCCAGGCGACTGTGCGTTCGTGCGTTTTGCCGACGATGTCCTTCGCGACGACGCTGACTTGTCGCGGCTTGTAGATTCTCGGGCTGAACGTCGTGCCGTCTCTGGCGCGAAATTGCGACAACGAGAGGTCGCGCTTCTCACCGTTTTCCATCCGCGTGACCGACGACGTGAATTTCAGAACGCTGCCGACCGGTTCGATCGCCACCTGCACATCCTGAATCGGTGCGCCTGCGTTGTTCACCACGGTGACAAACATGTTCGAGGTCTCGATGCTGATTGTCGCCGGATTGTTCCCGGCTGTTGCGATCGAGCCGACTTCAGGTTTTACCGTATTGGAGCAGGCCGAACTGAGGATTCCCCCGACGGCGAACGTAGCGGCGCCGGCAAAGACGAGGGAGCGTCGCAGCAACTGGCACATGCGGGCCTCCTGGCTGAGCGGGTTTGTACGACTTCACCCTACGCCTGTGACCGGGACTGGGTCAACAGGTCGATGAGTTTTGAATCCGCCGGTGGAAACGGCAGCCCGCGCAGCTCGTCTCGGGGCACCCAGCGCATCTCCTGACCGATCTGCGGCTCAGGTTCGCCCTGGATGTCGCAGCGAAAAAAATGCAGTTCGACGGTCCGTCCGGGGTAGGCATGGGTCGTCGCGAACACTTCCACGCCGATTGCCGCGTCAACCGCCAGTTCTTCGCGCAGTTCCCGCGCGAGGCAGGCGATCAGGGTTTCGCCCGGATCGCATTTGCCTCCGGGAAACTCCCAGTAGCCTTCGAGGTGAACGCCGCGTTGGCGGCGGGTGACCAGAAATCGGCCGTGGCGCTCGATGACCGCCGCCGTGACGACCATCGTCATGCGTCAGGAGTGAACGGGAACGCCCGGCAGCCCTTGGCCACAGGGCATACCAGGCATTTGGGCTTGCGCGAGACGCACACCGTTGCACCGAGATCCATCAGCGCCTGATTGAAGTCGAATACCTGGCGATGCGGCACGAGCGATTCCGCAACCGACCACAAATGGCGCTTCATCGCATGGCTTTTCGGATCACCGCTCGCGACGAACACGCGGAACAGCACCCGCGCGACATTGGTGTCGAGAATCGCTGCCCGTTCGCGGAAGGCGAAGCTGCGAATCGCACCCGCGGTGTAGGCGCCGATGCCTTTGAACGAGCGCAGCGTCGCCTCGTCGGATGGCAAGGTGCCGCCGTACTTCGCGACCGCCTCGCGTGCGATCGACTGCAGCCGCTGCGGCCGGATGTTGTAGCCGAGCGGATACCATGCCTTGAACACTTCACCCTGCGGCGCGTTGGCCAACGCCTCGAGCGACGGAAATTTGTCGAGCCACTCGGCATATTTCGGCAGCACGCGATCGACCTGCGTCTGCTGCAGCATGATCTCCGACACCAGGATGTGATACGGGTCGTCGGTTTTGCGCCACGGCAAGTCTCGTCCGTGGCGCTTGTACCACGACAGCAACCGCTGACGGAACTGTTGTCGTGCCGGCGGCGGTGGGATCGGAAGCGGCTTCGTTCGAGCGGCCATATAATCGCGTCGTGAAGATTTATACGCGCACCGGCGACGGCGGCGAAACGTCGTACTTCGACGGGACGCGCGTACGGAAAGACGATCCGCGCCTCGACACGTATGGTGACATCGACGAATTGAACGCCTGGCTTGGTCTGGTCCGCGCGTCAGCCATCGACGCCGACCTCGATGCCGCGCTGACGCGAATCCAGCAGGATCTGTTCGCGCTCGGCGCCCAGCTGGCCGATCCGGCCGGCAAGTTGTCGGCGCGGGTCCTGAAAGCCGTTGTGTCGGACGCCGATGTCGTCCGGCTCGAAAGCTCGATCGACGGCTACGAACGGGAGCTGGCGCCGCTGAAAAGATTCATCCTCGCCGGCGGCACACCCGCTGGCGCGGCGCTGCACGTCGCGCGGACGGTCTGTCGCCGCGCCGAACGCCGGATGGTCGCGCTTGAACCGGCGGTGGACGGCGTGCTGCTGCGCTACGTCAATCGGCTGTCCGACGTGCTGTTCGTGCTGGCGCGCGTCGTCAATCATCGTGGCGGCGTGCGCGAAACCGAATGGTGAGACCGTGCTTCGATCGCACGCTTGACCGCGTCGAATACGGCTCGGCCGAGTTCCTGGGACACGCGCTCGCGGATCGCACCGCATTCCACCACCAGGCTGCCATGTTCTGCGTCGATCGCGACATCCCATCGATCCCGAGCGATTCCCTCGGGCTGATCATGAATCACCACGCCTGGGTTCCGCGCTGCCGACGCGTCGCGTGAGGCTTCCGCGATCACGTTGCCGTTAATCAACAGCCGAACAGTACGGACCAGGTCCTTGTCGATCGACCGGTCGCCATAATAAAACCGTACCGCGTCTTCGCTGAACAGCACCAAATCGTCGGCACCGGGTATTTCGACAATGAGAGTGCGGCCGAGCGCGCGTTCGGAATCACGGTTGCGCTGGCGGCGCCGGCGATGCATGGTCAGAGTGGTGGCCAGCCGCATCGCGAGGTAGAACAGCAGCACCGCAATGACGGCGGCGAACACGTCACGTATCATTTCGTCGGTGACTCAACCGGCATCGTCCACGCACGAGCCAGTGCTCGGCGCTGCTTATGCTGCCTGCGAAGCGCTGGCGCGGTCGCACTACGAAAACTTTCCCGTGGCGTCACGGTTGTTGCCGCGGGCGATGCGTCCGCATATCGCGGCGGTCTATGCCTACGCGCGTGTCGCCGACGATCTCGCGGACGAAGGCAACGCGCCGGCTGACGCACGGCTGGTTCAGCTGGCCGCCTGGCAGCGCCGCCTGCACGGCGCTCTGACGACATCGCCGTCTGAACTGGCTCAGGACGACCACGAGGATTTGATCATCGTCGCCACCGCGAACACGATTCGCTCATTCGATTTGCCGGTGTCGCTGTTCGACGATCTGGTCAGCGCGTTCGGTCAGGATACCACGACGACTCGCTACGACTCGTGGTCCGCGGTGCTCGACTATTGCCGCCGCTCGGCGAATCCGGTCGGCCGGCTGGTGCTGCGGATCGCCGGCATCGACGACGCCGCGCTCGATGCATCATCCGATGCGTTGTGTACGGCGCTGCAACTGACAAATTTCTGGCAGGATTTCGGGCGCGACTGGCGCGCCGGCCGTTTGTACGTCCCGCGCGAAGTCTACGCGGCGCTCGGCGCGACCGAAGCGCAACTGCACAGCGGATCGCCCGGGCCGCTCTGGGCGCGCGCGATCGACGAATGTATTCGCGTGACCAACGAAGGATTTGATCGCGGCCGCGCCGTTTGCGACGGCGTTACCGGACGACTGCGGTATGAACTACGATTCACGTGGCTCGGCGGCCGCCGCGTTCTGCAACGTGTGCACGAACGGCGCGACCGCGTGCTGTTCGAGCGCCCGACCCTTGGTATGGCGGATGTTCCACCGTTGGTCTGGGGCGCGCTGGCTTGGAACCCGGCAGGCTGATGGCACGCAAGACCAGCTTCTACTACTCGTTTTTGGTGTTGCCCGCCGACCAGCGCCGGGCGATCGTGACGGTCTGGGACTTCTGCCGAGCGGTCGACGATGCGGTTGACGAGGAGCCGGGCAGCGATGGACTGCCGAGCGGCCGCGAGGCGGTGTCGTTCTGGCGGCAAGAACTGGCGGCGGTCTACGAGCGTGGCGAACCGCGGACGCCTCAGGCCCGCGCGCTGCAACCGTTCGTGGGCGCGTTCGAGCTGCCGCGCCAGGCGTTTGCCGACGTGATCGATGGCGTGGCCATGGACCTCGACCACACCCGTTACGAAACGTTCGACGATCTGTTCGAATACTGCCGACGCGTCGCGTCAGCGGTCGGGATGATCTGCATCCGGATTTTTCGCTGTTCGAACCGTGCGTCAGACTGTTACGCGTTGAATTTGGGGTTGGCGCTGCAGTTGACCAACATTCTGCGAGATGTGAAGGGCGACCTCGCGCGCGGCCGTGTCTACTTGCCGCTGGAAGATTTGCGCGCTCACGGCTGCACGGTAGAAGACCTGGCGATCGGTTCGGTGACGCCCGCAGTGCGCAGTCTGTTGACGTTTGAATGTGAACGCGCGCGGTCGTTTTACCAGCGCGCCGTGGACGTCCGTCCTGAAGAGGATCGCGGCAAGCTGGTCGCCGCGGAGATCATGCGCGCCGTCTATTTCGAAACGCTGCGCCGGATTGAGCGATCGGGCTACGACGTGTTTACGACGCGAACCCGCGTGCCACGGCCGCGGCAGGCCGCGATCGCGTTACGGCAGTGGATCTGGCCATCATGACAACATGACAACCGCATCGTCGTTCGATCTCATCGTGATCGGCGCCGGGTTCGCCGGACTGAGCGCCGCTGTTCGGGGGACGAAAGCCGGTGCCCGGGTGCTCGTCCTCGAAGCCCGGGCCCGGCTCGGTGGCCGCGCCACGGCCTTTACAGACCGCGAAACCGGCGAACTGGTCGACAACGGGCAGCATATCCTGCTCGGTTGTTACCGCGAGACATTTTCGTTTTTGACCGACATCGGCGCGCGCGATCGCGTCCGCATTCAACCGCAGCTGGCGGTGACGATGATCGACCGCGATGGCCGCACGACCCGGCTTTCGTGTCCGTCGCTGCCTGCTCCGTTCCACCTGGCAGCCGGGGTCTTTGAATGGGATGCCTTGTCGTGGCGCGATCGGGCGTCGCTGCTTGGCATGGTGACGCCGTTGCGGCTCGCGCGCCGCGAGTTGCTGGGCGATCGGAGCGTCAAGGCGGCATCGCCGGGAGAGACGGTAACCGCCTGGCTGGTGCGCAACGGTCAGTCGGCGCGTCTGCGCGAGATGCTGTGGGAGCCATTGGCGTTGGCGGCTCTGAATCAGTCGCCCGACGAAGCGGCGGCGCCGCCGTTTGCACGCGTGCTGGCCGAGATGTTCGGATCCGATCCACAGGCGGCAGCGATTGCGCTGCCGACGCAGCCCTTGCATCTGATGTACGCCGAACCGGCGCGCGCCTGGCTCGAAGCGCACGGCGGGAGTGTCGTCAGTGGTGCGTCGGCGAAAGTTCGAATCGACGCGGATCGCGTGGTGGCTGTCGACGCCAATGGCCAGAGCTGGACGTCCGCTGCGGTTGTGGCATCCGTTCCGTGGTTTGCATTTGCCGAGCTGTTCGATGCGGTGCCGCCCTCGCTGGCAATGGTCGCCGAAGCGGCCGCGCGGATGGCGCCGTCGCCGATTGTGACGGTGAATCTCTGGTTCGATCGCACGGTCATCGACGAACCGTTCATCGGCCTACCCGGTCGCGCGATGCAGTGGGTCTTCGACAAGCGTACGGTGTTTGGCGGGGTAGCCTCCCACCTGTCGCTGGTGTCGAGCGGCGCCGCGTCGATCGTCGCGATGACGAACGATCAACTGATTGCCCAGGCCCATCAGGAGCTGCTCGACGCCATCCCACGTGTCAGGACCTGCAAGCTGCTGCGCGCCACCGTCGTGCGCGAACCGCGCGCGACCTTTTCGCTGGCGCCGGGCGGACCGCCGCGGCCGGCAGCGTTGACCGGCGTCGGCGGTTTTGTTCTGGCCGGCGATTGGATCGACACCGGACTTCCCGCGACGATCGAAGGCGCGGTACGGTCGGGACACGCGGCCGCCGAACTGGCGTTGGGCACCGCATGCCATTGACCTCCGTGGTCGTTCACTACAAGGAGCTGTCGCTGAAAGGGCGCAACCGTCCGTGGTTCGTCCAGATGCTGGTCCAGAACATCAAGCGGGCGCTGCGTGGTCTGCATGTGCGGTCGGTGCGGTCGATTATCGGACGGATTGAAATTGAACTGGCGAGTGACCCCGTCCGCGCAGAGGCTACGCGCGAGGACGTTCGCCAGAGGTTGAGCCGCGTGTTCGGCATCGCCAATTTCTCGTTTGCCGGCCGCGGTCCCCATGATCTTGAACAACTCGCCCGCGTCATTCTCGACGACCTCGGAAATCGGCAAACCGACTCGTTTCGTGTGTCGGCGCGGCGCGCCGACAAGCGCTTTCCCCTCACCTCGCCGCAGATCGAGCACGAAGTGGGCGGTCGGATCAAGGAAGCGAAGGGCTGGCGCGTCGACCTGAGCAATCCGTCACTGACGATTCATCTGGAAATAATGCCCGACGGCGCATTTTATTTTTTCGGCAAGGAACCTGGCGCAGGCGGCCTGCCGACCGGCACCAGCGGGCGAGTGGCCTGCCTGCTGTCCGGCGGCATCGATTCGCCGGTTGCGGCATACCGGCTGATGCGCCGGGGCTGTTCGGTGTTGCTGATTCATTTCCACAGCTATCCGATCCTGTCGCGTGCCTCACAGGAAAAGGTTCGCGAGATTGCGGGTTTGCTGACCAGGCACCAGCTTCGCTCACGCCTGTTGCTGGTGCCGTTCGGTGACCTGCAGCAGCAGGTGGTGCTGTCGGTAAAACCGGAGCTGCGCGTCGTGGTGTATCGCCGGCTGATGTTGCGCATCGCCGAGCGGCTGGCGAAACGCTGGCAGGCGAAGATGCTCGTCACTGGAGACGTCATCGGACAGGTTGCCTCGCAGACGCTCGACAACATGAACACGATTGCGTCGGCGACCGGGATGACGGTGCTGCGACCGCTGGTCGGTATGGATAAAGACGAGATCACAGCCGAAGCGGAGCGGATCGGCACCTATCCCATTTCGATTATTCCCGATCAGGATTGCTGCACGCTGTTCACCCCGCGCCATCCGGCGACCCGCGCGCGTTTGCAGGACACGCTGATCGCGGAACAAAGTCTGCTGGTCGATGAAATGGTCGCCTCCGCCGTCGCCGCTGCCGAAACGGTGGATCTGCAATACCCCGTGCCGATAGAATTACCGATTGCGCACCAGTAGACTGTCTCGCACGGTTTGCTACCGCTCGCCTATTGGCGTTCCTCTTCGGGCCAGTGTTGCTTTTTGCGGATAGGAGCCGTTGAATCCCCATGACGCTGATGACCGTGAAAGAAATGACCGCTGTGACGTCGCCGAGCGGCGACATGATCGATCGTCTGGTATGGACCGCTGTATTTGGCCCCGACGCCGAAGCCCGTGGCACCGCGCGCTGGACGATTCGCAATGCCGCGGCGGCGGCCGGCATCCGGCCGGCGTCGATTCACGAGCTCTACATCGCCATGGGGCGAGGCGATGCGGCAGGCTTCACGGTTCCTGCGATTAACGTGCGGGCGATGGCCTACGACACGGCCCGCGCGGTGATTCGCGCGGCGAAAGGCCTGAACGCCGGCGCCTTCATCTTCGAGATTGCACGCTCGGAAATCGGCTACACCGAACAACGGCCGCACGAATATGCCGCCGTGGTGTTGGCGGCGGCGCTGCGCGAAGGTTTCAAGGGGCCGATCTTCATCCAGGGTGATCACGTCCAGACGAACGCCAAGAAATACAACAGCCCCGATCGCGACAAGGAACTCGATGCCCTGCGGGCATTGATCAAGGAAGAAATCAACGCCGGTTTCTACAACATCGACATTGACACTTCGACGCTCGTCGACCTGTCGAAGGCGACGCTGGCCGAACAGCAGGACGTCAACGTGACGTTGGCGGCCGACTTTGCGACGTTCATCCGCTCGGTGGAGCCGAAGGGCGTGACGACCTCGATTGGCGGTGAGATTGGCGAAGTCGGCGGTAAGAACTCGGACGTTCACGAATTGCACGCCTACATGGACGGCTTCAACAAAAAGCTGAACGAACGGGGCGGCTCGTTAACCGGCCTGAGCAAGATCAGCGTCCAGACCGGTACGGCGCACGGCGGCTTCATCAATCCCGACGGCACCGTCCGCACCGACGTCAAAATCGATCTCAACACGTTGAAGGAATTGTCCGACGCCGCCCGGAAGGACTATGGACTCGGCGGTGCGGTGCAACACGGCGCGTCGACGTTGCCGCCGGATGCGTTCGATGCGTTCCCGCGGGCTGGTGCCTGCGAGATTCATCTTGCCACTGACTTCCAGAACATGGTGTACGAACACGCGCAGTTCCCGGCCGATCTCAAGGAAGAGATGTACAGCTGGGTGCGGGCGAACGCGACCGAAGAGCGCAAGCCGAAGGACACCGAAGAGCAGTTCATCTACAAAGCACGCAAAAAGGCGATTGGCCCGTTCAAGCAGCGGATGTGGAGCGTCACCGACGCCAGCCGCAAGGGAATCGGCCAGTCGCTCGAGGACCGGTTCACCTTCCTGATGCGCCAGTTGAAGATTAACGACACCACCCCGGTCGTCGCGAAATTCGTGAAAGCGCCGCAGTTGCCGATCGATCGCGACGCGGAAATCGTTGCCGCCGGCGGCAAGATTACGGCAGCCGAGAAGAAGGCAGAGGGCCTGGCCGACTGAAATGGCTTGCCCGGCCAGTGCCCGCGCGCGTCGCCCGCGGGCGACGGCGGGTTTCGTCCTGATCGGTTGCCTGCTGGCGGCCGGTTGCGCGACGCATCACACCGCCACCGGTGTCGTCATTGCGACGACACCACCGGCAACCGTCACGATTTCCCACGATCCGTTTCCCGGCTACATGGACGCGATGACCATGCCGTTCGAACTCAGCGGCGAGGCGCGCAAGGTCCGGTTGATTCCCGGCGATCGCGTTCAATTCCGGCTGACTGTCGGGAAACAGCACTCAGTCGTTGATCGGATCGAAGTCGTTTCAGCGACGCCGACCGATGCCGGGCTGGAGCGCTCGCCGGCGGTACCCACGCTCGTACCGGTCGGATCGGCAGTGCCGGATTTCAGTCTCGTCGATCAGCGCGGCGCCGCTCTGACCCTGTCGTCGCTGCGCGGCAAAGTGGTGGCCGTGACGTTCATCTACACGCGATGCCCGCTGCCGGACTACTGTCCGCGGATGGTCGAGAACTTCCGCGCCGTCCGCACCCGATTTGCCACGGCGATGGACCACGAACTGGTGTTGCTCACGGTCAGCTTCGACCCGCAATACGACACGCCGGAACGGCTCGCGGCCTATGCGGCGGCGAACCGCGCGCTGACGCCCGGCTGGTTTTTTCTGACCGGTGACGCGAAGCAGATCGAGCGCGTGTGCGAGGCGTTCGGGATTCAGTACTACGCGGAGGAGGGATTGATCACGCACTCACTGCAAACGGCGGTAATTGGCCGCGACGGCCGCCTGGCGGCGACCGTCGAGGGCCGAGCATTCACGTCGCGGCAGCTCGGTGACGTGATCGAATCAGCGCTGGCCGGCGGACGATGACGCGGCCGCCAGCTGCGGCAGGTTGGAATCGGCTGTCGCCCACGCCTTGAGGGCGCGCTCGCGGGTTTCGCGCGCGGCATCGGTCTTCCCCAGATGCTGGAGCGCGGCGGCGAGTCCGAAATAGGCGCGGCCGCTTCCCGGCTCCTGCTCGAGCGCGGCTCGGAACGCGCGTTCCGCCACGGCATAGTCGTTGACCGCGAGGGCGATGTTGCCAAACGCCTCCGTCACCGGCCGCGGGTACGACGGCGGCTCGGTGTAGAGCATCGCCGCCTCGCGCTCGGCCGCGCGCTTGAAGAGATCGAAACCTTTCTTGGTCTTGCCAGACCGCGCCTCGATGGTTGCTTCCAACTCGACCGCGGCGATGCTGATCGGCTCGGTCGCCGAGGTGATGCGTTCGATCTGCTTCTTCAACTCGCTCAACGAGCTGTTGGCGTGCTCGTCATTCCCTTTCGCCGCATACGCCAGCCCCATCGCCCATTGACGCCAGGCGTTCTGTTCGGGCTTGTCGTAGACCGGAATGGTGCGGCCGTCGAGAATCTCGTCCCATTTCTCGAACCGCACCAGCGTTTTGATTAACGCGAAATACGCCTGTCGCCACGCGGTTCGCTGGTTGTTGCCGGCTTTCTCCCGCGGCGTTTCCTTGAAAGTCATCAGCTGCTGCGTCCACTTCATCGAGTCCTGATATTTGCCGGCGAGATTCGAGGCATGAATCAGGAAGTGGACGTTGTGGCCGTGATGGCCGTTCGGGTACAACGTGTCGGCCTTCAGCCAGGTCAACTCGTTTTCCGCCGCTGCAGTGAATGCGGCGATCGCTTCCGGAATCTTGTCGCTCTGTGCGTAGATGTGGCCGGGCATGTGCAACGCGTGCGGAATATTCGTCACCAGCGACGCGTAGCGTTCGCACGCGTGCCACGCTTTCTCCGGCATCCTGCTGCCTTCGTAGGCGTGAATCAAATAGTGTTGCGCGCCGAAATGCGTGTCGTCGCGACTGACCACATCCTCGAGCATCGCAATCGCTTCGAGCGTATGTTCGCGCGGCGTCCTGGTCACCGGTTCGAAGCCGTTATCGAGCGCCAATCCCAGCATCGACTTGGCGTCGAGGTCGTCCGGATACGCCGCGACCAGCTTTCGCAAGCCGGCGATATACGCGGCGTCGGCGTCCTTCGGATCCGACTTGGCGCGGCGCGCCGCCTGCGATTCGATGTAGAGCCGCTCACGCGGCGTTACCTTGTCGCGCAATGTCATCGCTTTCTCGATCGCCTCTTTCGCGCGCACTTGCGGATCGATCGCGGCACCATTCAACGTCCGCGCGACGGCGTCGGCCGACGCGGCCGACCGTCCACCCGCCGCGCCGCTACGCAGCAGCTGAAACGCCGGGCGGTAATCGCTCGCAGCGCTCAGCGCGATACACCAGTGCGCCATCGCCATTTCGGGATCGAGCGTGGCCGCTTGCAAGCAGGAACGCTCGGATTCGACAAACCAAAACGAATGGATTTGCGAGAGACCCTGCAGGAAGAACTTGCGTGCCTCTTCAGAGGTGGTGGTGACGAAGAAGTGTTTCGTCTCGCCCATGCCCGGCAGCAGCTTCGCCGGCAACAGCGGCTGCGCTCCCGGAGGGACGACGCACATGTCGGGTTCTTTGGCGGCTTGCGTCCGTTTGCCCGCGGCCGCGATGTCGGCCGAGGCAGTACCAATGGAAAAAAGCAGGACGGCAGAAACGAGATGTTTCATGCCGCCCACTATAGGCCAGAGAACGCCCGGCAGCTACCGGGAAAGGCTCATCGATCTGAAGAGCGAAAAGGTGAAGTAGCCGCCTCCGCTCGGGAACGGCAGCGCCACCACATTCGAGCGCTCGTTCACGCTCCGAACGTCCTTCGCGCGTGCATCCCCGGCGGTGACAAAGAATCCGACGCGTTCACCATTCGCCGGTTGATGATTCGCCAGCGGCCCCCACACGGCCGGGCTGTAGTACCAGTTGTAGGCGAATTCGCTTGGCGACCCGCCCTGGCGGTCCAGACCGTACCAATACTCCGCACCGCCCGACGTGTACCAGCGGCCGTCGATGTACACCACCATCCACAGTGTGTATTGCAGTGGGCCGTCCCATCCGGGCGGCACAACGTCGGGCCAGCGGCCGGGTCCATCCTTCTTTGAGAAGTCGACGCGCACGCCGTCGCCGCGGAAGTCCATCCCGGTGATCGTCGTGGTGATCGCCCAGTTCGCCACGTCCTTCGGCGAGCCAGCGGTGATGACCACGCTATTCAAATCGATCGCATCTGATGGTCCGCTAGGCGTCGGTGCCGGCGGTGGTGCCGGCGGTTGTGGAGACGGCGATGGCGCTGGCTGTGCCGCAGGTTGAGGCCGGCGCAGGACTTCGGTACCTTGAACCGGGCCCAGGCAAGTCGTGCCGCTGTAGGGAATGCGCAGTGCGTTGCCGTTTTCTTCGATGGTGGCGTCGCTCGACACCGAGAACTGGCACACCGGCAGCCCGGGCAGCGAACCGGATCCATGCATCGTCAGATGGACGTTGTTGCCGTTGAGCGTGCCGTTCGCCGACGCCGAAATCACCAACGTACCGCAGGTCGCGGTGAACGTTCCCGAGATCGAGGTCGCCGTCTGCGTCGCGACTTGATACTGGAAGTTGCCACACGAACTCGGGCTGGGCAGCTGCGTGGAGATCCACCCGCCGACCAGCGGCGTCGTCGGCGCCGCGCCGGGCGCCGGTGTCGCGGTGGGCGTCTGGTTCGTCGTGGGCGTCACAGGGTTGCTAACCTGTGTGCTCCGTTCAAACGCGCAGCCGGTTGCCGCAACCGAAGCGGCGACGCAGAGCGCGAGAGTGTGAATGCTTCGCTGCATCTTACAGACCTGTCGTTCGATGACCGGATTTGGCCGGTCAACGGACGTGAAATCAATCAGTTACGGTAGCCGAAGGGGCCCGACCTCATGCGTAGCAGAAGCCTGGCCAAGGAGACCGTTAAAGGCGTCAAACGGCGTATCGTCGCGAGAGGCTGTGGGCGATAGTGTAAACGACTATTCGCGGATCGGGTGACGCAATCCTGCGAGGTAGTCGCGTAGTCCTTCTGAGGTACTGCGAAACGCCAGGTCGTGCCAAGGGATGGCGTCTGGTGCGACTTCAGCGGTCTCGAGCGATTCATCGTCGATACAGAGGGTGCCGCCAAGGACGGTCGCCGCGTACACCGCGATCACCGGCGATCGTCCGTAGGAATAGACGTTGACGAGGCTGTCGATACGGACGTCGAGGCCACATTCTTCACGTGCTTCACGGATTGCCGCGACCGTGAGCCGTTCGCCGCGGTCGACGTAACCACCCGGGAACACCCACTTGCCGTAGCCTGGTTCGATGGCACGGCGAACGAGCACGAGGCGGCCGGCGGCGTTGCTGATGATCGTGCCGACCGCGACCTTCGGATCGAGGTACAGCACGAAACTGCAGCGCGTGCACACCGGGCGTTCCGGTTCAAAGGGCTTGAAGCGGCGCCATTCGAACGCGCCGGCGCAACGCGGACAGAACCGGTACGCCAGGCGATCATCTTCATCCACGGCCCGCCAGTATAATTCGATGAGTATGTCGATTTTGAAGATCGCGCGGATGGGGCACCCGGTGCTGCGCACCAAAGCCCGTGCGCTCGACAAGCCCGAGATCCGCAGCGCGGCGATCCAGAAGCTGATCGATGACATGATCGAGACGATGCACGAGTATCACGGTGTCGGTCTGGCGGCGCCGCAGATTCACGAGAGCGTCCGGCTGTTCGTCGCCGCGCTCGATCACGCCTCGCCGGACGATGGTGATGCTGAAAGCGACCAGGCCGAGGCCGAGTCCGACCCGATCGCGATCATCAATCCCGAGATTACGGTGGTCGGGAACGAGGTTGTCGAGGACTGGGAAGGTTGCCTCAGCATTCCTGACATCCGCGGCCGTGTGCCGCGGGCTCGCGAAATCACGGTTCGCGGCTACGGCCGAAAAGGCGATCGGCTGGAACTTCGCGCGCAAGGCTTTGCCGCGCGCGTGATTCAGCACGAAACCGATCATCTCGATGGCGTGTTGTTTTTCGATCGGATGAACAGGTTCGACTCGTTGACCTTTCTCGACGAGTATTCGCGTTACTGGGTCAAGGACTGACGCTTCTTTTCCAGGTTCCGCTCCGACTGCAGCCGTTCCAATTCCACTTCTGAGTGATCCGCAAAGCGCATCGCGCCGGCGATCGCGCGATGGCCGGCGACTTCGGCGATCGCCGTATGCATCAATTGACAGATGCGGCGATAGGACGGATGGCCTTGCGGGGCGGTTCGAAGCTCGATGACGTGCATGGCTTCGCGGGCATTCATGTCCATGTAGAAACGCACGCGGTAAGCCATCACGACGGCATACGGGGCGAGCGGTTTCAAGCCCCGATCGGCGAGCTGTTCGTAGAGCGTCGCGGAGCGATCCATCACTCTCCGCCAGTCGGCGAGAGCGCCGGCATCTTCGACGGCGGCCGGCTCGACATAGCCATGGCGGTTGCTGAGCGGTTGCCACTCGAGCGTCAGCAGGCGATGGCGCTGCAGATCGCGGAAGGCGCCGTAGTCGGCGAGGACGTCGAACCGGTAGTTGGTGCGTTCGAAGGCGCGGCCAGGTTTGTGGCGACGATTGGTCCGGTTGCCGTTATAGGCGCGCAACAGCTGTGCGCGGTCGTCGGCAGACATCGAGCGCGCGATCCGTTGCAGCTGATCGTCGGGGAGCGCTGATGCCGCGTAGAGAGCGGCGGCGACGACCTTGGTTTCGCCGTCCGGGTCGAAGTCCGTCAACGTCACCTCGTCACGAGCGTCGGCGTCGATGCCGGCGACGTGCCCCTCGGCGAGCAGTTCGAACTGCGCCCGCGTTTCACTGAAGTAGTCGATCCAGCGGCCACCGCGATCCGGTTGATCGACGCGCGTCAGAAATGCCGGAATCACCTCGCGCAACTCGTTCAGCATCTGCTGCGCGCAGGATCGGACTTCCGTCAATGGGTGGGCGAGCATCCGCAGCAGCAACGCTTCGAATGCCTGGCCGGTGCCAAACAACCCGACGTTCGAGGTGGTGGCCGCCGGTAGTAAGCCGCGCAGCGTGTCGAGCGCTTTCGCGCGGATGACCGATTTGTAAACGCCGTCGGAGTCCTGCGCCGACTTCGGGTACTTCGCGCGGAAATGCGCTTCCATCGCCGGAATCCAGCGGGCGTAGGTCTCGAACGCATCGTCCATCACCTCGATGAACGCGGCACGCAGCGGTGGTTGGGCGTCGAGTTCAGCGGGGACGTGATACTTCCACTGACCGTTTGGTTTGTCGGTGTAGGGCACGTAGCGTGTCGATTGCTCGAGATACGCCATCAGGCGTCCCCACTCGAGCACTTTCGTCAACACGTTCGACACGCCTTCGCAGGCGAGGTGTGCGCCACCGAGCTGCGCGACCGAATCGTCGCCGTACTCGCTGAACACGCGCGCGAACAGCTTGTCGGCGCGAGCGGTGCCGGCGGTCGATGTCCGGTTGGCGCCCTCGGCAATGTCGCCGAGGAATTCATCGAGGAACAAACGCCGCACCGACTTGGCCGAGCGTGAGTAACGCGCGAACAGCGCGCCTTTGACGGTTTCCGGCAGGTTGGTTAGCGCGAAGATCGGTCGATCGGTGTTGGTGAAGTACGGCGCGAGTGCTCGCGTTTCCTCAGGCGTGAACGATTCAGCAGCAACGGGGAGCGCCACGGTGGTCGGGTATTCTACATCGCATGCCGACCGCTCCCGCCTATCGTCATCGACTGTTCGTGCGGTTTCGCGACTGTGACGCGATGGGTCACGTCAACCACGCGGTGTACTTCACATACTTCGAGCAATGCCGGCTGACCTGCTGGCGCGAATTGACGGGCGCGCCGAATCCACATACTCGAGTCATCATCGCGCGCGCCGAGTGCGACTACCGTGCGCCGGCGGTGTTTGGCGACGAGCTGGAAATCGGCCTGGTGATCGGCGAGATCGGCCGGTCCAGCTTTACGCTGGCCTATGAGATTCACCAGGTTTCGTCCGGCCGCACGATCGCACAGGGGAAGACGGTGATGGTCAGCTACGACTATCAGGCCGGGAACGTGGTTCCGTTGCCTGAAGAGACGAATAGGTTGCTAAGAGCGCTGATGGCTGATGGCTAATGGCTGATGACTTATGGCATAGGGTACAGGGTTCCATAGAACCCTCGGCCATTAGCCATCAGCCATCAGCCATGATCTCTTTGTACAATCCTCCTATGGTCACCATCTACGGCAAGGACAGTTGTCCTTACACCCAGGCGGCGCGAGACGACTACGCGCGACGCGGCATCGCGTTCGAGTACATCAACGTCAAAAAGGACGCCGGACAGCTGCAGCACATGTTGACGCTCAGCAAGGGCCGCCGCGCCGTGCCGGTCATCGACGACAACGGCACGGTGACGATCGGCTTTGGCGGGACGTGAGGGGTTTAGATGCCGCCGTGCGCGGCAGTTGCTATATTGTGAAAACTTTCACATAATCGGCCAGTGATTACCCTCGACCGCGTCGGCAAGCAGTTCGAAGGCAAACGCAACGTCACCGCCCTCGACACCGTCAGCCTCTCCATCCCCCGCGGCGAGCTGGTCTCCATCGTCGGACCTTCTGGCTCGGGCAAATCCACACTGCTCAACCTGATCGGCGGGCTCGACCGCGCCACAACCGGAGACGTGATCGTCGACGGCGAACGGCTCGGTGGCCTCTCGGACGACGCGCTGACTCGGGTCCGGCGCGACAAAATCGGATTCATCTTCCAGTTCTTCAACCTGCTGCCAACCCTGACGGCGCTCGAAAACGTTGGCCTGCCGCTGCACCTGCGCGGCTGGCCTCGCGCCAAAGTGGACGCGCGCGCCCGCGAACTGCTGACCCTCGTCCAACTCGATCATCGGCTGACGCATCTCCCCGACGAATTGTCGGGCGGCGAACGGCAACGCGTCGCGATCGCCCGCGCCCTGTCGGTGTATCCCCCGATTCTGCTCGCCGACGAACCGACCGGTAACCTCGACTCGCGCACCGGCGAGGATATCCTTTCGCTGATCCGCGGTCTCCACGACCGTCTCCAGTCCACGGTCGTCATTGTCACGCACGACATGAAAGTGGCCGCCAGCTGCGACCGGACGATCACCTTGCGCGATGGTCACATCGTCGAAGACGCGCGCAATGTTCACGCCGCAACGACGCCATGATCCTTCTCAGGTTGATCAGCTGGCCGTACTTTCGCCGGCACGTCCTCCGCACGCTGCTGACGACGGCCGGCATCGTGCTCGGTGTCGCGGTGTTTGTCGGCATGCACACCGCAAACCAGAGCGTGCTGTTCGCGTTTTCCCACACCGTCGATCGGATCGCCGGCAAGACCGAGCTGCAAGTCACTGCTGCCGAGACCGGCTTCGACGAGAGCGTCCTCGAGAAAGTTCAGAGCGGCTCGACCGTCGGCGTCGCCGTACCGGTGATTGAAGCGGTGGTCGACACACGTCAACTCGAGAACGGTGCCCAGGGCAATCTGCTGGTCCTCGGGATTGACATGACCGGTGATCGCACCCTTCGCGACTACGAACTCGAGAGTGGCGATGACGCGGTCATCGACGATCCGCTGGTGTTCCTGGCGCGTCCCGACTCGCTGATCATTTCGAAAGAATTCGCCGACCGTAATCACATCGCCTCGGGTGGGATGTTGACACTCGGAACGATCGAAGGTGACAAGCCGTTCACCGTGCGCGGCATCATGAAGTCGTCCGGACTGACCAGCGCGTTCGGCGGCAACCTGGCGATCATGGATATTTACGCCGCGCAGAAAATGTTTGGCCGCGGCCAGTCGTTCGATCGGGTCGACCTCGCCGTGAAGGACGGCTCGACGATTGCGGACGCCCAGCGCGAGCTGCGCGCGTTGCTCGGCCCCGGCTTCGACGTCGATCCGCCATCGGGGCGCGGTCAGCAGTTCGAAGCGATGCTGTCGGCGTATTCGATGATGGTCGGCGTTTCCAGCCTGTTCGCGCTGTTCATCGGGATGTTCATCATCTACAACTCGTTCGCCATCGCGGTTACACAGCGCCGCTCTGAAATCGGCGTGCTGCGGGCACTCGGGGCAACTCGAGGGCAGATCCTGCGGCTGTTTCTGCTGGAGAGCGCGGTGACCGGAGTGATTGGCTCGATTGGCGGGCTGTTTTTCGGGATTCTGATCGCGCAGGGCATCGCAGCGTCGATCGGCGCATTGATCAGCGACGTCTATGGTGTCGCTCAGCGCGCCGACGAGCTTGCGACCAACCCTAACCTGCTCGCGCTGGCGCTCGGCATCGGCATCGTGACCAGCATTGTCGCGGCGGCGATTCCAGCGAGAAACGCTGCGCGAGTTGATCCGGTACAAGCGCTGCAAAAGGGCAAATACCAGGTGTTGTCCGCAGGCGAGAGCCGGCTACGGGTCGTGCTGGCCGCACTGCTTGGCGTTGTTTCGCTGGGCTGTCTGCTCTTCGTGAGTTCGCGGCCGATCTTTTATATCGGTTACTTCCTGGCGATTCTTGCCGCGTTGCTGCTCACTCCGCTGCTCGCACTGTTGATGTCCCGAGCGATTCGACCGCTCTTGAAGTGGATTCGCCCAGTCGAGGGCGCTCTGGCCGCCGACAGCCTGATTCAGGCGCCGCGCCGCACCTCGGCCAGCGTCGCCGCGCTGATGCTATCGCTGGCGTTGGTCGTCGCATTCGGCGGAATGGCCCGTGCCAGCTACGACTCGATCATCGACTGGATGAACACCGCGCTCAATCCGGAGCTGTTTGTGATGCCGACGCAAAACATCGTGATCCGGACGGTGCGATTCCCCCCCGACATGGCGCCAGCCATCGCGTCGGTCCCCGGCGTCGAGCGGGTGCAGTTGGTGCGGGACGGCCGTGTCACGTTCAGGAAAACGCCGATCATGCTGGTAGCAGTCGACGTCATGAGCCTGGCCGAGACCGCGCATCGCGATCCGATCGTCGGCGATGCGGCGACGATGTATCGGAAGACTGCCGCTGGCGAAGGGCTGATGGTTTCGGAGAACCTGGCGCAGCTTCAGAACTTGAAACTCGGGGAGATCCTCGAACTGCCGTCACCAGGCGGCATGATCCGTTTGCCGATCGTCGGCATCGTCGTCGATTATTCCGATCAGCAAGGCACGATCCTGATGGATCGCAAGCTGTTCATCAAACACTGGAACGACGATTCGGTGAACGTGTTCCGCGTTTACGTCAAGAAGGGCGTGTCGGTCCCGGATGTTCGCGCGCGGATTCTGGAGCGCTTCGCCGGTCAGCGGCAGGTGTTTGTGCTGACCAACAACGAGTTGAAGCGGTATATCCTGAAGATTACCGACCAATGGTTCAGCTTAACGTCGGTGCAGATCACCGTGGCGGTGCTGGTTGCCATTCTCGGTATTGTCAATACGCTGACCGTGTCGATTACGGATCGTCGTCGCGAGCTCGGAGTTCTGCGGGCGGTTGGCGGGCTGCACGCGCAGATCCGCCGCACCATCTGGATGGAAGCGCTCAGTATCGGCGCGCTCGGCCTGGTTCTCGGATTCTTGCTTGGGGCGATCAATCTGTATTACGTGCTGCAGATTGTCCATCACGACATCGCCGGCATGCGCCTGGATTACGTCCTGCCGATCGGTACGGCCGCCGCGATGGTGCCAACGATTCTTGCAGCTGCGTTCATTGCGGCGTTGTGGCCGGCGGAATCGGCCGTCCGCGGGTCGCTCGTCGAGGCGCTTGAATATGAGTAAGACGCTGGGAACGGCGGTGAAGCTGCGTGCGATCACGCGGTTCGGTGTCGCCTGGTTCGTTGTGTGGGCGGCATCGGCCTACCTGATTCCCGATCCGCAGGCCGCCGACGACAACGCTCGGGACATCATCAGCGAAGTGCAGAAACGATCCGACACAAAGTCCGAGCGCTACGAGGGTCTCCTGCAGGTTTTCGACAGCAAAGGCTCGGTTGCCGATAAGCGATGGACCTTTCACCGGCTCGGCGCGCACGGGCAAAGCAAAGCAGTTCTACGCTTCACCGCGCCTCCAGACGTCAAGGGCGTCGCCCTGCTGATCGTCAATCATCCGGACCGTGCTTCGGATCAATGGATGTGGACGCCCGCGATCGAGCGCGATCGGCGAATCGCCCTCCAGGATCGATCCACCCGCTTCTTTGGTACGGATTTCAGTTTCGAAGACCTGGAAGAACGCGACGTCGATCAATTCGACTACCTGATGCTCGGCGACGACGCGGTGGAAGGCGAGGCGACATGGAAGATCCAGTCGACCCCCAGGCAGACCAAATCGTCGCAGTATTCAAAATCGGTGGTCTGGGTTCGCAAAGACAACTACGTCGTCGCACGCATCGAAAGTTATGTGAAGGACCAGTTGGTGCGGCGGCTGAATTACGCGGACATTCGCAATCAACAGGGAATCTGGGCGGCGCGCCAATTAGAGATGACCGACCTGCGGCGCAACAGCCGGACGCGTCTCACGCTCGACAAACTCGAATACAACGCACCGCAGAAGGACGAAGACTTCACGCTCCAGGCGCTCCGTCGTCAATGACATATAGTTGCGAGGTCCTTGTTCTCGCCGATTCTGCTCAACGCCCACAATCCCGGTCCGATGACCGGAGGCGGCAACAACACTTACCTGCTGATCGATGAAGATGGCAGCGCGTTGCTGGTGGACGCCGGCGTCGGCGACCCGCGCCACCTCGGTGAGTTACGTCACGCGCTGGCATCGACCGATTCGCGGCTCGACCAGGTATTGGTGACGCACGGCCACGCCGACCATGCCGGCGGCGCGGCAGCGATTGGCGCTGACCACCCGGACGCCCGATTCGCCAAGCACCCGTGGCCGGGGCAGGACGAGCAGTTTGCCGTCCAGTGGCGTGCGATCGCCGATGGCGATTGGCTCGGCACTGGCGCGAACCGTATGACCGTGCTGCATACCCCTGGTCACTCTCCGGATCACCTGGCGTTCTGGCACGAACCGACGAGAACGATTTTTACCGGCGACCTGGTGGTGCTCGGCAGCAGCGTGATGATCCACACCAGCAAGGGCGGCGACCTTGCGCAGTACATGCAAAGTCTCGAACGCCTACGCGGCCTGTCGCCTCACCTGCTGCTGCCGGCGCACGGCCGACGGGTGGAGAATCCAGACGCGTTGCTTTCCGGTTATCTCGAACACCGTCGTCTTCGCGAGCGTCAGGTGCTCAGCGCATTACGCGCCGGCCATCAGACGGTGGAGACGATTGCGGAAAGCATCTATCATGGACTCGATTCGGTGTTGATGGCCGCCGCCCACGAGAACGTGCGCGCGCATCTCGGAAAGCTCAAGAACGACGGCGTCGCCACCGAAGACGGCGACGGACGCTGGCAGCTGTAGGAGCGAGCACGATGGACAACGTGATCGATTACATCAACGTCAACCGCGAGCGCTATCTCGAGGAACTGAAGGCCCTGCTCGCCATTCCCAGCATCAGCGCGCTGCCGCAGCATGCCGCTGACGTCAGACGCTGCGCCGAATGGTGCGCCGACGAGATGCGCCGGATCGGCCTGCAGAACGTCAAGTCGATCGACACGCCCGGCAACCCGGTGGTCTACGGCGATTGGCTCGGCTCGGCCGGAGCGCCGACGATCCTGTTCTACGGCCACTACGATGTGCAGCCGGTCGATCCGCTGAACTTGTGGGAATCGCCGCCGTTCGAAGCAACGATCCGCGACGGCGAGATCTACGCGCGCGGGTCGGCTGACGACAAGGGCCAGGTGTTCATGCATTTCAAGGCCGTCGAAGCGCACTTGAAGCAGAACGGCAAGCTGCCAGTCAACATGAAATTCATTCTGGAAGGCGAGGAAGAAGTCGGCAGCGTCAATCTCGACGAGTTCATTCGCGGCCACAAGAGCGAGCTGGCCGCCGATGTCGTTGTCATTTCCGATTCGGCGATGTTCGCGCGCGGCATTCCGTCGATTTGCTACGGCCTGCGCGGCCTGGTGTATTTCCAGATCGACCTGCGCGGCAGCAGCACGGATTTGCATTCTGGTTCGTTCGGCGGCGCCGTCGCCAACCCGGCAATGGTCTTGTCCCAGATGCTGGCCCAGATGAAGGATCGGGGCGGCCGGATCAAGATTCCCGGCTTCTACGACGATGTCGTGGCCTTACAGGATGAGGAGCGGAAAGCCTGGGCAAGCCTGCCGTTCAACGAAAAGCAGTACAAAAAAGATTTCGGTATTCCCAAAGTTTACGGCGAGACTGCTTACACGACCCTCGAGCGTACCTGGGCGCGACCAACCTTTGAAGTCAACGGACTGCTGTCTGGCTTTACCGGCGAAGGTGCGAAGACCGTCCTGCCGGCGGTGGCGATGGCCAAAGTCAGCATGCGCCTCGTGCCGAACCAGGATCCTGACAAGATCGCCAAGTTGTTCGAGGCCTACGTGCAGGACGTCGCACCGAAAACGGTCGCAGTGAAAGTGACGCGGATGCACGGTGGCAAACCGTGGATGACGTCGTACGACAACCCGTTCGTCCAGGCCGCGGGTCGCGCGATCGAGAAAGGTTTCGGTCAGAAGCCCGTGTTCACGCGCGAGGGCGGCTCGATTCCGGTGGTGTCAACGTTCCAGGAAGAGTTGGGGTTGCCATCGGTGCTGTTCGGCGTCGGCTTGCCAGACGAAAATGCCCACGCGCCGAATGAAAAACTCGACGTCGGGAATTTTCACAGCGGAATCATTGCATCGGCGATCTTGTACGACGAGGTCGCGAAAACCCGATAAGAGCAGGAACCGCAGAGGTCGCAAAGAGCGCAGAGAAAACATCTCTCTGCGATCTCTGCGTACTCTGCGGTTTTTTCTTCTCGACGCTTTCTTCTTTAGAAGCCTACAACCAAGCCTACCCGGAAAATCCTCGGGCTCAGGTTCTGCACCAGCGCGTTGACGTTGGCCGCCGACGCGTTATTCACTCGAACCAGCGCCGTGTTCGCGTTGAACACGTTGAACGCGTCGATGATGCCGCGGATCGTCGCCTGCCCGCCCATCTTGAAGGTGCGAGCCGCACGCAGGTCGGTGTTCCACAGGTTCGGGTAGCGATACGTATCGATCTCCGGTGTTACGAGGATCGACAAGGTCGAGTCGCCGCCGAGCGCAGCGGTTGTTCCCTGGCGGTAATAGGGGAACGGATAGCCCTGGCGTCCGAATACGTTGCCGCTGACTTCGATGCCGTACGGCGCCTGATACATCGCGTTGGCGTTGAACTGCCATTTCGCGTTGATGTAGATGCTGCCGGCTCCGCTACCGCCGCTCTGCGGCGCAAACTGGCCGCCGTCGTTCAGCGGCTCGGAAAGTGTCGGCGTCGGGTTGCCGTTCGTGTCGTAGACGCCATTGCTCGCATCGAAGTGCTCGCGGGCGTTATTGAACGACATCGCGACGCGGCCCATCCACTTGTTTGACAGCCGCTTGACGACGCCGAGCTCGATGCCACTGTAGTCGGTAAAGTAGCCCGGAATATTCGTGGTCAGGAAGCCGTTGCCGCCCGCGCTGACCTTTGCCGCGTTCGGAATGTAGGTCGCGACGTTGTACGCCGTGCCGTCCGGCAGCGTGCCCGAGAAGCCGGTTCCAGGTGCGTAATCGGCCAGCGAAACGCCGACGCGAGGTGTGATGCGGCCCGTGAAATTACCATAGAGATCGTTCGTCCGTGTGTAGCTGTAGTTCACCTGGACGACGAGGTTCGGCATCATTTCACGATCGACACCGACGACCAGGCTCTTGGTGCGCGGCGCCTGGAGGTTGGGATCGATGACGTTCGCCGACGTCACTGCCGTCGGCGCTGCCGGGTTGAACCCGCCGGCCGCGGTGATGAAGTTATTCAACTGCACTTCGCTCGACTGCGCGAAATGATCGCCGTTCGCGTCAGCCCATCGGTAGGTTGCGGATCCGGCCGTCGAGCTCGGATTGGTGACACCAACCGTGCCGGTTTCAAGCTGCCCGGAGTAGAGGCTGAAGCTGGCGCGTGCAACCGTTTTACGCGAAGCGTCGAGCGCGTAGGTGATGCCGGCGCGCGGCGAAATGTCGGTCCACGTGAACGGCGTTGAATAGCCGGCGAACGAAAGGCCGGGAACGGTGTTTGGGAACGCCGGGTTGGCCAGTGTGTCGCTCTGCAACGCCTCGCCATCCTGCCGGTCGAAGCGGAGGCCGAGGTCGATCGTCATCTGCCGGAGCGTGATCGTGTCGCCAACGTAGAAGTCGAGGTAGTTCGCCTTATTGCCGCCGAAGCCCTGGCGGAACACCTGCGCACGCAGGTCGGTCGGCGAGTTCTCGATCGCCAGAATACCGTTGCCCGGCCACAGCGTGCCGCTGGTCGCGGTCACGGTGCGGTAGCCGAAGCCGTATTTGAGGTCGTGGCTCGTTCCCATCCCGCTCAGGAAATGATTCACGTCAACGTTGACGGTCTTTTGCGGCCGGACATTCAGGCTCTGATTGACCGACCCGAACGACTGGCCCAACGTGAAGTTGCGGCCGGCCTGCTGATCGAGGCCGCCGATCGGATCCAGCACGAACCCGGTGTTGAAGTAGGCCACCTTGCCCGAAACGAATGTATTCGAGCTGAAAACGCGATCGTCTGCGATCTTCCAGAGGCCGTGCAGCAACGTGTCGGCGTAGGCGTTGTCCTGGTGATACGTCGCGGTTGGCGCGTCGAACACGATGCCGGTGATTCCGGGGCTGCGCCCGTCCTTGATCTTGAAGCCGTCGAAGTAGAGGAAGCTGATCATGTCTTTCTTGGTCGCCTGCCAATTCAGCTTCAGATCGGGGTTCTTCAACTGCGTCCGATCGACGAGGGCGCCGGCACGGCGGACCAGCCGGACATCCTGCACTGAATACGAGTTGTAGAACCAGGCACGGTCTTTCAAAATCGGACCACCGATGTCGTAGCCGTAGTCGGAGATCTGTTTGTTGTGATCCGAGGTTTCGTGGGTCGTCGTGCTGCGCAATTCATCCGGCACGTTGTCGGATTCCATCGCTTCATTGTCGAAGTAGCCGCGGAAGCCGCCGTGGAACTGATTGGTGCCGCGCTTGACGACCAGGTTCAGGCCTAACCCGCCGGTGGACTGCTTGATGTCCTGGCCGGCGGTCGAAACCTGGATTTCCTCGAAGTTGTCGTAGTTGTAGTAGCTGGGCGATGCGCCGGTCGCCGACATGTCCGTGATGTTCACACCGTCCATCGTCCAGACGGCGTCCTGCGGACGGGTTCCCTTTGACTGGAAATTCGACTGCTGGCCAGTTTCGTTGCCGCCGATGTTCACGCGGTCGACGAGCACACCAGGCACCGAACGCATCAGGGCGAACGGATCGCGGGATGTCGGGATCTTCGTCAGTTCGTCGCTGCTGAAGTTGGTCGCGGTGCCGGTGGCCTTGGTATCGATCACCGGCGAACTGCCGCTGACCGTGATGGTTTCCGAAACCGTCGCAATCTTCAGCACGATCGGCAACTCGACGTTCTTGCCGACGGCGACGATGACGTTTTCACGCACCACTGTTGCGAATCCCTGGAGCGTTGCGGTGACTTTGTAGGGACCAGGCGCGAGATTCAGAAACCGGAATTCGCCGGCGCCTTCGGTGACGAAGGTTTGCGTCGCATCCAGACCTTGCGCGGTCACGGTGACGCCCGGCAGCACGCCGCCTTGTTCGTCCTGGATCTTGCCGTTAATGGTGCCGCCCTGGATCTGTGCGAACGCGGGCAGCGCGAACGCCAGCACCAGTGCGAGCACGAAACTCAATCGCTTCATTCGAATGTTCCTCCCAGAAAAAGACGGATTAGACGAAATGATCAAAGCACGCGATGTGCCACTGTTCGGGCAGCGAGCGGACAGTGTTCGCAATGCCCGCTGGCGGGATTCTTCAATCGCTTACGACGACAGCGGCGAACGCGATCTCGAAAAGTTGAATGTGACGATCCACGATCGCGGAGAATCGTTCTGCTGCACACACTGTCCGCTGGTGGGATGTGTTGTAGAGTGAGACGCAGTGAACATCAGCGTGATCGTCGATCGCTTGCAGAAATTTTATGGCGGGCTGACGCCGCCGCCGCGCGATCCGTTCACATTGTTTGTGTGGGAAGTGCTGTCGGTGCACTCGACGCCGCAAAAACGCGACGCCGCACTGACCGCGTTGAAGCGGCATCGCGCGTTGACGCCTGATGCGATGTGGCGGGCGCCACGGAAGAAACTCGAAGAAGCGGTTGCGTCGGCCGGACCGTATCTCGAGCAGCGCGTGAAGGCGTTGCGGACAGGCGTCGATATCTTCCGCCGCTCACCCCGGTTGCCTGAGGTGATTCGCGGTCCCTTACCAGCCGCGCGAAGGGCACTGAAAGGGCTGCCGCAGATGGGCGAGGCGGGCGCCTATCGCATGCTGCTGTTTGCCGCCGACCATCCGCTGCTGCCGGTCGACGCCCGCGTCAGTCGCGTCGCGCGCCGGCTCGGCTTCGGCGAGACGCACAAGGAGTTTTCGAAAACCGCGCGATCGGTGCGCGAGGCAATCTCCGCTCAGCTACCGCCGCAGCCCGACGCCTATCGACGGACGTTTCTCTACTTGAATCATCACGGTGCGACGACCTGCACCGAAGCGGGCCCGCATTGCACCGTCTGCCCGGTGCTCGAGGCCTGCCCTGCAGGATTGCAGATTGTAAAGGGTAGATTGCAGATTAGTTGAGCGAAGCGACTCGCTTCCGCAGCGTCTTCACGTGCTCCCAGATCTGCGCCTGTTCGTCCCGGGTTTCCTGATCCTGCGTGATGCCGGCCGACAGATGGAGGTAGCGCTGGAGATCGCGCAGCGCGCCGGAGAAGTCCTTCAGTTGATACGAAAGCAGGCCGCGATCGCGCAGTTCGTTGATCGCGGACGGGTCGACCGCCAGCAACAGTTCCATCACATCGCGGGCTTGCGGAAACGAGCACATCCGCACGTAGACGTGTTTCAGATTCAGCAGCATGCGGATCATGATCTGCGGCTTGGCGGCGCGGGCAAAAATCCGCGAATCGGCGGCAGGATCGTCGTCGCTCGGCGGCGAATGGCGTCGGAACATCGTCCGGCAGGCGTCCTCGGAGAGCAACGCGCCGCCGTGATGGGCGTCGATGATCAGGTCCTCGACGAACTGTCCGCGTCCCGCCGGACAACGCACCAGAAAATGGCCGGGGAAGTTGATCCCTTCGACCGACACGCCGGCCCGGCGCGCCACCTCGATGTAGATCAAGGCCAGCGTAATCGGAATACCGGTGCGCCGATCGATCACTTCGTTGAGAAAACTATTGCGCGGATCCTCGTACTGCAGGTCGTTGCCGACGAACCGGAGCTCGCCGAACAGGTAATCGTTCAGCGCCATAATCCGCGCGTAGGCGTCGGGATCGACACGGGGTGGCGCGTCGACGGCGCTCGCAGACGCTTGCGCGACGCGCCGCTTCGCCTCGCGGCCAATCGTGTCGAGCTGGTCGAGATACGGTGAGGCGTCGAGGTTGGGATACTCGATCCGCGCGATCATCAGCGCGGCGACCGCGAGGTCGGGATCCGGGCTCAATGCTGCAAGGCTGAACGCTTTTACCAACGACTCGCGGATCACGTATCCAGCATAGCAGGACAGTCAATTGTGCGGCGCGGGCGGGATCCGCCTACGCGCGTGGCGCATTTCCGCGCTTCGGCGGCTTGTTTCGCCTGGCGGGCGCGCGAAACAAAAAAAGGGCGGGGTCCGTTTCGAACCCCGCCCTCAATCACGCACGAACGCGGAAACTTACCAGGTCACGCGGATGCCGAACCGAGCGATACGAGGAGCCACGATCTGGCTGATGTTGTTCGCAATCGCCGAGTTCTGGGTGCGCTGCAGCGCCAGCACCGTGTTCGAATTGGCCACGTTGAAGACGTCGAGCGACGGGTTGAAACGCACATGACCCATCTTGATCGGGCGCTCGACGTGGAAGTCGAGATTCTGGAAAGTGGGTAGACGGTTGTCGCCGACGCCGTCGAGCAGCACCGTGGCGATGCCCGCGCCGTTCAGACGCGACGGGCTCTGGACGACTGGTTCGAAGATGTAACCCTGACGGTTGTTGTAGAACGCCGACACGTTGAAATCGAACGGCAGGTTGTAGAGGCCGCTGATCTTGAACAGGTACTTGGCGTTGACGTAGGTGTTGCCCAGGCCGCTGCCAGCCGTCAGGTAGTCGTACTGGAACCCGTCGCGCGTGGTGCGGTTCGTGGGATCCTCGAAGATCGCATTCGCGAACACGCCAGGGTCGCCGTTGTTCACGATCGTGCTGTTGTAGGCGAAGCTGGTGTTCATCAGCCAGTGGTGCGACATCCGCTTGCGCGCAGTCAGTTCCACACCGTTGAACGTACGGTTGTACTGGTCAGACGTCGCGTTGGTCAGGTTGCTGGTCGTCGGCACCTGGAAGGTCGGCTGGTAGTACGTCACCGTTGGGCAGCGCGCCCCGGCCGGGCACGACGCCGCGGTCGGCGTGAAATTCAGCGCGACCCAGTCGGCAGGTGTCAGGCCGACCGTGTCTGCGACCTGGAAGCCCGAATAACGCCGCCAAATGTAGTTGACGCCGGCCGCAAACCCCAGACCGATCTCGTGATCCAAGCCCACGATGAACTCATCAGTCCGATCGTTCTTCAGATTCGGATCGATCGTGTTCGGCGTGCTCGGCGTCGCCGGGCTCGCCGGATCCCAATTGCCGATGAGATTCAGGAAGTTCCTTCCGCCGTTGGTGATCGTCAGCTCGTTCGCCTGGACGAATTTGTCGCCATTCGTGTCCGTCCACGGATATCGGATGCTGACGCGCGACACCGGGTTCACCTGAAACGAAACGCCGCCGGTGCCGACCTGGCCCCAATACATGGCGTAATTGGCTTTCGCGATCGTCTTGCCGGTGCCGCGAAGGTCATAAGTCAGGCCGAGACGCGGCGACAGGTCGTTGAACGCGATCCCGGGATCGAGGCCGCCGAAGCTCAACGCCGGCAGGAGGGTTGGCACAAGCGGATTGGCCACCACCGAGGCATCGAGCACCTGGTCGTGGTTGTAGTCGTAACGAAGGCCGAGCTGTGCCGTGAGACGGCCCTTGACGACCGTATCCTGCGCGTAGAGCGAAATGTTCTTGAGGTCGTAGCGGCTCAAGCCATCGCGTGTCACCTGCGCCTGGCAGGTCGTGAGAACCGCGCAGTTGTCTGTGACGGCATTCGGGAAGCGCGCCACTGCGAATCCAGGCGTGTGAGTAGCCCCGTAGCTGTACGCATCCTTCCAGTAACCACCGAACTTGAACGAGTGGTCACTGTGCATCAAGCCGGGAACGAAGTAGCTGACGTTCGCGTTGACTTGATTGACCGGTCGAATGTTGACCGACTGTCCGTTATCCGGTGTCGACCGGCCGTTGAGGCTGGTCGAAATGATGAACGTCGGCTGGACAGTGGCCAGCGAATCATCGTGGTAGTTCAGAATGAAGTTGTTGCCGACGTGGGCGTATTGAACGTCGAGGAGGAGGCGATCGCTTACCACCCACTGGTCGCCGAACTTGTAGGTGGGGCTTGGCCCGGTCGTCCAGCCAGACCTGCCGTAGGTGCTCGGCACCGCTGCCTGGCGTACCGTCGATTCGATCGGCGTCAGGTCGCTCGCGTTGCGCGCGTTGCGTTCTTTCTTCGAGAAGAGATTGAAGAGCGACAGCTTGTTGCCTTTGAAGAGCTGCACTTCACCCTTCAAGTTGGTGGTCTGGAGTAGCGTGGTGTCGGCGTTCAAGCAGTCGTTGACCGCGGCGATCTCGTAGTTCAGCGGATTCGCCTTGATCGCCTGACACGCCGCAGTCGGCTGGAAGAAGCCGAGCACGCCGACGTTGATGTCTTGTTTGCCGTAGCTTCCCCAGATCCAGGCCCGACCCTTCTTCAGCGGACCGCCGGCCTCGATGCCGTAGTCCTTGATGTCCTGAATCGGACCGCCAGACGAGGCGCCCTGTTTGCGCTGCTCGTCGGTGATGTTCTGGCTTTCGAACTTGTCGTTCGTGCGGTAGTAGCGCGAGGAGCCGCGGAACCTGTCGCTGCCGCTCTTGGTCACGAGGTTGATGCCGACGCCGCCGGTCTGCTGCGTCACGTCGACGCCGCCGGTGTTAATCGTCATTTCCTCGAACGCGTCGAAGTCGTAGTAGGTCGGCGACGAACCGGTCGCCGCCATGTCGGTGATGTCGATGCCGTCAAGCGACCACTTGTTGTTGAATGGGTTGCCGCCGCGCGACACGTAATTCGACTGCTGGCCCGACATGTTGCCGCCGATGTTCTCGCGGTCCATCGCGACGCCTGCCGTCTGCTGCAGAACCACCCACGGATCGCGAGCCGACGGAATACTCTGGAGCAATTCGTTGGTGAACGTCTGGTGGGTGCCGGTGTTCCTGGTGTCGACGATCGGGCTCTGGCCGGTGACCGTGATCGTTTCCTGCACGGTCGACACGCCCATCTGACCGTTGATTTGCGCGGAGAACCCGACGGTTACTTCCACGCCTTCCATGACGACCGTCTTGAAGCCGGTGAGCTCGAACTTGACGGTGTAGGTGCCAATCGCGAGGCGCGGGAACTGGTAGGTGCCGGTCTCGCTGGTTACCGCCACTTGCGGTTGCAGCAGGGTTGGCGCAGTCAGCGTAACGGTGACGCCCGGCAATACCGCACCGGACTGGTCTGTAGCCTTACCGAAAATCTCGCCCACCTGCGACTGGGCGCTAGCCAGCGCGCTGGTGGCAATAAGGGCCACGAGCGCCAGGACAATGGCTCTAAATCTCATTCGTCCTCCTCAAGAAAAACAATGCGAACGCATCCCAAACACGCACGGTGTCGCTAAACAGACCAATGTCCGGACAGTGTTCGGAATAGATCCAGTTTTCGTCGGATGCCGAGGCTTGTAAAGGCGAAAGGGCTGTGAAAAAAGCGAAATTCAGGCCTGAATCCAAGTTTTTGGACGATTGTTCAAACTTGGAACCAGTTACTCGGAGAGCAGACTTTTGAGCCGCTGAATGTCGAGCTGCTCGATGGACGGGATGACGAATCGCGCAAGTGGGAGCGCATCTGCGCTGTAGGTATGTGCCACGCCTACCGGTACGAGACCTGCTCGGTGCGCCGATTCCAGTCCCCAGACCGAATCCTCGATGGCAATGCACTTCCCGGCCTGTATCGAAGTGTGCAGTTCAACGCTCATCAACTCGACGGCGTGCAGATACGGATCTGGTGCCGGCTTGCTTGCCCTGGTCTGATCAGCGCCGACCACCACGGTGAACAGCGACGATAGTTCTTCGCGCGCGAGCGTGCGTTGAATTTCGTGCGTGAGCGCGCCCGATGCGATTCCGATCGGAACAGCAGCCGCGGCGCGGCGAACGGCGTCAGCGGCGCCAGGAAAAAGCACGGAGACGTTTCGCTCGAGGAACTCGATCCGTTCCGCCTTGCTGGCCACCATGCGCGCGATCTCCGCGTCGTTCCACTCCACACCGTTGCGCGCGGCCATCGCCCGAAACGCGCCCGCATCATCGAAGCCGAGATAGTCGGTGTAGTACGCCGTCTCCGTGAGTTGAATGCCGCGCGTCGCCACCTCGTCGCGGAACGCGCGGAAGTGAAGCGGTTCGCTGTTGGCGATGACCCCGTCGAAGTCGAAAATGATCGCTTGCAGGCTCACTCAGACTTCTGACTTCCGACTTCCGACTTCATCTTCTCTCCCGCTCTCACCGGAATCTTCAAGCGGTTCTCGGCGGGCGGATATGGGCACTCCCAGGTCGGGCTGTAGTAGCAGTACGGATTGTAGGCGCGGTTGAAATCGACCTCGTAGATGCCGGTGGCGCTGCGATCAAGATCCATGAATCGCCCGGCCGGGTAGGTTTCCGTTCCGCTCGTCAAATCGGAGAACGGGACGAACAGCCGGTCGTCGGTCTTGGCCGCGGCCGGGGCAAACGCGGTGAGCTTGACCGGCTGTCCTTTGAGCATGAATTCGAGCGTGCCGACGCGTCGAAACTTGTCGTGATTGCCGGCCGAGGTCGTCATCTCGACAATCGTGCGATCGTTGCTCGGCTTCAACTGCGCCGGCGCGTTGTAGTCCGGATCGATCGGAAAGTAGGCGAGTGGCAAGAACGCCGCCTTGCGATTTTCGGGGATCGGTTCGTTGTCTTTCTGGAACACCGCATCCTTGGCCGCGCGATCGGCGGCGAGCTTCGCGGCATAGTCCTTCGGCTCGTCTGGCGGACGACTGCTGCACGCCAACGACGACAGCAGCACGCTGACCGCGACTACTCCGAAGACGAGACGAAACAACGTGACGCGGCCCATCAATGCACGCGACTTAGGCGAATGGATAGCCGCCACGGGTTACGGTCTCGTCGGAAAGCCGGCGGCGAAGGAAGGCGGTGTTAATCGGCGTTACCTTGACCAGGCGTCGGAGCGCCGCGAGCATCGTCCGCAGCGCGTCGCCTTCGACAGTTGCCGCCAGCGCCTGGCGGGCCGAGGCGTCGATGCGCAGGGCAGCGTCGTTGACGAAAACCCGCGCCGCGTCAACCTGCAGCGACGCTTTTGGATGCCTCGCGGCACTGGCCGCTTGCGCGCGCAGCACCGCGCTTTCTGCGGCGAAGACGTCCATGACGATATCGGCGGAGTGCATCAGCACTTCCTGCTCGTCGGTCAGTTTCTGTCCGAACGTCTGCATGCCCACGCCCAGCACCAGCAGCGCCACCTTCTTGAACGCCGCAACCGCTTGACGTTCCTCTGCGAGCACACCGTCATCAGCCGCAGCCGGCGCCGGCGGTGAAAGCAGTTCGTCCTGCAGCGCCTTCGCCGCGGGGATCAGGGGCAGGTCGCCTTTGAGCGCGCGGCGAATCAGCATGCCCGGGATCAGCAGGCGATTGATTTCGTTGGTCCCCTCGAAAATCCGGTTCACGCGCGCGTCGCGGTAATGCCGTTCGGCCGGGTAGTCGTGCACGAAGCCGTTGCCGCCGTGAATCTGGATGTTCTCGTCGAGCACGTAGTTCAGCGTTTCGCTGCCGGCGACCTTGGCGATCGAGGCCTCGACCGCGTACTCCTCGAAGCTGTTCAGGGCTGCCGAGCCGTCGGTCGGCTCGTGCGGTGTCGCCTCGATGCGCGCGTCGACCAGTCCCGCGGTCCGATAGATGAGGCTCTCGACAGCGTAAGTGCGCACGACCATCTCACCGAGCTTGTGCTTGATCGCGCCGAAACTGGCGATTGGGGCATTGAACTGCCGGCGGGTGGCTGCGTATTTGGCCGACTCGCTGATCGCGGATGATGCGCCGCCGCTGCACATTGCGCCCAGCTTGAAGCGGGCGAAATTCAGCACGTTGAACGCGACTTTATGGCCTTTGCCGACTTCGCCCAACACGTTTTCGGCCGGCACCTTCACGTCCTGGAAGATCAGGGCCGTCGTCGACGAGCCGTGCAGGCCCATTTTGTGTTCTTCCTTGCCGCTCTTCACGCCCCACGCGCGCTCGACGAGGAAGGCCGTAAACTGGGCTTTCTTGACTCCGGGGGCCGCTGCCCCCCGGTCCTCGTCTTCCACCTGCGCGAAGATCACGAACAGGTCGGCGAAGCCGCCATTCGTGATCCACATCTTTTCGCCGTTCAGCAGATAGCTGCCATCCGGCTGTTTCGTCGCCTTGGTGCGCGCGCCAAGCGCATCGGAGCCGGATCCGGTCTCGCTCAAGCCGTAGGCACCGATGATTTCGCCGCTCAGCAGCCGCGGCAGGTATTTTTTCTTCTGCGCTTCGTTGCCGAACAGCACGAGCGGCACGATGGTCAGGTTGGCATGCGCACCGAATGTCGCGCCGAACGACGCCGCTCGCGCCAACCGCTCGCTGACGACGAGCGACGTGACTTTGTCGAGACCGAGTCCGCCGTAGGCCTCCGGCACATCCACACCAAACAGCCCAAGTCCGCCGCCGCGTTTGACGAGCTCGCGGGCCAGCGTCCAGTCCTTCTGCTCGAGTTTCTCGAGCGCCGGCATGATTTCGTTGTCGACGAATTCCTGGGCAGTGCGGCCGATCAGGCGATGCTCTTCGGTCATGCGTTCCGGCGTGAACACCGAGTCGGCGTCGGCCGGCTGCAATAACCACTCGCCGCCACGCAGAAGGGGAGAAACAGCAGTCGTCATAATTGTCCTACATTCTCTCAAAGATTCCGGCGGCACCCATGCCGCCGCCAACACACATCGTGACCATTCCGTAGCGCGCGTGGCGCCGCTTCATTTCGTGAAGGATTGTCGTCGTCAACTTGGCGCCGGTGCAGCCGAGCGGATGTCCCAGCGCGATCGCGCCGCCATTGACGTTCAGCTTTTCGGGGTCGATCGGCAGCGCGCGCAGGCAGACCAGAACCTGCGCGGCGAATGCCTCGTTCAACTCGATCAGATCGATCTGGTCGAGGGTCAAACCGGCCAGTTTCAGTGCTTTTTGAATGGCCGGCACCGGTCCGACGCCGAACCGTTCCGGCTCGACACCGGCGGTCGCGAACGTAACGAATCGACCGAGCGGCGTCAACCCGTGCTCTTTGGCGCTTGCCGCCGACATGACAATTACAGCAGCGGCGCCATCGCTGGTTTGCGAAGAGTTACCGGCGGTCACTGTCCCCTTCGCGTGAAATGCCGGCCTCAGTCTGGCCAACGCCTCCGCCGAGGTGTCTTTGCGCGGCCCTTCATCGATCGCGAAGGTCACCTGTCGGGTCTTGGGCCGGCCGCCATTCGGCGGCTCGAGCACGGTGGCGGTGAATGGCACGATTTCTTTGGTGAACTTGCCGCTCTCGATCGCCGCCAACGCGCGTTGATGGCTCCGTAGCGCGAATGCGTCCTGTTCGTCACGGGAAATCCGGCATTCACGTGCGTGGTTTTCGGCGACGAGCCCGGTACTCAAATAGACGTCAGGGTACGAGTCCATCAGGTTCGGATTGGGCGCGATCTTGTGGCCGCCCATCGGCACCAGGCTCATCGACTCGGTGCCCCCGGCGACGATTGCGGAGGCAAAACCGCACATCACGCGCTCGGCGGCGTAGGCGATGGCCTGCAGGCCCGAGGAGCAGAAGCGATTGACCGTGACCGCCGATGCGCTGACCGGAATCCCCGCGCGCAGACTCGCAATCCTCGCGACATTCATCCCCTGTTCGGCCTCCGGAATGGCGCAGCCGAGGATCACGTCGTCGATTTCCGCCGGATCAAGTCCCGGAGCGCGCTGCAGGGCTGCTGCGATCGCGGTCGCACCGAGTTCGTCGGGCCGCGAGCCGCGGAGTGTGCCGTTCGGTGCCTTGCCGACCGCCGTTCGCGCCGCTGCAACGATTACCGCTTCAGTCATGCCAATCTCCTAACAGGTCTTCGACGGCGTCGGCGACTTCGCTGACCCTGCCGTCGAACAAATGGTCGGCCATGTCGATGACCACGAGTTCCTTCGGCTCGGCGCAACGCGCATAGAACTCACGCAGCGTCTTGATCGGAATCAGTTCGTCGCGCTCGCCGTGAATGAAGAACTTTGGTTTCGAACTGTTGGCGACCGCGTCGAAGTCGTAGCGATCGACCGGCAAGGCAATTCCCAGCAACGTCGTCACCCGCGGATCCTGTGCGCCGACCGTCAGGGCGACCCATGAACCGAACGACATGCCGCCGGCCCACATCGGCGCGCCCGGATAACGGTTATTCATGTAATCCAGCGCCGTCGTGAAATCGTCGCGCTCGCCGATGCCCTCGGCAAACGTTCCAGCGCTTGCTCCGGCCCCGCGAAAATTGATCCGCAGCACAGCGCAACCGATTCGGCTCAGCGCCTTCGCGCTTTGATAGACGGCTTTGGTATGCATCGTGCCGCCGTATTCGGTGTGCGGATGTCCCAGGACCACGGCCGCACGGATGCCGGTCGGCCGGTCCGGACTCACGAGTCCGTCGGCGCCGATCGATCGTGACGGGGCCGGCTCGTCGAGCAGGCACTCGAGCCGCCCGGACGGCCCGGCGATCTCAAGCTGCGGCATGGTGCGCTTTCTCGGCGAACCGCCGCACGATTTCGGCAAATACGTCCGGACGCGTCAGCGTGCCCTGATGACCGGTGTCTTTCAGCACGATGTGCTTCGAGCCGGCGATCAGCGTCATGTACTGCCGCGTCGTGTCCGTCTTCACGACAAAATCCAAACCAGGCTCTCCCGTGACGATCAACGTCGGGGCGGTGATCCGCGCGCATGCCGCGGCGATGTCGTAGCCGCCAATCAGCCGGGCACGCCCTGCCATCCGTGCCGGGGATAATCGCGAGCGCAAACCGGTTGTCAACACCGACCAGATGAACCGACCGCGATCGCGGGCAGTTGGCAGAGCGCGACGAATCTCACGACTCGCTCGAAACGGCGTCTCGATCAGAAACACCGGTCCAAAAATCCACGGCAGCTTCGCGTAGATTTCATGTCGCCGGCGCAGGTGAAATCCCGGCCCGGGGGTCGACGCAAGCACCAGCGACTCGACTCGTTCCGGAAAACGCGACGCGATGTTCAACGCCACCAGCCCCCCGAACGAGAGACCGCACAGCGCCGCCTGCTTGACGCCGGTCGCATCCATCATGGCGATGACGTGATCGCCGAACGCGTCCATGCCGCGAGCGCGATCGACTGTCGCACCGGCCGACGGTTCGTCGCACAGCGATGCCGTGAGAACGCGAAAATGCCGCGCCAGCGAGTTGACCGTAATCCGTGCGTATTCCCACCGGCCCTGCAAGCCAGGAATGAATACCAACGGTGCGCCATGCCCGAGTTCGACGATTTGCAACATTTGCCTTCAGTTCTCAGTTCTCAGTTCCGTAACAGCTTTCCGGTTCTCAACGTGTGCTGAATCCTCTCCAGCGTCCTCCGCTCGCCGCACAACTTCAAGAACGCTTCGCGCTCGAGATCGAGAAGGTACTGCTCGCTGACGGTCGTCTGGTTGGGCAGTGCGCCACCGGCCAGAATGTTAGCCAACGCCCGACCGACGACGGCATCGTGGTCCGAGATTCGGCCGGCGCGAAGCGCCAGATGAATGCCGAGCTTGAGAGCGGCCAGAACTCCGTCACCGCCGACCGGAATGGTCGTCCGCGCGATCGGTTTGTGATAGCCCTCACGCACCCGTTCGAGCGCAAATGTCTTGGCATCGGCGATCAAGCGTTCCCGATTCATCGTGATGCGATCTGTCGCATCGAGATAATCGAGCTGAACGGCGTGAGCCGCGCTGGTCGACACCTTGGCGAAGCCGATCGTTTCGAACACGCGCTGCACGAATGGCAGCAGGTCGCCGTGAGTGGGCGGCAGGCCTTCCACGGCTCGCGCCAGCATTTCCTTCGTGCCACCACCACCCGGAATCAATCCAACGCCGACCTCGACGAGACCGATGTAGCTTTCCGCCGCCGCTTGGACGCGGTCGCCGTGCAAGCCGATTTCGCAGCCGCCCCCCAGTGTCAGGCCGGCGGTTGCCACAATCACCGGCACGTCCGCAAAGCGCAGCGATTGCGTGGCGCTTTGAAACGCCCGGATCATCAAATCGATGTCGTCCCAGTTGCCTTCCTGCGCTTCGAGCAGGAGCAGCATCAGATTCGCGCCGGCCGAAAAGTTCGGCGCGTCGTTGCCGACGACCAGCGCCGCGAAATTCGCGGCCGCTTCCTTCACGCCCGCCTGGAGCATGGCAATCGTGTCGCCGCCGATCGCGTTCATCTTCGAGTGGAACTCGACGGCAAGGACGCCGTCGCCGAGATCGACGAGACTGGCGCCGGCGTTCTTCCGGACAACCCGCTCCTGGTCCTTCGCGGATTTCAAGATCTGCAGGTCCGGGCTGGCGGGCGGTACCGGGTGCGCGCGGCCGGCAAGCGCCTCAATAGTCGCGAACGGTCCGAGCTCCCAGCCAAAGCCCCACTGCATCACCCGATCGACATCGTCGTTCGAATAGGCGACGTCCAACGCAATCTTCGTCGTGTAATCGAGAGTCGGGCCGAGAGTGTCACGAAGGAATTCTCCGGCCTTGTCCTTGGCGTGGTAGATCGTGCGGATTCGCTCTGCCGTGTCGTCGATCGCGCGCGCTGCTTCGAGCGACGGAATCCGGGCTGGTTGTTTGGCGCGATACGTCAGCGTAGCGGGATCGAGTGTCAGGATCTCGGCGCCAGTCGCCGACTTCTCTTTCTTGTAAAAACCCTGGCCGGCCTTTTCACCCACCCAGCCACGCTCGATCATCGTCCCGACAAACGCCGGCAGCTCCAGTTTCAGATTGGCTGCCACGTGTGCGAGCACGTCAATGCCCGCGATGTCCATCGTCCGAAAGGTGGCGCTGTTCGGACGTCCGAGGGCTGGTCCGGTAATCGCATCGATCTCCTCGATCGTGTATTTGCCGGATTCGAGTGCGCGCAGCACCTGTGCGACGCCATATAGACCGATGTGATTGCCGATGAAGTTCGGCGTGTCCTTCGCCACCACCACGCCCTTGCCGAGACGATGGTCGGCGAACTGTGAGACAGCGGCGGTGACGGCCGGATCGGTTTCTGGTGTCGGAATGATTTCAAGCAGCCGCAGGTATCGCGGTGGATTGAAGAAATGGGTGCCCAGCCAGTGCTTCCGGAAATCGCCGCTTCGACCTTCGGCCAACGCGCGTATGGAAATCCCGGAGGTGTTCGACGACACGATCGAGCCGGTGCGACGCGCCGCGTCGACGCGTTCCAGCAAGGCCCGCTTCACGTCGAGACGCTCGACGACGGCTTCGATGATCCAGTCCGCGTCCTTGATCCGAGGGAGGTCGCTTTCGAACCCACCGACTGAAACGAGCCGATGAGTGTCGGTCGTGAAAAATGGGTCCGGCTTGAGGGCCCGCGCACGTTTCAAGCCCTCGGCGGCGATGTCGGTGGTCAGGTCGAGCAACAATGCCGGAACGCCGGTGTTGGCGAAATGGGCTGCAATCTGCGCCCCCATCGTTCCGGCGCCGAGCACGGCGACCGACCGTACTGGAGTGTGCGAACTCGTCACCGCGGTTGCGCTCCGTTGAGGAACAGATCGACGACCGCGTCGGCGTCTGCCTCGAGCGCGTAGCGTCGTTTGCTGAGAATCCAGTTGGTCGCCATTTCGTCGAGTGCACCGAAGAACATCTTGGCGGCCACCGTGGCGTTGATATTGGAACGCAGCAGGCCGTCGCGCTGACCGTCGGCAATTGCGTCGCGAATCAGACCGAGATAGTCGCGCAGCAGCGTCGCGGAAAAGCGCTCCATGAACTTGGTGGACTGCCGCAGCTCGACCTGGAACACGACGGCGGCGTTTCGGTCGCGTCCAATTCGGCCGAGATGCATGCGCGCGAAATGGCGAAGCCGCTGGCGCGGGTCGCGAACCCGCGACGCCAGGTCGCGTCCCTCGGCGAGCGCTTCCTTCATGCCGCGTTCGAAGATCGAGATCAGCAGGTCGTCTTTGCTGCGGAAATACAAGTAGACGGTTCCGGCGGCGACGCCGGCACTGCGCGCAACGTCCGCAACTTGCGCGTTGAAATACCCGCGCTCTGCGAACACGTCGATCGCGGCGCGCAGGATCGCCTCGCGTTTAGGTGGCGGCGCATCGTCTGGTCGAGCTTTGCGGGCGGCAACGGTGGCGGCCATGGGACTGAATGAATGGTCATTCAGTCAGGCAGGTGGTGTCAAGAGCCGGGGGTCCCCGCTATTTCCACCGCGTCAGTATCGATTCCCGCTCGAAGAGCGCCGCGGAAAACAGGGTCAGCAGCGCCCAGACGACGAGTAATCCAACGCCGACCAGGCTGAGCATCGAGGTCGTCATCCAGATTGCACCGGCGAACTGCGCCACCAGCAGTGCGGTCAGCGGAATGATGATCAGCACGCCGAATTGCTGGGCGGTACGCGCGTCGTTCACGCGTGACGAAATCACGATGGCTGCTTGCAGCGATACCAGCGCCGCCGCTGGCGCCACGAGAAACATCATCAGAAACGAACGCGGCGTGGCCATCGCCAGTGCGACGCCTGGCGCCGCCGTCAGGATTATGCCGAACGCGTAGAGACCGACGCCGACGACGGTAATGAGAAACGTCGGGATCAGCGCGCCCAGCACCTTTGCGACCAGCAACTCGATCGTTGATATCGGAGTGGCCAGCAGCGGCTCGAGCGTTCTTGCTTGTTTCTCGCCAACCACCGAGTGGGCCGCCAGCGCCATCGCACCGGTAATCGGCGTCAGCAGGAACAGCATCAGAAACTGCTGCAGCATGAAGAATTGAATCTGGCCTTCCACGGTCAGGTTTTCGCGAACCCCGGCGATTGAGGCGATCTGCTCGAGCCCGGCGTCTTCCGACAGCGAATGGCCGGTCAGTTCGGGTATCAGGACGACGACGACAAGCGGGAGCGCCAGCGACATCAGAACCACCAGCACCACCGGAATCAACGCGCCGCGATTCCGAGAGATATCGAGAAGTTCTTTGGCGACCAGGGCGCGGATCCGCGTCACTGATGGCTTCCTACGAGATGCAGATAGACGTCCTCGAGCGCCGGCATCTCGGGCCGAACTTCGAGCACCCGTGCGCCCGCCGCGACCAGGGCGTCAACCAGTTGCGGCGTCTCGCGATCGAGATGCGGCAATTTCACGACGAGCGTCGTGCCTTCAACGGTCGCCGACTGGTCAATCCGCCTGGCGATCTCGAGAAACGCGAGGGGGTCGCCAGCGACGCGCACCAACACGCGTCCCGTCGTCAGCCGGAGCCGCAGGGAAGCGGCGGTATCAATTGCCACCAGCCGGCGCTGCAGCACCGCCACCCGATCGGCCACTCGTTCCGCCTCGTCGAGGTTATGCGTCGAGACCAGGATGGCGCATCCAGCCGCGCGCCGTTCCTCGAGTAGCGCGCGTACACTGCGGCGGATCTCCGGATCGAGTCCGGACGTCGGTTCGTCCAGCAGCAGCACTGTCGGCTGATGCAGCAGGGCTCTCGATAACGCGACTTTCTGCCGCATCCCTTTCGACAGTTCGGCCGCGCGAGTGTCGCCGGCATCATCGAGTCCGAAGCGTGCAAGCGAACGAGCGATCACCGCATCGGGTGAGGCCAGGCCGTAGAGGTCGGCATACACCCGCAAGTTTTCGCGGACCGTCAGCCGATCCCATAGGCCGGGCGCTTCCGTGAGAAAACCAACCCGCGTCCGCACCACGGATCCAGTCGCGCGGGTCAGCGCAATGCGGTCGATCGTGACCGAACCCCTCGTCGGCGCAATCAACCCGGCGAGCATTCGCATGGTCGTCGTCTTGCCAGCGCCGTTCGGCCCAAGCAGGGCAACGATCTCTCCGCGCCCCACGTCGAACGACAGGTCTTCGACGACGGTGCGCGTACCGAATCGACGGGTGAGGTGCGACGCGGTGATCACGGAGCGAAGGTCAGCAAGCCGGGGGTCACGAGCAGGTGGCCGTTGCGGCCGAAGAACAGGCTGCTCGGCGCCACGGTTCCGGCGCCGCGCAGTTGCAGGGCGCGAATCTTGTCGCCGTCCGCGTCATAAACGTAGGTGTAGGGCGCGACGAACGAGATCCAGAGGTTGCCGGCGGTATCGACCGCCGCCGCGCGAACGTTGGGCGGCACCAGCGGCACTTCGTGATCATCGATCTTCCGTCGTCGCCAGGTCGTTGGCAGTGCGGCGACCACCGGATCGATCTCCGGACCCTGAATCCGCCGCTCGTAGATCAGCCGCCCTTCGGCATCGTACTTTTGAAACACCGGCAGCCCGGTTTGAAAGACGAACCAGAAGCCGCCGCGCGGATCGACCAGTGGAATGCCGCTATTCAACGCCACGTGCAGGTCGCGATCGCCTTCGTGCCCGGTAGCGCGCACTATTCCGATCAACCGGTTCACGTTGCCCTGCAGCGTGTACTCGGCGATCAGCGCTCCAGTTTCCGGCTGCGACATCAGGATCGATCGACCGGTGTATTGCAGCGTGCCGATGCCATTCAGGACGACGTCGCCAAGAGTCACGCGCGTCTGCATCCGTCCCGGCAGCATGAAGCCGCCGATCCGGAAACCGGCCGCGGAAAAAATCTGAATCCGCTCGCGGCCGTTCGGCGCGTCGGCAACGACAAATGTGCCGTCCGGTTCAACCGCGAACGCCGTCGGATCGATGATCCGGCCCGCTTCGGCGCCGATCATCACCACCTGGCGCGATGTCGTCATCGTGGCGTCGATGGTGAACACCGTGTGCGCACGCTGATCGAACACGTAGTACTGGCCGTCTTTCGACTGCTGAAAGCCGAGCGGGTTGCGAAACTGGCCGGCGATGTGCGGCGGAACCGCGCTGACCGACCGGATGGTGTCAGGTTTGATTGCGACCAGCGAGATTGTGGCGAAGAGAACGGCTGCCGCTGTGAGGACGGGACGCACCAATCACCTCGTCCCAATCACCCTAACCACCCTTAATCCCTAATCCCAATCCCCAATCCCCAATCCCCAATCCCCAATCACTAGTAGGTGGCAGTGGCGCGAATCGCGTTCACGATGTCGGCGGTCTGCGGCAGGATCGCCTCTTCGAGTGCCGGGCAGTACGCGACCGGCGCGTCGAGTGCGCCGACGCGGCGAACCGGCGCGTCGAGGTGTTCGAACAGCTCGCCGGCGATCCGTGCGGCGATTTCGGCGCCGAATCCGCAGGTGATCTGATCTTCGTGGGCGATCACCACCCGACTGGTGCGGCGTACGTGTTCGGCAATCGCGTTCCAGTCATAAGGCATGATGGTGCGCAAGTCGAGGACCGCGACGCTGATGCCGTCTTTTTCGGCCTGCTGCGCCGCGACCAGCGTCCGCTGCACCAGCGCGCCCCAGGTCACGACGATCAGATCATCGCCTTCGCGCCGGAGGCTCGCTTTGCCGAACGGCACCATGAACTCTTTGCCCGGGTATTCGCCCTTGTTGTAGGTCTGGCGATAGAGGTGCTTGTGCTCCAGGAACAGCACCGGATCGTCGCAGCGGATCGCGGTGCGCAGCAGCCCGGCGGCATCGATTGCATTCGACGGAAAGGCGATGCGGATTCCGGGGCAGTGCGCGAAGATGCTTTCGCCCGATTGACTATGGTACGGGCCGCCGCGAATGTAGCCGCCAATCGGCACGCGAATCACCATCGGGCACGACCAGGTGTTGCCCGAGCGATACCGCATCATCGACATTTCGTCGCGCAGCTGCATCATCGCCGGCCAGATGTAGTCGAAGAACTGAATTTCGACGACCGGCTTCAACCCGCGGACCGCCATCCCGACGGCGCGGCCGATGATGCTGGCCTCCGCCAGCGGCGTGTTGAAGACGCGTTCGTCGCCGTAGGCCTTCTGCAGGCCGTGCGTCAGCTTGAACACGCCTCCTTTGCCGGGGACAAGGCCAATTGCCTCCTTCTTGCTGACGTCAGCGACGTCTTCGCCGAACACGACGATTCGCGGCTCGCGCGCCATTTCATGCTTGAGCGTGCGATTGATCGCGGCGACCACGGTGTCGGGTTTTCCTTCCGGCTGCGCCGGCGTCTCGAAGGCAGCCGACGTCGGGTCGACGTCGGGTGAATAGACCCACAACGCCGCCGTGTCCTTCGTCGGCTTCGGCGCCGCCAGCGCCTGCAGTGTCGCTTCGTTCACCTCGCGATGGACGTCGTCGGCGAGGGCCGTCAGATCGTCCGCGGTCGCGATGCCGTTGGTTTGCAGAAATTCGGCGAAGCGCGCGATCGGATCGCGCTTGGCCTCGGCCTCACGCTCCGCCGGAGGCTTGTAGAGTTTTTCGTCGTCCGAGAGCGAGTGCGAGTACGGCCGAATAACTTTCGCGTGGACGAACGCCGGGCCCTTGCGCGCCCTGACGTAATCGGTCGCTTCGCGCATCGCGCGCAGGCTGGCAATGAAATCGGTGCCGTCGATCGAGTCCACGTGGAGACCGGGGAACGACCGAACGAGCCGCGATATGTCGCCGCCCGCGGTCTGCACTTCGACCGGCACCGAGATCGCGTATCCGTTGTCTTCCACCAGGAACAGCACCGGCAGCTGTTTCGTGCAGGCGGCGTTCAGCGACTCCCAGAACTCGCCTTCGCTGGTTGCGCCTTCGCCGAGCGAGACGTAAGAAATTTCGTCGGGCTGGAAATGAGCGGCGCGATCCTGAATCTGCCTCACGCGGCTGTAAATCACGCCGGCTTCGGCGGCGCCGACCGCGTGCAGCACCTGCGTGCCGGTAGGGCTCGATGCCGAGACGATGTGCAGCTTGGGATGTCCCCAGTGCGACGGCATTTGCCGACCGCCGGAGTTCGGGTCGTCTTTGGCGCCAACGCCGGCCAGCAGCATATCGAGCGGCGTCATCCCGAGCTGCAGGCAGAGCGCGCGGTCGCGGTAGTACGGGAAGAACCAGTCGTAACCCGGGCGCAGCGTCAGGCCGGCCGCGACGCAAATCGCCTCGTGTCCGGCGCCGCTGATTTGAAAGAAAATCTGGCTCTGAGTTTTGAGCTGGATTTCCTTGTCATCGAGCTTGCGCGACAGCAGCATCGTGCGATGCACGGCCTTCAGCTGCGCGTGCGACAGGCCCTCGATGGTGGTTTGGTGCGCGGCGTCGCGCCCGTTTAAAACGGCCTTCATCTGAATGCAAATTTTATATCAATCCGGGGCGGCCCGGCCGCAGTGGCCGCGCACCGCTTGGTATATGCTCCCAGCCATGAGCACTCAGACAGTTCGCCTGCATCGATGGGACGAAATTGCGCTCGAAAAAGTGACCGAAATGATTTCGCGAAAGGTGGTCACCGGCGAGCGCGAGATGATTGCGCAGATCTACCTGAAACGCGGCTGTGTCGTGCCGATGCATTCGCACGAAAGCGAGCAGATGACCTACATCCTGCAGGGTGCGCTCAAATTCCTGATTAACGGCGAGGACATTACCGTCCGTGAGGGCGAAGTCCTGCACATTCCATCCTGGGTGAAGCATCAGGCGGAGGCGCTCGAGGACACCTTCGAACTCGACGTGTTCAGCCCGATCCGTCAGGACTGGCTCGACCACACTGACGATTACTTTCACCGCTGATGGCGATCGATCGTCAAGGCACCGGCTTGGCGGTGTTGCGCGTCTGCATCGGCGTCTTTTTCATTTTCGAATCGTTTCTGAAAATCCGCTGGCTGACCGACTCGTCGATTCTGGCGGGTCAGTTCGGCACCTGGACGAACACGGCGGCGGCAGGGTCGATCAGTGCCTGGTACTTGCATCGGATTGCCGTGCCCGGCGTGGCGGTCTTCGCGCGGCTGGTGCCGCTCGGCGAGTTCGTCACCGGCCTCGCCCTGCTGCTTGGTTTCTGGACGCCGCTGTTCGCATTCGCCGGATTTTTTATGGCACTGAACTTCCAAATTGCGAGCGGCGCCATCTTCCAATACAGCTTCCTGACGAGCGGCTACGGATTACCCGTGCTCGGATCTACGCTGGCACTGGCGCTCGGCGGGGTGCGTCTGCCGTGGAGCATTCGCGGCTGAACACCACAGCGTGCCACGCCAGGGCCGCACAATTCGCGATCGCCACCAGCACTGTCGCATCGACGATGGTCAGCGTGCGTGGTATGGCGTAGCCGATATCCTCGCTGATCCCGTAAAACAGATTGAGATTGAGGACAAAAATCGCGCTCAGAACCACGAAAATCGGCGTCAGCCGCGTCCGCCCTGCCGCGGCAATTCCCACCAGCGGTACGGCGGCGAACAAATGGTTCTCGTGGACTTGGGCCGAGAGCGTCGCGTAGGCGTGCATCAAAAACCCCGCGAGCGCTGAAACGATCCAGAGGTCGCCTCCACAGCGCGCCGTCCAGAGAGACCACGCGGCAGCGCCGCCGAACAGGATGAAGCCGACGATTCGCGGGTTCGGATAGCCCAGCTCGATCACCCGGGAGATCGCCAGAATTTTCGTCGGCGATGTGAACGCCGCCCAGGCCCCCATGTCGTGCATCGAGTAATACGCGCGTAGCAGGTAGCCGATAATCCACCACAGGTTGCACGCGTTGCCCGAAAGCATGTCGTGCTGCGCGAGCCGACCCATCGCCTGGATGAAATTCGGTACGGCACCACCGATCAGGATCGGCGTCAGGCCGATCGCAAGAGCGAGGGCAGTACCGCTCGACGCGGTCGCGAGCGCTCGCCACCGTCCGTGGTTGCGCGACGATGAGATTCCGTTCCACACGGCAAGAGCCACGGCGGGGAGAAGAATGACCGCCTGTGGCTTCGTCAGGCACGCCGCACCGGCAAGCAGGCCGGCAGCGAATGGCCAGTCGAAAGCGATCGCGATCAGGCTGGCGGCGGCGGGCAGAATGAATAGCGGGTCGAGATATCCGAGGAACGCTCCGTCAAGAAGAACCGCCGGATTCAGCCAGTAGAGCAGCGCCGCCGATTTCGCGCCCGACGCCCCAATCAGCGGTCGCAAGCCGAACGCCAGCAGCGCCAGCATCGCGGCATCGGCGAGAATCACCGGGATTTTTACCGCCACGATCAACGCAGTGCCGTCCGGATAGGCGCCACGATGCAGCCAGCGGTAGGCGCGGCCCGCCAGGCCAAGTTCGGCGAGCGCCAATGGTGGATAGTCGACCGTTGTCCCGGCGTCGTGCAGTGTGACGATACGTCGCTCGGGCGGCGTGCCGCCCACGCCATAAAGACGGCCGACCGAGTCGGTCGCCGCGGCGTAGCTCCAGATTTTCCAGACGGCGATGTCGTGTGTGCCGGGCAGAGGCAACGCCGCCAATCGAATGACGGTGCCAAGGACGACGGCGGCGGTGAAGGACTTCTTCAGTGGACTCGTCTATCCCAATCGTCGGCGCGTCCACCGGAGTAGACGTCGAACTTCTTGCGAACGCGATTGATCTTCCATTTCAGGTAACGATATTTCAGCTCCGACCCCGGATGGATCCGACCCCTCTTCAGGTACAAGTATCCGATGACCAGGCCTCCGAGGTGCGTGGCGTTGGCAATGCCGCCGCCGCTTTCGGCCATCGACGAGTAGAACGCGATCGCGCCCATGATCAACACAAAAATCTTGGCGGGAATCGGAAACACGAAGTACATGTAAATCGGCCGATCCGGAAAATACAGCGCATACGCCAGCAGAAGCGCATAGATCGCACCTGATGCGCCGATCACGATCACATATTGCAACTGCTCGGCGAATCCAAACGGCAGCAGCGAGAATGCCACCGTCAACGCGCCGGCGCCGACGCCGGTGATGAAATAGAACTTCAGGAATTCACGCGTCCCCCAGATCCGCTCGAGTTCCGCGCCGAACATCCAGAGCGCCAGCATGTTGAACAGGATGTGGAACAACCCGCCGTGCAGAAACATGTAGCTGGCGAGCTGCCAGATCCGGAACTGATGCACCACTGCCGACGGAATCAATCCCAGAACCGGGATCAGCGCCGGCACGAATGTCGTAAGAACGAACATTGCGACATTCGCCCCGATCAGGCCTTTGAGGGCCGTCGAGAGCGGTCCGGGACCGAAGGAAAAGGACGACGCGTAAGGTGAACCGGGCCGGCGCATATTCAAAGATGAGATCGTAGCAAAAAAAAGGCCCCTCGCGTTTACGCGGGGGGCCAAAGGAGGATGGATGAGAAGGCTGCTTCGTTTGTTGCCGTTCTCAAAAGGTTAGACGGTTCGGTGCGCCAAAAAGTTTAGGAACCCGACAGCCGCTGCCGCACCAGCTCGTTGACCGCCTTGCCGTCCACACTTTGGCCGGCCAATTTGGCCATTGCGGCCTTCATGACCTTGCCTATGTCCTTGACCGACGAGGCGCCGGTGTCCGAAATCGCGTCGGCGACGGCCCGCTCGATCACAGCCGGATCGGCGGCCGGCGGTAGATATGATTCGAGCACCTTCATCTCTGCCGATTCTTTGTCGACCAAATCCTGACGGCCCGCTTTGCCAAATTGCTCGATCGAATCCTTGCGCTGTTTGACCAGGGACTGCACGACCTGCAGCGATTCGGCGTCGTCGAGCGCGCGGCCGCGTTCGACTTCTTTATTCATCAGCGCTGCCTTCAGCATGCGCAGCGAGCCGAGACGCACACCTTCCTGCTTGCGCATCGCATCGGCGATGGCAGTCGTCACATCGTTCAGGAGCGGCACGTTATTGCTGCCTGTCAGGTACGCCTGGTCGCTTGATCTGTCCCGGCTGCTGCGGAGCGTTGACCACGCCGGGCTGCTGCTGTTGCGGCGTCGGCGCAACCATGCCTGGCACCGCCACGCCGCCGAACGGCGCGGTCGGCACTGGCGAGTTCGTCGGCTGCTGAGGAACGGCCTGATTCGGAACTTGATTAGGGAACTGCTGCGGAACCGTTACCGGTTGTCCGGTTTGCGGATTGATCACCTGCGGCTGCTGCGGAAAGGTATTGAACACCGGGCCGCGCGGGTTAGGCGCCGGCATTTGTGCGTTCGGTTGCGGCCGATCGTCGTCCTGGTCGTCGTCGGCGATGTTCGGCTGCTGGAACTGCGGCTGCTGGAACACCGGCGCCGGAGCGGCGGCGACGGTTTTCGGCGCGTTGCTCGTCGGCATCACGATTACACGATCGAACGTCGACAGTCCGGAAACCATCGTCGGTCGCGGTGCGGCGACGTAGCCGGCGGCGCCGCGGAGCAGCGTGTCGAGTGCCAGGCCCTCCGGCACGTTGGTCAATTCGAGACTGATCGGACCGCCCGGCAGCCGTTCGGCGTTGACGACTTTCGCCTGACCCACGCGTGCCCATTCCGCGATGATTTGCCGGACCGTGACGTCTTTGGCGACCACGGTCACCAGTCCATCCTGGATGGTGACTTTCACTTCTGCCGACGCGGTCGAGGCGGTCAGCAGCAAGGCGGCCATTGAGCAGGTGAGCAGTTTCATGATGTTCTCGGTCTATCCAGTATACGCCGGCCACAGAATGCAGAATGCAGAATACAAAATGTCAAATGCGGACGAATTCCGCATTTTGCATTTCATTTTTTTCTGAAGTAATCGATGACCTGATTGAGGATATCGTCCAGCGACAGCGTCGGGGCGTAGCCGATCAGTCCGGCGACCCGGGACAAGTCCGGGACGCGCCGCGGCATATCCTCAAACCCCGACTCATAGGCTTGGTCGTAGGGGATGTATTTGATTTTCGACTTCGAACCGCTGAGGTCGCGCACGCGTTCCGCGAGCCGTTCGATCGAGATCTCTTCCGTATTGCCGATATTGATGACTTGTCCGATCGCTTTGGGCTCGACGACCAGCTTTAACAGCGCCCCGACGACGTCCGCGACGTGCGTGAACGCGCGCGACTGCTTGCCGTCGCCAAACACCGTAATCGGTTCGCCGGCAAGCGCCTGTCGCACGAAATTGGGGATCACCATCCCGTACTGACCGCTCTGGCGCGGCCCGACCGTATTGAAGAAGCGGACGATGATGACCGGCAGTTTTCGCTCTTTCCAGTAGGCAAGTGCGAGGAACTCGTCGATCGCTTTGCTGCAGGCGTACGCCCAGCGGTGCTTCGGCGTCGGGCCCAACACCAGGTCCGAATCCTCGCGGAACGGCACGTCGTTGCTTTTGCCGTAGACCTCGGAGGTCGACGCAATGACCACCAGCTTCTTTTTCTTGTTGGCGTGCTTGAGAACGACTTCGGTGCCGTGCACGTTGGTTTCAATCGTGTGCACTGGCTGTTCGACGATCAGTTTGACACCCACTGCCGCCGCGAAATGAAACACCACGTCGCTGCGGTCGATGAGTTCGGCGAGCAGCGGCTCGTTGTCGACGGTGTCGATGAAATATTCGAATCCCGGTCGGCCCTTCAGGTGCCGGATGTTGTCGATCGATCCGGTCGAGAGATTATCGAGAATCAGGACTTCGTGGCCTTGTTCGAGCAGCCGCTCGGTAAGATGCGAGCCGATGAATCCGGCGCCGCCGGTAATTAATGCACGCACGCGTCGTGTCCTTTCGTGCCGGAAGCGATTCCCCGCAACAGCGCGGCTGCCACCGTGTCGACGTCCTGATCGGCGAGGACCGGGGTGAGCGGCAGCGACAACACTTCGTCGCAGACTCGTGCGGCAATCGGGCAGTCGGCGGGCTGCGCCGCAGCCAGTGCCGGCTGCCGAGGAATCGCGACCGGATAGTGAATCAAGGTTTCGATGCCTCGCGACGCCAGCTGCGCCTGCAGGCCGTTGCGATCGCCGCTGCGGACGACGAACAAGTGATAAACATGACCGGCGTCGAATTCGCGCGGCACGACGATCGAGCGTTCACCGGCCGACACCGTCGCCAGCGCCGCCCGATATCTGCCGGCGAGCGCGCGGCGCCGCCGCGTCCATTCCGGCAGCTTCGCCAGCCGCGTCCGCAGGATCGCCGCCTGCAGCTCGTCGAGCCGCGAATTGATGCCGGCGTCGTGATGGTGATATCGATCGGACTGTCCACCGTTGCGGAGGCGTTTCAGCCGTGCGGCGAGAGTGGCGTCGTTGGTGATAATCGCACCGCCGTCGCCGAGAGCGCCAAGATTCTTCGTCGGGTAGAAACTGAATGCACCCGCGGCGCCGAACGTTCCCACCGCCTTGCCGTTCGCGGTCGCGAGGTGCGCCTGGCAGCAGTCTTCGACCACCACCAGATTGTGGCGCGCCGCGATCGCGGCGATCGCTTCCATGTCCGCCGGTTGTCCGTAGAGATGAACCGGCAAGATCGCGCGGCTGCGCGGACCGATCGCCGCTTCGATCGCCGCCGGAGCCACCGTCAGGCGGTCCGCATCGATGTCGGCAAATACCGGCCGCGCACCGGTCATCATGATCGCCAGCGCCGAAAACGCGGCGGACAGCGGCGAGGTGATCACTTCGTCGCCGGCGCCGATGCCGAGCCCGCGAAGCGCCAGTGCGATGGCGTCGGTGCCGGTGCCGACGCCGACTGCGTATTCCGCACCGCTGGCGCGGGCGAATTCAGCCTCGAACGCCTCGACTTCCGGGCCAAGCACGTACCAACCGCGCTGCACGACGCGTTCGATTGCCGCCCGCACGTCGGCCGCGTCACCGCTGTCGGGCCCCGGGACCAATGACATGAACGGAATCCGCTTCATCTAGACGCGCTCCGCGGTGGTCGCGTCCACACTGGCTTCGTCAGACACGTAGCGATCGTAGTGTCGGCGGTAGAACGCGAGTGTCCGGCGCAGCCCCTCGGCCAGATCCACTTGCGGCCGCCACCCGGTCGCCGCGGTGAACTTCGATGAATCCGCGTAGAAGCTGCCGATATCGATCGCCTTTTTCTCTGCCGGCCACTCGACGTACGCGACGGAACCGGAGCCGGCGACCTCGACCAGCAACGCGGAAAGATCCCGGAGGCTGATCGGCCGGTCGCCACCAACGTTGAACACTTCGCCGTTGCAGCGGTCGCTGGCGCCGGCGCGGAGAAATGCATCGGCCGCATCGTCGACGTAGACGAAATCGCGCAGCTGCGAACCGTCGCCGAAGATCTGAATCCTCTTGTTCTCGAGCGCGAGACGGATGAACCAGCCGATGAAGCCCTGGCGATTGTGACGAATCAGCTGCCGCGGGCCATAGACATTGGTCAGGCGCAGCGAGCAGGCACGCACGCCGAAGACGTTGTTGTAGACGAGATGGTAGTACTCGCCGGCCGCCTTGTTGATGCCATTGACATCGGTCGGCCGAACCAGGTGCGACTCACGGACCGGCAGCGAATCGGGACGGCCGTAGACCTGACGGGTTCCGGCGAACACCACTTTGGCGTGCGGGTTGTGATGACGGCACGATTCGAGCAGCGTCAGTTGACTGCGGCAGTTGATTTCCAGATCGGTGTACGGTTCCCGCATGCTGTCGATGTGGCTCACCTGTCCGGCCAGGTTGAAGATCACATCGCGTCCGCGCACCAGGTAGTTCATCGTCGACTGCTGGCGGATGTCGGCGATGTTCACCCGTACCCGGTCGATGATGCCGTCGATATTGAACTGGTTGCCGCCGTAATCCTCGATCAGCGAATCGACCAGCAGCACGTCCGCGCCGAGCGCTGCCAGTTGGTGAGCCAGATTGCTGCCGATGAATCCCAGCCCGCCGGTAATCATCACGGCGCGGCCTCGATAAAACTGGCGGTACGACTCGTCGGCGGCGGTCATTCCGAATGCGCGACCAGCGGCCGGACGCCGGCGCGGCGGTGCTGACGCAGGATCACCAGCGCGAACCACAGCCGCAGGACGTCCACCGCGGTTTTTGCAATCCGCCGGAAATTGAAAAACTGCGATTTGCCGAACGCGCGATGGTAGTGATGCACCGGGACTTCGGCGATCCGGAAACCGCCGTCGGTGATCTTCTTCATCATCTCCAGGCAGATCACGCCGCTGTTCTTTTCGAGATTGATCCGCTGGAAGATGGTTCGGCGCATCAGACGAAAGTCGCAGTCGACATCGCGGACCGTCAAACCGAACAACGTTTTGACGATGTGGTGGTAGAGTCGCCCGATCACGATGCGGTGCAGCGGATCCGATCGGCTGATCTTGTAGCCGTTCACCATGTCGGCGTCGGCCGACAGCCGCTCCCATAACACCGCCAGCTCTGACGGGTCATACTGCGCGTCGCCATCGGTGTAGAAAATCAGATCTTTGGTCGCCGATCGAAAGCCGGTTTGCAGCGCTCCGCCGTAGCCGCGATTTCGTGGATGATGGACAGCGCGAACGTGCGGGTAGGTGCGCGCGAGCTCGTCGATAATCGCCGGCGTCGCATCACTGCTGCCGTCGTTCACGACGATCACTTCGTAGTCGGGCGTCAGCGCCGATGCCGTCTGGACGGCGCGGATGACCATGCTCGCGATCGTCCCGCTGTCGTTGTAGGCCGGGAAAAAGACGCTCAGACCCGCGGGCTTGCCGGCGGGAGCTTCAGACATGTGAAATGCCCCTAAACCATAGCACGAAAACGAGCTAGGAATCCTTCGTCGCGATCAGCCGCCACGGCGTCACGGCCGATTCGGCGATCACCGTACGCGACATTTTCGACTGGCCTTCACGCCGTTCGACGTAAGTGATCGGCACCTCGACGATCCGCCGCCCCTGGCGGGAGGCGACGAACAGCATCTCGACCAGAAACGAATAGCCGTCGGATACGAAGCGATCGAGCGGCAGTGTGGCCAACGCGTCGCGCCGCCAGCAACGGAAACCGCTGGTGCAATCGCGCGCCGCCAATCGGGTGATCAGGCGCACGTAAAGGTTCGCGAACCGGCTAAGCAGCAGTCTTCGACGCGGCCAATTGACGACGGCCCCGCCGCGCACATACCGCGACCCGATCACGACGTCGGCGTTGCTCGCCGCTTTGACGAGCGCCGGCAGCCGCGCCGGGTCGTGCGAAAAATCGGCGTCCATCTGGCAGATGAATTCTACCGGCATCGTCAGCGCGCGTTTGATGCCGTCGATGTATGACCGCCCGAAGCCGCGATTCGTGGTGCGGTGCAGTCCCTCGACGCGATCGGGAAACTCCCTGGCGAGCGCGTCGACCGCGGCGCCGGTGCCATCCGGCGACTGATCGTCGACGACCAGCACGCCGATCCGATCGTGTTCGAGCAGCGCCCGCACCAGCTTGGGGATGTTCTCGCACTCGTTGTAGGTCGGAATGATCACGACCGCCGACACCCCCTTCACGATCGCCGACCTTCGAAACGCAGCGATGAGATCTGCTCCGAGATCAGCCCGACCAGGAAAATCACCACACTCAGGACGATCAGTAACACCGACGAATTGGTGACGTGTGACTGCGTCAGGATCGTCCAGACGGCATAGGCGGCGCCGAGCAGGAAGGAGGCGACGCTGATCGGCACAAAAATCCGCAGCGGACTGTAGATCGTGATGACCTTCAGCAGAATCAGGAAGAAGCCGACGCCGTCCGAACCAAGGCGGATCTTCGACGTTCCCTGGCGTTTTGCCGCTTCAATCGGTTCGAACCGCACGCTGTAGCCGGCCTTGATGAATGCCAGCGTCGTCGTGGTCGGCGTCGAGAAGCCGTTCGGCAGCAGGTGCAGGAATTCGACGAGATGCTCGCGGCGCGCGGCGCGAAAACCCGAGGTCAAGTCGGGAATTGGCTGTCGCGTCAAGTAGCTGGCGACGCCGTTCAGCAGGGCGTTGCCGACCCGACGCACCAGACTCGCATGCGTCTGCGGCGCGCGAGCACCGACTACGAGATCGTATTCACCCAGGCGCGAGACCAGATGGACCGCATCGGATGGCCGATGCTGACCGTCGGCGTCGACGATAACGATGAATGGTGTATTGGCGTTCCTGATGCCGCTCTTGACGGCTGCGCCGTTGCCCTTGTTGTAGGGATGGCGTACGACGCGCGCTCCGGCGGCGCGCGCGCGAGCGTCAGTGTCGTCGACCGATCCGTCGTCCACGACGATAATCTCGGGCCATCGCGCCGCCTGGCGAAGTTCGGCGACGACCGAGGCGATCGATCCGGCTTCGTTGAAGGCAGGAATGACGACAGTGGTCTGTTCGGGATCAGCCATCAGCCATCAGCCATCAGACGCTCCACCACGCCTTCCCACGAAATCGCGCTGGCCCGGTCGAAGCCGGCGTCGCCGAGCGCCTGCGCCAGGGATCGGTCAGCAGCCAATCGCGCGATGGCGCCGCCGATTGCTTCCGGAGTCGGTTCCACAACCAGTCCGGTGACGCGATCGGTGACAAACTCGAGCGGGCCGCCGGCATCGGTGGTGGTGATGACGGGCTTCCGTGACAGGAACGCTTCGAGGGTGATGTAGCCGTAGTCCTCGTCATAGGGTGGAAACACGATGCCGAGTGCGCCGGCGTACAACACGATCAGCGCGAGATCGTCGAGCGCGCCGGTGAAGGTGACACGATCGAGAATCCGTTCGCGTTCGGCGAGTTCCGCGAGATCACTGCGCAATGGTCCTTCGCCGACAACCACCAGCCGGGTCGCGCGATCGGCTTGTGCCAGACCGCGGATGATCAGATCGACGCGCTTGTTGGCTTCCAGGCGGCCCACCGACAGGACGTAATCACCGAGCGGGCCCTGGGCCAGCCGGCCGGCCAGCGGAGGCGGGTGGTAGAGCGGTTCGGCGTGCAACCCGTTGTAGCGCTCCAGCCGCGCCGCCGTATTTCGCGCATTGGCGAAGATCCGCTGCGATTCGCCGAGCGCGTCGTTGTCCAGTCCGATCAATCGATCGCGCAGACGCACGTCGGCTTCGGTGTGTTCGAA
>Ga0207659_10000077_pt1 | contig 62077 bp, 52 predicted proteins | sample KBSM43metaG_FD_184330 | JGI IMG/M metagenome (GOLD analysis project Ga0207659, IMG submission 184330) | Miscanthus rhizosphere microbial communities from Kellogg Biological Station, Michigan, USA - KBS M4-3 metaG (SPAdes) (version 2) | ecosystem: Host-associated > Plants > Roots > Rhizosphere >...
ACCGCGCTCAGCGGTGCACTGGCGCTCGGCAATCGCGAGGCCGTTCGACGACTGCAAGCCGCCGGCGCCAGAGCTCCGAAGACCATCTCATCGAGCGAACTCAAAGAGGCGGTGGCAACGCTGTCGGGCTCAACTCACAAAATCGTTCCGATGATCAGCGTCGCCGATGTTGCCGCAACGCTGGATTGGTACGTCTCGATCGGTTTCACCGAGCTCGGGCGCGTCGCAGACGAGGGCGTCGTCAACTGGGGGATCGTGCGGTACGGCGGTGCGGAAATCATGTTCAGCATGCACGGCCAAACCGGTCGGCAGCCGGTCAGTCTCTGGTTTTACACCGACCAGGTCGACGCGCTCTACAACCTGTTCAAGGCGCGTCAACTCGAAGCGGCTCGAGCAGCACTCGATGGCACGCCGGTCGATTCTCCGGTGGTTGAAATCACGCAAGACATCTACAACCCGTTCTACGGAGGACGGGAATTCGGTATCAGAGATTTGAATGGATACGAGCTGTATTTCCGTTGTGGTGAGTGAATGCCACGGAGATTGACAGAGACACGGGTTCAACACGGAGCAACGGAGAAACGGAGAGAAAATGTTTTTTCTGTTTCTCTGCTACACCGTGTTGATCCCGTGCCTCCGTACGACTCCGTGACGTCGATTACTCGGTCAGCGCCGGCTCGGCCATCTGGGTCCGCAGCGGTTCGCTCCGCAAGAACAGGTGGAGCACGACCGCCGCGCTCATGATAATCGCGCTCCAGAAGAAGATTCGTTCGAGACCGTGGGCCAGTGAACTGCGTACGGCCGCGAACAGGCCGCGCAGCACGAGCAGACCGCCAGGGGTCCGCGCGATGCTGGCTTCAATCTGCGGCCGCAGCTGGACCAGCAGCAGCGGATTCGAGAAGTACATCACGAGATCGGGCGGTACTTTCGCCGGCACCGCTGCCGCGAATTCCTGGTGATACCGCGTCAGCATGATCGATCCGAATGCTGCCACCCCAACGGTGCTGCCGATCGATCGAAAAAAGATCGTGGACGATGTCGCGGTGCCCATCTGGTGGCGCGGCGCGACGTTTTGCACCGCAACCGTATAGACCGGTTGGGCGAGCCCCATCCCGAGGCCGGCGACGATCATGCCGAACGCGACGTAGGTTCGGGTCGTCGATGGATCCATCCGCGCGAACAGAATCATTCCGGCGGCGATCAAGATCGAACCGGCGATCGCCATCGCTTTGTACTTGCCGGTGCGCGAAACGGTTTGACCGCTGACGAAGCTGCCGACGACAGCGCCCATCATCAGCGGCGTCAACAGATTCCCCGATTGTGTGGCCGACACGCCGAGCACGCCCTGCATGAACAGCGGCAGATAGATGATCACGCCGAACATGCCCATGCCGAGAATGAACACGCACAGCGAACAGACGGTGATTACCGGATTCTTGAAGAGGTTCAACGGCATCATCGGATCGGGCGATCGCGATTCGACCATGATAAATGCTGCCAGCATCACCGCCGACACCAGCAGCAGCGATTCGACCCGCGTCGAAGTCCAGCCGTACTGGGTTGCCCAGGTCAGCGCCAGCAGCAACGGAACGACGCAGCTAATCAGCGTGGCGAAACCGGGCCAATCGAGGCGTCGCGCGGCCGCCCGCGGTTTCATATGGGGGAACTCCATCCAGATCGCGGCCACCGCGATCGCGCCGACTGGCAGGTTCACCCAGAAGCAGGCGCGCCACGACCACTGATCGGTCAACCACCCGCCGAGCGTCGGTCCGAAGATCGACGCCACGCCCCACACCGCGGAGAACAGTCCGACGTAACGTCCGCGTTCGCTCGGCGAAAAGATGTCGCCGACGATCGTGAACAGCAGGCCCATCACCATTCCCGCGCCGATGCCTTGCAGCGCCCGGAAGAGAATCAGCTGATTCATCCCGTCGATCGGCATGAAGGTGAGCGTTCCCGACATGCCACACAACGCCGAGGTCACCACGAACAGCACCGCCCCCAGCATGAAAAACGGCTTGCGGCCGTGAATGTCCGAGAGGCTCGCGAAAATCGGAACCGAGAGCGTCGAACTCAACAGGTATGCGGTTGCGACCCACGGATATCGATCGAATCCCGACAGCGACGCGATGATCCGCGGTTCGGCGGTGCCGACAATCGTCTGGTCGATCGCCGCCAACAGCGCGGCAAGCAGCAGTCCGGTCAGCGTGCCGATTAACTGCGGCCGGGTCAGGCGGACGATCCCCGAGGTCGCGTACTGGGCGTCGGTAACGGTCTCCGTTGTCATCGGTATTGGGCCTCAGCGCATCCAGCGGCGCATCACGTCGAACACCCGGCCATGCTCGAAGCAGACCATGCGCCCGCGATGGTACGACAGCGTAGGACTGCGAGTGTACTGCCAGCACATCCCGACCGGCGGACCGAGGAGTTTGGCGACGTCGGCGCCGGTCATTCCCTGGCGGACCCCTGCGCGTTCGCACAGTTCGACGATGAAGGCGGTGAGGTGCGGCTCGGCGACCACCCGGTCTGATTCGATGTAGACCGACGGACACGGTGGTGGGGCCGCCGGTCGAGACTGTCCGGGCTGATCGTCCGGCGAAAAATACATCCAGGCCTGTCCGATCGGTTCGCCAAGAGAACGGCGAACGTCAGCAATTGGCTGACCGGCCGCGATGCCGCGAAACGCCTGCTCCGAGAAATCCGGGCCGTACTGCGTGTCTTCGCGAAGCGCAACGCCGACCAGCCGCTCGCGCACCGGATCGGTGGACGCGAGTAGCCATCCGACGATCAGCCAGCTCGATAAAAACGCGGCGCCGAGCCGCGGCCGGCCGAGCGCGACTGCGAGCAGCGGCGCGAACAGTGCCAGCTCGGTCATCGCCACGAAGAAGCCATACGGCGACAAGAAGGCCAGACCGATCGGCGAGACCGGAATTGGCCGCCACGGCGCAAAGTAGCGAGTCAGGTCGAACGGCCATAGCAGCGCACAACCGAGCCCGCCATCGGTCAAGGTATCGAGCAAACCGTGGCTCGCCAGCACCGCCAGCGCAACCCACCACGTGCGTGATCGCGGCCAATTGAATTGTGGCGCGATCGCCGCGATTATCGCTGCGCCGATGAAAGCGATCGTCAATGAATGCGCAGCGCCGCGGTGTCCCCACGGATCGGCGTAGCGCACACCAATCGAGAAGCCAATCACGTCAGCATCGGGCAACATCGCGAGCACCGACCAGGCGAACATCGATCGCCCTGAGGAAACATGCTGCGGCCGGTGTAGTCGCGCCGCGGCCATGCCGACTGCGATGTGCCCGAGACTGGCCACCCGCCTACGCCTTCGGCTTTGGTGCGGCCGCTCGGCTCTGACGCGCGTAGTGCGGGCTGTAGGGCATGCCGTAGGGTGTCGTCTGGGTGGCCGCCGCTTTGTCGCGTGAAAACTGATCTTGCGACTGCTTGATCGCCGCCACTTCCTCGGTGGTGCAGTCGCGCAGTGTTACCTCTTCGCGCGGAATGAAACACACCTGACCGATCGGCATGGCGTGCTGGCCGGAAATCCCTTCACCCGGTTGCAGGACGTAGCGAAATTCGGTTTCGTGCGCGTACCAGTCGGTCTCGACGCGGACGACCAGCATCGGCGCCACCGGGCGCTCGATCATGTTGAAGATTGGTGTGTAGACGGTGTCCCAGCCGGCCGGTGTCTGAAAATTCGTGGAGCCGCGCAGCGCCAGTGCACCGGGAGGTGTCCCCATGTCTTGCGGCACGATGAAGGTTCGTGCAGCCAGCAGCGCATCATCGCGAGTCATGTTGGGATGCCTGACCATGAACTCGACCTCTTCTTTGATCATGCCGAGACTGCCGATCGGAAAGCTCATCGTGACCGAAAACAGCGCGTCCCATTTGCCGTGAAGGTTCTTGACGAAATACGCGAATTGATAACGGCCGTCGCCTTGAAACTCGACGTGGTACGACTCGTTCTCTTCGAGCGGCGGGTAGACCAGAAACCCCATCGCGCTGCCGGCTTCGAGTACTGGGCAATGGCGCGCGTGCTGCGGCAACAAGGGACGCTGGCTCTCGCGCCGCGGCTTCATGCCGACACCTGGACGGCTGGAATTCGGAAACAGGCGGACTTCCATCGGACTATCATACGCACGGAGCGGCTATGGGACCCGTGTTCACGATCGGCGTCGAAGAGGAATTCCAGATTGTCGACCCGGAAACATGGGAGCTGCGCTCGCACGTCTCGGAGCTGCTGGCCTCGAGCGCTGCGACCTTCGGGGATCAGATCAAGCGCGAGTTGCATCAGTCGATCGTCGAAGTCGGCACCAAAATCTGTGCGAACGTCGATGAACTGGCGACCGAAGTGATCCGGAGCCGCCGTGGTTTGGCCGACGCCGCCGAGCGCGTCGGCCTGCGGGTTGCCGCGGCCGGCACGCATCCGTTTTCGTCGTGGATCGACCAGCGGCTCTCACCCGGCGAGCGTTACGAGAACATCGTGGACGAACTGCAGCTGCTGGCGCGGTCGCTGCTGATCTTTGGCCTTCACGTCCACGTCGCCATTCCCGACCAGTCGCTGACCATCGAGTTGATGAATGAGGCGCGCTACTTTCTGCCGCACTTGCTGGCGCTGTCGACCAGCTCGCCGTTCTGGATGGGACACGATACCGGATTGAAGTCGTACCGCACCGCGGTGTTCCGCCGCTTTCCGCGGACCGGCATCCCGGATCGATTCGAATCCTGGAGCGAGTATCAGGAATACATCAAGCTGCTCGTCGAGCTGAACTGCCTGGACAACGCCAGAAAAATCTGGTGGGACATCCGTCCGCATCCGACCTTTGGGACACTCGAATTCCGAATCTGCGACGTGCCGACGGCGCCGCGCGCCACCATTGCGATCGCCGCGCTGGCCCAGGCGGTGATCGTCAAGCTCTATAAGCTGCGGACGCGTAATCTCGGTTTTCGGCTCTATCACCGCCGACTGATCGAGGAAAACAAGTGGCGGGCCGCGCGATGGGGCCTCGACGGCAAGTTGGTCGATTTCGGCCGGCGCCAGGAGGTCGCGATGCGCGACCTGGCGCTCGAACTGCTCGAGTTTATCGACGATGTGGTCGACGAGCTGGGCAGCCGCGGCGAGGTCGATTACGTGCGGACGATTCTGCGCGACGGCACCAGCGCCGATCGGCAGCTGCGAGTGTTCCGCGAAACCGGCGACTTGCGTGCGGTGGTGCGCGCGATTGTCGAGGAAACCCGCGACAGCGTCGAACAGTCGGCGCGCGCTTACCACGTCTGAGGATCCGGCGATGAAAGTTGGACTGCTGTGCGGCCGCGAATACTCGTTTCCGCCGGCATTTCTCGCACGCGTCAACGAGCTCGGAAAACCTCACGGCATCAGCGCGGAATTTCTCAAGCTGACCGGTACCAAGATGGGCGACCCCTCCGGCTACCGCGTCATCGTCGATCGCATTTCACACGAGGTCGAGTATTTCCGCGCCTATCTCAAGCACGCCGTGCTGGAAGGCACCTACGTGATCAACAACCCGTTCTGGTGGACGGCCGACGACAAGTTTTTCAATTATTCGGTTGCGAAGCGACTCGGCGTGGCAGTGCCGAAGACTGTCGTGCTGCCGCAGAAGTCGTACCCCGCCGACATCGACCTGACCGCGGAATCGCTGCATAACCTGGGCTATCCGATCGACTGGGAAGGCCTGCTCGATTATGTCGGCCGGCCGGCGATTCTCAAACCGTACTCGGGGGGTGGCTGGAAGCACGTTTACAAAGTGAACAACGCGCAGGAACTGATCGACGCCTACAACGGCACCGGGCCGTACTGCATGACGCTGCAGCAGTTCGTTCACTTCGATCAGTACGTACGCTGTTTCACATTCGGCAAGACCGATATCGTTCCGGTGGCCTACGATCCCGGCGGCCGCCGCTACCTGGTCGATCATTCGTATCTCTCGGCGGAACTTGGCGCGCGGATCGTTCGCGACGCGCAGACGCTGAACACCGCGCTCGGCTACGAAATGAACACGATTGAATTCGCGGTGGAGAAGGGCGTTCCTTACGCAATCGATTTCCTCAACCCGGCGCCGGACTTCGAGCGGGACCGCATTACCGAGTTCTACTTCGACATGGTCATCGAACGGATGTCGGAAATGGTGATCGAGCGAGCGCGCAACGGGCAGCCGCAGCAGACCTGGCCGCGCTGGGCCGAGATGCTCGGGATTGGACCGGTGCGGCCGGTTTAGTAGACTGTCTCGCGTGACATGCTTTTGGGGACACCCTCCACGAATCTGATCGACGAGTGGCACGCGCTGGTCGCGCGTGACGGCCGCGGCGCACTCTGTTCGCCGCTCGCCGATCGGATGCGCGCAGAGCACCTGACGTTCGGCGGAAGGCTGCTCTGCCCGTTCCTGCGGCCGTTCTTTCTCGAACCCGCAGACGAAGCCCGCGTCAAGCAGGCGGCCGAGGCGTTGTGGACGTTCGGCGAGCGGGTGGCGCGGGCGGCGGTCGACGACCCGACGCTGCTCGACGACCTGGCGCTCAGCCCCGACGAAATCGCTCTGGCCCGTATCGAACCCGGCTACGGGACGACCAGCACCGCGGCGCGCGCCGACGCATTCCTGTTGCCCGACTCGCTGCAGTTTGCCGAATACAACGGCGAGTCGCCGGCCGGCGCCGGCTACAGTCAGCGGCTCGCTGAAGTCTTCGACTCGCTGCCGTTGATGGCGGCGTTTCGCCGCAACATCGCTTCACGAGAGGTGCGGATGTACCGGCCAATCGAGCGGCTGCTCGAAGCGCTGGTCGCGAGCTATCGCGAATGGGGCGGCGCTTCGACGGCGCCGCTGACCGCGATCGTCGACTGGCGCGAGGTGCCGACCTTCAGCGAGTTCGAACTGTTGCGTGACGCCTTCACCGCGCTCGGCGTGCCGACGATCATTGCCGATCCGCGCGACCTCGAGTTCCGCGGCGGCAAGCTGCTCGCCGGCGGCCGGGCGATCGATTTCGTTTACCGCCGCGTGTTGATCAACGACATCGTCGCGCGCCGGGACGAGTGCGCCGCGCTGCTCGACGCCTACGAAGCCGGCGCGGTCTGCGTGGCCAATTCGCTGCGCTGCAAGATCCCGCACAAGAAGGCATTTTTTGCGGTGCTCACCGATGAGCGCCGCACCAAGCTGTTCGACGCACGTGAACGCGCGATGATCCGTCGCCACGTCCCGTGGACGGCGCTCGTCCGGGAAGGACGGATGGTGCGCGACGGCGCAACGTTCGATCTGATTCCTTACCTGCGAACCCATCGCCAGAATCTGGTGATCAAACCGAACGACGAGTATGGTGGAACCGGCGTCACCCTGGGATGGGAGGCAACCGAGTCGAGCTGGGACGCGACGATTACCCGCGCGCTGGCGGAACTCGATCGCGGCTGGGTGGCGCAGGAACGCATCGCGATTCGTCGTGAATCGTTTCCGGTGTGCGTCGAGGACCGCATTGAGATGCGCGACATGCTCGTGGATTTCGCGCCCTATTTGTTTCGCGGCAAGTTGGCGGGGTTTCTCACTCGCCTCAGTGCCAGTGGATTGGCGAACGTCACGTCGGGTGGCGGCCAGGTACCAGCCTTCGTCGTGAAAAGTACAATGTAGCGCGCGGCCCTCGAGCCGTGCGAGAGGTGAAGATGTCCTTTGGTGAAGCGCCCGCCGACTTGATGCCGGGCGCACGGAACGCCGTAAATGTCTGTCTTGGAATCGCGCCGGGCGAGCGTGTCGCGCTGATTGCTGACGAGGCCAGTGCCACTGTGGCCGCCAGCCTGGCAGCGGCGCTCGACGAAGCAAGGGCGACGGCCGACGCGGTTCTGATCGAACGGATTGCCAGGCGACCGATGGGTGAGGCGCCCCGTCAGGCGCTCGACGCACTGGAACGGGCCGACGCCGGCATTCTGTGCGTTCAGCCGCGGGAAGGGGAGTTGCCGGCGCGGATGGCGATCGTCGCGCTGGTCGAGCGCCGGGCCATCCGCTACGCGCACATGATCGGGGTCACTCCCCAGATCATGCGTCAGGGTATGCGGGCCGACTATCGTGCAGTGGACGCGCTCAGCCAGCGCCTGTGCGAACGCATGCGCGGCGCCGTATCGTTGCGCGTCGAAACCCCGGCCGGCACCTCGTTTCGCGCGTCGTTCGATCCTTCGCTGGCGTGGGTGAAGACCAGCGGATTGATTAACACGCGCTACTGGTCGAATCTGCCGGCCGGCGAAGTGTTCACGACGCCGGCCACTGTCGACGGTACGTTTGTCTGCAACGGCACGGCCGGCGACTACTTCGGTCCTAAGTACGGCGACCTGCAGGGGAATCCGCTGACGCTCGAATTGTCAGGCGGCCGCCTCACCGCCGCACGCTCCGAGCGGTCGGACCTCGCCGATGAATTCTGGGCCTACTGCCACACCGATGACTGCAGCGATCGTGTCGGCGAACTGGCGTTCGGCACGAACATCGCGCTCGACACCATGATTGGCGTGCTGTTGCAGGACGAGAAGGTTCCGGGCGTGCACCTTGCCTTTGGCGATCCGTACGGCAGCCAGACCGGCGCCAACTGGAAGTCGCGAACGCACATCGATGTGCTGACGCGCGATTGCAATGTCTGGATTGACGACGAGCAGGTAATCGAGCAAGGGAAGTACTTGATGGAGCGCGTAATGGCTGATGGCTAATGGCTAATGGCAGAAGGTCAATGGCCATCAGCCATTCTGGAGATACTGTCTCAACTGGTTCTTCCAGTATGGCCAGTCGTGGCCGCCCAGCGGGCCCCAGTCGTCGAGGTGATGCCGGATGCCGCGGCTCGAGAGAATGTCCGATAGCCGGTACGATTCATCGCTCTTCTCCCACGGTCCGGTTCCGGTTGCGAGGTGAATATCGCACGACGCGAGGTGGCCGAGCGTCCAGGAATCGGAGAGGTTCGAGAGATAGTCGACCGGATTGTTGAAATAAAAATTGTCGTCGTAGGCGCCGTCCATGAATCGCTTCATGTCGTACACGCCCGACAGCGCGAAACAGCGTTTAATCACATCGGGAAACTTGAATAGCGTGTTCGCCGCATGATACGCGCCGAGCGAGGCGCCAACCGTGGTGATGCCGATGTCGGCGGATTGGCAGTCGTGCCGAATGAACGGCACAACTTCGTGCCGGATGTAATGGGCGTATTGGTGCTGCATCCAGCTGCGGTGAAAGGGATGTGCGCCGCGATTCGCGAAGGCGTCGCCGTGGTTGATGTCGACGCAGTAGAGTTTGGTGTGGCCCTGCCCGATCAGATCGCCGAGCGCCTCGACCACGCCCTGTCGATCGAATTCCCACTCGTCGCCGCCGCTGGTCGGAAAGACGATCGTCGGCGGTCCCCAGTGGCCGTAAACCACAACGCCCATGTCGCGGTTGACCGGCTCCGAATACCATCGATGGTAGTCACGTTTCATGCGTCGGTCGCCGCGTAGAGTATAGATGCGAACTCCAACCATTCTCTGCATCGCCACGTATTTCAAAGGCGACGCTTTTCTGCGCGAGTGTCATCGGCTCGGCGCCACTGTCCTGCTGCTGACCTCCGACTCGCTTGCCGAAGCCGCGTGGCCGCGCGAGGCGATCGCCGAGATTCACACGATTCCGCGCACCGCCACCGAGGTAGATATTCGCCGGGTCGTTGCATCAGTCGCGCGACGCCATCCGATTGCGCGCGTCGCAGCCCTCGACGATTTCGACGTCGAACTGGGCGCGATGCTCCGCGAATTTCTACAACTGCCGGGATTCGGCCGCACCGTCGCGTCGCGGTTCCGCGACAAGTTGGCGATGCGTACCACCGCGAAGAAACTCGGGCTGGCCGTCCCCGAATTCACCGGCGTCTTCAATGATGACGAGGTCAACGCGTGGACCGGTCGGGTGCCGCCCCCGTGGGTCCTGAAACCGCGGTCGTCCGCGGCGGCGACCGGCATCAAGAAAATCGCGTCTGCCGCGGATCTCTGGCCGGCACTTCATGGTGCCGGAGACGATCGACCCGCGTGCCTGTTGGAAGGCTTCGTCGCCGGCGAAGTGTTTCACGTCGACTCAATCGTCAGGAACGGCAGGGTCGTGCTGGCAGTGCCCTCCAAGTACGGGCGGCCGCCGATGCAGATCGCCCATGAGGGAGGCATCTTCATCACACGGCGATTGCCGGACAAGTCGCCCGAAGCGGTGGCACTGCTCGCTGCCAATCGCAAGCTGCTGATCGGCTTTGAGCTGCACAACGGCGTGTCGCACACCGAGTTCATCATCGGTAACACGGGTGTCACCTTTCTCGAGACGTCAGCGCGCGTCGGCGGCGCCTACATCGTCAACGTCGTCGAAGCCGCGACCGGCGTGAATCTCTGGCACGAGTGGGCGAAACTGGAGTTGGCTGGCGACGAAGGCGCCTACATGGCGCCAAAGCCCTCACGCCACGCCGCTGGCATTGCGTTGTGCCTGTCGCGTCAGGCGAAGCCGGACCTGTCCGCGTACAACGACGCGGAGATCGTCATGAAGATACCGAAGGATCATCATGCCGGTGTGATTGTCCGATCGGCCGACTACGCGCGCGTCGAGGCGTTGCTCGATTCCTACGCGTCACGCTTCAGCGCCGACTTTCTGGCGACGATGCCGGCGCCCGAGCGGCCAGTCGAATGACAGTCGTGGCGGAGATTCAAGCGGACGAACTTCTCAAACACACCCTCGAGCGCGTCTGGTCGCCGCAGCTGCGCAACAGCCGCAACGTGGACGTCTATCTGCCGGCGTCGTACTCGGTGCGGCGCCGCTATCCGGTCGTCTACATGCAGGACGGCCAGAACCTGTCGGATCCTTCGATTGCCTTCGCCGGTACCTGGCACCTCGATGCCGCGCTTGAAAGGCTGGCCGGCCGCGACGTCGAACCGATCATCGTCGGCGTGCATAACACCGACAATCGACTGTCGGAGTACAGCCCGTTCAAGCATCCGCGACATGGCGGCGGGCAGGCGGATCGCTATCTGGCTTTTCTCGCGGATACGTTGAAACCGCGCATCGACCGTCTGTTTCGTACCCGGCGCGCGCGCGCCTACACCGCGATTGGCGGTTCGTCGATGGGCGGCCTGATCAGTTTCTACGGCTGGCTGCGGCTTCCGGAAACCTTCGGACATGCGGTGGCCATGAGTCCGTCTTTCTGGTTTGGGCGCGATCGCCTGTTCGAGTATGTCGAGGCGGGCAAACTGCCGCGCGGCCGGCTCTACCTGGACGTCGGCACGGCGGAAGGCGAGGAAGCGCTGCGCGACGTGCGCCACATGCGCGCCTTGTTGCACCAGAAGGGGATTCGTCCCGAGGCCTTTGCGTACTATCAGGATCGCGGCGGCCGGCATGAAGAGGCCGCATGGGCGCATCGCGTTGAGGATGCGTTGGCGTTCGTCACCGGCGAGCGCTGATTTCCCGGCTGTCCTCCTATTCAGACGTCGAATGGAGGACCCGAAAATCGACAACGCCGGTTCAGGCGTGTAACTGACGCGCGATAAAGGCTTTGACCTTGGCCCTGGCCCGGTCGGTTTGCGGGCCCGGCTTGGCGACCCACTCGTGCTCGGAATCTTCGAATAGCTGGTAGTCGACATCGCCGCCGGCCGCCTTATAGGTGCGCGCGAATTTTTCCTGGACCGCGGGCAGCACGTTGTCGTCCAACGCGCCCTGCATGATCAGCATCGGAACGAGCGTAACCTTCTCGTGTCGTTCGAGCATTTCCTGTGGGTTGGCTTCGTGAATTGTCTCCCACGGATTGAAGAAGATCGTATGGTTCTTGATCATCGCATCGCGTTTCAGCCGTTCCGCGTTCTGGTAGCGAGCGAACGGATCGCTGATCGGCGAGCGCATCGCAACGTAGCGAACCGTTGCGTCCAGGTTCGGGGCGGTGGGCAACGGGAGCGCTCCATAGCGCGCGTCGCGCGGCCGCATCGCCAGCAATTCCGCGACGTGCCCGCCGCTCGAACTGCCGTAGATTCCGACCGTTGAGGCGTCGGCGTTCCAACGGCCGGCGTTCGCCTTCAACCACCGCACGCCGTAGTTGGCGTCCTGGACGCAAGCCGGGTAGGGCGCCTCGGGTGCCAGGGTCAGATCGATGGCCACCACCAACACGCCGCTGGCGGCCAGGGCGCGATCCATCGGTTCTTCGGCTTTTCGGTCTTTCGCATTCCAAGCGCCGCCGTGGAGATCGAGCAGCGCGGGAAAGGGCCCCGGGCCTTTCGGCTGGTAGACTCGCGCCATCAGCATGCGTCCGGCGGCGTTGCGCCGGAACTCGATGTCGGTGATGGTCAGGTCGAAGACCGCCGTGGGATCGTACGCTGGCCGGGCGGCGTCTAACCGGGGATAAACGCCGGTTGCCGCACCGAAGGCCGCGAGAGATTTGAGAAAATCGCGTCGCCCGTGAGTGTGCCGGACCCGGTCCATGCTAGCCTCCGTGCTGGAGACAATATAGTTGACGGGAGGTCGTCACATGAAGCGTTTCATCGCCTTGGCCATCGGTGTCCTGGCACTCGCCCCGGTCACACTGGCGCAGACTGCGGACGAAGCCATTGAAAAAGCGTTGCTGCCCGCCCCGCGCAATATGAAGGAAGGCGCGACGGTGATCAAGTGGAAGGCCGACAACACCTACGACACACTGCGCAAGGGCACCAACCGGCTGGTCTGCTATGACCGCTCGGGCGATGCCGGGCAGCAACCCTTCTCGGTGCAGTGCACCAGCATCGCGAATCTCGATCGCGTCGCGCAGAATCGCAAGTTCGAGGCGATGTCGGACAAGACCGCTCGCCAGGCGGCGATCGATGCTGCGGAAAAAGACGGCACTCGTGTGAAGCCCGAGTTCGGGTCCGTGTGGCTGACGATGAATGCACCCGACAAGGAGCATGCGCGGATTCACACGACCATTGCCGTACCCGGCGCGACGGCGCAGTCGCTCGGCCTGCCCGACAACAACCGTCAGGGGGGCGTCTGGATCATGAACGCCGGTACCTCCACCGCGCACCTCATGACGCCGGGCAGCTAAGGGACTGTCCCAGGGACAGGCCCGGGGACAGGCCCGGGGACAGGCCCGGGGCCTGTCCCCAAGAGTGTCCCCTGGGGACACCCCTGAGACCGACGGGCGGTGGTTATTTGACGAACGTGCGCGCCTCGGCCAGCTCCGGGCGCCCCGGCGAATCGCCTCGCTCGCATACCTTCAGGAGCAGCTCGTAGTGGCTTCGCGCCTTTGCGCGGTCGCCGGCGAGTGCCGCCGCCTTCGCGGCACCGTAGAGGGCGCGGAATCGATTCGGTTCTTTTTTGAGCGTCGCTTCAAATTCGCGTAAGGCTTCGGCCGGTTGTTTCAACAGCAGCAGGAGTTCACCCAGCTGCTCTCGCGCCGGCGCCAGTGGACCTGGGGTGACGGCGGCTTTTTCGGTGCGATCCTCGATTTCGGCCGCCTCACGCATCGCCGCCAGCGCGTCGGCGCTACGTCCCTCGGCCTGCGCCAGCCACGCGGTCGCCTCGCGCCGCTGAATGTCGGTCTGCTCCGCCCAGTACGTTTCATTCTGCTTGCTGAGCACGTCCGCAATTCGCGCCAGCGCGTCGACCGAGGTTTGAATCATCTCGCGATTGTTGGTGCGCGCCGCCCCCAGCGCTCGCGCGAGGTGGGTAAGTGCTTCGGTGTACGGATAGTCGGTCGCGCGCGGCGTCAGCGCCGCCGCCTCGGTCCATGCGCCGCGCTCCAGCGCGTAGCGCGCCGGAATGGCCGCCATCGCGAAATAGGCGGCCGAACTCGGTGTGGCCCCGGCGGTCACATTCGGATTGAACCGGCCGGCGACTTCGGCGAGCCCGTCGACGATCGACCGCGCCTTCGCGTCCTGACCGGTCTGCAGGTACGCATAGGTCCGGTAATCCATCGTATGCAGCTCTTCACCGACGGCACCATCGCGTCTCGCGACCTCACCCGAGGAAATATTCGCGTCGATCGATTCCTGCCAGTAGCCGACGCGCGTGAACGTGTGCGACGGCATGTGGCGCGCGTGCGGCGAGTCGGGCGCGATTTTGGCGTATTTGCGCGCCGCCTCGAGCGCGCGATCGGCGAGCGGCGGATAGTCGTAACTGTGAATGATGTAGTGCGCGAGTCCGGGATGGTTTGGCTGCGTCGCGATCAGCCGCTCGAGAATCGCCCCCGCTTTCAGCGGCTCCGCGTACGAAGGATCGACCGGCGTGGCTGCTGCGACGGCCGCAATCGCCAGCGCGTGAAAAATCGCGGCCTCACTGTCGTCGCCGTACTTGGACGCCAGTGCCGCCATCGCGTCGCGATAGGCGAGCAGCCGCGTCCGTTGGTCGACCGTCGCGGCGCGATCGTAGAGCAAAGCGACCGCGTCAATATAGCCGCGCTCCCGTTCCGATCGCGCGCCGATCGCCTTCGCCCGATCGACCGCTTCCTGTCCGAGCCGCAGCGGCGTGGCGGGACGGATGCCGACACCGAATGGATTGCCCCATCGGCTGAGCGCGATTCCCCATTCGGCGACCGCGCAGGACGGATCGGCTTTCAGCGTTGCGGTGAATCCTTCAATCGCGCGACCGAATTCGAAGGAATGCAGCAGTGCGACCGAGCGATTGAACAGCGGTTGTGCCACCGCGCTGCACGACGTCGCGAAGTTGACCGTACCCAACGCGCCAGTGGTCGATCCGCCATGGTCGTGGTCTTGCGCCTGCGCGGCCGCGACGATGCCCAGGGTCAGCGTGAGAACGATGATTTTGATCGAAGTCATGGGCGCAGTTTACACCGGCCCTCGCGCGCCATCAGCGGCTCAGTCCATCGCCCGAAGGCGCTCCTCGAGAAACGCCCGCTCACGCGCATTCGTCACCCGCCCGAGCGCCGCCTGGCACGCCGCTTTTGCCTCATTGTTGCGCCCGAGCCGTTGCAGCAGGTCCGCCCGAATCGCATGAAAGAGGTAGAAGTCCGTGAGGTCCAGGCGATCGACTAGTGCGAGCGCGATGACTGGACCGCTGGTTTCGGCAACAGCCACCGCGCGGTTCAGCGCGACAACCGGGCCTGGCGCAATCACTGACAACTGATCGTAGAGCTCGACGATCTGCCGCCAATCGGTCGCCGACGCAACCGCCGCGTCGCCGTGGACCGCGTTAATCGCCGCCTGAATCTGATAGGGCCCTGGCCGATTAGCGGCGAGACAGCGGCGCACGATCCGCTGGCCTTCGGCGATCAGCGCCTGATTCCATCGCGTGCGGTCCTGGTCGCGCAGCAGCACCATGCTGCCGTCCGCTGCGGTGCGCGTCGCACGTCGTGATTCGATCAGCAGCATCAGCGCCAGAAGCCCGATGACTTCCGGTTCGTTCGGCATCAGCTCCGTCAGCGTGCGTCCCAGCCGGATTGCCTCCGCGCACAGGTCGTCGCGCGTCAGTTCGGTCCCAGCGCTCGCGCTGTACCCTTCGTTGAAAATCAAATAAACGACCGCGAGTACCGCGCTGACGCGGAGCGGAAGTTCGGCCTCGACCGGAACACGATAGGGAATCGCCGCGTCGCGGATCTTGCCTTTGGCGCGTACCAGCCGCTGCGCCATCGTCGACTCCGGGACGAGGAAAGCCCGCGCGATTTCAGCCGTCGTCAACCCGCCGAGCAACCGCAGCGTCAAGGCAACCTGCGCGGCCATCGACAACGCCGGGTGGCAGCAGGTGAAAATCAGGCGCAAGCGATCATCCGGCACAGCGTCGTCCTCGGTCGGTTCCGCCGGTGTCTGCAGGAATACGGCGTGCGCGTGGCGATCGCCGCGAGAGCTCTCACGGCGCAGGCGATCGATCGCGCGATTGCGCGCCGTGGTGATGATCCAGCCAGCCGGGCTCGGCGGTACGCCATCGGCCGGCCAGCGTTGCAGCGCAATCGCGAACGCATCCTGGACTGCTTCTTCGGCGACATCAATGTCGCCGAAGGAGCGAATCAGGACCGCGACCGCCTTGCCGTAGTGCTCGCGAAACAGCGATTCGATCAGTGTTGAAATGGACGGACCTCGATCGGCAGCGTGATGATTCGTGCGAGCTTCCGTCCCCATTCGAGCGCCGCGTCGAGGTCCGCCGCTTTGACGATGACGAAGCCGCCGATGTGCTCTTTGCCTTCGGCGTACGGTCCATCGGTCATCAATACTTCGCCGCCATTCAAGCGCAACACCGTCGCCGTCGATGGCGGGCAGAGACCGCCGTTGAAGACCCATGCGCCGGCCGATTTGGTTTCTTCGATGTAGGCGCCGACGTCACGCATCACTGTTTGCAGGATGTCAGGCGGCGGCGTCGGGCCGTCAGGCTGCTGAATACTGAGCAAATACTGTTTCATGGTGTGAACTCCTGAGTATGGATGATCGTGCGTTCATCATCTATACGAACGGAGTCCCCCATATTCGACACCCCGGGTCGTTAGAGATAGCAGATTGCGATTGCTAGACGCTGCGATTTGCCTTTGTCGTTGCGCTGATCTGCAAATCGAACCCATTCGGCGTGGTCGTGTGATAGCTCTTGTACGCGGCGGTGTGAATGTCGCCTCGGCCGCCGGTATCGACCCGCGCCGTCAGTCCTCGTTTTTCGAGCTCGGCTTTCACCGCATCAGGATCGAACGGCGCGATGCCGAACGAAATGTGACCGATCGATGCCGGACGCGGCGTGGTTGGCGCAGCGCCGCGACCGCCGCCACCGCCCCGACGAATGATGATGTCGCCAATGTCGCCGATCTCACACTGGTTCTGGCTCCCTTCGTCGGTTCCGGGCTTCCATCCGAGCAGCGCGACGTAGAACGCGACGGTTTCCTTGTAGTTCGGCACCTCGAACGAAATGTGATCGAGCCACACGGTTTTCCAGCCGGGTGATTCGAATGGCGCGGCGGCCGATGTCTTGCCGCTCGCGGCGCCCTGTCGGCGATTCCGGCGGTTGCCATTGCTGATCTGTAGATCGAAACCGCCCGGATCCTTGACGTGAAAACTCTGGAAGTCGCCGTGATTGTCGGCCACCGGCCCGAGCCCGCGCTTGCCCAGCTCGGCTTCGACTTTCTTTGCGTCCCATGGTTCGATGCCCCAACAGAAACTATCGAAGGCCGCGTTGCGCGGCGCACGGGACCCGCCACCGCGGCCGCCGCCGGCTGATGCGTCCGGCGGTGGCGTGGGAGGCGCAGGCGGTGCCTGATAGCCACCGCGAATCACCAGCCCGCCCCAGTCGCCGATATCAAGCGTCGCCTGCTTGCCGTCGTCGCCGCGAATCTTCCAATTCATCAGCGCCTGGTAGTACGACGCTTCTTTCGAGTAGTCCACCACCTGACACGACAGATGATCGAGAAGGACCGTTTTCCATCCAGTTGATTCGAAGGGCAGCTTCGCCGGCGTGGGATCGCATTCCGGAGTCCCGGCGCGTGCGCCGCCGCACTGTCCTTGAGCGAGCGCAGCCGCCGGACGGATCGCCGCAGCGATGCCGAGCGCCTGCAGCAGTTGACGGCGCGACAGTTTCCTGCGATCGAACATTTCAAAGATTGTTGCCAGCTGATCACTCATGAAGCGCCTCCGAAAATCGTGCCCCGAAAGAGTATCTCACTCCTGGTCAACGGTGATGCGGCAGCCGACAAATAACGAGGGGGAGGTGCAGGCGACGACACAGCCGCGTTATTCTTCAGGCGCAGATGGGCACACTGCGCATTGCGCTTGCGAACCTGCCGTTCCCGGCGACGCCTGAAACATCCGTATCGATGGCGGAGGCCGCGATCGCCGATGCGGCGCGCCACTCCGCCTCAATCATTTGTTTTCCCGAGTGCTTCGTCCCCGGCTACCGCACTGCCAGCCGCGCCATGCCACCGCCCGATGCGATCTTTCTGGAACGGGCGTGGACCGCCGTGGCGCACGCGGCCGGCAAGGCCAATGTCGCGGTCGTCCTCGGCACCGAGCGGATCGTCAACGGCGGGCTGGTCATCGCGGCGCTGGTCGTCAACCGGGATGGCACGATTGCCGGCTTCCAGGACAAGGTGCAGATCGACCCGTCGGAGGAAATGACCTATAAGGCCGGCGCTGGCCGCCGCGTGTTTCAATGCGATTCGGCATCGTTCGGCGTCGCGATTTGTCACGAGGGATGGCGGTATCCGGAAACGGTCCGGTGGGCGGCGAAGCGTGGCGCGCAAGTCGTCTTTCATCCGCACTTCCACGAAGCCGAGCCGGGGAGTTACCGGCCGACCATGTTCGCGGATCCGGCAAACACGTTTCACGAGAAAGCCGCATTGTGTCGCGCCGCCGAAAATACCTGTTTTTTCGCGATGAGCAACTTTGCCAGTGAAGGATCGCCGACGACGTCTGCCGTGATTCGCCCCGACGGCACGGTGCAATGCTTCCAACCGTATGGCCAGGCCGGACTGCTGGTCGCGGATCTCGAACTGGATGAGGCGACACGCTTGTTGGCAACACGCTGCAAATCGTATTGAGTTGAAGCACTATCAAAAGAAGAAACCGCAGAGAACGCCGAGTTCGCAAAGAGAATCTTGTTTCTCTGCGTACGTCTCTGCGAACTCTGCGCACTCTGCGGTTTTTTCCGGACCGGAAAAACTAGCCCCGGCGCGCCGATGACCGCAATGGGCGGACGAGCAGCGTCAGCAGGAACCCGACCGCGAGTAACCCGGCCAGGACCTGTAGCGGCGTGTCGTAAATGTGAATGCGATTCGCGCCGGGCGCCAGCGCCGCCTTCGCACGATTCGAGAGCTCGGTGATGATTACCGGGCCGGCCACCGCGGCGACGCTCCACGCCGTCAACAGGGCGCCGTGGATCGCACCGACGTTGTCCGGGCCGAAGATGTCCGCGAGAAATGCCGGGATCGTCGCGAAGCCGCCGCCGTACATCGTGAACACCACGAACAGACACAGCTCGAACACCACCCAGTTGCCGGCCGCCGCGAGCTTTGGAATCAGCAGAAACAGAAAAAACTGGACGACAAAAAAAATCAGGTAGGTATTCCGGCGTCCGATGTAGTCCGACACCGACGCCCAGAGAAAGCGTCCCGACGCATTGAAGATGCTGATCAGCGATACCACCGCTGCCGCCTGCACCGCGGTCCGCTGAAACATGTCCTGGATCATCGGCGATGCTTGCGCGAGGATACCGATGCCGGCGGTGACGTTGATGAAGAGAATGCCCCACAGCAGAAAAAACTGAACGGTCTGGATGGCGTCGTTGCGCGTCACGCTGCGGTCCGCGATCATCGCGTTCTTCAGCACCGGCGGGCTCCAGCCCTCTGGCTTCCATCCGGCCGGCGGCCGCTCGAGCAGCCGTGCGCCGATCAGCATGATTGTGAGATAAGTTGCGCCGAGCGCCATCACCGTGTTCGCGACGCCGATGCGTTCGGTGAAGTAGACGTTCAGGTAAGCTGCCAGAAACGCGCCGCCGCCGAAGCCCATGATCGCCATCCCGGTCGCCATCCCGCGCCGGTCGGGAAACCATTTCACCAACGTACTGACCGGCGAGATGTAGCCCAGCCCGCAGCCGATACCGCCAATCACGCCCATGCCGAGAAAGGCGATGAGCGGTTGACGGAGCATCAACCCAAATCCGCCAAGCAGCAGGCCGCTCCCGAAAAACAGCGCTGCTGCCGTTGCCGCCACCCGGGGCCCGCGGCGTTCGACCCACGGTCCACCGACCGCGGCGCTCAATCCCAGAATCATCAATGCCGTCGTGAACGTCGTGTAGGGTGGGGTAAACCACCACGGCTGACCCGGCAGCAGCGCCTGGATTGGACGGTTGAACGTGCTCCACGCATACACCGATCCGATGCAGATGTGCACCGCGACCGCGCCGATCGGTATCCGCCAGCGATTGGGCGTCGTCATCGTGTCAAAAGGTGGTGCATAGCCTATCGCGGGTCGGGTTCGAACAGGTGCGCATTCACGCGCGCCAGTCCACCGAGGTCGCGGACATCTTCATCGAACGCCGGGATGACGCGATGAAAGTACGGCCCTGGGCATCGTTCGGCGAGGCTGGCGATTTGTCCGGCATGCGCCGCTGCCATCGCTTCGCATGACGCGAAGTTCTCGATCAACCGTTTCGACAAGTCGGCGTCAGCGGTCAACGCTAGCGGGTGGCTTCGGAGACGTTCCCATTCGTCGGCGTCATCGGCCGTGACGATACCGCTGGTCTGGACACGGTTGACGATGAAGCCGCCGAACGGCATGGCTGCGGTGTGCAGCTTGCGAAAGAAGAAAACCGCTTCGTCGATGGTCTGAGCGCTCGGGCTGGCGACCAGCGCAAAGCTGGTGCGCGTCGATCGCAGATATTCTTCCACTTTCTTCGCGCGCGCCTTGAAGCCTTCGTGCATCCCCGAAAAACTCGCGACGTACTCGCCAATGTCGTTCAAGACGTTGAATCCGGTGATCCGCTGCAGCACGCCAAACATCATCGCCGTCGAACTGGTCAGCATGCCGAAACCAAGCTTTCCCATCTTCGTCGGCATCATCAGGAAACGCAGCAATCGATCGTCCATGAAATCGATCATTTGCTTTGGTGAATCGAGGAAGTCAAGCGCATGCCGCGTTGGCGGGGTGTCGAGGACCAGCAGCTCATACGCGCCCGATTCGTGCAGTTCGTAGAGTTTCTCCATCGCCATGAATTCCTGCGAGCCGGCCAGCGCGCCCGAGATGTTCTGATAATAGCGATTGGCAAGAATGCGTCTGGCCTGCTCGTCGCTTGGCGCGAAACGGTGAACCAGATCGTCCCAGGTCCGTTTGGTGTCGAGCATCATGGCGAACAGGCGACCCGATGGCCGCGGCAGGCCGGCGACGTCGAACCGCGCATCCTCGACCCGCGTCGGGCGGTTTCCGAGCTCGTTCAGGCCAAGCGAGTTCGCAAGGCGGCGTGCCGGATCGATTGTCAGTACGCATGCGGTGCGTCCCAGTTGTGCTGCGTACATCGCGATCGCCGCGGACACCGTCGTTTTTCCGACGCCGCCGCTGCCGACGCACACCAATACGTTCTGGGTGCGCACGAGTTCGAGCAGCGTCCGGTGATCAGCCATCGATCTCCGGATCGCCGAGTCGGTCGGCAAGCATTGAGATCTCAGACGGACCAATTTTCGGGGCAACGATCAGCGGCAGGGTTATCAACGGCAACCTGATACCACTTCGCAGCCGAGCCATCGTCGCCTCCTGTTGTGCGCGACGTTTCACCACCGATTCCGCGGCCGCGATAATCGCGCGGTTCAGAGAGGAGGTCGGCGTCACGCTGGCGAGGCCTCGCTCGACGTCTTCGGTGGAAAATGCTTTCGGGTACATGCCGTTGACGATCAACAGCCCTTCGGGCATGTTCAGCGCGCGAACGCCGGCGTCGAGCTCGATCGATTCGCTGACCGGCATCTCTTCGGGCAGCGAGACGATGTTGACCGCGGTTCGTTCGGCATCGCTGAGCAGTCGCGACAACCGTTCGACAGTCGAATAGATCGGGCCAGCTTGCGCCAACCGCATCGCCAACCCCGGTGCTTCCAAAAGAGCCAACGCATGCCCGGTTGCGGGCGCATCCAGCAACATCAGGTCGAACCGCGCATTGGGTGCAGGGACCAGCAGTTCGCGCTCGAGGCTTTCGATTTTTCCGAGCAGGTTCAATTCTTCAACTGCCGGCGCAGCCGCCGCGAAATACCGAATCACCGGATTTTCGAACACGGCTTTGTAGAGCATTGCGAACTTCACCGTCCGCATCCCGTATTCTTTGAGCGCCTCGGTCGGCGTGATGCACATCGCGGTGATTGGCGGCGCGCCGCTCCGGTCGGGACGGTGAACGATAGCGCCGGCGTAACCGACGGCCGGACCGCCGAAAATCCGCGACATGGTTTCGTGTTCGCCGATTTCCACGACCAGCACCCGCTTGCCGGCGCGCGCCGCGGCGACGGCGGCGGCGGCCGTGACCGTGGACTTGCCGACGCCGCCCTTGCCGGAAAAGATCAACAGCTTCTTGCGGAAAAGGTCCGCGAGTTTCACAGCGACATCCGCAGCACGTGATCGGCTGCCACGACACCGCGATACTGGGCTTCCTCGAACAACGACAGGCCGCTGATGTCGGAATGCGCGAAGATCAGTCCGCCGTTTGGCCGTTTCAACGCCTGCCGCTCAGCGGAAAAGATCGCACCAACCGTCGGGCGAACCATGGCGTGGCCGATGCGCATCACGTCGAGGCGCGACACGCACGATCGGATCCGCGGGTGGACGCGTTCGAGATCCGACAGAATCGCTTCTTTCCAGTAGGCCCAGTCTTTTTCGAGCAGTGTCTGACGATTCGCCGACGGCGTCCCATCGGCGAGTGCCCAGTAGAACGTCCAGACCGTGCGGTCCGCGAAGGTCCGCAACGATTGGTGCATCGCGTCGACGTAGCCGAGCGTTGGCGAGTTCATCACGACGTTGTCCCACGCCGGCTCGCCACGATCCAGATCCGGGATGGAATCGAGCGTCAAATTCGCGGTAATCCAGGGTGAGTACTCGAGCGCCCGCAGCGGTGCGACGCCTTCGATGATCTGTGGCGCCAGAAAGGTCGGTGCCGCGAAGATCACGGCCCGGCAGCGATACTCGACGTCGCCAGCGCGCACCTGAAAGTTCCGGCCGTCGCGGACAATTGCGCGGACCAGCCGCGACGGGCGGACGAACCGTCCGACGCGAACCAGCAACTGCTTGACGATCCATCCGTTTCCTTCGGGCCAGGTCAGCGGTCCTTTTTCGTCGCTGTCGCGCGACGAGAAGTAATGCAGACCTGCCCAGGCCGACACGTCCGCGGCGTGTGCGCCGTAGTCGTCGCGGCAGATGTAGTCCGCGTACCACCGCAGCGGCTTCGAATCGAAACGCTGCGCACTCAGCCAGTCCGCGAACGACAGGCGATCGAGGGTGGCGTCCTGACTCGAGATCCCGGCGTCGAGCGGAACGGTGAACCTGCCGGTCGATCGCAGCGCGTCCGTCAGATCCGACAGGCGCCGGAATTGATCGCGATCGTCGGCGGTCAGTCCGATCGACGGCTCGATGCCGTCCTGCCAGCGTCCGTACTGAAACAGCCGCTCCTGCGGCGCATGGCACAAATATCGTTCCTCCCATGTCCCGTCGGCTTTCAGCACCCCGAGCTCGGCGAACAACTCGCGGACATAGGTGGCAGCCGGACCCGGAACCGGCACGTAATGCGCGGCCCACGGATAGGCGCTGGTCGCGTTCTGGCCCGACCGGGAATTCCCTCCAGCCTGCTCGCCCATTTCGAGCACGACGAACTGATCGAACCCTTTCTTCTGCAGCCGCCACGCCGCGCTCAGCCCGGCGATGCCGCCGCCGACGATCACCACCGGCACGCGCTCGATGGTTTTAGCTGGCTCGAACGGCGAGCGATTTCGCAGCCGATGCCCCTTGGCGACGTCATCGTTGACGAACTCGCCGGCGATCGGGCGACCGCCTTTGATTGAGAGGCCGACCAGTGCTGCCGCGGACGAGAAACAGAATTCGCGGCGAGTCGGTTTCACCGCGTGATGTCGCGCCATTCCGATTCGAGTGTCCGGACCAGGATCTGGTCGTTCAGGTGATTGGCCGGCATCGCCACGCGCGCCATGTCGGACGGGAAGTCGAACAGGTGCGCCAGGCCGCCGGCGGCGAGAAAGCGCAGTCCTTCCGGAAGAGTGGTTGGCGGAACGTACTCCCGCCGCGACGCCAGCACGTAGCCCCATTCGCCGAACGACGGCACGTAGGCGTGGTACGGATAAGTTCGATAGCCCGACTGCTTGACGGTCTCTTCAATGCACCAAAACGATTTTCTCGCGAACATCGGCGACGTACTCTGCACGACGAATGCACCGCGATCGCTCAGATGATGACCGAGCGCCGTGAAGAACACGGTGGTATAGAGCTTGCCGAGCGAGTAGTTCGTCGGATCTGGAAAATCGACCACGATGAAATCAAACATGTCCGTCGCTGAATCGACCCACAGGAATGCGTCCGCGTTGACGACACGGACCTTCGGCGACAGCAGCGAATGGCCGTTCAATTCCATCAACAACGGATTCCTGGAGAACAGGCGGGTCATCTCCGGATCGAGATCGACGAGTACGACGCGTTCGACTTGCGGATAACGAAGCACTTCGCGAACCGCGAGCCCGTCGCCACCGCCGAGAACCAGCACATGGCGCGCGCCGGCGACGGCCGCCAGTCCGGGATGAACCAGCGCTTCGTGATAGCGATACTCATCGCGCGAGCTGAACTGCAAATGGGAATTCAGGAACAGACGAAGGTCGTCGCGCCACTTCGTCAGGACGATGTGTTGATAGGGCGTATCGCGGGAAAGAATGATCTCGTCCGCGTAGATATTGTCTTCGGCGAAGGCGTTGATTCGCGCGCCACCCGCGAGCGCAACCGCCAGGACGGCGATTGTCGCCAGGCAGGCGAGTTGCAGGCGACGCGGCCGCACCAGCTGCGCGGCGAACACTTTTGTGCTCCAGAGCGCAACCACCGCGTTGACGACGCCGAAGAACAGCGCCGAGCGAATCAGACCGAGGCGCGGTACCAGCACCAACGGAAACAGAATCGACGCGAACAACGCGCCCAGGTAATCGAAAGTCAGCACGTGCGAGACCGCGTCCTGAAAGCGATAGCGGCTCTTGATCAGCCGCATCAGCAACGGGATTTCCAGGCCGACCAGGGTGCCGACCACCAGCACGACGACGTAGAGCAACAGTTCGAATCCCTGCGTGAACGCGAACGCCAGAAACAGCGCGCTCGACGAGAAGCCGCCGACCAGCGCGATCAGGATCTCGATACGGACGAATTGGCGCGCCAGATTGCCGCGAACGAAGCGCGACAGGAAACTGCCGATTCCCATCGCGAACAGATAGGTGCCAATGACCGTCGAAAACTGAAAGACGCTGTCGCCAATCAAGTAGCTCGCGACCGTGCCGGCGATCAATTCATAGATCAGCCCGCACGCCGCAACCAGCAGGATTGACAGGAACAGCGCGATCGACACGGTTTAATGAACGGCGGCGGCGATGATGATGCAGATTCCGATCGACATCGCGCCGACCAGCACGGCGAGCGCGACATTCTTTTCTTCGACGATCTCTTTCCACAGGTGGTACGGTGTCATCCGATCGATCAGGACGAACGCCGCGACGAAGACGACGATGCCGATAAAGGCGAAGGCCAGGGCGGCCTCGATGTTCTGGACGAAATTCATTACTTTCCTCCGGTGAAGTGTCGGAAACCACCGTAGACCGGGCGGTACGAACCGGGGTTGTCGCGGACCGATTTCGGCACGATATGGGCCTCGTTCAACGAAGTGAGGCGCCACCCGCGGTACTGAGCGGTCTCCATGAAACCGAGCGCCAGCAGGCCGTATAACAAATAAATCCTAGTCATCATCACTCTCAGCTCCGTCGTCATTGTCAGCGTTGTCGTCGCTGCTTCCAGCGTTGCCGTGATCGCTTTCGGCCCAGCGGCGACTCTCGAAACCGCCGGCGCGAATCGACGTGACGATCGGCGGAATCATCACGAGGATCACCGTAACGACGTACCACAGCGAGGTGGCGACGTCTTCGATGACGTTGACGCGATAGTCCACTGGTTTGCCGATCCGTTCGCCTTCGGGCTCGATCCGTAGAAAGTAGTGGCCAGGCGGAATTGTCGGAAGGGTCACAACGTCGCTGCGCGAGCCTTCGGTCCAGCTCTCGCCGTCCTCGACGCCGGCATAGAACGACACTTCGCGCGCGAATTCGAAGGACTGCCCGGTATCGTCGTTGACCAGGGCGTAGCCGACGCCCATCCATTGGTTGTCGAGGTCAGTCTGCGTCTCGACGCGGACCGCCGAGGGGCCGCCGTCGATTTCGAAGATCGGCGTGACCAGCGACGCATCCTGAATCTGCCGCGCGTCGTAACGGAACGTCTGGGTGAATACCTGACGACTTCGCGCCGACCCGAGATGGAAGATCCACAGCAGCGTCGCCACTGCCAGCAGCCAGGCTGCGTTGCGCCACATCCGCCGTGTGACGGTGGCGTACGGCGACGGTTGATCGGCGAATACTCCTTCGGCATTCGGCGCGCTGCCGGGCAGCCCGAGGCCCTTCCAGATCTCGTCGCCGGTTGTGTACTGGCCGAGCGACCACGTCACTTCCTTGTCGGCGGTGACCTCGGCTGAAAGCATCCGCGGCGGTGCGACGTAGTCGACCGCGGTTACCTGGTCACCGACGCGAACCTGCCACGGAAACTCGCCGAGGACGAAGACGGTTGTTGCGGTTGCGGTCTGGAAGTGTCGAAACAATTCGTTATCGAATCCGCGCGTGCCGGAATTCGCCGGCATGTGATCGCCGTCGGGCAGCGATCGCACCGTCGACACGATGTTCCAATGGCCTGCGTATTCGGTCAGGTAGCGAAAGCCGTGATAAGGATTGAACAGCAGATACTCGCGCCACTGATAGTCAACGTCGTCCACGGTGATCTGGCGGACTTGAAAGCCGACGACTTCGCGCTGGATGGTTTCTCCCGGCAGGGTCCCGCGCGTGCCGAGCGGAATCAGCGGTTCCTGGGGAACCGCCTTGCGATACTTCTGCAGAATCGTGACGCCTGGGTCCTTCGCGTCGAGGATCGATCGACACGACATACAGACGACGTTGACGGCGTGACCGAAGGTGCGGACGGTGGTGGCCGCACCGCAATTCGGACAATTGACAGAGCGGACGCTGATCGTTGGCCGCTTGTCCGCCACGGTTACCAGCCCTCGAAGCTGCGAAGATTTCGCAGCCGCAGCTCTTCGAACTCCACCGCCTTGCCGATGTAGAGCGCCGGCGTGTCGTCGCTGTAGTCGAGCGTCGCAAAGTCGCGGCGATCCGATCGCAGATCGATGAAGGTCACTTCCTGCTTGTCCCAATACTCGAACGGCAACTCTCCCTCGACGCCTGCGTAGTGCGCCAGCGTTCGTGATACGACCGTGAATCGCGTTTCGTTCCAGGTGAAGGATTTGCCGAGCGCCGCCTGCTTCTCCGGCGGGAGCTTCGCGATCGTGACCGGGAACGAAATAGCGAACTCGTTCTGCGCGTCCGACAGCCAGCCGTCAATGCCACCGTCGAGCACGATGTGCCACTCGTTCCACGTGCCCTGTTCGTACTGATAAAGGATGCGGCCGGCGACGATGAAGTTCTTGTCGCCGTAATGGCCTTCGGTGAACAGCTGGATCGGCGATCCTTCGAGCGGCAAATCGGCAACGACGCCGACCTTTTTCAGGTCGACGTCGGTGCGGACGACGACCGACCGGCAGTGCTCGCAAACGGTCTGCACGCTGCTCGACCAGCGATAGACGAGCGGCGCCCCGCAATTCGGGCAATTTGCCGTTCGACTAGACATGTTGGCGATCGGAAACGGCAGCACCGATCAACCCGTACGGCCGGTCGAGGCGGCGGACGTGAACGTCTTGTGCTCCGAGCGAGTCGCGCAGATGACTTGGAAAGTCCCAGTCGGGACGCGGCCGGCAGCAGAACAGGTTCAGACAGAGAGCCCCGTATTCGGGAAACGAGTGGCAGGCGAGGTGGGATTCCGACAGCATGCTGACGCCGGTGATGCCGCCCGAATCCGGAAACGTATGCCACTGCGCCGGCGCGCACGGATGCAGATCCAAATCGCCGATCAGTTGCGCGAAAAGGCGCTGCAGCGCCGCCAGATCGCGTAAGCGATCAGGAGAGCAGCCGTGGGCTTCGACGATCCATTCGATACCGGTCACGTCCGAGAGGCTCGACGCGGCGAATTCTAACAGGGTCGCTCGCCGCGCGTTGCGAAAATGGGCGAGAATGAGGCCTCGTGGAGTTCAATAGCGATGACTAAACGCCACCATAGCCGCCGCGAACTGCTCGGGCTGACCGGCGCCGGTCTGGCCTGGTTCGCCGCCACGCCGTACATCACCAAAGGCCGAGCGGTACTGGCGTCGGGACTCGACGCCGATGCGCAGGACGCCGACCTGATCGTCACCAACGCCAAGGTCTACACCGTCGACAGCACGACGCCGCGCGCCGAGGGGTTCGCGGTGAAAGCCAACCGGTTCCTCGCGGTCGGCAGTACGGCGGAGGTCAAGGGGCTCGCAGGGAAGAACACCCAGACCTTCGACGCCAAAGGCATGACGATTGTGCCGGGATTTACCGACTGCCACAATCACGCGCCCGGCGCGACGCTGTTGTACGAGGTGATCGTCGGCAATCCTTATGAAGTCGAGTTCGTCACCATCCGGAGCATTGTCGAAAAGCTGCGCACCAAGGCGCGCGAGGCCGCTCCAGGAACCTGGGTCGAGGGCTACTTCTTCGACGATACGAAGGTGCAGGACAAGCGCGAACTGAACGTGCACGACCTCGACGAGGTGTCGAAAGATCATCCGGTGGTCGTGCAACACCGCGGCGGCCATACGTCGTACTACAACAGCAAGGCGCTGGAGATCGCGGGCGTGACGAAGCAGACGCCGAATCCGGCCGGCGGCACGTTCGATCGCGATTCGCTCGGCGATCTCAATGGTCGTGTCACCGATCGCGCGCGCGGCGTTTTCAGTCGCGTTGGGCAGCGCCAGACCCTCAGTGCGGACGAGCGCCAGAAGCGCAGCCGCGACGGCTTGGCCTTCATCTCGAAGCAGTTCGTGCGCTACGGCCTGACCAGCGTGCACCACGAAGGCGGCGACCTTGCCGCGCTGCAGGAAGTGCGGGCGCGCGGCGAACTGCTTCACCGCGTCAGCTACGAAGCGACCGGCAATGTGCTCGAGTCGATGATTACCAGCGGCATTGCGACCGGCTTCGGCGATGAATGGATTCGTTTTGGCGCGACGTCGGAACACACAGTGGATGGGTCCTTTTCCGAGCGGACGATGGCGATGAGCGGACCGTATTCGGGAATGGATCCGAACTATCGCGGCAACGTTACTGAAACCCAGGATGAATTGAACAAGTGGGTTGAACGGGTGCATCGCGCCGGCATTCAAGTGAACTGCCACGCCAACGGCGACGTTGCGATCGACATGATGCTGACCGCGGTCGAGCGAGCGCTCAAACTGTTCCCGCGCGGCGACGTGCGGCCAAAGATCACCCACTGCACGCTGGTCAACGACGATCTGATTCGCCGCATGAAAGCGCTCAACGCGATTCCAGCGCCGTTCACGTCGTATGCCTACTACAACACCGACAAGTTCCACTTCTACGGTGAGGACTTGATGAAGCGCAGCATGGCGTTCCGCTCGTTCCTCGACGCCGGCATTCACGCCGCTGCCGGATCGGACTTCAGTCCCGGTCCGTTCGCGCCGCTGATGGGCATCCAGGGCATGGTCACGCGCAAAGGCTGGAACGGCGAAGTGTGGGGCGCGAACCAGCGGGTGAGTGTCGATGAAGCGCTGCGCATCAACACCTTGAACGGCGCTTATGCGTCGCGCGAAGAGGCGATCAAGGGATCGATCACCGCCGGGAAACTCGCCGACTTTGTCGTCCTGTCCGAGGATTTGCAGACGGTGAATCCGGAAAAGATCAAGGACATTCAAATCGTGCGCACGGTCGTGGACGGCAAGACGGTCTACCAGGCCTAGCACGGCCGCGAACAAGACCAATCAGCGAATGGCCAGGCAGACCCGCGCTGGCCATTTCTACAATTGGCCATGCCGACATTCGGTCACGCGATGCTCGAGCACTGGATGCTCGAACCGGAATCGACCTATCTCAATCACGGCACGGTCGGCGTCACGCCGCGACGCGTGCTGCAGAAGCAACAGGCGCTGCGCGACGAAATGGAACGCCACCCGTCCCGTTTCATCCTTCGCGAGCTTGCCGGATCGTATCCGGCGCCGTGGCGAACGGTTTCCCGACTGCGAGAGGCCAGCGAGCAGATTGCCGCGTTTGTCGGTTCGGATGGCGACGACCTGGTGTTCGTGCCGAACGTTACCTACGGGTTGAACGCGGTGCTGGCGTCGCGGCCGCTCGGTCCGGGCGACGAGGTGGTGATCACCGATTTGGCGTACGGCGCGATTACCTTGACCGCGAAGTTCACTTGCGAACAGCGTGGCGCAACGCTTCGCACCGTCAGCATCCCATGGCCGGTGACCGATCCTGGCGTCGTCACCGAGCGGGTGGTTGCCGCGATCACGCCACAGACGAAGCTGGTCGTGATCGATCACTGCACGGCACAGACAGCGCTGCTGCTGCCGGTGGCGGAGATTGCGCGCGAGTGTCATCGGCAGGACGTTCCGGTGTTGGTCGATGGTGCGCACGTCCCCGGCACTCGCCGCCTGGACATCGCAGCTCTTGGTGTCGACTGGTATTCCGCAAACCTTCACAAGTGGGCACATGCACCGCGCGGTTGCGGATTGTTGTGGGTGGCAAAACAGTGGCAATCCGCCGCGCGAGCGCCAATCGTCTCGTGGGGCCACGGGCATGGTTTTCGAGAAGAGTTCGAACACACCGCGACCTTCGATCCGACGAGCTGCCTGGCTGCGCCAGAAGGAATTGCGTTGCTGCGCGAGTGGGATTTCGATGCGTGCGTTCGCTATCAGCAGGAGCTTGCGTGGCAGGCCGGTCAGATTCTCAGCGAACGCTGGAGCACGCCGTTCGTCACGCCGCCCGAGATGATCGGCACGATGGTGACTGTGGCCCTACCGCAGTCGCTGGGCGCGAGTGATGCAGATGCCGCACGTCTTCGCCTCGCATTGTTGGTCGACGACCGCATCGAGGTGCACATGCACGCCTGGCGCGGCCGTTTGTGGACGCGTGTGTCGGCGCAGGTTTACAACGATCGATCCGACATCGAACGGCTCGCGAATGCGATAGCGCGAAGGGCCTCGTAAACCGTCGTGAATCACAATGGAACAAAATCGTCGAACGCGTGTTCCGAAATGTCACACGCGAAGCGCGTGTGCAGATCCGAGAACCTTTCGTAAGTTGTACTTAGGTAACCACTAGCCCGGTACGCCGTCTGTGGCCCTTGCATTGCCTCCGAGAAGCGCGTGCGCAGAACACACCCAGGTATTTTCGCGTACGCCGTGGCGGCCGTTGGCCTCGCCGCGGGTCTCGGCTATGGCGGATGGCCCCAGGCCGATCTCGGGATTGAACTCGCCGGCTTGATGCTGGCGGCAATCGTCGCCGCCGCACTGGCGGTTCGTCCAGCAGTTTCCAGCGACTGGACACTTACCCCTCCATTTTTCGTCGTCGTCATGACGACGATGTTGCTGCTCGGACGCGACGCGGCGTTGCTCATCGCCACCGGCGCGGTCGGGATGGCGACGCTGAACGACTCGCAGCCGTCGCGCCGCCGGTGGTCGATCGTTGAACAGACCGGGCGCGTTCTCGCCGCGACCTTTGCAGCAGGCTTCGCACACCTGCTGTTGGGCGGAACGCTTGGTGGCTTCGTCTGGCCGTTCCAGGCCCTGCCGATTGCTGCCGCGGTTGTGGCGTATTGCGTGGTCGCCTGCGCTATTGCCGAGGTGGCGCTACCACTGCTCACCAAGCAACCGCTCGGTCGTTCCTGCCACCATCGGTTGATCGAGGGATTGCCGAACTACGTGATCGGCGCGGCGATCGCCGTCGCTGTCGCGGAAATCATCGATCGCGGAGCGTGGACGATCGCGCCGATCGCCGTTGTCCCGTTGTTTTTCCTGTATCGCGCGCACAGCGCAAGCGTCGCGCGCGTCAACGACGAACAGCGGCGCCGCGAAGTCGTCGAATCGGTCGAGCAGGGGATGGTCGTGGTCGACCGCACCGGCCGGATCACCCTCTGGGACGAAGCGCTTGATTCAATTCTTGGCTGTCCGCGCCATCAGGCACTCGGCCGATCACTGCTCGAAGTCGTGCCCGCTCTGGCGAAGAGCGTGGTGCCGCGCACGATGCAGGACGTCGTCAGCAGCGGTAACGCGAAGGCGGTCGCGCCGGTGGTTGCGGGCACCCGGATGCTCGAAGTGCGGATTCTGCCAGTCAGCGGCGGCGTGACGTTGCTCTGCCGTGATATCACCCAGCGCGTTCAGGCCGAGCAGGCGGCGAAGAAGAATGAAGCGCGACTCGCGCTCGCCGCTGAAGGCGCGAACGACGGCCTGTGGGAATGGGACCTGCGGACCCAGGAATTGTTCGTTTCCGGTCGCTGGAAGGCGATGATCGGATTGCCGGCGACGGCGGGCACTGGTCCGGTCGAAGACTGGTCAAGCCGTGTGCATCCTGAAGACACGGCCGCGCTGAAGGAAGCACTGGAAGCCCACATCGCTGGTCGATCCGAACACTTTCAGAACGAACATCGCATCCGCCACGAGGACGGCAACTATCGCCGGTTTTTATGTCGCGGCATCGCGGTCCGCAACGCCAGCCGTCGTGCCGGCCGCATCGCCGGATCGCTGACCGACATTACCGAACGCGCGATTGCGCAGGAACAACTGCGCACGGCCGGCGTCCTCGATCCGCTGACCGGACTGTCGAATCGCGCCGAGTTCGTCGAGGAGCTGCGGCGGCGACTCGAGCATTTCAAAGAACACCCCTCGGGCAACCGGTTCGCCGCGCTTTATCTCGACCTCGACCGGTTCAAGATCGTGAACGACAGTCTTGGCCACCTGGTTGGCGACGAGCTGTTGAAAGCGGTGTCGCGCCGGCTGGAGTCGTGCCTGCGTGAAGGCGACGCGCTGGCCCGCCTTGGCGGCGATGAATTCGCCATCCTGCTGAACGGCCTGGTCGAGGAACAGCAGGCGAACGCGATCGCATTCCGGATCCAGAAATCGCTCGGCGCGCCATTCTCGATCGGTGGACGCGAAGTGTTTACGTCGGCGAGCATCGGCATCGCCTTCGGGCGCACGCAGTACAACAGCCCTGACGAAATCATGCGCGACGCCGACCGCGCGATGTACCACGCGAAGGCGAGCGGCAAGGCGCGCCACGAACTGTTCGACGCCGACATGCACGCGCGCTCGCTCGATCGGATCGGCCTCGAAAGCGATTTGCGCCATGCCGTCGCCAACGATGCGTTTGAACTGCACTATCAGCCGATTGTCCTGCTCGGCAGCGGCATGTGCGTCGGCTTCGAGTCGCTGATTCGCTGGACGCGCAACGGCGAGCCGATTTCGCCGGCGACCTTCATTCCGATGGCTGAAGAACTGGGCTTGATCGAACCGGTCGGCACCTGGTGCCTGCAACAAGCCTGCAGCAACTTTGCGGACTGGAAGCGGCGGTTCCCGAATGGAGCGCTGGAATACATCACGGTCAATGTGTCGAGCCGTCAGCTGGTGCAGCAGAATTTCCTCGCGCTGGTCGAGCGTACCGTTCAGGACGCCGGCATGAAGCCGTCGGAGCTGCGCCTGGAAATCACCGAAACCGCGTTGATGGACAGCCCGACCGCTGCGGCCGGATTGCTGCGCGAGCTGCGCGAATTCGGCGCGAAGATCTATCTCGACGACTTTGGCACCGGCTATTCATCACTCAGCCACCTGCACAAGCTGCCGGTCGACGCATTGAAAATCGATCGCTCGTTCGTCAAGAGCCTCGGTCTGCCCGACCGGCCGGCGATCGTCGAAAGTATTCTGGCGCTGGCCCGGACGATGAACACCAGCGTGGTGGCAGAAGGGATCGAGACCGAGGTGCAGGCGCAGGAACTCGAGCGCCTCGGTTGCACCCACGCCCAGGGATTCTTGTTCTCGCGTCCGATTCCGGCCGCTGCCGCCGAAAAACTGTTGGCCGCGAACCAGCCGCTGATTCCGAACAAGCCGCGCGCGGTCCTCGAATTCGACACGAAGATGGCGATTCCCGCCTAGCGTCGTTACCGCCCCGCCGCCGAACCGCGACTCTTCAGCAGATGGCGATGCCAGGCGTCGCGGTCGCTGGTGGTTTGCAGCGGCTGCAGCGCCAGCATGCCCGCCACGCCGATCGATTGGTGCAGATACCGCCGTTCGTCGAGTGCGGTGTCGAGGTCCGGTGACGGCGGCAGTTCGAGGCCGGCCTCGCGCGCCAGCAAAAAGGCCTTTGCCTGGATCGAGAGTTCGAGATCCAGGCGCAGCAGGCAAAACATGTCGGCGACGACCGGACCGGGCAGCCGCGATCGCAGTTCACCGAGATAACGTCCGAATCGGGTCAGGCCGAAGTCGCTCGACTGCATCAGTTCGTGCAGCGTGAGATCGAGATCGAGGCCGGCTCCAATCCACTCGCGGGTGGCGCGTTCGCTGCGCTCGAAGGCAAACACGACAATCAGCGGCAGCGCGATCAGCAGCAGCAGCGTCTCGGCTACCGGCGGCAGCACTTTGGCGTTGAACGCCGAATGAAGCGCGACCGCGATTCCGAGACCCGGCAGGCACGACAGCACGACGCGATTGGGATGCCGATCCGCCAGCGACCGCGCGACAATCGCCACGATCGCGGTGGTCGCTCCCTGCAGGATCGCGGTGCCGAACCCTCTCACCACCCACAGCGCGAGCGACGATTCGTTGATCGAACCGAGATACCACAGGTTTTCGACCAGCGCGAACCCGGTTCCGATCGCAAAGCCCTGCACCGCTGCGTCGACCAGGAACGCAATCCGCGCCGTGGCGATCAGCCCGCAAACCAGCAAGGCCTTGGCGGTTTCTTCCCCGGCCGGGGCAATCAGCCGCCGAACCACCGGCAGCGGCACGTGGGCGCTCTTAATCAGCCATTCATTCAACGCCAGCGAGACGCCGGCAGCAACGGCGCCGTAGATGATCGCCGCCGCGATCGCCGAACGGCGCACCAGCTGAAACGGGTCCATCAGCGACAGCGCCGCGAGAAAAACCACCACCGGCACGAGGGCGACGACGGTATTGATCACCGGCTATCTGAGGATTTTGAGCGAGATCATCGTTTCGTGCCTGGTTCCGCGATCGGGTTCGTAGGCCACGGCCGCGCCGACTGAGAGCGTCAGTTCGAGCGCCGAGAGCGTGCCGAAGCGGAAGTCGCACTGCGCGCCGGCATTGCTGACGACGCGCCGGGCCGACGCTTCGTCGAAATTGGTGGTGAGGACGCCGGCAAACACCGCCGGACGCGCCCAACTGGCGAAGAACGCCGGAATGCCGGCTCGGCGAAAGCGCCACGGCGGCAGATTCCATTCCACCGACGATTTGACGAAATTGCGACCGCCGATTTCGTTCAACGCCAGTCCGGGAAAACTGTACCACTCGCGATAGCGCTTCTCGTCGAGGTGGTCGACGTAGTTGTTGCCGAAGCCGCCGAAATAGAAGTTGGCAAAAGTCAGATCGCGCGATTGCGGCGAGAAACCGCCGGCGCTGCGCGACCAGATTGACGAATGGCCGATCGGCAATGCGACGCCCCGGTCGTACCAGGCAAGCACCTTGGGAACCAACTGCTGATTGACGTACTCGGTGCGCGCGATCGCGGTCCAGCGTTGACCGCTTTCTTCGTCGACGTAGCCGAGCGAGTGCCGCTGGTGGGAGTACGCCAGCTTCGCTTGCGCGATGATCAGCTGGTCGATGTTCACGACGACATTCTGAAATTCGGGCAGCCGATCGAGACCGCCGGCCACCGATCCCTCGAGATCGAAATCGAGACGGCGCGGTTCGTCGAACACCAGCGTCGAGGTGTGGCCGACCTCGACGTCGTATCCCTTGCGTCCGACCTTGGTCGGGCCGAACAGATCGTAGAAATCTCCAGCGTTCCACCGGACTCGCCCGCGCCAGTCGTAGCGCCGGTACTCGCCATCGATATGCAGTCGTTCGGATGTCGCCAACGAGCTGGTCGGCGAGAATGACGTCGTCATCGACAGATGATTCAGCTGAAGCGGATCCGACAGGTTGAGCCGGTAGCCGATCGCCGCGCTCTGCTTGTAACCCTGGATGACCGGATACATCGACTCGGGTTGCAAGCCGCCGGTCAGGCGATACTCACGGCTGCCGGCCTTGTCGGCGTCGAACGGGATCGTGGAGGGCGACGCCACCATCCAGTCCTTGAGCACCGGATGCTCTTCGGCAACGCGCTCGCCAAGGAAGGTGATCGGGCTGACGTCATCGAGCGGCCGCACTTCGAGTCGCGCCGGCACGAACCCCTGACCCGAGTAACGGAACGCAATCAACGAATCGCCGCCGAGCGGAATCGGCCGGAAGAATCCGGTTTCCGCATTGGTGAGCGCCTCGAGTTTTTGCGTCTCGAGATCGTAGCGAAACAGGTTCGACGTGCCGGTGTAATACGAGCTGCCGAACAGAAAGCGGCCATCGGGCGAAAACGTAAAGCCGTTGGGCACCGAGTTGCCGAAATCAAAGCGCGCAATCGGCGTGTCCGAACTGCCGGCGAGCAAGGCGTCGGTCGAAAACACCCGAACTTCCTGCTTGCCGTCTACCGTGCCGAAGGACGCGGACAGTCGCGTGCCGTCCGGCGACACGTCCACGTCGTAAACGACCGTGCCGTAGGGCCAGGTCACCACCCGATTCCATTCGGTATACGGCGCGGCGACTCGTACCAGAGAGCAGATGCCGTTCAGGTGACGGATCCCCCACAAACTGCGATCGGCGCGGTTGAGCGCGAGATCGCCGATCCGCGCGTCTTTCATCAGCATCCGCGTCTTATGCGTCGCCGGGTCGACGCTCATCAGGTCGCGATACGCGCCGTTGTCGGCGGTATAGAAGATCGTATGGCTTTGCGAATCATAGGCGAGCGAGGTCACCGTATAGATCAACGGTCCCTTGATGTCCGCGATGCGCTCGATGTGGCCCGACGTGGTAGAGATAGCGGCAATGTGCGACGTCGCGCCCGGATAATTCACCCCGGCGAAGATCGTTTGCGCGCCGGCATCGTAGAACGCACGCGATACGGAGCCGAGCGCGCGCGGCGTCAAGTCGGTTGACGCCGTCACCGGATAGGTGCGGATCGCCTTGAGGTTTTCCTCCTGAAACGCGTGCTCGTCCTTGATCCAGTTAGTCCACGCCGATTCGAGCGAGACGCCGAATTCGCGACGAAAGTCGGCAGAGTAGTATCCGCGCGTCCCCGATCGGCGTGACACCCACGACACCAGCTGTTCGGGCGAGTAGCGGCGCGCGAGCCAGGTCATGAACCGCGTGCCGTAGAGATACGAGTTGACCTCGGTTTGAAAGTCGATCTTGGTGCCTTCCGACACCAGGCCGAGCGGGTCATAGAACGGGACACCGTCGCGCACCATCGACCGGAAGACCATTTCGTCGTAGCCGCCCTGGGCACGACCGAGTCCGCCGGCCATCCAGGTGTCGGCGAACACCGCAATCCCTTCGTGATACCACCGCGGCGCGGCAACGCGCGGCGTGGTCAGAAAGAAATAGGCGATTGATTCGGGCTGTTCGGCGAGCGGCATCACCTTGCCACCGAAGACCCGGCGGAAGGCGGCATCACGCGGCGCCGTCCGATCCATCGTCGCCACGTGCACCAGCTCGTGGTTCATGATGATGTTCATCCGATCGTTGCCGGCGATGGTTTCAAACGCGAAACTGAGCGGCGCGATCTGGACGGTGACGGCGTCGTAAGGCACAACGGTCGCACCAGCGTTGCCGGCGTCCTGAAAGTCGGTCAGCAGGACGTTAATCGGCTTCTTGGTGTCGAGACCGAAGACGCGGCGCTGGAAGGCGATCGAGTTCAGGAACGTCCGAACGGCGTGCGGTACCAGGAAGGTTTCCTGTGGGTCGATGTAGACCAGCCGCAGTTCGGGGGTGTCCACGGCGCGCAATTGCGCGCGAAGCGGAGTACCGGAGCAGACCAGGAGGAGAAGGGCGACGTTCAGCCGACGGCGCATGTACAAGGCGACGTCCGGCGACCACGGTGGGCCGCCGGACGCCGACAGGTGCGATTCTAGTGCTGATTCAAAGCGGCTTCGAAGGCCTTCGATTGAATCGACGCGTTGAAGTTGGTGCGATGGAGGGCATTGAGGAAGGCGGCGTTGTTGAGTGCCACCTTGACGTCTGCCCGCGCCAGCATCGACCGGTAATTGGCGTTGTCCATTACTCGCTGCAGGTCCTGGTTGCTGATCGCCCGCCAGAGGTTGGCGTCGTTGAGCGCCCGGTCCAACGCGTTACGCGCCTCCACAGCCCTAATGTTGTGGAGCGACGCGTTGAGGTCCGCGTTGCGGGCGTTTGCCTGGACGTTCGCGTTCACCGCAGCTGCGAGAACCGCCCGGGCCTCGGCGTCGCCGAAGACTTGATGAAACACGCCACTTTGCATCGCATTACGCGTATCGACGTTCCGGATCGCGTCAGCGAATCCACGCTGGCTCAACATTTCCCGCATGGTTGCGTTGCGCATCAATGACAGCGCTTCCGGATCCTTCAGCATGCGATCGAACTCGTCGCTCTGCAGGAATTCCTGAACCGATGCGTCGCCGGTTGTAACGTCGTTCGCCGCAATCTGCGGCGCCTGATACTTCTTCGCCGCGCCGATGGCGCCTTCCGTTCGATCGACGGTCGGGAAGCCACCGCGCGCCACGAACACCGCCAGAATGATTGCAGCCGCGGCTGCGAGGCCCCACATCGCTTTCTTGGTGACGGTCATGGCGATTCCTCCATTACTGAACCCACCGATTCTCGATTTCGCGAGCAGAGTGCCGTGCGTGCCTCCGATCCGGGTCTGACTGACTTTATTCATCACGCTGTTCGCGAACCCGGCCGGTGGTTCCGCGCCACCCAGTTTTTCGAGCATCGCGTCAAGCTGCTGGTCCTGGTCGTCGTTCGTCATACGTTCTGTCCTGTTTCGAAAAGCATCTGTGCCAGTCGCTGTCTCGCTGTAAACAGCCGCGACTTCACCACGCTGGCCGACACGCCCAGCGTGCCGGCGATTTCGTCGTACGGCAGCTCCGCGAAATGCCGGAGCACGATGACCTCGCGATATGGCATCGGCAAGGCGAGAATCGCCGCCTGAACTCGTGCGCGCATTTCCCGATGTTCGAATAAATCGGCCGGCGTGCCGTGCTGTTCGACGACATCGGTCGCGAGCTCCTCGTGAACGTGCCGATCGCGCCGGAGATTAATGCATTCGTTGACCAGGATCCGGTAAATCCAACTGAAGAACCGCCGGTTTTCGTCGAACGTCGCCAGTTTTTCGTAGGCTTTGACGAACGCGTTTTGGGCTGCGTCGTTGGCATCGTCGCGATCGCCGAGCATTCGGAGAGCGACGGTAAAAAGGACTCGCTGATAGCGCTGAACGATGGGTTCGAAGGCCGCAGGGTCGCCTGCCCGGCACTGGCGAATGGAAGTAAGGTCCTCCGCATCTTGAATGACATACACCCCGGTCGGCGAATAGTTGGCGTCCGCTCGATCGATTTCGGACATGTTGTCGCGGATGATATAGTCCGACTCTCCGGTGCCGCCACTGGAATCGCCGCAAGCTCTTCTAAAATGGCCGCTTCGCGCCAAGACCGTATCGTCCGGCGACGTCTCGGTGCTCGAACTTTCCGGACGCCTCGGAATCGCGTCGGCGCCCAGGCTATCCGAAGTCGTTTCCGCTTTTGTTGAAGACCCTAATAAGCTCTTACTCATCGACTTAGCCGGCGTTGATTACGTCTCGAGCGCAGGAATCCAGGCGTTAAAGACAGTTTTGGTGCCGGTCGTTGACGGTGGCACCTGCGTCGCTGTCTCGGGAATGCATGAACCCGTGCGGCTCGCCCTCGAACTGGGTGGACTGCTGGAACTGCTCCTCGTTGGGGATACGCGTCAAGCGGCGATCGCCGAGCTCAAACGGAAGTAGGCATCGCATCCCGCGTAACGCTGAGCTTCGAGCGCAGAGTTTGCGGAGACGCGTGCTCTACCGTTTCCCCGTTTGATAGCCGGGGAACAGGCTATAGACTCTCTATGGCTAAGGCCCTAGACTGTCTATACCATGACCCTTCATTCGACCCGGCCCGACGCCCGCACCGACCTGCTCCACGGCACGCTCGACATGCTGATCCTGCAGACGTTGCAGCGGGGCCCGCAGCATGGATACGCGATCGGTCAGACGATTCGCGCCCAGTCTGCTGACGTCCTGCAGGTGGAAGCCGGCTCGTTGTATCCCGCGCTGCAGCGGCTCGCCAAAAAAAGGTGGGTGACGGCGAAATGGGGCCAGACCGACGCCAACCAGCGGGCGAAGTTCTACCGGCTGACGCCCGAAGGCAAGAAGCAGCTGGTTCGCGAAGAATCGCGCTGGACCGAACTGGTCAACGCGATCAGCCGCGTGATGAAACCGGCCGTGGCCCCAGGCAGTGACGATTAGGCCCCATGAAGTTTGACGATCGCGATTTTCAGACCAACCCGCTCGCCGCTCTCGATCACCAATAACCGCGGTTATCCCGCAAGGATCAGACTTAAGGGGTCGAATAGAGTGCTTTCAGGCCGATTTGTCTGCCATACCGGCGCTGTTGGAGCCTTGGCCCTGGCCAGCCCTTTGCCTTGGTAAATAGCTCTCAGTCTTGGAGAAGGAATGACGAAAGTCCAGCGAATCCTGGTTCTGTTGTGCGTCCTGACTGTGTCGGGGGCGCTCGCGGCGTGCCGCCGTCAGAGTGTGGACGACCGAATGCGCCGTGCCGACACGTTCCTCGAGCAGCAGCGCTACCCCGAGGCGATCATCGAACTGCGCTCGGCGCTGCAGGTGAATCCGAATCTCGGCAAGGCGCGCCTCAAGCTCGCCGACGCGTACATACAAACCAACGAACTGCCGAACGCATTGCGGGAGTACGTTCGCGCGGCCGATCTCCTTCCCGACGACGCCGCGACCCAGGTGAAAGCCGCGACGCTCTTGCTGCGCGCCGGCAGGTTCGAAGACGCCAAAACCCGGGTCGACAAGGTCCTGGCTGTTGACGGCAACAACCTCGACGCGCAGATCGTTCGCGGCAACGCGCTTGCCGGGTTGAAGGATCTCGACGGAGCGATCGCCGAGTACGAAGAGGCGATCGCGCTCGACCCGTCGCGCGCCGACGCCTACATCAATCTGGGAACGATTCAATTCGCGCAGGGCAAGAAATCCGACGCCGAAGAGAGCTTCAAGCGGGTCGTTGAGAACGCGCCCAAATCGATTCGCGCCCGGCTGGCACTGGCCAACTTCCTCTGGGCCAGTGGCCGGCGGTCGGAAGCGGAGCAGGCGTTCAAGGACGCGGTCGCGATCGATGCGGCGAGCGTCGAGGCGAACCGCGCGCTCGGTTCGTTTTACGCAGCGACCGGACGCCTGGCCGAGGCGGAACCGCACTTCAAGGCGATTGCCGCGGCGGCAAAAACCCCGGCGTCGCTGATGACCCTGGCGCAGTACTACATCGCGATGAACCGCCGCGATGAGGCCCGGAAGGTGTTGCAAGAGGTCGCCGCCCGGCCGGACGGCTACGCCGACGGCACCACTCGCCTTGCCGCGCTCGACATCATCGAAAAGCGCAGCGCCGACGCCAAGACGCGTACCCACGAAGTCTTGACGAAGTTTCCGAAGAATGTTTCCGCTCAACTGCTGAACGCGAACCTTCTGTTCGCGGACAAGAAACGTGACGAAGCGTTGACGGCAGTCGAGGCATTGATCGCTCAGGAACCGAAACTTCCGGCGGCGCACTACCTCGCCGCCCGCATTTACTCGGCTGGCGACCGTCACGAGGAAGCGGCGAAACAGTACGAAGAGCTGTTACGAATCGAGCGGCGGCCGGTCATCGCGTTGGTGCAGCTGGCCCGCCTTCGCCTCGCCCAGGGCAACAGCGAGCAGGCGCTCAACCACGCGCGTCAAGCGCTGACCCTGCAGCCAAATAATCCTGAAGCCCACGATGTTCTGATCCGCACGCTGATCGCCCGCCGTGAATTCGACAAGGCGGCAGAGGACTTCGCCGCGCTCAGCAAGGCGTATCCGAACGCCGCGACCGTCCATAATCTCGGTGCGCTGATCCAACTGGCCAAGAAGAACATCGAGGGCGCGAGGACCGCTTACCTGCGAGCGCTGCAAATCCGTCCCAACGATCTCGAAGCGCTGAACGGAGCGGTTGCGCTCGATTTCGCTGCACGCCGCAACGCCGAGGCGTTGGCGCGAATCGAGTCAGCATTGACCAAAGGGGAACCGAGCGCAGATTTGTTGTATCTCGCGGCGCGAAGTTACCTGACCGCCGGCGACGCGGCGAAGAGCGAAGCGACGCTGCGTCGCGCCATCGAAGTCGATCCCGATCGATTGCAGGGATATACGTTGCTTGGCCAGCTCTACGTGCGCCAGCAGCGAACCGATGATGCGATCGCGCAGTTTCGCGACGTGTTGAAGCGCAATGCGAAATCGGTGCCGGCTGGCACGATGGTCGGCGTGTTGCTCGAATTTCAGAAGCGTCTGCCGGAAGCAGAGCAGGAGTACCGTCGCGTGCTCGGCGTCGAGCCCCGCGCCGCCGTCGCTGCGAACAATCTCGCCTGGATATTGGTGAGCTCGAATCGCGACCTCGGAGAGGCGTTGAACTTCGCCAAAGTCGCGCAGGAGATGTTGCCGGTCGAACCGAACGTCAGCGACACGCTCGGCTGGATCTACTATCGATCGAACCGCGCCGCCGAAGCCGTCCCACATCTCGAAGCGAGCGTGAAGAAGGCGCCGGATCGCCCGGAGTTCAACTACCACCTCGGGATGGCCTGTGTCGAAACCGGCGACTGGGAAACGGCGAGACGCGCCCTCAAGCACGCGCTCGCGCTGAATCCGTCACTCGAAGGCGCAGACGAAGCGCGCAAAAAGCTGGCGATTATCGGAACCTAGCGTCGGATCAACGCCGTCGCGGCAGCCGCGGGACCGTCACGGGTCCCGCCGCCTGTACCCGGCCCCAGATGCGGCGTCCCACTTTATCGGCCTCGGCGACGAGCGCTGCCTCGTCCAGCGTCACGACCTTCCGATCGCGCATGATGAACTGCCCGTCCACCATGACGGATTCGATGTCGGACGGCTGGCCGTTGTGGATCCATGCCGACACAATGCGCCCAGCCGGCACCAGATGCGGGCGTAGCGTGTCGACGACCAGCAGGTCCGCTTTCTTGCCAACCGCGAGCGACCCGATCGCAGTGTCCTGACGTACCGCACGCGCGCCGCCAAGGGTCGCATCTTCGAGCATGTCTTCGGGCTGCGGTGCGACGCCGGGGTTCGGATCGTCGCGCCGGATCCGTTCGGTCAACAAGGCGATCCTCATCACTTCGAACATGTCGTTGGTGTTGTTGTCGGTGCCGTTGGCGATCGGACAGCCGGCGGCACGCAATGCCGGAATCGGCGGAATCACGCCGCGGTTCGCCGCCATGGCCGCCTGGTGCGTCACGACGGTTCCGGAGCGTCCCAGCAGCGCGATGTCGCCTTCATCGACGTAGCGGCAATGGGCCGCGAACAACCGCGGCCCGAGAAACCCATGCCGTGCCAGAAATGCCGGCGGACGGACGCCGTGATGCTTGAGCATGAAATCGACTTCGGCCAGGCTTTGCGACAAGTGAATGGTGTAGCCGAGGTCGTGTCGCTCCGCGAAAGCGCGCACGGCTTGCAGCAATTCAGGCGAGGCAGTTTCGGCGAGCGCCGCCGCTGGAAACACGCTGATCCGCCCCTGCTTCGCGCCATGCCAGGTGGTGAACAGGTCGTTGATGCGCTGCAGGCCCTCGTCGCGCAGCCTCGCTGAGAATCGCGGCGTTTCACTCTTCGCCAATCCGTCAGGCGACATCGGGCCGGCGACGTTTTCGCTATCGCGAATCGATTCCGCGAACACGCAGCGAAGTCCGCTCTGCACCAGGGCAGCCGCAGACCGGCCGATGCCGCCGGAATTTTCGACCATCGTCGTCGTGCCGGTTTTGATCGCCTCCAGCACGCCGATCGTCACCATCAGCGTGCCTTCTTCTCCCTGGAGAAGGCTGTTCGGCTGGATCGCGAGTCGCGCCGAGTTAGGAAACCCGAAGTCTTCGTTGAAACCGCGCGCCAGCGTCGCGGCGAGGTGTGCATGGCAATTGATCAGCCCGGGGAAGAGCGCTTTGCCGCGCCCTTCGTAAACGTCGGCGCGTGGATAGCCGCGAAGGATTTCGTCGGTCGGGCCGATCGCGGCAATCTTGTCGCGGTCCACCGCGAGGGCGACGTCGTTCCTGACCGCGTCAGACGTGACGACCGTCGTGTTGGCAAAGACAATCGGACGGTTCGACGGTTCCTGCGCATCGCCGTCGCGAGCGCCAAACAAGGCGGCTGCCGCGCCGGCGCCGACACCGGCGATCAGTTGACGACGACTGAGGTTGGCGGCGGTTTTGGACATCGGAGCGGCCTCCATCCCGCCCGTCGGCAATCACGCGACGAGCTTGACGCGTCATGGTACACTCGCGTCGTTATCCCCGCAGGCCGGGGTTTCCCATGCCGGCCTCCATGCCGTCCCTCCGCCCGTGCGCCCCAGCGCGTGGCTTCGGCTGAATCAACTGAAGTACTTGCAGGAGGGCCCATGCCTGTTCCAACCCGCGCGCGGCTGCCATTGCTGATCACCGCGCTGGCTCTGCTCACGCCGACCTCGTTCAATGCGCCCCTGGTCGCGCAAACCATTTCCGTCGACACCCTGATCTATGACCTGAAGAGCCCGGATGCGGGACGCCGCCAAATTGCGGCACGCGAACTGGGCGCGTTGAAGCATCGCGGCGCGATTCCCGACCTGGTCGCAATGGCGCACGATCCGGCCGCTGCGGTGCGTCGCGAGGTCGAATTGTCGCTCGAACGGATGGAAGACATCCAGACGCTTCCGGGCTTCATCGCCTTCGCCACCGACAGCGAGAACGACATCCGTGCGCGCGCGGTGGCGTCGCTGGTCAATATTCACCTTTCGAGAACGACCGGCGGCTTATTTGCGGCGCTGTCGAAGCTCGGTGACGTGATCTTCCTCGCGGCCGACCGCGACGTCGAACTGGTGGTCGAACCTGACGTGCCGGTCGATTCCAGCGTGATCGAGACGCTGCGCACCCGCCTGACCGACAACGAGCGCACGATTCGCCGCACCGCCATCCGTGGACTCGGGATTCTGCGCGCCCGGCAGGCGGTTCCTGATCTTCTGCAGGTGATCAGGGAGGATCGCGACAACACGCTGCGGTTCGATGGCGTTCGCGCGATCCGCAAAATTGACGATCGGACGGTCGCCGATCAGCTCGTCGCTCTCCTGAACATCAATACCGACTCGGTCCGCAACGAACTGATGACCACGCTCGGCGCCATGCGTTATCGAGGCGCTGTTCCGGAATTGATGAAGATCGTCGAGCAGGCGAAACCGACCGACCCAGCCCGGGTCGTGGCCTTGGCGGCGTTAGCCGACATCGGGGATCCGACTCCGATCCCGATGTTCGAACGACTGAAGGCGGACAAGAACGAGAGCCTACGGCTGTACGCCAACGAAGGCATCGCCCGCACGGCCAACGCGGAGCAGAAAAGTGAGATATCGGCGGCCCGGTTGATCGAGAAGAGCGCGGTGGTTCGTACCGCGCAGGCCTTCGCTCTGCTGAGAATCGGGGAAAGCGAGTTTCTCGATGAATTGATTCGCGCGCTCGACAAAACCTCGACGCGTGATCTCGCGAAGGAATATCTGCTCGAGACCAAGCCAGTCGATCGTCCGGCGCTGTTCACGCCTCGCCCGGTGAATTCCGTCACGCGCGCCGAACTGGCCGACGTGCTCGGACGCATTGGCGATCCGAATGCCTTGCCGTGGCTGCAGGAACTGTCGCACGATTCCGACAGCGACGTGGCGAAGGCGGCAGGACTCGCAACTCGCCGGATTGCAACCGTGACCAGCAGTCAGGAACGCTGAAGGCGTTCAGTCGAGGTATTTGACGAACATCACCTCGTTCTGCAGCTCGTTGTAGATCAGTTCGTCGACTTTTGCTTGCACCATCAGAATGCCGAACCCGCCGGGGCGGATTCCTTTCTGCTCGCGAATCGAGTCGTGCTCCAACGGGTTGTCGGGATGGCTGATCGCCGCGTGCGACAGGCCCTCCATCGAGAATCCCGGACCGGGGTCGGCGATGCGATAGAGCAGCATCCGCCGCGCCCGCAAGTAGGAAATGCGTACGCGCCGCTTGGGGTCGAGCTGTCCGCCCCACTCAACCGCGTTCAACAGCAGTTCGCGAAACGCATAGCCGACCGATTCGCGGACCTCCTGCGGCAGGTCTGCTTCGAGGTGCGCCATCACCACTTGCAGTCGATCCGCGGCATCACGTGTGCAGGGCACCGACAGCTCCACCCACTCCGGCCGTGCCGAGACGACCTCGATCGGCGGCTTCGGCTTCGCCGACAGTGTCGTGCGCACCAACTTGACCAGCGCCGCCGGCTCGAGCGGTTTGTGCGCAAATTCGTAGGCCCGCCGCCGGATCGCCTTGAGCACCGTCGCCGGTGCGTCGTCGGAGGTGAGCACGATCACTTTGGGCGCGCGCTTGTCGGGTTTGATCCGATCGAGAACCGCCAGGCCGTCCATCCGCGGCATCCAGACGTCGAGCAACATCAGGTCGAACCGTTCCGAGCGTAGCAGCCGGAGCGCTTCGAGCCCATTGTTCGCGACTCGTACGCGGTAGCCAGCTTTCGTCAGTACTGACCGCGTCAGGTGACGGGTGAGCCGGTCGTCATCGACGACGAGGATGCCGCTGGCGCGGGCGCGTGGCATGCGTCGAACCCTTTCTGATCTTCGGTCGCGGTCGGGCCGGTGCGAGGGCCCGATCGAGCGCGATCATCTCACGTTCGAGACGATCGACCTCGCTCGATCCTGATGTCCCAGAACGTGCGGCTCGTTCCAGCGCGGTGGCTGCGTCGAACGCCCGCGTCGCGCCGAGCGTGCCGAGGGAGCCTTTCAAGGCATGCGCCGCGCGCCGTAACGCATCGGCATTGCCGGCAGCCGCGGCTTTTCGAACTGCACGCCGCAACAAGGGTGATTCGGCGCGGTACAGCACAATCAGCTCGCGCAACAGCCGCGCATCGCCTCCGAGCCGTACTTGCGCCGCCGCGCGGTCGAACACCGCAGCGCCGTCCGACGCATCGGCTGGTTCCGACGATCGCGGTGCCGAATTCGCCGTGTTCGTTCGTTCGACGGCGTTGACGAGATCCTGCGGATGGAGCGGTTTCGAGATGTAATCGTCCATCCCCGAGGCAAGGCACCGCTCACGATCGCCAGACATTGCGTGCGCCGTCATCGCGATGATCGGGACGTGCTGGTTCTGGCCGGCGGCTCGCTCACGCTGGCGGATGATCACGGTCGCGGACAAACCGTCGAGTTCCGGCATCTGTACGTCCATCAAGACGACGTCGAATTGCTCGCGGCCAAGCGTGTCGATTGCGTCGCGGCCATTGACCGTGGCCGTCACCGAGTGGCCACGTTTTTCGAGCACGCGCGCGACGAATCGGCGATTGACGGCGTTGTCCTCCGCGACCAGCACGCGCAGCCGCCGTTGCGGCGCGCCGGAGATCGGCGCCACGGCTGCGCCGTGAGCGGCCTGTGCGCCAATCAATGCCAGAATCGCGTCCATCAGATCCGACTGCTTGACCGGTTTGGTGAGATGAGCCGTCCGTCCCAGGCGCCGCGCTTTCGCCGCGTCGCCCGGCTGTGCGGCAGATGTCAAGAACACGATCGGAAGCTTGGTGAAGCGGCGATCGCGGCGCAACCGATCCGCGAACATGAAGCCGTCCATCTTCGGCATCTGACCGTCGACGATCACCAGTTCGTACGGATGTTTGGCCTGGTGAGCGGACTGCAGAGCGGCCAGGCCTTCGGCGCCGCTCGAAACCACGTCGGCCTTCATCTTCCAGTTGACGAGAATGTCCCGCAGGATGTGGCGATTGGTCGCGTTGTCGTCGACCACCAGCAGTGACAGGCCACGGGCGGCGTCTGGCAAAGTACGCTCCGGACGCGCCGAGGCTGCCCGTTCGCGTCCGAACCGGGCGGTGAAATGAAACGTACTGCCCCGGCCGACTTCGCTGTCGAGCCACATCGTGCCGCCGACGAGGGACACCAGTTCGACGGCGATCGAAAGGCCGAGCCCGGTGCCGCCAAAGCTGCGCGTCGTCGAACTGTCGGCCTGGGTGAACGCCTCAAAGATCAGCGATTGCTTCTCGCGCGGAATGCCGATGCCGGTGTCGGAGATTGCGAAGCCGAGCACGACCGAGTCCTGATCGATGGACGCCGGCTCCACATTGACGACGACTTCGCCGTGATCGGTGAACTTGATGGCGTTGCCGACCAGGTTCGTTATCACCTGTGTCAGACGGCCCGGGTCGCCGAGTAGCCGATCGGGCGTGTGCGCGCCAATGCGGCACGCGAGCTCGAGTCCTTTTTGCTGCGCGCGCACCGCGAGCGCCTTCAGTCCGCCCTCAACGGTATCGCGCAATGGAAATGGAATGCGTTCGAGCGTCAGCTTGCGGGCTTCGATCTTGGAAAAGTCGAGGATGTCGTTGATCAAGCTGAGCAGGGCGCTTGCTGACTGCGACACCGTGGTCATGTACTCGCGTTGTTCGCGTGTCAGGCGCGTTCCGAGCGCCAGATCCGTCATGCCGATGATCGCGGTCATCGGCGTGCGAATCTCATGACTCATATTGGCGAGGAATTCGGCCTTCGCCCGTGCGGCGTCTTCAGCCTTTGCCTTGGCAAGATTGAGCTCGCGCACCAGCTGCGCGAGGTGGCGCGCTTGTTCGGCTTCTGCCTCGCGAGCGTGCTCGATGTCTTTCGCATATTGTGCCAGCCGTTCGGCCGCCGCCTTGTGTTCCGTGACGTCGCGCGCCACCGCGTAGATCGTCTGTTCATCGGCATACGGGACCGCCGTCCATGAGATCCAGCGGTAGGTCCCGTCCTTGGCGCGGTAACGATTCTCGTAGTGGAGGAGGCGCTCACCTGCGGCAACCTTGGCGTGTTCCGCCAGCGTCGCAGCCCGATCGTCGGGATGCACGAACTCCGAGTACGGGATCGCGCAGAGTTCCTGGACCGAGTATCCGAGCACGGGTTCCCACGACGGGTTGACACGTTTGAAGCGGCCGTCGAAGCCGGCAATGCACAGCAGGTCGACCGACAGTGTAAAGAATCGATCGAGTTCTTCTTCCGCCCGCCGCCGCTCCATGAACTGGCCGATCTGACTGCCGATCGTGCTCAACATCGCCAGTAGGTCGTCGTCCGGTTCACGAATTTCGCGGCTGAAAAACTCCATGACGCCGACGACGTCGCCGGCGATGACGATCGGAAAACCGAACGCCGCGTGGAGTCCCTCGCGCACCGCCGTCGCCGCGCGCGGAAAGTTCGGATCATGGGCGACGTCTGCGATGAAGGCGGGTGCGCCGGTTGACCACACTCGTCCTGGCAATCCGACGCCGCGGACGAAGGTTGCGGCGCGGCTCATCGCGTCGAATTCTGGAAACGCGGCGCCGGCCGGATGCCACGAGTCGATGCATCTCAAACAATCGAAGTTGCGATCGACCTGCCAGAGCCCACCGTGTTCCCAACCGAGCGTGGCGCAGATCGCGGCGAGCACCCGCGACGTGACGTCGGCGACACGTCCCGATTCAGCGAGCACGCGCGAGGTCGCCAGCTCGACGGCGAGGCGGCGCGCGCTGGCACCGGGCAGACGGCGATTGTTGTCAGAAGGACGCACGGCTCGACGCGTGCAGACTACTGTACCGCGCACTGCACCCGGCAGACACGGGGTAAAGTGGCTCATGTTTCGACGGCGAACGTTGCCGTGGCTGCTGGCCGCGGTGCTGTGTGCCGCGTGCGGCTCGTCGCCGGCATCGCCGACCGCCGCCGACCCACTGCCGCCGCCGAAGCGAGTCGCCGTTCTCGGCGATAGTCTCGCCGTTACGCCGACGCTCGAGCAGAGTTTCCCGGCGCGGCTGCAGGCTCGGGTTGACGGTCAGGGACTGCGATGGACGGTCGTGAACGCCGGCGTGTTCGGCGATACAACGGCGGATGGGTTGCGGCGCGAGTCTCAAGTGTTCACCAGCGACACCGCAGTACTCGTATTGGAGCTTGGCGCCAACGATGGAATTCGCGGCATCCCGACGGCAACGACGACGGCCAATCTCTCGGCCATCGTTGCCGACGCGCAGCGACGCAACGTTCGAGTGCTGTTGTGCGGAATGGAAACGTTTCCGACTTACGGATTCGACTACGCGCTCGCGTTCCATGCAATCTTTCCGAACGTTGCGCGAAACGCATCGGTCCCTCTCGTGCCGTTTCTTCTCGAGGGGATTGCGCTCAATCCGGCGTTCACTGGACCCGACGGCGTGCATCCGAATGCCACGGGTGCAGAACGGATTGCCGATACGGTCTGGCCGTACTTGCTGCCGCTGCTCCAGTAAATTCAGCGTCGCGGTTATCGCGCAACGGCGCGCTCAGGCAGCGCCCAGGCGTAGAGCGTTGATCCGGCGCCGACCAGAACGAACTGCCGACCGTCCAGCTCGTAGGTGATCGGCGAATTGCCAACGCGACCGATTGCCGCGTGCCACAGCGTCGCACCGTCGGAGGTGCGCAAGCCGAGCACGTTATTGGACGTGTCGCCAGTGAACGTCAGCCCAGACGCGGTGGTCAGCACGCCGGCGCCCGCTGCGCCATCGCCGAGGTCGTGTTGCCAGCGGATTGCGCCGGTCCGATAGTCGATGCCGCGCAGGATGCTCTTGCCCCATACCCCATAATCGGCGCCCGCCCAGCCGTACTTGCCGTGATCCGGGCGGAAGAAATAGATGCCATAGGCATCGTGCGCGCTGACGACCAGTAGTCCGGTGGCCGGGTCGAAGCTTGGTGAACGATAGTTGGTGCCGCCGCTTTCATCGGGCGCCACCAGCCGGCCGTTGCGCGCCGGCTCTTTGGCTGCATCGGGTATCGGCCGCCCATCCTGATCGATGCCCTTCGCCCAGTTTGCCGTGGCGAATTCTTTCGTCAGCAGGCTTCGACCGGTGGTGCGGTCCAACACGTAGAAGTAACTGTTCCGCGACGCCTGGAGCAGCAGCTTCGACGGCGCGCCATTGAACGGCGCGTCGATCAGGACCGGCACTTCGGCGGCGTCCCAATCGTGCGTATCGTGGCGGGTCGCCTGAAATCCCCACGCCAGTTTGCCGGTATCTGGATTGATCGCCAGGATGCTGTCGGTCCATCGGTTATCGCCTTCGCGAGCCGGACCGTTCAGTACCGGAGTCGGGTTACCGGTTCCGACGAACAGCAGGTTCTGTTGCGCGTCGTAGGTTCCGGTCATCCACATTTGTCCGCCGGTTGCTCCGTCGCTCGGGCTTCCCGCCGTTCCCGGCGGCGGCGTACTGTAGAAGACCCACTGCGTCGCGCCGGTTTTCGGGTCAACCGACGTCAGGATCCCGGGGAGATTGTCGAAATCGCCGGCGACGCCGACGATCACGTGATTGCGAATGACGAGCGGCGCGTTGGTCGACCAGTAACCTTTCTTCGCATCAGCGATCACGACATTCCATTTCACCGTGCCCTTGTGCGCGTCGAGCGCAACCAGGTGCGCGTCCGGCGTCGTGAAAAATACCGTGTCGTTATCGATCGCCACTCCGCGATGGCCGATGTGGAAGCCTTCGTTGGCCGGGTAGGTGTAGCGCCAAATCTGGCGAGCCGAACGCGCGTCGATCGCCCAGACGTTGTCAGGTGTCGTGACGTAGACGATGCCGTTCGAGACGATCGGCGTAGCCTTGATCGACGCCGTATCGCCGGTCGCGAACGCCCACGCCAGCGTGATCTGATGAAGGTTGTCGGGCGTCAGTTGCGCAAGCCGGCTATGGCGGCGGCCAGTGTGGTCGCCGTGATACGTCGTCCAGCCGTCGGTTGCGTTCTGCGCCACCACCACACCGGTGAAGAGCAGCGGTGCGATCGTTCTAACGCAGTGTCTGTAGATATGCGAGGACGTTGTGCATGTCGTCATCGGTGTACTTCTCAAGCTGCTCGACATGTGCGTCGAGCGGGTTGTTCACGGCAAATGTGACGTCGGCGGTCCGCCACGAGCGATAACGATCCGAGGAATCGGTGAGGGCAATCGTGAACTCGTCGCGATGGGCCAGCTGCCCGGAAACCGCTTCGCCGCTTCGCGTTGTGACGGTGACGGTGGCGACCTTGCTTTTCGATGGATAGAGCATCCGCTGCAGCAGCTCGAGTCCCTGCAGGCGGGTCGCCACTCCTGCCAGATCTCCGGTCGGCGAATGGCAGGTCGCGCAGCGGCCCGCGCCGTTGAAGTACTGGCGGCCGCGCTCGCTGTTGCCGCTTTGCAGGTCTTCGGGATCGACCGATCGGCGCGCGCCGGGCGAATCGGCCTTGGTCTTCTGATCGCGAATGAACGCGATGATCGCCGTCACGTCGGCGTCGGTCAGACGGAACGCCGGCATGCCCTTGTCGGTCCGTCCGTCGCGCAACACCGTTCGCATGCGATCGCCGGTCGTGTCGTCGCGCACGAATGCCGATCGCGCCAGGTTTGGACCGGTTTCGCCTCCCATCGCGTCGCGGCCGTGACAGAACCCGCACTGCGCGGCGAACAGTCTCTGGCCGGCCTGTAATTGCTCGGGCGTCGGCGGGGCAGCGGGCGGCGGCTGCAGGAACAGCAGCACGGCGACAGGGGCAAGCGATTCTGCTACATTCTGCAGTCGATTCACTGCCGCGGAATCTACCATGTCTGACCTGTTTGCGCCTCGTCCCGAACACAAGTTTTCGTTCGGTCTCTGGACGGTCGGCAATCGAGGCCGCGACCCATTCGGCGACGCCGTGCGGGACCCGTTGCCGCCCGAGGACGCAGTCGCGCTGCTGGCTGAAGCTGGCGCGTGGGGCGTCAACCTGCACGACAACGATTTGGTGCCGATCGATGCCACGGCTCCAGAACGCAAGCGTATCGTCGCCGGCTTCAAGCGGGCCTGCGAGCGTCATCACATCGTCGTACCAATGGCGACCGTCAACCTCTTCTTCGATCCGGTCTTCAAGGACGGCGCCTTTACCGCCAACGACGCCGGGATTCGCGCCTACGCCGTGCAGAAAACCCTGACCGCCATGGATCTCGGCGCGGAACTGGGAGCGCGCATATTCGTGTTGTGGGGCGGGCGTGAGGGGACGGAAACCGACGCCTGCCGGCGGCCCGATGAGGCGATCAAGCGGCTCCGCGAAGCGGTCAACTATTTGTGCGAGTACTCCCTGGATCGAGGCTATGGTTTTCGCTTCGCGCTCGAGGCGAAGCCGAATGAACCGCGCGGCGACATCTACATGGCGACGACCGGCGCCTATCTCGGTTTTATTCCGACGCTCGCCCATCCCGAAATGGTCGGCGTGAATCCGGAAGTCGCGCACGAACACATGGCGGGACTGAACTTTCTCCACGCGGTCGCGCAAGCGTGGGAGTCGGGGAAACTGTTCCATATCGACCTGAACGATCAGGCGTTCGGCCGCTACGATCAGGACTTCCGCTTCGGGTCGACGAACATCAAGTCAGCATTCTTCCTGGTCAAATTCCTCGAAGAGGTCGGCTACGACGGTCCGCGGCATTTCGACGCACACGCCTATCGGACCGAGGACTATCGAGGCGTGCGGGAATTCGCGAGTGGTTGCATGCGCACCTATCTGATCCTGCGTGAACGAGCGGCGCGGTGGCAGGCCGATCGGGAGATTCAGGATTTGATTACGTCGCTGAGCGGTAAGGCCGGCGCACCGGCAGTCTCGACCTATTCGCCTGGCCATCGCGACGCGCTGCTCGGGGCGACATTCGACCGCGCCGCACTGGCGGGACGCGGGCTGGGCTACGAACGGCTCGATCAGCTGACGATGGATTTGTTGCTCGGTGTCCGGTAGGAGATCGGTGATGAGACGAATGGTCAGTACCCTGGCTGGCGCCGTTCTGTGCCTGTTGACCGCGCGCTCGTTTGGCGCGGCGCCAATCCGGGTCATGATCCTCGACGGCGAGAGCGGCGGGCCATATCACCGCTGGCAGGTGACGACGCCGGTACTGAGAGCGATGCTTGCGGAGACCGGGTTGTTCAACGTCGACGTGGTGACGGCGCCGGCCAACACCGGATCGCTCGCCGATTTCAAACCGCCCTTTGCCGCGTATGCCGTCGTCGTGCTGAATTACGACGCGCCAGACGACCGGTGGCCCGAACCGTTAAAGCGCGCGTTCGAAGGCTACGTAAACGGGGGAGGCGGCGTCGCCGTCGTACATGCGGCCGACAACGCATTTCCGGAGTGGAAGGCGTTCAACGAGATGATCGGTGTCGGTGGATGGCGCAATCGCAACGAGGTTTCAGGGCCGCGCTGGTTCTTCAAGAACGGCGTGCTCTCGTCCGACAACACGGCGGGGCCGGCGGGCAGCCATGGCACAAGGCTTCCATTTCGAATCGCTGCACGCGATCAGAATCATCCGATTACCAAGGGCCTTCCACCGGTTTGGATGCACCAGGGCGATGAACTGTATGCGTCGCTGCGTGGCCCGGGCCGAAACATGACTGTTCTCGCCACGGCGCACTCCGATCCGGCAAACAAAGGTACTGACCGCGACGAGCCGATCCTATTGGTGGTGCAGTACGGTCGTGGGCGTGTTTTTCATACAACCCTCGGCCACGATGCGAACGCCATCAGTTCGGTCGATTTCGTGATCACGCTGCAACGCGGCGTGGAGTGGGCGGCGACCGGGGCCGTCACGCAAAAAGTCCCCTCATCGTTTCCAACCGCCGACACGGTGAGCTATCGTGCCGACCTCGCGGCGATGGATCCGAATTACAAGAACGGCTTGAATCCTCTCGATCCTCCGCGGCGGTGAGCCTTTACCTCGGTCTCGACTCGAGCACGCAAAGCCTGACGGCGATCGTTCTCGAAGTGATCGGCGAGCGCCGACAGATCATTTTCGAGACCTCGTTGTCTTTTGACGAAGCGCTTCCCCAATACCGCACCGATCACGGAGTTCTGCCCGGAGACGAGGCCGGCGTGGTCGTTTCGTCGCCGCTGCTCTGGGTGGATGCGCTCGACTCGCTGATCGCGACGGTCGCGGCGAGCGGCATCGATCTCAGTCGGATTGCGGCCATCGCCGGTTCGGCGCAGCAACACGGCAGCGTGTATCTGAACGCGAGCGCACCGACGGCCCTTGCGCAGCTCGACCCGCAGCGGCCGCCAGGCGAACAGCTTGCCGACGCCTTGTCGCGCCCGGTGTCGCCAATCTGGATGGACTCGAGCACGTCATGCGAGTGCGAGGAAATCTCCAGCGCGGTTGGCGGCGCCAGAACGCTTGCCGCGAAAACCGGCTCGCGCGCCTACGAACGTTTCACCGGGCCGCAGATCCGAAAATTCTTCAAGCATCATCCCGACGCGTACGCCGCAACCGATCGCATTCATCTGGTCAGCTCGTATCTTGCGTCGGTGCTCGTCGGGCGCCACGCATCAATCGATCCTGGCGACGGCTCGGGGATGAACCTGATGGATCTTGCGACCGCGTCGTGGTGGCCTGCCGCGCTCGAGGCCACGGCGCCGGGACTAGCGACGAAGCTGCCATCGATCGCTCCGGCGTCCACCATCGTGGGCGCGCTGTCGCCGTACTGGCAGAAGCGGCACCGCCTTCCCGCGGCAGCGATCGTCCTCTGGACCGGCGACAATCCGTCCAGTTTGATCGGCACCGGACTGGTGCACGAAGGCATTGCGGCGATCTCGCTTGGCACCAGCGACACGATCTTTACGCTGATGCGCGAACCGCGACTCGAACCGACCGGCACCGGTCACCGGTTCGGCGCGCCGACCGGCGACTTCATGGGATTGACCTGCTTCGCCAACGGCTCGATGGCGCGCGAACGCATACGGGATCAGTTCGGACTGACCTGGGCCGATTTTTCCGCGGCGCTGGCGTCGACGCCGCCGGGCAACGGCGGTCGTCTTCTCTTGCCGTGGTTCGGTCCCGAGATCACGCCAACCGTCGCGGTTGGCGGCGAGCGGCGCTACGGAGTGGCGCCCGATGACCCCCGCCAGAACGTGCGCGGCGTGGTTGAAGCACAGATGCTGGCAATCGCGCGGCATTCGACGTGGATGCAGCCTGACGGCCGGTCGTTCGACACCATTCATGCCACCGGTGGCGCTTCGACGAATCGGGAAATCCTGCGCGTGATGGCAGACGTCTTCGGCGCCGAGGTCTGTCAGTTCCAAGTCTCGAACTCCGCGTGCCTTGGCGCTGCATTGCGGGCTCATCACGCCCACACCGTTGCGACGTCACCGGCAGCCGAGTGGGACGATGTGGTCCGCGAGGTCGTGGCGCCGCTGGTGACCGTGCGGCTGCAGCCTGATCGCCAGCGCCACGCGATGTATCGCGATCTGATGCGCATGCATGCGGCATGCGAGGCGCACGCGCTTGGCCACGGCCCCGCGCCACCGATCGTGTCCGACTAGGCGTCAGTGCTGTTGCATGACGCGATCGATGCGGTAGAGCGAGGTGTTCGACGTTCCACTCGACCCGGCGATCTCGTTCGCAATCGCCAGGTAGAAATCGCCTCGATGATGAAACGCGGCCAACCCTTCGGGCGACAGGTCGCCGGCAGTAACGATCATGTCGATGAAGGCCACGTCGAACGGATTGCTGATGTCGAAGACGGCGACGGCGCTGGTCGTCGTGCGTTCGAGTCCAATGAAGGCGTAAGTGCGGCCGCTGATGTCGAGCAGCGCCACTCCCTCTGGTTCCACGCCCTTGTCACGGCTACGGCCATCGTCGTAGATGCCGCGTGCGTGCGCTTCGCGGTCGAGGGTGCTGCCGCTATCGAAGACCAGGCTGCCTGCCGCGTCACGAATCGAAAACGACCGTGCGCCAGCGGCGAAGAGGTTTCCGGGCGAAGAATCGCTATTGGTGACGCGGAGCCGATCGAGCGGAGCAACCGCGCCGAAACTGCTGGCGGCGGAACGATCGACGTTGTCTTCACGGAAATCGCCTTCGTTGGCGGTTACCAGATAGGTGTTGCCGCGCCATCGATAGGTCGCAATTCCGTCCGGCATGTACAGCCCTTTGGCGGCAGCGGCGATGAAAGACACCTTACCGTCGTTGTCTTTCGGATCGATCTCGTTGCCGGCGACGCTGAAATCCTTGGCGCCGAGGCCGATCACGTCGGTAAAAGCGTTGACCGTCAGGTCGAGCACCGCGATCGCATTGCCTTCCTGAATCGTGACAAACGCACGCCGGCCGTCCTGATCGACAGCGATGTACTCCGGCTCGAAGTCCATGCCGGTATTGGTGCGGAGGTTGGCGCCCGATTGGCGCACGCCGGCGAACCCAGCGGTCGCTGCGACCGTGCGCGTGGCCATGTCGATGATCGTGACGCTGCCAGGCGGATCGGGCGGCGTATAGGCGGTGTCGGCAACCGCATTCGGCGTAGCTTCGTTGGCGACCAACAGCTTGCTGCCGTCATGTGTGAACGTCAGCATGTCGGGAAGCGCACCAACCATCACCTGGTGCACGCCTGCACTCAGCAGTCGCGTTGGCGTGTCGTAGAAGAGGACGCTGCCGGGATTGCGCCGGTCGCCCGGGGCCTCGACGGCGAGTGCTGCCACGCCGTCGTGAATGGCGACGCTGTTCACGAAGCCGAACGGCGTCACGTCGATGTGCTCGACCAACGAGCCGTCGTCGACATTGAGGACGTCTACACCGAGGACGCCGACAACCCAAATCGTGTTGGTCTTGGGATCGAACGCCGGGATTTCCGCTACCTGACCGCTATGACCGTGCGTCCACAGCTTGGTGAAACTCAGTGGAGACTGGGCACCGGCTGGCGTCGCGAGCATCATGGCGCCGACAACCAGCGGAATCAGCGAATTCTTTGTCATTGGGCCACCTTTCTTCGTCGTGAAGCACAACGTTGTGGTTCTTGCCTGCCGGTTAATTTGCGCCGGATATCATACAGCGGCCGCGCCGAAGCCTTTCGCTGGATTGGCAGCCGGCTCGTCCAGAGTGACGTTCGACATGGTGTTCACCAAACGCCTTCGTGAAGGAATCAGGCGCGGCCGAATTCGCTGTAGCGTTCGCGTGTGGACCCGTCCGCACGTGAAAGCCGGCGGACGTTATCCAATGGACGACGGCCACATCGTTGTCGATTCAATCGAGCCGATTTCGCTAGACGATGTCACCTATGACCTCGCGCGCGAGTCAGGATTTCAGAGCGTCGAAGACCTGCTGGAGATTGCCAGGCACGGTAAAGGCGAGAATGTCTACCTGATTCGATTCCACTACCTGGCCCCTGGCGCGTGGGACACGCCGCGACCGCGGAAATAAATCCATGCATGCCTTCTTTACGTCAACCGGTCTCCTCGCTCTCGTCACGCTGACGTTTCTCGAGATTGTCCTCGGCGTGGACAACGTCATCTTCATTTCGATTCTTTCGGGCAAGCTGCCGCGCGATCAGCAGGACCGCGCCCGTCGCACCGGACTGCTCGCGGCGATGGGCATGCGGATCCTGCTGCTGCTGTCGATTTCGTGGATCGTCCGGCTGACCGCGCCGCTGTTCAGCGTCCTGGACCGTCCGATCTCGGGACGCGACCTGATTCTGATCGGCGGAGGACTGTTTCTACTCGGCAAAGCGACACTCGAGATTCACGAACGGCTCGAAGGCGAAGAAGGACACAGTTCGGCCCGCGTTGCGCCGACCTTCGCGGCGGTGATCGCCCAAATCATGGCGCTCGACATCGTCTTTTCGCTCGACTCCGTGATTACCGCGGTCGGGATGGCTGACGACATCGCGATTATGGTGACGGCGGTGGTGTTGTCGGTCGGCGTGATGATGTTTTCGGCCGCGTCGATCAGCGGGTTTGTGAACCGTCACCCGACCGTCAAGGTGCTCGCGCTGTCGTTTCTGCTGTTGATCGGCGTGTCGCTGATCGGCGATGGCCTCGGCATGCACATTCCGAAGGGCTACATCTACTTCGCGATGGGCTTTTCGGTGTTCGTGGAGATGATCAACTTGCGTCTGCGGAAAGTCGCGCCCAACCCCGTGCACCTGCACCAGCCGTACGTCGAGGGCGGCAAGCGGTGACCGTCAACCGCGATCACAGCGATCGAAACATGACCAGTGCGTCAACCAGGCCGTGCACAGGATGTTCGAACGCACCAGGGAGTCTGCCGACTACAGCGAAACCAAGCGCCTGCCAGAGATGAACCGCGACGTCATTCGTGCTGACGACGAAATTGAACTGCATCGCTCTGAAGCCACGGCTCTTTGCGTGGCGCAGCGAATGCTCGCAGAGTGCGCGGCCGACGCCGCGGCCGCGCACCGCTGTCGCGTAGCCGCAATTCGCGACGTGCGAGCCGCCGCCTTGCTGGTTCGTGCGAAGAAAGTAGGTTCCGCCAATCGCACCGCCTTCGTCCGCAACGAACACCTGATGGTCGCCGGCGAGCCAGTAAGCAAGCGCATCGAGCCGCTGCATCGTTCGTGGCAGCGGATAGGTCGCGCCCTCACGGATGATCGGTTCGAGAACGCGCCAGATGCCGTCCTGGTCGGCGCTGGTGGCGGGCCGAATGTTCATAGCTGATCGTAAAGTCGATTGTGCCGGGCTGAATACGCGCCGATGAAGAATTAATGGGTTGCAGTGTTGCCTCGAAAGGTCAGGAGCTGACGTGGAGATCAAGCGAAGCGGTTCACAGCCGTCCGGCAAGGGGCCGGCTGATTGGTTTACCGGCACCGTACGGATCGATCCGCTGTTCGATCGAACTGGTCCCGCGCGGGTGGCCGGAGCAAGTGTCACGTTCGAGCCCGGCGCACGCACGGCGTGGCACACGCACCCGCTTGGCCAGACGTTGATTGTCACGGCCGGCAGCGGGCTGGCGCAGCGGTGGGACGGCCCGATCGAGCCGATCGGGCCGGGCGACGTGATCTGGTTTCCTCCCGACGAGAAGCATTGGCACGGCGCGGCGCCGACCACCGCGATGACGCACATCGCCATCCAGGAGAAGTTGGATGGCAAGGCGGTGAACTGGATGGAAAAGGTCAGCGACGCGCAGTATCAGCCGCGCTGAGGAGCGTCGTCTTCGAGACGCAGAAATTCGAGCCGATGGTTTTCGTCAGGATGGCCTGTCGACGGACCGGCAGCGAGCATCGCCAACGTGCCCGGCACCTGATGCTCGCGGCTCCACTGCCGGATGAAGTCACGCCAGTTTTCCGGCTTCCGCGCGAGTTGGACGGGATGCACGCCGTAGGAAAAGGCCAGGCCCTGACACACCGCCGCATCGCTGCACAACGCGACAATCCACACCGCCGGATTGAAGCGCGAGATCATCCGAGCCGTGGCGCCGGTCCTGGTTGGGACGAACACGGCGGCGCACGGCACGGTCCGCAGCGCATGGTCAACTACCGCAGCCATCGCTTCGGCCGCCGTCGTCGGCTTGGTACGACGGGCTATCGCCGCCAGACGATCGATCGGCGACTGCGGACGATGCGCCTCGGTGTAGGCGGCGATCTTCGCCAGCATCCGGACGGCTTCCTCCGGGTATTTGCCCATCGCCGACTCGCCCGAGAGCATGATGCAGTCGGTGCCGTCGAGAATCGCGTTAGCGACATCGGTCGACTCGGCGCGTGTCGGGAGCCGGCTGGCAGTCATCGATTCGAGCATCTGCGTGGCGGTGATGATCGGCTTCCCGACGCGGCTGGCGTGGGCGATGAGTGTTTTCTGGGTTACGGCAATCCGTTCGACCGGCAGTTCCACCCCGAGATCGCCGCGCGCCACCATGATGCCGTCGGCCGCTTTCAGAATCTCTTCGAAGTGGCTGAGTGCATCGGCACGCTCGATCTTGGCGATGATGAAGGGCTGCTTGCCGATGCGTGTGGCCGCCGCTCGCACCGCTTCAATGTCCGCGGCGGTTTCGACGAACGATTGACTCACTGCGTCCACGCCATGCTCGAGCGCAAATTCCAGGCAGGCGCGGTCGTGGTCGGTGAACGCGCTGATGCCGAGATCGATCCCCGACAGGTTGAGGCCCTTCTTGGAGCGCAGTTCGCCGCCGACCACAACCTCGCACTCAACGTCGATCCCGGTCACCCTTGCGACGACGAGTTCGACGAGGCCGTCGTTGAGAAACAGGCGGTCGCCCGGCTTCACCACCAGCGGCAGCCGATCGAAGGTCGTCGAAACCCGCCGCCGGTCGCCGACGATCTCCTCGCTGGTCAAGGTGAATCGGTCGCCAGGCAGCAACTGGATCGGTTCCGGATCAATCTTTCCGAGACGCATCTTCGGTCCCGGCAGGTCGGCCATGATCGCCACACGCCGCCCGGTCGCCTTTTCAGCCGCGCGGATGCGTCCGATCCGTTCGGCGTGTCCGGTGAAATCGCCGTGCGAGAAGTTGAGCCGCGCGATGTTCAGGCCGGCACGAATCAGGCGCTCGAGCATCTCAGGCGACTCCGAGGCCGGTCCGATTGTGGCGACAATCTTGGTCTTGTGCTCTGGCAATGTCATTGGTGCTCCCGCCTGCGGCGAAGTACGACAACCGAGCGCGCGCTCACCGTATAGTCCGGAGTCGGTAGAGCGGGTTCATTTCCCGGTTCAATGATGTCCTCGGGGCTGGGCCGCGCCGTGTCGACGACGCGCCGCCAGCCAGCGGCAATACCATCCGCGACCGTAAACACGTGATCCTCCCAGTGTCCGTTGATCATCACGTAGAGATCGTCGTCGCCAACCGCCGCACCGCGCAGCGTGTAGGCGAGACAGCGCGAGTCGTGCGCGAAATCCACGGGGCCATTGGTTCCGTGCCACGAGACATCGTCACGCCAGAACGTGGACCGGCCGATCGCGTGCGATTTGCGAAACGCAATCATCAGCTTGAAGAAACGGAAGACTTCGCGGTTGTCTTGTAGCCGCGCCCAATCGAGCCAGGTGATGTCGTTGTCCTGGTTGTAGGGGTTATTGTTGCCGCGCTGTGTGTTGAGGAATTCGTCGCCGGCGACGATCATCGGGATGCCGTTGGCGAGCAACAGCAGCGCGCCGAAGTTCTTCGCTTGCTGGCGGCGCAAGATTCGCACGGCGTCGGGCAGGTTGGCGTCGCCTTCGACGCCGCAGTTCCAGCTCCGGTTGTCATCGGTGCCGTCGGTGTTGCCGTGGCCGTTGGCTTGATTGTGTTTGTGGTCGTAGGCCACCAGGTCGTAGAGGCAGAACCCGTCGTGGGCGGTGACGAAGTTGACGCTCTGATGCGGGCGGCACGTTTCTTCGAGGTGGTCGGGAAAGAGGTCGTCGCTGCCGTAAAGCCGCTGCATCAAC